>APMI01001308.1_pt1 | contig 17302 bp, 16 predicted proteins | sample 667938 | NCBI WGS metagenome assembly APMI01 (sample SAMN01084076, study PRJNA167559) | wastewater metagenome | biome: Wastewater | place: Denmark: Ejby Moelle, Odense | collected 2011-11-28 | reverse complement strand
TTGCTCGATGTTTTGGTGAATCAGAAAAACTCGGTGAAAAAGTTTATTTTGGCTTCTTCAAGAGCAGTTTACGGTGAAGGAAAATACATCAATTCAAAATCAGAAATTGTTTACCCCGAACATCGAAATTGGGATGAAATGCGCCAAAAAAACTTCCAAATGACCGATCAAAATGATGAAATTTTGGAAGCGGTTGCAACCGATGAAGAATCAAAACTTCACCCAACTTCTTTCTACGGAATTACTAAACTGCAGCAGGAACAGATGGTAAAGCTCGTTTGCAGCTCGATTGGAATTGATTTTGTAATTCTTCGTTACCAAAATGTCTTCGGAGTGGGACAGTCTTTATTAAATCCTTATACGGGAATTCTTTCCGTTTTTTCTACGCAAATTTTAAACGGTAAAAACATCAATGTTTTTGAAGACGGTTTACCGACAAGAGATTTTATCAACGTGGATGATACGGTTGAGGCAACGGTTCGAAGCCTTGAAATGGCTTCTGCAAACAACGAAACCATCAATATTGGAACCGGAATCGCAACCACGATTTTGACGGTCGCGGGACTTCTTTCTCAAAATTATCAAAAAAATACGGAGATCAATATTTCCGGCGATTTCAGAATTGGCGACATACGTCACAATTTTGCAGATTTAAGTAAAATGAAAAAATTGCTCGGTTTTGAACCCAGGAAGACTTTCGCACAGGGAATTGCTGAGTTTACAGAATGGGTTTTGAATCAGCCGGTTCAGGAAAGTAATTTTGAACGTTCCATGCAAGAGTTGAAAAGCAAAGGCTTTTTGAAATCATGAATTTGAATGGAAAAAAAATATTGTTCCTTTCTCCTCATTTTTTCGGTTACGAAAAAGCGATTGTCACCCGTTTGAAAGAACTCGGTGCAGAAGTTGATTTTTTTAACGAAAGACCTTCAGATTCTGTTCTGTCACGCGGAATTATTCGGGTGAAAAGCAGTCTTTACCAAGCTAAAATCAACAAATATTACAAAAATATTCTGAATCAAATTAAAGGAAAGAATTATGATTTTTTACTTTTAATTAAAGGCGAAACGATTCCATTTTTCTTTCTTGAGGATTTCAAAACGCTACATCCAAAAGCTGTCAAAATATTTTATTCGTACGACGCGGTTTCAGAGTATCCGAAATTTTTGAAACTCTATCCTTATTTTGATCAAAATTTTACGTTTGAACCTTCTGATGCAAAGAAATATCAATTACATTTCCGGCCATTATTTTTTTTGAATGAATATAAAAATTCGGCACACAAAATTTCAAAATACGACATCACGTTCATCGGAAGCGCGCACACCGACCGATATTTGATAGGAGAGAAGGTGAAAAATGATGCGGAAAAATTAAATCTAAAAACTTTCTTTTTCTATTATGCACCGGGAAAAACAGCTTTTCAACTCAAAAAAATATTTGATAAAAATCTTCAGACATTTGATGCTAAAAAATTAAGTTTCACCAAACTTTCCCATTCGGAAATTGCAGAAATTTATCAACAGTCGTTTTCGGTTTTAGATATTAATAAACCTTTTCAAGATGGTTTAACGATGCGGACTTTCGAAACTTTAGCTTCCGGTAAAAAATTGTTGACAACCAATTCAGACATTAAAAATTATCCATTTTACGATCCACGAAATATTCTGATTTTAGACCGAAATGATTTGAAAATTTCTCCTGAATTTTTTAACACACCTTTTCAAGAAATCCACCATGAAACGCTAGAAATGATGTCGCTGGATTCTTGGATCAGTTGTTTGTTCATTGAAAATCAAGACGATTATTGGAAAATGAATTAAATAAAAAAACGGTTTGGAAAATCTTCAAACCGTTTTTTGTATGATTAAATCTAACTTCCTATTTTGCTGGTGCAGCCGGAGTTTGAACAGGCGCTGTTGCAGGATTATTTGTTGCAGGCGCTGTTTGCGGAGCTGGAGCTTCTTTTTTAGCCGGAGCAGTTTGTTGGAACGTTTGAACAGGTTTTGCCGTCAAAATTACGCTCAACAAAATTAAAGCTACAATGATGATTCCTAAAGTCCAGGTTGCTTTTTCCATGAAATCGTTGGTTCTTTGAACGCCGAACTGTGCAGAAGAAGTCCCGCCAAAAGTTCCGGAAAGACCGCCTCCTTTTGGATTTTGCGCCATAATAACGATAATTAGTAAGATACTCGCAATCATGATAAGAACCATGAATAATGTAAATATTGTGCTCATTGTTTGTTCTAAAATTTAGGTTGCAAATATAATGTATTTTTTTAAAATCTCTGTTTTGATTTTTCAAATAATTGATAATGAAAAACAACAGAAATTCAGAATGTCAAATCTTTAATTGTGAATAATACAGAATAATTTTGTTCATTCAGCAAAAAGTTAAAACATATTGTGTTAATGTTTCTTAAAGCAAAATAGAATGGTGAAAAAATTGCTTATCTTTAAAATCACCAAAAAACGTTTTAACATGATTGAAAAATTGAAAAATCTGCCGGAAAGCGTTTTGGGTTTTACGATTCACCACCGAATCACGAAAAGTGACTTTAAAAAACTCATCATGCCCGAAGTTTCGCAGGGAATCGAGAAAAATCCCAAACTCGATTTCTTGTATGTGATTGATAACGAAACCGACACCTCGTTCAGTGTTTGGTTCGAAGATGCGATTCGCAAGGTTCAGAATATTTGTTCGTGGAACAAAACCGCCTTCATCACCGATTGCGAAGGAATGATTAAACCCGTCAACAATTTTCAGAAATTCATGAAAGGCGATTTTAAAATCTTCAAAAAGAGTGAAGAACAGGAAGCCATTGCTTGGCTGCAAACACCGTAGAATAATATTGTATTCGGAATTTTGAATATTGAATAAAAAAATGCCTTCTCAAAATCTGAAAAGGCATTTTTATATATATAAAGTCTGAATTTGGTCGTTTTAAACTCTCACCACATCAAATTGAAATCCGCCTGAAAAATTCATCTGAAAATTAGAATTCAAACGATACTTCAACTTCTTTGAAATTTCGCTCAGTAGGTTAAAATTATCTGCGTGTGAAATGTCATCTAAAATAATTTCGTCATTGTTGATGCGGATTCCCGAGTCATCAACTCTCAAAAATTGCAATCCGTAATTTGAGTGAAGTTTTTCTAAAAACTTTAAATCCTCTAAAGAAAGTATATTTTCTGACATGACTTGATATTTTAGGTTATGTTGATTGTTTTTACAATTATTATGCCTTTTATTTTTCTTGTTGATAACTTTTTTAGAACATTGATGATTTTTTGTAAATCCATTTGATGATAAAAAAAATTGAATCGTTTTGATAATAACTTTTCATAAAAAGATTTTTTGTAATGTTTCAAATTTTATTAGTTTTGTTTGTTCTACCAAGATATTATGATAACTAAAACTTTTGGCGAAATCAATCCTGACTCGGTGGTGAATCTTTTTTCACAAGCTCCTGTTGCTTTGGCAATGCTGATGGGCGATGATTTCCTTATTGAATCAGCCAATAAACATATTCTTGAATTGTGGGGTAAAACTGATTCCGTCATAGGATTGCCTTTAATAGAAGGTCTCCCCGAGATTAAAGAACAAGCTTTTCCCTCAATTTTAAAGGAAGTCTACGACACAGGAAAACCATTTCACGGCTATAAAGTGTCGTGTTTTTTAGAAAGGGAAGGAGTTTTGGGTGAATATTTTTTCGATTTTGCTTACTCTCCGGTTTACAGTACCGATAATAAAATCATTGGAGTAAGCGTTGTCGCGACAGATGTGACTTCGCACGTACGGTCTGAAAAGGAACTTGTTGCGAGCGAGTTGCGTTTTAAGGAACTCATATTGAATTCTGATTATTCTACCGCGATTTATAAAGGTGAAAATTTTATCATTGAGTTGGCGAACGATAAGATGCTCCGAACTTGGGGAAAAGACAAATCTGTCATCGGAAAACGTTTGATAGACGCACTTCCTGAGCTGGAAGGTCAACCTTTCATCGAGCTCCTTCAAAATGTTTACCGAACGGGAATTCCGTACGAATCTACCGAGGACAGGGCTGATTTGGTAGTGGATGGAAAACTTCAGACTTTTTATTACAATTTCACCTATAAACCGATTCGTGATGCAAACGGTGAAATCTACGCCATCCTCAACATGGCGGTTAATGTAACAGATTTGGTAAAATCACGTGAAACTCTGAAGGAGAATGCCGAAATGCTTAAACTTTCGGAAGCAAAATACAAACAGCTTTCGGAAGCGATGCCGCAAATTATTTGGACAACAACTGCAGATGGGAAGTTTACCTATTTCAACGAAAAGTTCAGCCTTCATCTCGGTGTTTCAAAGGAAGAGAAAGAAACTGCAGATTTCTCGTCACTTATTCATCCCGATGATTTTCCTCAAGTTGCTGCAGCTTGGTATCATGCAGGTGAAAATAAGTGCGATTTCGAAGTGGAATATCGTGCCTTAAATCATCAAACAGGAGCTTACACTTGGCTTTTGACTAGAGCCGTTCCCGATTTGGATGCCGATGGAAACATCAAACAGTGGATCGGAAGCAGCACCGATATCAACGAATTCAAAAATCTTCAGACGCAAAAAGACACATTTCTCGGAATGGCGAGTCACGAACTGAAAACGCCTTTGACGAGCATGAAGATTTACGCGCAGGTTTTGGAACGCGCACTCACCAAAGCAGGCGACGAAAAAAATGCAGAATTCGCCCGAAAAATGGATGAACAGGTCGTAAAACTCACTTCCTTAATTGGCGACCTTCTCGATGTCACCAAAATCAACAGTGGAAAAATCCAACTCAATGAAACTCATTTTGATTTGTCACAGCTGATGAATGAAGTTGTTGAGGAACAGCAATTGTCATCCCGCCACAAGATTACCATTGAATCCGAGAAAGTAGCCAATGTTTTTGCAGACCGAAATAGAATAGGACAGGTCATGTCTAATTTAATCGGCAACGCCGTGAAATATTCTCCCGATGCTGATGAAGTTCTTGTTTCCACAAAAATTGTGAATGAAAATGTAGAATTTTCGGTAACCGATTTTGGTATCGGAATGCCCGCTGATAAAAAGGATAAAGTATTCGAGCAATACTACAGAGTAAACGGAGGTGACGAAAATCATTTCCCGGGACTCGGACTTGGTCTATATATTGCTGCGGAAATTATCGAACGTTCAAATGGTAAGATTTGGGTAAACAGCGAATTAGGTAAAGGTTCCACTTTTTGTTTCTCGCTTGCGTTGAGCAATTAAATTGAAATACAGATGAATTCTAAAAAAATAATTATTGTTGATGATGACACCGCAATACTTGAATCTTTAGGTTTATTGCTAGATTTTGAGGGTTTTGATGTAGAGGCATTCGAGCGCGGTTCAGAAATTTTCAAGTGGGTGGAAAACAGAAGTGTTCCCGACGCAATTTTATTGGATATGTGGCTTTCCGACGAAGACGGAAGAGATATTTGCAAGAGGTTGAAAGAATTTGAACCCACGAAAAATATTCCCGTGATTATGATGTCTGCAAGTCGTGGTTTAGAACAAACAGCAATTGATTCAGGAGCAAACGCATTTATTCCAAAACCTTTTGATATAGATGTTGTCGTGAATACGCTCAATCAGTTTACAGCTTAACTTTTACTTTAAAAAAATAAATTAAACCTCTCATTTTCGGGAGGTTTTTGTTTGGAATATAATTTGACTTCGTGATTAATTTTCATAAATTTGAACCTCAATTTTTTTGCATGATGGATTATTTGAAAGGATTAAATGAAGCACAGTACGAAGCAGTTACCACACTTGAAGGACCTTTGATGGTTCTTGCAGGAGCAGGTTCCGGAAAGACACGCGTTCTCACGATGCGCATTGCTCATTTGATCACCAATTTGGTGGACCCTTTCAATATTTTGGCGCTGACTTTTACCAACAAAGCCGCGAAAGAAATGAAGGAACGTATCGCAAAAGTTGTCGGTGCAAGTGAAGCCAAATCACTTTGGATGGGAACTTTTCACTCGGTTTTTGCCAGGATTTTAAGAAGTGAGGCGCATTATCTCGGATTTCCTTCCAACTTCACGATTTATGATTCGCAGGATTCTTTGAATGTCATTAAAAAAGTTTTGAAAGAACTCAACATCGATGCGGATTTATATAAACCGAAAAAAGTTCAGGCGAGAATTTCTACCTATAAAAATAATCTCATCACCGTTAAAGCCTACTTCAACAACCCCGAATTAATCGAGGCGGACGAACGTGCGAACATGAAACACATCGGTTTGATTTACCAAAAATATGTAGAGGCCTGCTTTAAAAACGGAGCGATGGATTTTGATGATTTGTTGTTGAGAACCAATGAATTGCTGACTCGCTTTCCCGAAGTTTTAGCGAAATATCAAGACCGATTCCGATATATTTTGGTGGATGAGTATCAAGATACGAATCACTCGCAATATCTGATTGTAAAAGCTTTGGCTTCAAAATTTGAAAATATTTGTGTGGTGGGAGACGATGCACAATCGATTTACTCGTTCCGTGGTGCGAATATTTACAATATTTTAAATTTCAAAAAAGATTATCCCGACGCAGTTACCGTATCATTGGAGCAAAATTATCGTTCCACACAAAACATTGTGAATGCGGCGAATGTGGTGATTGCTAAAAACGTTCAGCAATTCAAAAAAAATGTTTTTTCCGACAACGAAGAAGGTGAAAAAATAAAAGTTTACCGCTCCCTTTCCGATGCGGATGAGGCGAATTTCGTGGCTTCCAATATTTGGGAACTTCACAATTCCAATCAAAGAAAATTTACAGATTTTGCGATTTTGTACCGAACGAATTCCCAAACCCGTGCTTTTGAAGATGCGCTCCGAAGAAAGAATATTCCGTACCGAGTTTACGGCGGATTGTCTTTCTACCAAAGGAAAGAAGTGAAAGATTTAATCGCTTATCTGCGACTTTTGGTGAATGAAAACGACAGTGAAGCGTTGTTCCGAATCATCAATTATCCCGCACGTGGAATTGGTGAGACGACACAAAATAAACTGATTGTTTTTGCGGATTCTCAAAATGTTTCGGTGGCACAAGTCTTGAATAATCTCGGATTTTACGCTCCACAATTAGGTTTAAATAATGGAGTTTTAACGAAACTTTCCGACTTTTGGTCAATGATTAAAGCGTTTCAGGTTTTACTAAAAACTGAAAACGTGTACAATGTCGCCATGGAAGTCGCCAAACGCAGCGGATTGATAAAATTTTTGAAAGACGACCAAACTCCCGAAGGAATTTCCCGTGTGGAAAACGTGCAGGAATTGATGAACTCGATGCAGGGTTTCATTGAGGAACAGCAGCAATTGGAAGACGGCGATCCAAGCTTGTCGAATTTCCTTGAAAACATCGCGCTCTCCGCAGATACGCAAAAAGACAAAGAAGATGACAATACTGATAAAGTTTCTTTGATGACCATTCACCTTTCCAAAGGTTTGGAATTTCCCATTGTGCATCTGGTGGGACTTGAGGAGAATTTATTTCCAAGTTTTATGAGTTCATCCACTCGTGAAGAGTTGGAAGAAGAACGTCGATTATTTTATGTGGCTTTAACAAGAGCTGAAAAACAGGCATTTTTCACTTACGCCGTTTCCCGTTTTCAGTGGGGAAAAATCACCGATGCAGAACCTTCAAGATTTTTAAGCGAAGTCGATTCCCAATATTTAGAATTCATCAATCCTGCGATAGAAAGCCGTTTCGTAAATCATTCAGGTTTAAAATCCAATATTTTTGACGACGGTCCTAGCGAACCGAGATTCTTTAAAAAAGTCGAACCGAAGAAAACTTTAAAACGCGATGTCAATGCGGGCGAAGCGAAGCAACCTCCTCAAAACCTAAAACCTGTCGCCACCGCAAAAATCATCAATCCGAGCGGACAAAGTTCACAGGACATCGAAGTGGGCGACAAAGTTCGTCACGACCGTTTCGGCGTTGGAGAAGTGACTTTCCTCGATGGAACCGATCCGCAAAACATCAAGGCAAAAGTGGTTTTCCAACATGAAGGCGAGAAAAATTTGATTTTGAAGTTTGCGAAGTTAACGAAGATTTAGTGAGCGGGCACTTTACGAGATAGGATTGTGTTTTTTTCTTAACCAAGAAACAATTGATTTACAAATAAAGTATGCGGCGAAGAAACCAAATTAATATCAAACTTTAAAGAGGGTTCTATTCTTGAACTTGCATTGTGGATTCTAAAGGAAATTTGCCAACCTTCATTCAATGTAACTAACAAAGTTGTTTTAGAGTTTTCTTGATAAACTACTTCAATTAATCTTGTTGGCAATTTTAATTTTGGGACTTTGGCTTTTGGTTTTATGTTTGAAAAAGGCAAGTTTAAAGTTCCGTTCAAATTATATGCTTGAATTTCAACTTTATTTTTACCTTTAATTACCTTGTAAAAATCTCGATTTCCAATTAAATATTGAACAAGACTTGAAGCGACAATTTGTGGATTTTGTTTATCCAAACTCAATAATTCATCTTTGAAAGCATCTATAATCGGAACGTAAATGGAAGTGTGATAATCTCCCAAACTTTCCCATTTCTTTGTTTTATTGCTTGCTTTTCTTAATTCATTAAGTTTATCAAAAATTGGTTTTATTGCATGGAAGTATTTTTCAGAACACGGTATATTCAACCATTTTTCACCAAAATCTATATCGTTTGAAAGCCGAGAATGCTTAACTGCTCGATGATTGTTTTTTGCAGAAACGCCAATTTCCCAATTTTGCGAAGAGCGAATTGCCAAAACATCTCTTACATCACCTCTTTGTCCCTGCTTGTCAGAAACTATTTCTAATTCTAAAATATCGTCATCATTCAACTGATTAGATAAACGTGGCTCGATATCTAACAAAAAATTTATTGCAAAACTTGCATTGAGTCTGTATGCCGATTTCTCTTCTTCATTAAAACTTTCAAAACATTTTAGTGCGGTTGCAAATGTTTCATTTTTTACGATGCTGACTTCGGTACTTGTCTTTAATTTTTCAAAAAACTCATTTAATAAAGCATACTCAAACGCTTTTCCATTTAAAGTTTGTGTTGAGATTTTCGCCATTATACCGTCGCTTTTTTTACTATTTCGTTAAGTTTTTCGATGACGTTTTCACCATTTATTTTTTTCACAGCAGAGTTTTTCGAAATTATTTTTCTACTGACTTTAATTTCATTTAAATCAAAGAAAATTCTTTTAGCCAATATCTTTGCCATTTCCACCGGAACTGCGTTACCAATCATTTTGTAACCCGCAGTAACATTTTTATAATCAAAGTAGAAGTCGTCAGGAAATGTTTGGATTCTTGCGCATTCACGAACGCTTAATCGTCTGTACAAATGCTCTTTGCCTTTTACAAACTCTCTCACGTTTTGCTCTATAAATTTCATTTTCGGTGCTTGTGGATGAATTGGTGCATGTCGTCCTCCTGCTTGAATTGTAAATGAAACCTCATCCCAAGAACGAACTCTATTTCTCGACATAAAAATCGATGAAAATCCGCCTATCATATATTCGTGATTAGGAATCAAGCAATCAGAGCCGTTGGTAAGATTTCCTTCTTTAGCAGGGAAAACATTATTGCTTAAATCTGCGATTGTATCTTGAAGTTTAACTTTATTCTCTAAAAAATTAGGTCTTGGAAAAGTGAATTTAATACCCAAATCATTTCTATATCCAACAAAAAAAATCCTTTTTCTATCTTGTGGAACACCATAATCAGCAACATTTAATAATTGATAAGAAAGGTCATATCCAATTTCTTTAAACATTTCAATGATGTTTTGCAATGCTTCTTTATGAGTGCTCATGAGCATTCCCGAAACATTTTCAGCCAAAAAAAACTTTGGTTTTTTATCCGCTAAAATTCTCATAAATTCGAAAAACAATTGCCCTCTCTTATCCTTTATTCCACGCAATGAACCTGCTTCAGACCAACTTTGACAAGGTGGTCCGCCAATAATTCCGTCACAGTCCGGAATTTCACTTGAAGGAATGCTTACGATACTTCTTTTATCTAATATTGTGTTTTTATGATTTTTTTGATAAGTATCCCAAATTTCCTTATCATATTCATTTGCCCAAATCACGTCAAACCCTGCTTTCGAAAAACCAAGGTCTAAACCGCCCGCTCCCGCAAAAAAAGAAACTACTTTCATTTCAATTTTTTTTCAAATTTAATGATTAAAAATAAGATAATGACAATCACTTCACCAACTCCTCAAACAACCTCTCAAAAGTCCCATCTAAATCCGTCGTTTTTCCAGGATGAGGTCTAGAAGTTTGAACCACCGAACTTCTCACCGCCGTCAGCCAACGAAATCTTTCGGGAATATCAAATTGGGCAATTTCTCCACCAGATTTTTCACCATTTGCAACCGCTTTGAAGTTTTCTAAATTTTGCTGAATATCATCATAATCGAGTTTGGAATGCATCAACGCAAATTTGTCGGGACAAAGATGAAATTCAACCCGAATATATTTTGCCTTCTTGGAAAACATAACAAGTCCGATGTTGAAAAATTCTTCTCTCTCAACTTTCGGAACGAGCCGTATTACTGCGTATTCGTAGATTTTAACCTCTTGCATTTTTTGCTTCGTTTACAAAGTTTGCGGAATTTTCTAGTCGGCTTTTCATGAAGTTGAAATACACTTCCTTAATTTCTTCGGGCGACATTTCGGTGTCTTTCCAATCGAGCCATTCCAATGGAATAAGTTCAACGATTTCTCTGAAAATCTCATCATTCAAAACTGTTTTTGCAAAAGCCTCGGCTTCATCCAGCAAAGTTGCCTGTTTTAATAGAACGTGTTCTTTAATATAAGCAAAAGGACTTAACGAATGTTTCTCGAAATTTTCCCAGGAATGATGGAAGAAAAATGAAGCGCCATTGTCAATCACCCACAATTCTTTGTGCCACATCAAAAGATTCGTGTTCTTGAAAGTACGGTCGATATTGGTAATAAAAGCGTCCAACCAAACAATTTTCGAAGCCAAAAGCGGATCGATTTTTACGGAAGGATCATACGCAATCGCTCCCGAGAGAAAATGCAGTCCCAAATTCAAACCCTCTGAAAACTTCAATAGATCCTGAATTTCTTCATCCGCTTCTGTTCTTCCGAAATCTACATCGAGGTTGGCAAAAACCAGTTCTGGAATCTTTAATCCTAAAACCTGTGCAATTTTCCCGCCCAACAATTCCGAAATCAGCATTTTCACGCCATGTCCACCGCCACGAAATTTTAGAACATATTTAAAGTCATCGTCCGCTTCGGCGAGTGCGGGCAAACTTCCGCCTTCCCGCAAAGGCAGAATGTATCGCATGACGGTGACTGTTCTTAAAGATAAATTCATCCTTTCAAAAGTACGGAAAAGATGGAAGCTGGAAGCTGCAAGCGGAAAGATTTTTTGGATTCTATAGAGACTGAATGCTCAAAAAGTAATTAACGATTTATATTTAATACTGAAAATTAGATTTTTTTAAGATGACTTTTTAAAATGATCATCTTTAAACATGATGCTGTACACCAGAAACAGTCCTAATCCAATCGCAATTACGAAGAAAAAGAAAGGTAAAACCCCGTAACCTAAAATGGTATAAGTTGATGGAATCCGCATTAAAAGTGCAGCCCCAATAATCATTGCCGCAATAATTAATCCGGAAGTGATTCGGTTGGCTACTTTTTGAAAACCTTCTGTCAGTCGATCTTCATCAATTGCATTGATTTTTAATTCTAACTGATTGTTGGCAAGATTTTCCGTAATTTTATTCAGGCGACCCGGTAAATTTTCTAATAATTTTTTGTTGTCTAAAAGGAATGCATAAGCATTTTCAGGTTTAAGTTCCTGTTGCATTTTTTTGTTCACCATTTTCTCCATGAAACGGCGAATCGCCTTTTGAAGATCATATTTCGGCGTCAATACAGCGACGATCTGATCCATGTTCAGAAGGACTTTTCCTAAAATATTGAGTTCAACTGCTAATTTTATTCCTTCATCTGCGGCGATTCTGTTCATTTGCAGAAGAATTCTTCCGGTTTCCATGTCTTCAGCGTTTGTACTTGTACTGTCCATCACCAGTCTGTTGATGTTTTTTCGGAAGTGGTCAAGATTTACTTTGGCAGAATCATATTCGCTAATTTCAAGGAGAGCATCCGTAATATCGTCACCATCTTTTTTGGTCATTCCGACTAAAAGCATCATGATTTTTTCTTGAATTTTGGGACTGAATTTTGCGACCATTCCTAAATCCATTAAAGCAACTTTGTCGTCTGCAGTCACATGAATATTTCCGGGATGTGGATCTGCATGCACGAAACCATCAACAATAATCTGCTTCATATAAGCTTCAACCAAATTATTGATGACCGAAGTAAAATCCGTTTCAATTTTTTTAAGGTTACCCAAAGACGTTATTTTCTTGCCGTCAATAAAATCCATCGTAAGTACCTTTGATGAAGAATATTCGGCAACAGGTGATGGAACGATGAGGTTTTTAAACTCCTTCAAATTTTCTTTGAGGACGACAAGATTTTGCGCCTCTTTATTATAATCGAGTTCATTCAGTAAAATGAAACGAAGTTCTTCGATGACATCATCCAATGCATATTTTTTAGCAACTTTGGAGTGAGTCACCGCAAGATCTGCCATATTCTTTAAGATTTCCAGTTCTTCGATGAAGTTTTTTCGAATTCCCGGACGCTGAATTTTCACCACCACCTTTCTTCCGGAAGGCAACAATGCCAAGTGAACCTGCCCAATTGATGCACTTGCTAAAGGTTTAGGATCAAAAAGTTCAAAAGCTTTGTTGATTTTTACTCCAATTTCCTCCTCAAAAATTTTCTGCACTTCTTCGTAAGGCATAGTTTCCACATCATCCTGTAGATTTGCCAACGCTTGAAGATAGTTTTCCGGAAGCAAATCCGGTCTTGTTGAAAGAAGCTGACCTAATTTTACATAAGTGGGACCCATCTTTTTTAGATCTTCAACCAATTCTTCAGGTTTTTGGTTGTACTCGTCCTCAGAGATTTCTGTTTTTTCAATTTCATTTAAAACGGAATTTGCCGTTGATTTCACGACATCGCTGTTGTAGTATTTAAGGATGAAACTGAAAAATTTTGCGTAGTTGTTGAGTTGTTGTAGTGCCATAATTTTTCCTAAAAGAAAAAATTGTACCACAATTTGTTAGTTTTTATCTGAACGGTGTTTCGGAAAAATGGTATGGAAAGATTTCCAAATCTGCAGACTCAAAATTGAAATTACCATTTATGTAATTATTTTACTTGGCTCTTTTTACTTGGTTCTTGGTTCAATCGTTGTGATACGGTTTCCCCTGCAAAATCTGGTCGGCTCGGTAAATCTGTTCCACAAAAAACAGTCGAATCATTTGATGGGTGAAAGTCATTTTAGACAGAGATATTTTCTCGTTTGCTCTTTGGTAAATTTCTTCTGAAAATCCGTAAGCACCGCCAATAAAAAATGAAACTTTTTTGATGGAAGAATTCATCCAGTTATCAATTTTTGCAGCAAATTCCCGACTTGTAAACTGTTTTCCTTTTTCGTCGAGAAGTATGATGTGATCGGAGTTTTCAGTAAGATTGTGAAATAGTTTTCCCTCTTCTTTTTTTAGAAGGTCGGGGGAGAGATTTTTAGCGTTTTTCACATCGGGAATTTCGGTGATTTCAAAATTCCAATGTTTTGGCAGGCGGTTTTGGTAATATTTAATAAGGCCGGAAATTTCTTTGTCGTCCGTTTTTCCGATGCAGATTAAATTGATTCTCATTTCTTATCTTTGTTGTGCAAATATAGATGAATGGGCATTAAAACTCCACAATTCCTGGTTAAAATCCGCAATTTTCTTGATGAAATCCACATCCCGTTTTTGGGGATTTCTTTATGGAAAATGTTCGAGGTTTACGGACAAGGCGTTTTCAGGATGCAAATCGGAAGAATTGCAGCGAGTATTTCCTGGAGTTTTTTTTTAAGCCTGTTCCCATTTATTTTGTTTTTGCTTTCGTTGTTGCCGTATCTGCCGCATTACGACAAGCTTCAGTTCTATATTTTTGAGATTTTGATGCCCAATATTTTTCCGGCGCATATTCAAAAAGATGTGTCGGGTTATATCACCAATTTCATCATTCCGAATATGAAGAACATTAGCAATCTCACCATTGTTTTTGCGATGATTTTTGCGGTGAACGGAACGCATTCCCTCATTAACGGTTTCAATCTCAACACCAATCTGCAGCGTGGAGTCGTGAAAGAATATTTGGTGGCATTCGTGATTACCATTGCGTTTATCGTATTGATTATCGCTTCCTTACTCGGCGTTTACTACAGTGAGGTGGTGCTGAAACTTTTCACTCCTGAAATTAATATTTCATGGCTCGTTGATAATATGTCGCGGATTATCGGATTTATTTCTTTTCCGGTTTTCTACTTTATTTTGTTGGCATTGTTTTATTGGGTGGGATGTTTAAAAATCACCACCTTTAAACAGGCGATTCCGGGCGCAATTCTCACCACTATTCTCTTTATTTTGCTGACGTACTTTTTTGCCATTTATGTGAGAGATTTTGCCCGTTACAACGTGCTTTACGGTTCGATCGGTTCCATCATTTTGGTAATGGTTTGGGTGAATATCAACATCATTCTCATCCTTTTAGGAAATGAACTGAATATCGCCATTAAAAAAGTTCGTGTAGAAAAAATGATGGCGGATGAAATTGCAGCAAACGCCAATCAATTTAATCCGGATATTTTGCCGGATTTGGAAGAGGAGGATGATTCGCACACCATAAAAGTTACCTAAAGATTTAGGAACAGGAACAAAAAAACTCCCGAAAAATTTCGAGAGTTTATATTTCACAATGGACGTTGCATCCATCTTCCATCTTAATTCGAATAACTCACCAATTCCTCTTTTTTAGAATTGATGATTTTGTACTCCAAATATTTGAACGAGTCGCGTGGAATAATCGTCACCCATTTTTTGTATTTCAGATACCATTTTGTCTGAATACTTACGATACCTTTTGTAAGGTAAGCTTCCACAAAAGGATGCACGTGAAGGAAAATTTTTCCTTTATGCTGCTGAATGAGGTTTCTAATCACTTCCTCCATTCTTTCTACAACAACTATTGGTGCAAGGATTTCTCCGTCTGCATTAGGATTTTCCTCTTTGGTTTCAATTTGCTTTTCGGGACGCGTTCTTTGTCGCGTCAGTTGTATGAGCCCGAATTTGCTCGGCGGTAAAATTTTGTGTCGCGCTTTGTCACGCTTCATTTCTTCTTTCAGGTGTTCGTACAAATCTTTTCTGTGTTCCGGATTGGTCATGTCGATAAAATCTACCACGATAATTCCGCCCATATCTCTCAAACGAAGTTGACGGGCGATTTCCGTTGCCGCCATTTTGTTCACGTTTAAAGCGTGGTCTTTGTTGGCAGAATTTCCTGATGAAATGTTGTTCCCCGAATTCACGTCGATTACGTGAAGTGCTTCTGTATGTTCTATTACAAGATACGCACCTTTCGAGCTTGGAATATTCACGTGTTTTCCGAAACTCTGTTTTAGTTGTTTTTCAACATTATAATATTCCAAAAGCGGAGTAGGTCGGTCGTAAAACTGTACGATGTTTTTTCTTTCGGGAGCGATGACTTCGATATAGTTTTTCATATCGTTCACCATCTGTTCATCATCGCAAATAATCGAAACGAAATCCGCATTGAAATTGTCGCGGAGAATTGCAGAAGCTTTATCTTCCTCACTCAAAACCTTGCTCGGAACTTTATTTTTCTGAATATTTTTAAAGGCAGTCTCCCATTTTTGAACCAGTTGATTCATGTCGTTGTGGAGTTCTGCTACTTTTTTTCCTTCTGCAACAGTTCTGATGATGACGCCGAAACCTTCAGGTTTAATGCTTTCAATTAAAGTTCTCAACCGTTCACGCTCTTCGGCATTTCCGATTTTCTTGGAAATGGAAACGCTTTTGTCAAAAGGAATGAGTACGAGAAATCTTCCCGTTAAAGAAATCTGGGTAGAAATTCGTGGTCCTTTTGTAGAAATAGGTTCCTTTGTGATTTGAATCAGTACGCTTTCGTCTTTTGAAAGTACTTTATCGATGGTTCCGTTCTTGTTGATTTCCTTTTGAATTTCGAAATTTTTCAAAGAGGAAGTCTGCTGTTTTTTAGAAACCGTGTCGTTCAGAAATTTTTTGTACGTAAGAAATTGCGGTCCCAAATCCTGATAATGCAGAAACGCATCTTTCTCGTAGCCGATGCTCACGAACGCCGCATTCAGGTTGGGCGCGAGTTTTTTTACCTTGCCGATAAATAAATCACCCACCACGAAATCGCTTTTGTCCTCCTGTTCGTGGAGTTCGAAAAGCCTTCCGTCTTCGAGTAGGGCAATTTTGGATTGCTCATCTTCATGTGATATAATCAGTTCTTTCTTCATTATTTATTTTAAAATTAAGAGATTAGGTAATTAAGAGATTAAGAATTTACACTCTCGTTACTTGATGTCTTAATAGATTTTTTAGAAATTAAGGCATTAAGTAATGAAGAGGTTAAGAAAATATACTCTTTTTACTTGTGGTCTTAATTGATTTTTTGTTTTTTTAAATAAAGGAAAAATCAGAAAGAGAAAGAAATCTCTTAATTCCCTAATTTCTTAATCCCTTAATTCTCCTTAAAAACAAAAATATAGTCGGTGACCTTTTAAGTAATTAAAAACACCAACTATATTATATATTGAGAAATCTCTCGTAGAGATTATTTTTTCTTATGTCTGTTTGCTCTCCTTCTTTTCTTTCTCTTGTGAGTCGCTACCTTGTGTCTTTTTCTTTTCTTTCCGCTTGGCATAATTTATATTTTTTATTTTAAGTTACTTATTTTCCGTTAATTATTTTACTGCTACTTTGGCTTTTACTTTTTCAACAAAAGTTTTGGAAGGTTTGAAAGCCGGGATATTGTGCGCCGGGATTTCGATTGCCGTGTTCTTTGATATGTTTCTTCCTGTTTTTGCTGCTCTTGTTTTGATGATAAATGAACCGAATCCTCTTAAATAAACATTGTCACCATTGTACATTGAAGTTCTGATTTCCTGCATGAATGCCTCTACAACTTTCTGAGTTTCATTCTTTTCAGTTCCCAATTTATTTGAGATGGTATTTACCAATTCTGCCTTTGTCATTTCCTGTATTTATTTATATTTTTGGTGTGCAAATATATGAACATTTTTTGAAAACAAAAAA
>APMI01000253.1_pt1 | contig 17307 bp, 17 predicted proteins | sample 667938 | NCBI WGS metagenome assembly APMI01 (sample SAMN01084076, study PRJNA167559) | wastewater metagenome | biome: Wastewater | place: Denmark: Ejby Moelle, Odense | collected 2011-11-28 | reverse complement strand
AATTCCATCTCACCAGCATTCAAATTCATACTACATCTCTGTATTTGTCGCCATTTGGCAAAATTTAAGCGGGCTTACTGTAGTACTGCCTATTCCACATTGAAGCTTTGACTGCGCTTTTACCGAAGCATCGCAAAATACATGCGATCGTGACAGCTTATTGTTCGGCACTATTGACGCCCGGGGACCTCTAGAACCTGTATTCCACATGTGCCAAATCTCGATGCGCAAGGTTTCGATCCTGACGCAGGAATTGGCTGAACGCGGATGCAGTCCACGCTGAGGCACGCGCTTCGAAAGTTGCGCTATCTATGGAAACAGGCCCGCGAAACAGGCCGCCATTCGCAAGCTTCAACTTCACGGCAAGCACTAGCTATCGTGATTTTGTTCCGCTCAAAAACATGGCGGGCGCAGAAACTCGTACTTACGTTCGGTCTCGGAAGGGCGTCGAGAATCAACAACGCGTGGCGTGGTTGAACGGAGAAACTTCACATCAACCGCTACCACTGCACTGGGAGTGTCGTGGACATGCTCGGCCGCATTTTTCGGATGAGCGCCTTTGACCTTAAGGCCGATACCGTCGCGGCTGGGTCCCACAAGATCAGCTTCATTGGGGTCAAACTGCTTAGCCTCCCACTCATCGCTCGTGACCCAAACTTGAACAGAAGAAATTCGGTCGCGGCTGATAGCTATGTGTGGCAATACCCAACAAAACGACACGGAGAACGCGATTAAGAGCCGGAGAGCAGTCATCGTCTTTCGCCTACTGTGTTCAACGAATAGTCACTTAAATCGTACCGAGTATGCGAAGGCAGAGGAGTCGTGACGAACATATCCTATCACCCAGGATAGGTTAAAGCCAGTCGGCAATATTCAGCCTCGTTGTGGGAGGCTGCGGGAGCACCTGCTAACCCCAGCTGTGGCCCTACAACAGGAATCGAAAGCGTTGTTGTTGCTATTTCGCAATGTTTGCTCTTCCCAACATCGGCATGAAGAGGCCAAAGAGTTCGGCTTGAGAAGATATGTCACACCGGCGATAGAGCTGTTTTCTAAACACTTTGACCGTTTCAGTACTCACCCCGAGCTGAGACCCGATGGAGGGCGATGAATGACCTTGCAAGATCAGGAGCGCGACTTCAGCCTGTCGGGTGCTGATCGAGATGCCATGATTGCCCTTTAGTTCCTCGCGCAGACTGTCGGCCAAGGACGTCGCACGAGGAATGGTAAGATGGGGCGCGTCGAGAGCGTTCCAGTGTGCCTTGAGGACCGCCATAATGACCGACTTGTGTTTTCGAAGGCCCTCTTCGGCCTTTTGCGAAAATGTGCTTTCGGAGGAGGAATCCTTACCCATTGAGATCGTGATGGTCGTGTTACGGGAAACGGGCAGGATCACGGAGATCTCATCAAAAATCCCGATCCTGCCATAGTACCACTTATAGTAGCGGCTGCTGCGGAACTGGTCCGGCGCGACATCGAGAAGACGGTATAGCCCAGCGTCACCCCGTCTTAGGTGGAAATGGTAGACCGGGTCCAGAAGGTAAGCCCCCGACAGATACTGCTCATCGACGAACCTGAACACGTCGGGTCCATAGTGCCGCGCGTGGGCGATATGGGGAACGTTCGTTCCCACGAAAATGACAACAATCACATTGTCGAATTCCAGGCATCCTCGCAGGTACTCACACATCGAAGGATAGAATTGTTCGGAGCCTACCCCTTCAATAGCCGCCGCAAGGTTGTCGAGGACGGAGAATCTCATCAACTATACCCCCATCGGGTTATATGCCCCTCCAAAGGATGGTTTAGTGTCAAAAACTACAGGTGGAAGGGTTATAGATGCAAGCTCGGCAGCACGAAAAGCCGAAAATGGCGCTGATCGCGTAAGCGAAGCATCCGAGATTGTATAGACAGGCCTGCACAACCCACGGAAGGCGCGCCTAAAAGCGCCAGTAAAAGAGGGTGACACAATGCGAAAACCGCTGAACCATTCAGCAATGCCTGTTGCTGGCTATATCGAACCCTGGAGCGCCAAGGCCGGCGCCTCGACCCAAGCCTATGTCTCGTGCGTCGATCCCGACGCGTCTTTTCGTATCGTGTCCCTAGACAGGGACGAGCAGGAAGTGTTGACTTGGAACCTCCACAACCTTTCGGGCAAGCCGAAGGTTCGAGACTTCTCCCTTGGCTCGTGGGTTGAGCTGCCCGTGCTACCCGAAGCCGAAATAGCGGACTATGTTTTCCGCCTTGAATTTCGGCCGACGCAGAACGAAACGCGCAAGACCATCTGCATTCTCGGCAATTTCAGTGTCACGATTGACGAAGATGGGCGACTGGACGTCAAGGCGGCGGAAACAATTCACGCCTTTACCAATGTCACCAACGAGTGCTGGTATGAGCTGTCCATTTCCAGCTCGGCCGACGGCGTCGGCGTAACGCTCGTGGACCTGGCGCAGCAGCTCGAAATAGCGCGTGCGGATTTCCCCGGCGCTGGCCTCCCTTCTGGCCATATCGGCATCGGGTCGGACGGACGCGGGGAGACAAAGTCGTTCAACGGGCGCATCGGCAGGATTTCGCTCGACACCGCCGGCCGGCACTATTCCTGGCACTTCCCGACCCGTGGGCCCGTAGAGCGTCTTGGCGCGGTCGAAGATGGCGAAGTTGCGCTGACAATCCACAACATGCCGACATTCTGCGTTGCATCAGCGCGGTTCACATCCGAAGTACATGATCCTCGGCTCGAACCCTCGCATTTCGATGCCATTCACCTGCACGACGACGATTTCGGCGGTTTCGACTGGTCTGCGGACCTGATGATCGAAATCCCGGCAGACGCGCGCGCCGGCGTTTTCGCCTTGGAAGTAACCACGAAAGAGGGCGTCGAGCGCCTTCCATTCTTTGTTCGGGCGACGAGGCCCGAAGCAACGATCGCGTTCCTCGTCCCGACCTCAACCTATCTTGCCTATGCTGACGAACGACTTCCGCCGGTCCGCTATCCCTGGCATGGATCGGATCGCGGCCATCTCTTCTCGCTCGACAACGGCTTCCTGTGTCTCTACGACGTCCACAGCGATCTCAGCGGCGTTAGTCTGACATCTGCACGCCGTCCGCGCGCGACATTGCGCGACGACTACCACTATCCGCTTTCCAATTGCCCGCATCTGCTGCCGGTCGATCTTCAACTCCTGAAGTTCTATGCGCGCGAAGGCATAGACATCGAAGTTCTGACGGATCGCGACCTGCATGACGACGGATATGCGGCGGTTTCCGGCTACAAAGGCCTACTGACGGGAAGCCACCCGGAATACTGGTCCTCGGACATGATGAAGGCGTTGGATCACTATCTCGATGCGGGAGGCAACCTAGCCTATCTCGGCGGAAACGGCTTTTACTGGGTCGTTGCCTACCAGGGCGCGACAATGGAGTTGCGTCGGATCAAGAGCGACATCTGGAGTGGCCGTCCGGGTGAAGCGCACATGTCGATCACTGGTGAGCCAGGCGGCAACTGGGAGGACCGCGGCCTCAGGAATCCGCAATCCTATCTCGGCGTCACCTACCTGATTATGAGCTTCGGTCCGGCCCGGCCTTACCAGAGGCTCGAAGGCAGCTTTGCGCCGGAATATGGCTGGCTCTTCGACGGCATTTCCGCCGCTCCGATCGGAGACAGCGGAACGGTCCTTGGCGGCGCGGCCGGCTACGAGATCGACGCTGTCGTCCGCTCGCAGGAAACACCGAAGAATCTGGTGCGGCTCGCCACCGCGGACGGCTTCGACGACAGCTTCCAGGTCCGTCCAGATGTCTGGCTTGCCGACGGCAATGTCGAAAGAGAGACGCTGCGCCGCGCGGATATGACAATCTATAGCCACGCCGGCGGCGGGCAGGTCTTTTGTACGGGGTCCGTGGCGTGGATTGGCGCTTTGCCCAAGCCGGGCGAAAGCAACAACGTCGGACAAATCATGAAGAACCTCGCAGAAGGGTTCGGCCGATAACCTGTCGGGGTGGAAACCTCCTCAAATCGCAACAATAGAAAGGGAACGACATGATCAACATTTCTCGACGCAGCATGCTTGCACTGATGGGCGGGGCGCTCGCAACGCCCTACCTCATCACCTCCAAGTCAAACGCCGCTCCGGCGGTCGAGCCCGGCATCTTCAAGATGTCCATCCAGCCGTGGATCGGCTATGGCATGTGGTATGTGGCCCAGGACAAGGGAATCTTCGCGGCCAACGGGCTCGAAGGGGTCGAATTCATCCCCTACACGGAAGACGCCGCCAATCTGGCAATTCTCGCCAGCGGCGAGATCCAGGGCACAAACAGCGCCACGCACAACGTGCTGCAGCATCTCCAGGAATCGCCCGACTACCATATTGCTCTGATCGAGGACTACAGCACGACGGCCGATGCGATCGTCAGCCCGAAGAGCATCAACTCGGTCGCCGACCTCAAGGGAAAATCCATCGCTTTTGAAGATGGCACGACCAGCCACCTGCTCATCGCCGACGCCCTCAAAAAGGCGGGCTTGAAGCTGAGCGATCTCAACTGGACCAATACGCCGGCATCGCAGGCCGCGGCCGCCGTACTCTCCGGCTCGACGGACGCGATGGTCACCTATGAGCCCTATATCTCGACCGCCCTCAAGGCCGATCCCAACCTCAAACTCCTCTATACCGCCGCTGAAAATCCCGGCCTGATCAGCGATTGCTTCGTCGTAACGACGCGGACCCTGAAGGAACGGCCCGGCCAGGTGCGCGCGATGGTCAAGAGCTGGGGCGACGCCGTCGAGCTTTACAACAAAAACCCTCAGGAATGCCAGGCGATTATCGCCAAGGGCGTCGGTTCCGATCCGAGCGAGCTGGGCACGACCTTCGAGGGCGTTCACTATTATTCCCTCGAAGAAAACAAGGCTCTGCTGACCGGCGAATACGCGACGAAGACCTTCCCGGCGGTGAACGCCGCCGCCTTGGAACTTGGCCTGATCAAGAAGACGTTCGAGGCCAAGGATGTCATCGACACGACGGCTCTTATGTCCCTGTGATCTCTGATGGACGGCCCTGCGGCGAACGCAGGGCCAACCGGGGCAGCAAAATGCGTCACGTACTCGATCGTAATGTTCCACTTCCGCTCTACCAGAAGATCAAGGATCACATCCTTGACCAGGTAAAGCGTGGCCAGCTCAAACATGGCATGAGGGTTCCCTCCGAAAGCGAGCTAGTCGAACGCCTCGGCGTGTCGCGCATGACGGTCCATCGGGCGATGCGAGAGCTTTCCGAAGCAGGTGTGGTCGATCGCGTCCAGGGAATCGGAAGCTTTGTCTCGGCGCCTCCGGCGCGGACGGAACTGATGGAACTGAAAGACATTGCCGACGACATCAAGGCGCGTGGCAACGTCCACTCGCAGAAAATCAAGATCCTCGAAACCACCAATGCTACGGCGGAACAAGCGGCATATTTCGATATGCCGCGTGGTTCTCGCCTGTTCCATTCGATTATCGTGAACTACGAGGACGAAGTGCCTGTACAGGTGGAGAACAGACTGATCCGGCCGAGCTTCGCTCCCGGCTATCTCGGGCACAACTTCCTGACCGTTCCATCGACACGTTATCTGCGCTCGATTGCAGATGCGACGAAGATGGAACATTCGGTCTGTGCATCGATGGCCGACGACCAAGTCTGCGAGTTCCTGGAGTTTCCCGAGCCCCGAAGCGTCATAATCCTGACGCGTCGAACCTGGGTCGGCGAACTGGCGGTCAGCCGAAGCGTGTTCACATATCCCGGCGATACCTGCGCCCTTGTCAGTTGCCGGACGATGGAGTGAACGATCGCCGCGGCGAGGTCCGCCGTGGCCAGACATGTACGTACAAATCTATGCAGGCGCGTCATTGCGCCTGTGATCCTCCAATCGAACGCGCAAGGCAGTCCTATGGCCAAGCCCCGAAAAAAATCCATCCTCAGCATGCAAGCTGAGATCTCACCATCAACCTACCTGATCATTTCGATCTGCTCGTTCGCACTCTTTTTCGCGGTCTGGGCGCTGATCGTACAATCCGGCCTCGTCCGGCCGATCTTCCTTCCCTCTCCCGTGGCGATCGTCGCGCGACTATGGGCGCTTGGCGCAGACGGCACGCTTTTTTCAGACATTGCCGCAAGCGTCTATCGTATCGGTATCGGCTTCATCGCCGCATCGGTGACGGCGCTCGCCGTCGGCGTGCTAATCGGAAACTACAGGTTTTGGGATGCGGCCATTGAGCCGTTCCTCGACTTCATCCGCTACATGCCGGTCGTCGCATTCGTGCCCCTGACGATCCTGTGGACAGGTACGACCGACACCCAGAAGTTCCTGGTGATCTGGATCGGCACGTTCTTCCAGCAGGCCTTGATGTTCATGGACAATATCAAACGCGTCCCGCCCGATTTTATCGGCTTCGGCCGGACGGTGGGTCTGAGCGATACGAAGATCGTAACGAAGATCATCCTGCCTTCGGCCGCGCCGCAGATCTGGGACACGCTGCGCATTTCGCTCGGTTGGGCCTGGACATGGGTGGTACTGGCCGAGCTTGTCGCTGCCAGCAGCGGCCTTGGCTATCGCATCACCGTCGCTCAGCGATATTTCCAGACCGATACCGCCATCGGCTACATCGTCGTGCTCGGCGTTCTCGGGCTTATCAGCGACCAGATCATGAAGTTCGCGGGCAAGCGCATGTTCCGCTACGAGGCAAAACACTGATGGAAAAGCTTCTCATCCGCGACCTGACGAAGACCTTTCCGGCCGGGCGCTCTAACAAGGACCGTATCACCGTCCTTGACAACATCTCGCTGACGATCCGCGAAAACGAGTTCGTTTCGCTGGTCGGCGCCTCCGGCTGCGGCAAGAGCACGCTGCTGTCGATCATTGCCGGATTGCAATCCCATGACAATGGCGACCTCAAGGTCGATGGAAACGACATCCTCGGACCCGGCGCGGACCGCGGCGTCGTCTTCCAGAGTTACACGCTTCTGCCTTGGCTGACGGCCCGCAAGAATGTCGAGTTCGCACTGGAAGCGACGGGGCATTCCAAATCCGAGATCGGCGACATCGCCATGAGCCACCTGAAGCTGGTGGGCCTGGAACCGTTCGCCGAGCGTTTTCCCGCACAGCTCTCGGGCGGCATGAAACAGCGCGTCGCCATCGCGCGTGCGCTTTCCTACAAGCCGAAGCTTCTGTTAATGGATGAGCCCTTCGGCGCCCTCGACGCGCTGACCCGGGTGCAGATGCAGGAATTGCTCACCGACGTCTGGGAACGGGAAAAGCTGACCGTGATCTTCGTCACGCATGACGTAGAGGAAGCCGTCTTCCTCTCCGACAGGATCTTCGTCATGGCTTCGAATCCCGGCCGCCTCAAGAAGATCTACGACGTCTCGCTGCCGCGCCCGCGCACGCCCGATACCCCTCGCTTGCCGGAGTTCGCGCAGCTTCAGGCCGAGGTCCTCGGCAGCATTCGCTCGGAGATGCGCGACCGATGAGAGATTTCCATTTTCCCGGGCGGTCAGTGGTCCGCGGCCAGGAATGCATGGTCGCCACCGCGCATCCCGCAGCCTCTGCCGCCGCGTTCGGGATCCTGCAGTCGGGCGGGAATGCTGTTGATGCCGCCATCTGCGCCGCTGCACTTCTCGCGGTGGTGGAACCCCAAGCAAGCGGTGTCGGAGGCGACAGCTTCGTCCTCGGCCACGTGTCTGCCAAAGGAAAAACCTTCGGCCTCAACGGATCGGGAAAAAGCGCCGGCACGATGACGGCCGATGGCCTGCGCGCCCTGGGCTATACGGGAATGCCGCTCCGCGGCGCGCTATCCGTCACCTGCCCGGGGGCGGTGGACACCTGGGTGCGTCTTCATGCCGATCACGGCAGCCTTGACTGGGACAAGCTGTTCCAACCAGCCATCAAGGCGGCGACCGGCGGCTACGTCGTTGCCGACCGCGTGGCGCTCGACTGGAAAGCCTTTGAAGCGGCACTGACTACGACGCCGGAAACGGCCGCCCGGCTCTTGACGGATGCGCGCGCCTTCCGCGCCGGCGAGATTCATCGGCAGCCCGAGCTTGCATCGACACTGTGCGAGATCGCAGCGAAAGGCCGGGACGGGTTCTACCGCGGCTGGGTGGCGGACGACATCGTGGCGACGCTCGCGCAAGGCGGCTCGTCCCTGTCGCACGGCGACCTCGACGGAACTTCGTCCTTTTATGTCGACCCGTTGAGCGTCGACTACAAGGGGTTCCAGGTTCTGCAGCTCCCGGCAAACAATCAGGGTGCGACGGCCCTGCTTCTCCTGAACATTCTCAAGCACCTACCAAAAACCGACTACTTCAGCGCGGAACGGTTCCATCTGCTCCTCGAATCCGCGCGGCTGGCTTACCGGGAACGTGACCGTTCGATCGGTGACCCTGATCACACCAATGTCGAACACTGGCGCTTCACGAACGATGCCTACGCTGCCGACCTTGCGGCCATGATCGATCCGGAGAGAACCACCAGGGAATTCGGCGAGCCGGTCACGCGCAAATCCGACACCACCACCATCTCAGTGGTGGATGGTTCCGGCAATGCGGTGACGCTGATCAATTCGCTCTACCACCATTTCGGCAGTTGCGTTGTGGCGCCGAGGTCCGGCGTTCTGCTTCAGAACCGCGGCAACGGTTTCAACCTGATACCAGGCCATCCGAATGAGTTCGGCCCTGGAAAACGTCCGCTTCACACAATCATGCCCGGTATGACGCTGAAGAACAGAAAGCCTTCCCTGGTCTACGGCGTCATGGGCGGGGACTATCAGGCGATCGGTCATGCGCAGCTCATTACCAACATCGTCGATTTCGGTCTTGACGTACAGGAAGCTATCGACCTGCCGAGGACCTTCCACTTCAAGGGATTTGCCGAAGTCGAACGTTCCATGCCCGCTCATATCGTTGAGGGTCTAACGAGGAGAGGACACAGCGTCCAGGTCGCACATCTCCCAATCGGCGGGGCGCAGGCCATCTTGATCGATCCGCATCGCGGCACGCTTGCGGGAGGGTCGGACCCTCGCAAGGATGGCATGGCAATCGGGATGTGATGGATGAAGGGCTCAGTCGCAATCGTTGGATCGGGTGTGATCGGTACAGTCACCGCCATCGAGCTTAACCGAATCGGTTACGATGTCACGCTGATCGACCGAGAAGAACCTGGCAGCAGTGAGGCTGCGAGCTCCGGTAACGGCGGTTGGCTTTGCCCTGCCTCCATCATTCCCGTTTCCGTTCCCTCGCTGATATGGCGCCTGCCATCTTTTCTTTTCGGAAAGTCAGCGCCCCTCAGCGGCAACGTTGGCTTTGCCATCCGCAATGCAGGCCATTTTGCCCGGTTCGTAAACTCCGGGCTTACGCACAATCGGGTTCGTAATAAAGCGACCGCGCTCTCAAGCCTGCTCTCCGATACAATGGCACGGCACCAGGCTCTCGCAAAGGAGGCCGGCCTGCAACATCTGATCAGAGGCGATGGCCTCCTCTATACTTACAGCAGTGAGCGTGCCTTTCGCCGGGATCTATGCTGGTGGAACCTGCGGCGCGACCTTGGCGTGAATTGGACCTTCCTTGACGGCAGGACGCTCCGCACGGAAGAGCCGGGCATTGAGCGCGCTTGCTTCGGCGCTGTGCTGGTCACAAACGCCGGCCACTGCATTGACCCCGCAGGTTACGTTAGAGGACTTGCCGACCACGCCCGTCGACGTGGCACCAATTTCATCAAGGCCGATGTTACCAGACTGATCCACAGTGGGCAAAGACTTGCGGGATTCGAAACGTCGAAGGGGATGTTTGCGTTCGATGCGGCTGTGATTTGCAGCGGCGCACATTCGCGGCCTCTCGCACAAGAGATCGGCGATGACCCGCCCTTGCTCGGCGAGCGGGGCTACCATGTTACCCTGCGTGACGGCCAACGATTGAGGCGACCCGTTATGTTCGATGACGCATTGATGGTCGCAACCCCAATTGTCGATGGCACCCGTCTGGCCGGCCAGGTCGAGATCGCCACACCCGGAAGTCCGCCCGACTGGTCGCGCGCGCAGGCTCTACTCGATCTCGCCGGCGGATACCTCGGGGGGCTTCCCGCAAACATCCGGCAATCTGGGGTCTCTGTCTGGATGGGTCGCCGGCCAGCTATCGCCGACGAGCTTCCTGTTATCGGACGCGCGACGAATGTAGAAAACGTGCATTTCGCATTCGGCCACGGCTTTACGGGGCTGGGCGCCGCGCCGGCTACCGCTGAGCTCGTGCGACACTCCCTACAGTCCGGGCGAGCCACAAGCCCAAAGGACGCACCTTTTTCCCCTCAACGCTTTCCCGTGCGCACAAGCCGCGCCCTTTAAGGAGAAATGCTATGTCCGACAGTCCTGTTTCGATCCACAAGCTTGATCAATTGAACGAAACCGAGCGCAAAAATCTCTTGCAGCGCACGGAAAACGACCTGAGCACCTTCATGGACAAGGTGATCCCGATCATCGAAGCCGTTCGATGCGATGGCGACAAGGCGCTTGCCGATTTTGCGAACAAGTTCGACAAGTCCCCGATCACCGCGGACCAGATTCGAGCGACACCTGAAGAATTCGCCGCCGCCCGTGCGTCCGTCGATCAGGAATTGATCGAAACGCTGAAATTTGCGGCAGGAAACATCCGCCTTTTCCACGAAAAGCAGATGCCGGAAACGTTGGCCCTGCATGAGACGCATGCCGGTGTTCTCGTCGGCGACCGCTGGAACGCTATCGACTCCGTCGCGTGCTATGTGCCTCGCGGCAAGGGCTCCTTCCCCAGCTCGGTGCTGATGACGGCGATTCCTGCGAAGGTGGCTGGCGTCAAAAAGGTTATTGTCATCACCCCGCCCGGCCCGGATGGAACTGTCGATCCCGCCACCCTGGTCGCCGCCGAGATTGCCGGGGTGTCGGACGTATTCAAGTGCGGCGGCGCACAGGGCATTGCCGCCGTTGCTTACGGAACGAAGACGGTTCCCAAATGTGACAAAGTTGTCGGTCCCGGGAGTCCGTGGGTTGTCGCGGCAAAGAAGCAGCTGTCATCGGTCATCGATCCTGGAAGCCCGGCGGGGCCTAGCGAACTGATCATCTTCTCGGATGGAACCGTTCCGCCTGAGTTGGTCGCACTGGATCTGTGTGTGGAATCCGAACATGGACCCGACTCTTCCGTGTTCTTCGTAACCGACAACGAAGAGTTCGCACGCGCGGTCGCTTCGCATGTGCCCAGCTACTGGTCGCAGATGGGGGATGTTCGCGCGCAATATTCCAGGACGGTGTTGACCGGCCAGCGGGGTGGTATCGTCGTCGCCGGCACGCGCGAGGAAGCCTTCGCCTACGTCAACGACTACGCTCCCGAACACCTCGCGGTCCTCGCCGACAACGCCTGGCAATACCTAACCCGCTTCGAACATGCGGGCGAGATTCTCCTCGGTTCGCATTCGGCGATCAGCGTCGCCAACTTTGTCCTGGGACCGAGTCACGTTCTCCCAACGGGTGGGGCCGCGAAAACGACCTCCCCTCTGGCGGTCTTCGATTTTCTAAAGCGTACGTCAATCGCTTCCCTGACCGAAGGCGCCTATCAGGGATTCGCCGCCCATGCCGAACGGCTCGCAAGGTACGAAGGTTTCGACGGCCATGCCAACGCGGTCTCAGCAATCCGGAACCAGGCGCTTCGCTCGCCTGCAAAATCTGTCTGACGCGACCGGACCAGCCGAGTCGACAAGAGGCCCTGGAAAATCACAAATCAAGATCTCGCGTACTGGGCTGCGCGAGGTCATAGCCACGGTTTCCGACAGGATCGGACGTCGAAGACAAACCAGAGGACGCGGCCTCACGCGAAACGCCTCGTGCCCGATCCATTCACCATGCTGCTCGCCTCGCTGCTGCCGATTTCCGGCGATCCGGTGGATTGATTCGGCATCGCCACCAACCTCGCGATCGCACTCCTGCTTGGCCTTGAGCTCGACCTGTTCTCGCCCTGATTGACCATCCACCCGATCTATCTCGGCTGCTCTTCCTCTGCGTGCTGCCGTGCACGGTGCAGTCGTTCATCGCATTCACCTCGACTTCCGGAGGCAAATTGCTCGGGTCCGACCGGAAAGACCGCATCACCGCCGTCTTCTGAGGTTCAAAGAAGAGCCTTGGCAGCGGGGTTCCCATGGCGAGTGTCATCTTCGCCGGCCAGTTGATCGGCGCCATCGTACTGCCGCAAATGCTTTTCCACCAGATCCAGCTTATGGTCAGCGCCTGGTTGGCGCGCGTCTATGCGGAGCACTGCAAGCCACCACCCGTTACGATAGACTTGATAGGGAACCGCCGCGTTGCTTTCTTTTCAGGTTGGGCGAGATGTTTCAGGTCACAGATAGCGCACTCGACCATATACATCCCAAAGCTGTTTGCGATCCGCTCCGACCGTAGAACGTTGTGCAGGCATATGCCAAAACTAACGCTGCATTCGCTGGGATGCTGCTCGAACCGACATGAAGCGAACTAGGAAATGTGCGATGAGGCAAATCCAGGGTGGCTTCCGGGAAAGCGCAACCCTAGAAACTCAACAATTTTATAGATAAGTCGAGAGGCTCATGTTGGACCTCGCCAACTGCGTTGATGGTGTCATCAGCAGCATTATAGATCTCTTCCACTTCGTCGACAAAGTGGTCGAGGTATGCCAACCATAGCGGATCGTCGATATTCTGGCAGAATACCGAGCGGATCATTAGGCCGAACTACGCTGCTCCGACGGCGATTGGGTCGTTCCATCGACTCGCCTCCTCTGCGGAAGTCGATGAGCGCCATGTGCAGAAGCAACTTGGCCACGCCTCGGCCGAAATGACGCGCCGCTACCAGCGCAGCCACGGTCGGTTTCGCGGTAACCTCCCAAAAGCCGCAGGATTGTGGAGGCAGCTCCACAGGCCCAAAACCCAAGAACCGCCCACACAGTCCCACGGATGCTTTTCCGAAGCCGCACTAGGGTCGAAACTCAATCAAGCGGTTGATCAAAATACCTCTTCATGATTCACTCTCTTCCTGGCGGGAGTTTTGGATCATGGCGGGAGAGTTTTGGCTTAATGACCAGCAGTGGGCGGTTATTGCCCCTTTGCTTCCAACCAACCAGCCCGGCGCTCATCGAACTGACGATCGCCGGGTCATTAGTGGAATCATTCATGTTCTGCGATCCGGCTACCGATGGCAGGACTGCCCAGCCTGCTACGGCCCTTCGACAACCGTCTACAATCGCTTCCACCGCTGGTCTGCCAAAGGAATATGGCGACGGCTGTTTGAGGCCTTGGTGCAAAAGACCGACCGAGACATTCATCTGATCGACAGCACAACCGCCAAGGCTCACCGTTCGGCTGCTGGCGGAAAAGGGGGGATGCTCAGGCAATCGGTCGCTCAAGAAGCGGCAGATCGACAAAAATCCATGCTGTTTTCGATAGTTGCGGCCGTCCGATCGCACTGAGGATAACGCCTAGACAACGCGGTGACGCTCCCATCGCCATCCCGCTGCTTGAGCCACTGCCGCCAAGCAGCTTTTTCGCTGCGGACACCGCTTACGATAGCGACGCTCTACGCGAATTTCTCAAAGCACGCCGCACTGAACCAGTCATTCCCAACAATCCGACCCGTAAGCGGATCAAGCCTTTCGACCCGGCCGCATATCGCCGCCGCAACATCATCCAACGCGCCTTTTGCCGCCTCAAGGACTGGCGGCTGATCGCCACACGATACGACAAGCTCATGCTGAACCCCGCAGCCACATGCCACATCGCAGCAATCGTCACATGGTGGCTCAATTGAGTCTGGAGCCTAAGGCCATTGCCCCCAGCCAGCAGCTTGCGCGATCTACGTGCCGGGATCGCTTCCACCGATATGAAATGTCGCCGCGAGCGCCGTGATGAGCCCAACGATCTTCCTGCGCATTTTTGGCGAACTGATCCGCGCGAACGCGACATTAAGATCCCGTCCCTCGTTGGTTTCGAGAAAGCTCACCAATTCCGAGCCAGTTGATGGGATCATGACCTCGATGCGCCCCGGTTCCGTTGGAAAGAAATAAGACGGCGGCACCCCGAACGCGTTCGCAACGACCGCCAATCGGCTTGAACTGATGCGGTTGGTCCCTTTCTCGTACTTCTGAACCTGTTGAAACGTCACGCCAAGAATGTTTGCCAGTCCATCCTGGCTCATGCCGAGAAGGCGACGTCTCGCCTTGATTTTTGCGCCCACTTCGACGTCGATGGGATCAGGTGTTTTCGCCATGTGCGCCCGCCCCCTCAACTGTTTCAATCACGTCGTAGCGCTTGACGATCGCTCCGACACCTTCGTTCAGGAGCGCAAGGACAGCGTCCATCGTTAGCGGGACTGTTTCGATGCGCTCAATATGCATCGACGGCACGTCCTGATCTCTTTCGTGAGAAACTTCGTCACGCACTGCTGCGACGGCCTTGCGGACATTTTCCATGGTGGCAAAAAACGTGTCTCGACAACCGTCATCTCGCCAGCGCGGTTCCTCGCGGGTAGCGTCCGCGCACGTGGTGTAATTTCGGAGGCGCATTGAGGTGGAAACGGCGGTGGAGAATGAGCTGCCGAATTCGTTGAGCGCAAGGTGGGCACCGGGCCTGTCGGAGAAGGTGGAGTTGCAAAGCTTCAACCAGCCGAAAGGAACCCCGATGACCGACGACAGATTAGCTCTTTCCGAGCTTGCCGCGAAGAGTGGCGATAGCGATTTTCTGCGCACGATTGCCGAAAGCGTGCTGCAACTGATCATGGAAGCCGATGTTGATGGCCTGATCGGCGCTGGGCGCTATGAACGTGGCGACAGCCGCCAGACATGGCGCAACGGCTACCGCGACCGCTCGCTCGACACCCGGCTCGGCACGCTGAACCTGAAGATACCGAAGATGCGACAGGGAGCCTACTTTCCCGGCTTTCTGGAGCCGAGGAAGATGGTGGAGAAGGCGCTGGTGGCCGTGATCCAGGAGGCGTGGATCAACGGCGTCTCGACGCGCAAGGTCGATGAGCTGGTGCAGGCCATGGGCATGACCGGCATCTCCAAATCCTCCGTCTCCAAGCTGTGCAAGGATATCGACGAGCGGGTGAACGCCTTCCTCAAGCGCCCCCTTTCCGGTGACTGGCCATACCTCTGGCTCGACGCCACCTATCTGAAGGTGCGTGAGGGCGGTCGCATCGTGTCGGTGGCGGCGATAATCGCGGTGGCGGTCAACACGGACGGGAAGAGGGAGATTGTCGGCCTGCACATCGGCCCCTCCGAAGCCGAGCCGTTCTGGACGAGCTTCCTGCGTGATCTGGTCCGCCGAGGCCTCACCGGCGTCAAGCTGGTCATCTCCGATGCCCATGAAGGGCTGAAAGCGGCCATTACCCGTATCCTCAGCGCGACATGGCAGCGCTGCCGTGTTCATGCGACACGCAATGCGCTGGCCTACGTTCCCAAGGGCCAGCACACCATGGTCGCCGCCGCGATCCGTCAGGCTTTCATCCAGCCCGACCATGACAATGCCGTGCAGACCTGGCGGCATGTCGCCGACCAGCTCCGCGCCAGATGGCCCAAGCTCGGTACCTTCATGGACAATGCCGAAGCCGACGTGCTGGCCTACATGGCCTTCCCCGCCCAGCACCGCACGAAATTACATTCAACGAATCCACTCGAACGCCTCAACAAGGAGGTCAAGCGCCGTGCCGATGTCGTCGGCATCTTCCCCAACGAGGACAGCATCGTTCGCCTCATCGGCGCGGTTCTGCTCGAAGCCAACGACGAATGGCAGCTCCTGAGCCGATACATGCAGGTCGAGGCAATGGCCGAGCTAAACCCACCAACAATCGAAGAGGAAACTACACTTCAGATTACACCCAGAGCCGCCTGATCATGACGGCCCGGTCCTACACCCGAAATTACACCAACTTGACGGACGCTATCCCAGTTGAATCATTTGGCTCCCGCTCCGCGTCCGCGAGGATCACCCCCTAGAACAGTAATATTTCCTACGCTACAGAATTCATGAAGATGCGAACTGAATTAGCCCCCCGGGGGGGGGGCCGGACATGCTCCCCCACTACCGCGTTTACCTGCGAGGCTCGGGCAAGCTCGTGACGCCGTGAGGCAATGCTTGCGCACCAGGTGCTCCAAAGCATCTCGACTGCGCCGCTCGCCCCGGATGACGAAGCAGCGTCCTACAGCGATGGTCGCGTCTTCAAGGCGTTTGACGTCGCATTCATTGCCCTGTTCGTCCTCGTAGTTCTCGGTGTCGTGTTGTTGGGCTAGTGACGTCACCTCGGGCCATTATCGACAGGGCCAGCAGCCAGAAACGATGTCAAGCCAATGCAGGTATTCGTGATCGGGGCCGACCTTCTTCCGGCGCATCAGAACATGCTGCCGGTCTTCGGATTGACCTGCCGGTAGTGCGCCTTAGATGGCTTGGCCGGTCCAGACTTCTTCCGGCCGGTCGGACGTGTTGCCACAAAAATGCGGATCGCCACGAAACCTGTGACGATCAACACGATTGCAATGAGTACTATCAGATTTACCCATCCGACTGACATCGGCGCCTCCAGTATACGGTCCAGTTCGTACGTTTCCCGGCAGCTTACAGCAGGAAGCGCGTGAGTGGTGAGCCCAAAAGGATAAGTGTCAAAATGCCGAGCCAAAGCCTGTCTCTTGCATAACGCTTGTCCACCAGCCCGCCGCGAAAGGCACGGAGTGTCCAACGGAGGCCGGGCAGCGCGGTGCCGCTTTCCGCAACTGCATCGGCCCTCAGGGCAAAGAGCCAACGGAAGGCCAGGAAAGTCCAGATCAGGAAGACCATGCCCTGAAGAATCAGGAAAGCGAGGCCGGACGGGGACATTCAATAACTCCCTCAACCGTTGTTAGAGAGGTGGCTCGGTTTGTCTGAACAGCTTCGGGCGTTTCGCTAAGTGGATTTCCGCCTCGATTATGCGGCCACCATCATTGGTGTCAGCGCGTTGAAGTAGGCCTGATCCGGCGTCCGCCGGTCAAGGGATGAATGTGGGCGTCTGGTGTTGTAGAAGTTCAGATATCGGCCGATGCCAGCGCGTGCCTCGGACACAGTCTTGTAGGCATGGAGGTAGACTTCCTCGTATTTGATCGAACGCCAGAGCCGCTCGACGAAGACATTGTCTCGCCACGCACCCTTGCCATCCATCGAGATGGCGATCTGTGACCTCTTCAGCACGGCGGTGAAGTCGATGGAGGTGAACTGCGATCCCTGGTCGGTATTGAAGATTTCCGGCCTGCCATGACGGGCAAGTGCCTCCTCCAC
>APMI01010470.1_pt1 | contig 17309 bp, 22 predicted proteins | sample 667938 | NCBI WGS metagenome assembly APMI01 (sample SAMN01084076, study PRJNA167559) | wastewater metagenome | biome: Wastewater | place: Denmark: Ejby Moelle, Odense | collected 2011-11-28 | reverse complement strand
AGACCGGCTCGCCTCCAGACATAGCGCCAGCGATGTGACGCCGCGAGCGGGCGGGGCCGGAACAGCAGGCCCGCGGTGCGCCGCCCGAGCATCGCCCGCAACAGGCCGACAAGGACGTAAAGAAGGAACGCCTCCTCCACCATCAGGAACAATACCGGCGCGCGGGACAGAACAAGGTCGCGCCGCCGCAAGACGCGCCTCGCGCCGAAGAGGCGCTCAAGCACGCGCAGATAGGAGGGCCGCCGACCCGTTTCGAGCCGGGTGTAAACCAGCGGCGCACCCTGCCCGCTTCGGGCTTCCCGCCCCTCCATTCCCGCCGGCAAGTCCTCCCGGCCTGCCTCCGATACGGCTTCCTCCAGCCACAGGTCCCGGCGCGCAAGCGAACCCGCTACCGGCGGCAGCGTTGTGCCAACCAGCATGATGTCTTCCCACAATCGTTGCAAACATCGGCGGGGCACGATCTGCCCCGACAGGAGATAGGCGAGCCACCCCTATGGCCGCCGTTTCGCAATAGAATTGACTGGGGCGCGAACGCCCGGACCACAACCATGTCGTTAATATTTAGACTTTAACTTGCTGTTTACAAATTTCAAGCCGAAAATCACAACCTTTACGGATGATGCGCGTGCAGTCTTCGCGGCGCTTGCTGCGGGGGACCGAAGGGTTCATAAATAGAATCCGGCCGACCGCAGCAGAGAAGACAGCATGAACCTCAAGGAATTCGCCGCCCGCATCGGCCTGTCGCAAACGACAGTCAGCAGGGCAATGAGCGGATATCCGGAGGTCAAGAGCGAAACGCGAGCGCGCGTGCTGGAAGCTGCCGAACAGCTCGGCTACCGGCCGAATATCAGCGCCCAGCGGCTTGCCACCGGCCGGGCCGGTGCTATCGGCATCGTCTTTCAGGGCGGCGGACGTTTCGGCCCCCATTCCAGCGAATTCATGGGCGGCCTCTCGACGCGCCTGCAGAAGGACGGCATCGACATTCTCGTTTCGACCGTCGAGACCGAGGACGAGGAGGAGGCCGCCTATCGCCGCCTTGCCGCGAGCAAGCGCGTGGACGCGGTGATCGTTCACACACCGGCCTGCATAGATTCGCGCATCGCATTGCTGCGGACGCTGGACCTGCCCTTCATCGTGCATGGACGCAGCGAGGCGCAAAAGCCCTTCGCCTTTCTCGACATCGACAATTTCGGCGCCATCGAAACGGCAACGCAGCACCTGATCGACCTTGGCCATCGCCGCATCGCCCTCATCAATGGCGACACGGTGAGCACCTATGCCCGCGACCGCGAGAGGGCCTATCGCAAGACGCTTGCCGCCCACGGCCTTGCCGCTGAACCGAGCTTCATCGGCCACGGCGAGTTCACGGATGAAACCGGCTTCCGGCTGATGCAGGGCTTCCTCGCCCTTCCCCTACCGCCAACCGCCGTCATCGCCGGCTCGATGATGTCGGCGCTCGGGGCGATGCGGGCGATCCGCATCGCCGGGCCGATCCGCATCGCCGGGCTTGCGGTGGGCGCGGACGTCTCCCTGATCGCCCATGACGACGTCTTCCCCTATCTCAGCCCCGACAATCTCGTGCCGGCGCTCACCACGACGCAATCGCCGATCCGCGCGGCGGGCGAACGGATCGGCGACATGGTCCTGCGGCTGCTTCAGGAGGAAGCGCCGGAAAGCTTGCAAGAGGTCTGGCCCGTCGACTTCCTCATTCGAGGCTCGACAGGCCCCGCTCCCGCCTGAGTTCACACCGTCCGCTCGCAGCGCCCCTTCTCGGTCTCGATGGCCAGGTCGAGAACCTTCTGAAGCTCCGCCGCGTGGCGGAAGCCGGGTTCGATCTTCTGGCCGGCGGCAACGGCGGCCGCGAAGCGCTGGTAGTTGGTCGGCACCGTGCCGGCATCGACTTCCCGCCAGACGGCCGTCTCCACATCCTCCCCCAGACAGCCGCGCAGGCTCGACCCCTCGGTCGAGTGGATCACCTCCAGCGCGCCGCGGTCGCCATGCATGCGAAGGCGCAGCTCGTTGAGATGACCGGTCGCCCAGCGGCTGGAATGGATGACACCGAGCGCGCCATTGGCGAAATCGACGGTCATGGCGAAGCTGTCATTGGCATCGAGGTCGTATTCGCCGATGCGGTTGCCCGGCGCCTTGTCGAAGGCTTTCAGCCGCGCGAAGACATGCTCCACGTCGCTTCCCGCGCCATAGCTGGCAAAATCGAGGATATGGATGCCGACATCGCCGAGCACGCCGTTCGAACCATGCCTCGTCGACAACCGCCAGAGCCACTGGCTCTCCGTCGCCCAGTCCCCCCAGGCCTTGGACACGAGCCAGCTTTGCAGATAGGACGCCTCGACATGGCGCACCTGCCCGATCGCGCCGGCCAGCACCATCTCGCGCGCCTTCTGCAGCGGCGCGACGTTGCGGTAGGTGAGGTTCACCATCGTGACGAGGCCGGAGGCTTCCGCCGCACGCGCCATTTCGTCCGCCTTTGCGTAGTTTTCCGCCAGCGGCTTTTCGCACATCACGTGCTTGCCCGCCGCCAGCAGCGCCAGCGTGGTCGGATGATGCGCCCGGTCGGGCGTCACATTGGTCGCGGCATCGAATTCACCCCAGGCGATGGCGTCCTCCAGGGACGTGAAGACATTTTCGATGCCATGCTGCTGTGCAAAGGCCTTCGCCCGCGCGGGGTCCACATCGACGGCGCCGACGAGTTCGACGCCATCGATTGCGGCAAAGTGTTCGGCATGGGTATTGGCCATGCCGCCGGTTCCAAGAACGAGAAGTCGCATGGCAGGCCTCAACGGTAACCGGCTTCGCCGGCTTCATGCAGCTTGGGGCCGCGCTCGACGATCGGCTCCAGCGCCGCTTCCACCGGCACATTCGGCGCGTCATGGATCGCCGTATAGGTGCCCTGCGGGTTGAAGGCCCATTTCACGCCATTGACGAGTACCTTCTGCACAGTGGCGTCGTGATAGGTCGGGTAGGTCTCATGCCCCGGGCGGAAATAGAAGATGTTGCCCGCGCCGCGTCGCCAGGTGAGGCCCGAGCGGAACACCTCGCCGCCGGCGAACCAGGAGATGAACACCGTCTCCAGCGGCTCGGGCACGGAGAACTGCTCGCCGTACATTTCCTCGTTTTCCAGAACGAAGTTCTCACCGAGGCCTTCGGCGATGGGGTGACGCGGATTGACGACCCAGACGCGCTCGCGCTCACCGGCCTCACGCCATTTCAGCGCGCAGGGCGTACCCATCAGACGTTTGAAGATCTTGGAGAAATGGCCGGAATGGAGAACGAGAAGGCCCATGCCCTCCCACACACGCTTCGCCACGCGTTCGACCACCTCGTCGCTGACCGCGCCGTGGTCCTTGTGGCCCCACCAGATCAGCACGTCCGTTTCGGCAAGCCGCGCCTCCGTCAGACCGTGTTCCGGCTCCTGAAGGGTCGCCGTCGTCGCGCTGATGGCCGGGTCCCGGTTGAGCGCGTCGGCAATCGTGTTGTGCATGCCGTCCGGATAGATCGAGCGGACGACCGCGTTCGTCTGCTCGTGGATATTCTCACCCCATACGATGGTGCGTATTGCCATGTGCCATTCCTTCGAAGCCGAAAATTGAAACCGCTTTCAATTCATTGGAATCGATAGAGCCAGAACCACCGCTTTGCAAGCGGGGGCCCTGTCGATTTCGACGCTCCTTCAGTGGAATGTCGACTTGGAAAAGACGTTCAGCACGATGACGCCGGCGATGATGAGGCCAAGGCCGAGAATGGCGGCAGGATCGAGCTTCTGGCCGAAGACGACATAGCCGACGAATGAGATCAGCACGATGCCGAGACCGCTCCAGATGGCATAGGCGATGCCGACCGGAACGTAGCGCAGGCTCCAGGACAGAAAATAGAAGGCGATGGCATAGCAGACGACCATCGTCGCGGTGGGCACGAGGCGCGTGAAGTGCTGCGCGGCCTGCATGGCCGAAGTGCCAAGCACCTCGAAGACGATGGCGACGACAAGAACGGCATAGACGGCGGTAAGGCTCATGGGAAATCTCCGGCGCGGACCGCGCCAACGCGCGCCGCGTGGCGCAAGTTCAGGATCGGATCAAAGGCGTGACAGCACCAGCAGCCGCTCCAGCATGGCGACACGCGATGGCGCGTCCATGATCGGCGCACCGAGCAGGTCGGCCAGCCACAGCCCGTCCACCGCATAGCGCACGAGCATGGCGTCCAGCGCGGAATCCGTGCCGACATGTTCCGCAAGCTGCCGCTCCACCCATTGTCGCCAGCGCTCGCGCAGATGCGGCTCCGAAATGAGCGCGATCGTCAGCACCTTCCATTGGTCGCCATCCGCCATGCCCTCCGGCAGGAACCACACGGTGACATAGGCCCGGGTGAAGCGCCCCCTCGGCTCCGGGTCGTCCCGCATCTTTTCCGCCAGCGCCCGGTCGAACCTGCTCGTCAGATCGTCGAACAGACCGTCGAGCAGCGAAAGCTTGTTCGGGAAGTGATGCAGCAAGCCGCCCTTACTGACGCCGGCCGCCTGCGAGACAGCATCGAGCGTGACGCTCGAAGGCCCTTTCTCCAGCGACAGCTTCGCCGCGACCTCCAGCAATTGCTGTCGGACGGCCTCGGGATGCTTCTTGCGATGATGTGCCTTGCTCATGCAAAAACATACCGTCTGGACGGTTTCTTGTCAATCGATCGAAAGTCCGGCGCGCTTCGTCGCAGCAGGGCGGCCGACGTTGCACCCCGCGCGGAGCAGCGTTAAGACCGAAGGGAACGGGAGAAGCCATGACGGACAAGACGGAAGATCAGGAACGGCAGGGCGAGGCGATCACCCTCTACGAGGCCATCGGCGGCGATGCGGGCGTTCGCGCGCTGACGCACCGCTTCTACCGACTGATGGACACCCTGCCGGAAGCCGCCCGCTGCCGGGCCATCCATCCGCCGGACCTGACAGGTAGCGAGGAAAAATTCTACGAATACCTGACAGGCTGGCTGGGCGGGCCGCCGATCTATACGGAAAAGCGTGGCCACCCCATGCTGCGCCGCCGCCATTTCGTCGCACCGATCGGTCCTGCCGAGCGGGACGAATGGCTGTACTGCTTCGGCCGGGCGCTGGACGAGACCGTCCCGAGCGAAGGCCTGCGCAAGATCATCCTCGAGCCCGTGACCCGGCTCGCCCACCACATGCAGAATCAGGAATAGACCGATGTCCTTTTCATTTCGCTCGGCAAGCCTTCTCGTAGCCGGCCTGATGGGCCTTGCCGGCGTCGCCGCGGCCGCGGCGGCCTCCCATGGCAGCGATCCGCGCCTGATGGCCGGCGCCTCCGCCATGTGCCTTGCCCACGCGCCCGCGCTGGTCGCGCTTTATGCCGCGTGGCCGTCCACGCGCGCTGCCCCGCTTGCGGCCCTGCTTCTCATAATCGGCACCGCGCTCTTTGCCGGCGATCTCGTCTTCCGCCATTCGGCGGGGCACGGCCTCTTCCCCATGTCCGCCCCGACCGGCGGGATCATCATGATGGCGGGATGGCTGGCGGTGGCGCTCGGCGCATTCCTGCCGCGCGCGAACGCCTGAGATCAGCGCTTCGGAATACGGCCGAAGCGCAGCAGGTTGCCGTGCGGATCGTGGATGTAGAACTCTTCCATATTCCACGGCCGCACGCTCATCGGCGTCAGTCCCGGCACGGCACGCGCGCTGAATTCGCTGTGCAGATCGGCAATGGCGCCGCCGCGCAGATAGACGGAGGTACGCTCGCAAAGCGTCCGGTCGTCGGTCAGCCAGAAATGCAACTCCATGCCCGGGCGGCGGACGATGAGATAGTCGCCGGTCTCAAGGACCAGTTCGGCAAAGCCGAGCTGGCCGGCATAAAAATCCCGCGTCTCCGCAATGTCGAGAGACGGCAGGACGGGCAGAACCTCGATGCGGTCCGGATCGTCTAGCCTGCTCATGCGCCGACGACGGCGGTGAAGCCCTCGAATTTCGGTGGGCCGAGATAGATGCCCCTGTTATCGCCGGCATGCTTGTGGGCCTGCCGGAAATTCTCCGATTTCGTCCAGGCGGTGAAGTCGTCCTTGCTCGCCCAGACGGTGTGGGAGGCGAAGAGCGTATAACCCTCTTCCGCATTGGTGTCGCCGCGCAGAAGATGAAAGGTCCTGAAGCCCGGCATTTCGGCAAGGCTCGATTCCCGGCCCTTCCAGATATTCTCGAAGGCTTCCTCATGGCCGATGACGATGCGGAAGCGGTTCATGGCGACGAACATGCGATACCTCTCAGTAGGAATCCCCGCGCGCGCGGCGCGGCTCGGGAAACGCTACGACATTATCGTTGCGCGCTTCAAGGGCCGCAGCGCCCTCGAATGCCGCGGACCGGGCCGGCGGGCGGGCGCTGTGCAGCGGAAATTCCGTGACATTCGCGCTTTCCATGATTTCCGCCCGGCGGGTCAAAAGGGCATAGAGTTCCGGCACGAGGCCATCGCCGTTCTGAGAAGCCAGCTTGTGCAGGCCGATCATCATGAAGGCTTCGGGTCTTTCGTCATTCACTGGGTATTGTCTCCCTGGCTCATGCTCTGCAGGGCGCGCTCGAAGGAGGATTTGCTGCCGTTGCGCAGCGGCACGAAGGCCTTCTCCCACTTCTTGCAGCCCGTCTTCACGCGGATGCAGGCATCGTGGCTGATACAGTCGATGGGGCAGAAAACGCAGTCGACCGACGGCAGCACGTTGTCGATGCGCGAGACGGCCTCTCGCAGCCCCCCGTCGTGGTGGATGAGATTGGCGCCGTAGGAACTGGCGATCTGGCGAAGATGCGCCACCTGGCAATCGCGCCCGCCGACATAAAGGAAGCTGCGGCCTTCGAGGCCGGCCTTGTCGCCCTTCTGGGCGTCGCTGTCCTGCTGGCGGGCCTGCTGCTGTTGCCTGTGCTTCTCGCGCATCGCCTTCCTCTCCGCTTCGCCGGTCCGGCGCTTCACCTTGGTGACTTCCACGCTGCGCGGCGCCTGCGGCGCCTTCACCTCGATCTTCGACGCGGCGGGCGCCGCCGCTGCCGGTTCCTGCGGGCCGGCCATCTGCTTCTTGAGTGCAGCAAGCTGCCGCTCCAGATCCGCGATGCGCCGGTCGCGCTCGGCGATCATTGCCTTCAGGACCGATTCCATGCGGCCCGCAGTCATCGAATTCATACAACTCCCCTTTGGCACTCCGCGGAGGGCGGAGCCTCGGTTCGGGGGCAACCTACAAAACTTGATTTTCAGAGTAAAGTATAAACATGACTAAGATAGTCATATTTTCGTGCAAAAAAATCCCGCCGATCCGGGGATGGCGGGAACGAAACTCTCAGTTGAAGAGGATCGGCACGTTGAAGGCCCAGGACGAGCGTCCGGCATCCTCGGGAATCTTCGCGAAGGGCGCGGCGCGCTGCACCGTATCGACCGCCGCCTGATCGAGCGCGGCGCTGCCGGAAGACCGCGCAATGCGGATGCCGCTCGCCTGACCGCCGGCGCCGACGACGAAGCTGACGACCGCCGTGCCGCTTTCGCCGCCGCGCGCGCGCCGCTTGGCACGATTGATCTTGTTGCGCACCTTGCCGGGATAGTTGCTGACGGCGGCATTGCCCGCCATGGACGAATTGCCCTTCTTCTGGCCGCCGACCGATGCCGTCTTCACATCGGCGGAACCATCGACCTCGCCCCGCGTGGCGTTCGCCTTCGCCTCGCCCTTTTCCCCCGCCTTCCTGACGACCTTCTGCTTCGGCTTCTTGCGCTCGACCTTCTTGACCGGCTTCTCCTTCTTCATTTCGGGAGCGGGCTTGATCTCGGGCTCGGGCTCGATCAGCGGCTTGATTTCCGGAACGGGAACCGCGGCGATCTCCACTTCGGCGGAAGGAACGATGAGTTCCGGCACATGCTCGGAGACGACCGGATCGACAGGCGCGATCTCCGTCATTTCGGGCTGGATCTCGGTCGGCCGGATTTCGGCCACCTCCTGCGGCTCGACCATGTCGGGCTGGATCGCCTCGGGCGTGATCGCATCTTCCGGATTACCGGATTCCACCGCCTCGAAAGCGCCGTTGCCGAGCATCGCCACTTCCGCGACCACCCCGCCGGCGATCAGCGCCTCGTCTTCCTTGGACGCGGGCGCCATGGTGAGGATTGCCGCCGCACCGGCATGAGCGAGCAGGGAAAGAACACCCGCGCTGCCCCAGAGCCACTTGCTACCAGCCATGATATCACCCGTCATACCGTTTCATGCGCCGCAGCCTCATGCGCAGCGCTACTCAAACTCAGCCTTCGAGACCCGCCGACGCCTTGCTGCGCGTGACGATGCCGCTCATGCAGCCGCCCTTCTCGATCCCCTCGCCCTCGCAGACCGGCGCATCGTTGATCAGGAGGTTCTTCACGGACTCGCACTTGATGCCGGGCACATCGAACTGGCGCACCTTGGACTTGCCGGCAGGCAGCTCGCGGAAATCGAGCAACGCAAGGCGCTCGACCGTGCCCTTGTCGTTGAAGATCACGAATTCGAAGGAGGCCTTCGCGATGTTCTGCGTAAAGCCGTTCGCTGCGACGAAGGTGAAGAGGCAGCCCTTCTGGGAAGCGGCCAGCGCATTCAGCTCGATCGTCAAGCCCTTGGCCGCGCCGGCCTCCTCGGCTGCGGCGCCGGACACGGCGGCAGCGGACATCATCGCCGAGAGAAGGAGGGTACGTACGGTCATTGGCTCGCCTGTTCGCGTATCGGTTCTGAAATCTCGTCGGTCGCCATGCAAAGAATTAACATGACTTTGCAGCTCCGGTATTGCGTGCATAAAGAAATATGAGTTATGAAGTCAAGATAGTAAACAGCAAAAACCCCGTCAAACCCCTGTTCCGCCAAGAAAATTCGCTGACCGGAGCAGCATGAGGGAATGGCACAACGCATTTCGATGAAGGCCGCGCCCATGAGCAACACGACCCGACCGACCCCCGCCGAAATCCGCGCCTTCCGCGCCGAGAACCCGAAGATGCGCGAGCGCGACATCGCCGCCCAGCTCGGCATCTCCGAAGCCGCCCTCGTCGCGGCCGAGGTCGGCCTCACGGCCATCCGCATCGACGGCGACGCCAACCGCTTCCTGGAGCGCTCCGAAGCGCTCGGCGAGGTCATGGCCCTCACCCGCAACGAGAGCGTCGTGCACGAGAAGATCGGCGTCTTCGAAAAGATCAACACCGGCAAGCACGCCTCCATCGTGCTCGGCGAGAATATCGATCTGCGCATCTTCCCCAGCGCCTGGGCGCACGGCTTCGCCGTGACCAAGACGGATGGCGATCAGGTCCGCCGCAGCCTGCAGTTCTTCGACAAGGCCGGCGAAGCCGTGCACAAGGTGCACCTGCGCCCGGCCTCCAATCTCGAAGCCTATGAAGCCATCGTCGCAGACTTCCGCCTGGAAGACCAGTCGCAGGACTTCGTCGAGGTCATCACGGAAAAGACCGTTGAGACCGGCCCGGTCGATGTCGCCGCCCTGCGTGAAGGCTGGAGCGCCATGACGGACACCCACCAGTTCTTCGGCCTACTGCGCAAGCTCAAGGTCGCCCGCCAGGACGCCGTTCGCAGCGTCGGCGAAGACTTCGCCCATGAAGTGCGCGCCGATTCCGTCACCGAGCTGCTGCGGGCTTCCGCAGAACGCGAAGCCGAGATCATGTGCTTCGTCGGCAACCACGGCACGATCCAGATCCATACCGGCCCGGTGAAGAACATCCAGCCGATGGGCCCGTGGATCAACGTCATGGACCCGACCTTCCACATGCACCTGCGCACGGACCACATCGCCGAGTGCTGGGTGGTGCGTAAGCCGACCACCGACGGCCACGTCACCTCGCTCGAGGCCTATGACGCCAGCGGCGAGATGATCATCCAGTTCTTCGGCAAGCGGAAGGAAGGCATGGTCGAGCGCGCCGACTGGCGCGAGATTCTTGCCAACCTGCCGCGCCCGGACAGCGCCGCCGCCTGAGCCGAACAAGCAAAAGGGTCTTTGCGCCAAAGCGCGAAGACCCTGCAACGCCGAAGGACCACCCCATGAGCAAGAGCCTCGATTTCCGCCGTGCCCGTCCGTGGGAAGTGGCCCTCACCGTCCTTGCACTTTCAGCCCCCCTTCTCGCGCCGTTCGCGACGAGCGGCGACGGCGGCTTCATCCGCAAGGCGGTCGCGCAGGAAATGCAGCAGGTCGACACCTCGAAGCTCGTGACGATCGGCGGTGCGCTCACCGAAATCGTCTACGCGCTGGGTGAGGAAAAGCGGCTCGTCGCCCGCGACAGCACCAGCATGTATCCGGAAGCGGCCATGAAGCTGCCGGATGTCGGCTACATGCGCGCGCTCTCGCCGGAGGGCGTCATCGCCGTCAACCCGACCGCGATCCTCGCCGTCGAGGGCAGCGGCCCCGCCGATGCGCTGGCGGTGCTGAAAAGCGCCGGCATTCCCTTCGAAACCGTGCCCGAGGGCTACGACCGCGCGGCGATCCTCAGGAAGATCGACGTCGTCGGTAAATTCCTCGGCGTGCCGGAAAAGGCAAAGGCACTGGAAGCGAAGGTCAGTGCGGAACTCGACACGGCCATCGCAGACGCCGCCAAGCGGCCGGAAAGCGAGCGCAAACGCGTCCTCTTCATCCTCAGCTTCCAGAACGGCCGCATCATGGCCGCCGGCAGCCATACGGCCGCCGACGGCATCATCGGCCTTGCCGGCGCGATCAATGCCACGGACGGCACCTTCGACGGCTACAAGCCGCTGACCGACGAAGCCGTCATCAATGCCAGGCCCGACGTCGTCATGGTCATGACGCGCCCCGGCGCGGGCAGCTCGGACGAAGAGGTCCTTGGCCATCCGGCGATCTCGGTCACACCCGCCGGCCAGAACAAGGCCATCCTGCGCATGAACAGCCTGCATCTGCTCGGCTTCGGCCCGCGCACCGCTTCGGCCATCAGCGAACTCAACAAAGAACTCTACGGCAATGTCTCTCAATGATGCCGTGCGCAACCCGATTGCGCGCGGTTCCCTTCTGATGCGCGCCGGCCGCGCCCGGGCAAGCGGTGACCGGACGGCCATCGCGCGCCTGACGCTTGCCGTGCTCGTCGTGCTTTCCGTCATCGCCCTCGCCCTTTCCATCACGACCGGCGCCTCGGACGCCTCGGCCGTGGGTGTCGTGCACGCGCTGTTGACCGGCGCGGAAGACACGGCCCTCAGCCTGCGCGACCGCATCATCGTCTTCGACATCCGCATGCCCCGCGCCCTGCTCGGCTTCCTGATCGGCGCGGCGCTCGCCATGTCCGGCGCGGTCATGCAGGGCCTTTTCCGCAATCCGCTCGCCGATCCCGGCCTCGTCGGCATCTCTTCGGGCGCCGCATTCGGCGCGGTGCTGATGATCGTGCTCGGCAGCGCCCTGCCGGCCGGCCTGATGCTGACGCTCGGCCCCTATGCGCTGCCCATCGCCGCCTTCGTCGGCGGCCTGCTCACGACGCTGCTGCTCTACCGCATCGCCACGCGCGGCGGGCAGACCTCGGTCGCCACCATGCTGCTCGCCGGCATCGCCATTGCCGCGCTGGCGGGCGCCGTCACCGGCATTCTCATATACATGGCCGACGACAAGCAGCTCCGCGACATCACCTTCTGGGGCCTCGGCTCGCTGTCCGGCATGACCTGGACGAAACTCTTCGCCGCCGGCCCGATCATCCTTGCCGCCCTTTTCGTCGTGCCCTTCCTGTCGCGCGGCCTAAACGCCATCACGCTCGGCGAGGCCGCCGCCTTCCACATGGGCGTGAAGGTGCAGCGGCTGAAATACACCGCCATCGTCGCGGTCGCCGGCGCGGTCGGCGCCTCGGTCGCCGTCAGCGGCGGCATCGGCTTCGTCGGCATCGTCGTGCCGCACCTGCTGCGTATCGTCATCGGCCCGGATCACCGCTACCTGCTGCCGGCCTCCGCCCTGCTCGGCGGCGTGCTGCTGCTCGGCGCGGACATGCTGGCGCGCACCATCGTCGCGCCCGCAGAATTGCCGATCGGCATCATCACGGCGCTTGCCGGCGCACCCTTCTTCCTCTGGGTTCTGCTGCGCGACCGCACACGGAACGGCTGGTAGGCCCATGATCACCGCAAGGAACCTCACGGTCAGCCTTTCCGGCAAGACCATCGTGCATGGCGTCTCTCTGGCCGCCAGGGCTGGACAGGTGACCGCCATCGTCGGCCCCAACGGCTCGGGCAAGACGACGACGCTGAAGGCCATTGCCGGGGAACTCGCCAGCAAGGGCGACATCACCCTCAACGGCCACGATATCCGCACCCTCGAACCCTGGCAGCTCGCGGTCAAGCGCGCGGTGCTGCCGCAGGCCGCGACCATCGCCTTCCCCTTCACGGTGCGCGAGATCGTCCGTCTCGGCCTCACGGTCGGCCCGAACCGCCACGCCGACCGCATCGACGCGGTCACCGCGGAAGCCCTTGCCGCCGTCGACCTTTCAGGCTTTGCCGGCCGCTTCTACCAGGAGCTTTCCGGCGGCGAGCAGCAGCGCGTGCAGCTTGCCCGCGTGCTCTCGCAGATCTGGGAGCCGGTGCTTGATGGCGAGCCCTGTTTCCTGCTGCTCGACGAGCCGGTCTCGGCCCTCGATATCCGCCACCAGCTCACCATCATGCAACTTGCCCGCCGCTATTGCGAAGCCGGCGGCGGCGTCATTGCCGTCATGCACGACCTCAACCTCACCGCCATGTTCGCCGACCATATGGTGATGATGAAGGGCGGCCGTATCGAACGGTCCGGCGCGCCCGCCGAAGTCATGACCGACGATGCGATGGAAGCCGTCTTCGGCTGCCGCATGCGCATCAACGGCGTACCGGCCGGCGGCGTGCCCTTCGTCCTGCCTCATACCGCTTCGGCGTGATTTTCCAGCGCCTTACGGAACCTTTTGCATCACACCGCGTTTCCTGCCCCGGAAGACCGTTCCGCCAAAGGGCGGGAGCGGCTGTTCGGCCCGCGCCCATCGCGGGCGACCGCAAAAGGAGAAACGGCATGGCCAATGGACTGTTTTCATCCCGCAGCAAGACCCTCCGCAACGGGCTGAGCGAAGAGGCACAGGCGGTCGAAGACCAGATTGCCGAACTGCGTGAAGAGATCGCCGCCCTCGCCCGCGTGCTGGCGGACGACGCGTCGAGCCGCGCCGGAAGCATCCGCAAGAAGGCCCGCGCCGCAAAGGCCGAGGTGAGCGACGCCGCGCACGGCCTGAAGGACCGCGCGGAAAATGATATCCGCGACATGATCTCTGCGGGCGAGGACATTCTTGCCGAGCTTCAGGACCGCTATCAGGATTCCGGCCGAAAGGCCCGGCAGGCGGTGCAGGATCATCCCCTCACCACGCTCGGCATTGCCGCGGCCGCCGGCTTCGTTCTTGCTGCGCTTCTGCGGCGCTGATTTCCGTCCTTCAGAAACGGAGCCGCCGGACGGTGGCTCCTCATCGCATCGGAGCATAACGGCATGCTGTCACTGGGGGCAATTCTCGTCCAGAACCTCGTCACCCGCGTCACCGACCGGGTGGATGAGACGATGGACATCGCCAGGCGCAATGCCATTGCCGGCCTTGCCATCGGCCTGCTGCTGCTCACCGCCTATGGCCTCGCCCTGGTCGGGGGAGCCGTCGCGCTTTCCCAGCGCTACGGAGCCGTGCCGGCCCTCTTCGGCCTTGCCGGCGGCTTCCTGCTGCTGGCGCTGATCGTGCTGGCAGTCGTCGCCGCACGCAACAAGCGTGAGCGCGAACTGCGCCTTATCCGCCGCCGGCAGCTCGCCGCCCGCCGCGACCTCATGGCGGCTGCGGCCACCGTGGCCACCCGCAAGCCCTTCGCGGCAACGGCCGTCGCGCTTGCGCTCGGCTTCCTTCTCGCGCCGAAATCCCGCCGCGACGACGACTGATCGATCCACCACACTATCCATGGGAAAGCGCGCCGCTCAAAGCGGCATGCGCACCACCGCGGTCACGCCTTTCGGCAGATACTCGACATGCACATTGCTGCCGAGGATCTTGTCGAGGCTGCGTTCGATCAGCACGGAGCCGAAGCCGCGACGGCCCGCCGGATCGACAGGCGGACCGCCAACCTCGTGCCAGGTCATGTTGAGCACACGCTGGCCGTCCTCGTTCACCACGCGGGCGGTGATGACGACCTTGCCCGTTCGCACCGACAAGGCCCCGTATTTGCGGGCATTGGTGGCGAGTTCATGGAGAACGAGGCCGAGGCCGACCGCCTGGTCCGGCCCCAGCTCCACCTCGTCCTTGTGGATTTCGACCTGTTTCTCGTAATCCATCGCATAGGGCATGATCTGCTTCTGCAGCAGGATCTTCAGATGGATCACGCCCCATTCGTGATCGCTGAGCAGGCCGTGCGCTTCCGACAGCGATTGCAGGCGCCCGGCAAAGGCATCCATGAATTCGACGGGATCGCTGGTCTGGCGCAGGGTCTGGCGCGCCAGCGATTGCAGCATGGCAAGCGTGTTCTTGACGCGGTGGTTCAACTCCCGCAGCAGAAGCCGCGTCCGTTCGGAAGCGAGCTGCCCGTCGGTAACATCCACATTGATACCGAGGAACACGGACGGACGGCCCTCCGCATCCCATTCATGCACGCGCCCCCGGCCGAGCAGCCAGCGGCCGGATTTCGCCGCGCGGAACAGCCCGTCATACTCCTTGCCCGTGGCAAGCGCATTGCGCAGACGGCCGATGGTGACCTTGCGGTCGGCCGGATGCACGGAGGTGAAGAACTTGCGCGCGCTCATCGGCTTTGCCGGCTTGACGCCGAGCATGCGGTAGAAGGTCTCGTTGCCGGAAACTACGCCACTCGATATGTCCCAAAGCCAGCTCGCCACATTGGCGGCGTCGAGCGCCAGCGCATGGCGTTTTTCCTCGCGCGACAGAGCCTCGGCGGCAAGGGTGCGCCGCCGCGCCTCGTCCTTCAGCCGCAGGAGAGACGCCGCAAGCCCGGCGAGCCGCTTCAGCCGCAACAACAGGTCTTCACCGGTGCGCGCATGCGGTTTCGTGTCGAAGACGCAGACGGTCCCGATCGCTCGCCCGTCGAGGAGGATGGGCGCACCGGCGTAGAAGCGCAGGCGCGGCTCGCCCGTAACGCTCGGCAGTGCGGAGAAGCGCGGGTCCTTCTGCGCGTCGGCGACGACCATCGGCTCGTCCGGACAGGTCGCGATCATGCGCGCGCAGAAGGAATCCTCCGAAGGCGCCCGGATTTCCGGCGTGCCCTGGCGGGCAAGGAACCATTGGTCCCTGCGCCCGAGCGCCGTAACGAGGGAAATCGGAACGTCGAAAAGGGCAGCGGCAAGCGCGGCGATATCGTCGAAATCAGGATCGGGACCGAGAAAGACCGGAATGGCCGCATCGAGCGCCGCCAAACGGTCGGGCGCGCCGAGAGCCGCAACGACTGCGGACGGCAATGGTTGGATATTGTCCTTCATCGGTTCTCGGTACGCGATTCCGCCCCTGTTTTCACCCGCAAAACGCGCATCCGGCTGCAAATTCGCGTCTACGCCTTCTTTCCGCCGCCCGCCAGCAGGTCGGGCGGCGGATCGTTCCGTCAAGATGCAAAGGCACGCGAGGTGATGGGGGCGGACACCGAGTCCGGCCCGTAATCGCTCTCGCCGCTCACCTGCAGCAGATCCTGCAGGCGCTGGCGGGCGCGGTTCACGCGGCTCTTGATCGTGCCGAGCGCGCAGCCGCAGATTTCCGCCGCCTCCTCATAGGAAAAGCCGGAAGCGCCGACGAGGATGATCGCCTCGCGCTGCTCGTCCGGCAGTTGCTCCAGCGCCTTCTTGAAGTCCTGCATGTCGAGGGAGCCGTATTGCGACGGGTGCTGCGCCAGATTCTCCGTGAAGAGACCGTCGCTGTCCTGCACCTCGCGGCCGCGCTTGCGCAGCTTGCTGTAAAGCTCGTTGCGCAGGATCGTGAAGAGCCAGGCCTTCATGTTCGTGCCCATCTCGAACTGTTCCTGCTTGGCCCAGGCCTTCATGATCGTATCCTGGACAAGATCGTCGGCCTGATCGTGGCGGCCGGTCAGGGAGATCGCAAAAGCGCGCAGGCTCGGCAGCACGGCCAGCATCTCACGCTTGAAAGTGGTCTGTTCCCGGTCCATCACGTCCTCACTCGGCCCGTTGCACGCCGCTTTCGACGGCATCCAATTTTTCGAGAAGATCAAGGAACCTCTGGGGAAGCGCCTCGTCCTGTACGGAATGGTAGAATGCGCGCAACTTCATGGCAATTTGCGCATTCGGATCGTCCGGTCTTCTGGGAGGCTTGCTCGTGCTGTTTGGTGTGTTCACGCTATTCACTCTCGGCCACTCTCATTTCTATCCACGCCGCATATGACGAATTCGGCTCGAAAATGCCCGGAATCAAAAAAAGTTCCCGGCTGCGGAACCTAAATTTGGTTTCCGCGTTCAAACCGTCAACTGCGATTGCAGCAAATCGAAAACAGGGGACTAGACATGCCGATTTCCGACCGCATCGGACCGCATCTTCCGGCTCTGCGCCGCTACGCACGCGCCCTCACGGGCACCCAGTCGTCGGGCGATGCCTATGTGGCCGCCATGCTTGAAACCATCCTCATAGACCCCGCGCTGATGCGGACGGATGACGACGACAAGATGCGGCTCTTCGCGCTGCTCAGCCGCATCATTTCCTCGCTGCCGGTCTCGATGGGGCGCGGCGCGTCCTCCGTGGTTCCCGGCTCCGAGGCTCCGTTCGATCTCTCGGGCGTTCCGCCGCTCGGCCGGCAGGCCCTGCTGCTGGCGACGGTCGAGGGCTTCCCTGTCGAAAAGACGGCCGAAATCCTCGAAGCGGAAACATCGGTCATCCGCGGCCTGCTCGACGCAGCCTTCGCCGAGATCGCCGCCCAGGCCGAAACGGGCATCATGATCATCGAGGACGAGCCGCTCATCGCGCTCGACCTTGCTCATATGGTGAGCGGCATGGGCCATCGGGTGACCGGCATCGCCCGCACCCAGGCGGAGGCGGAAACCCTCTGGAGCAACAGCCGTCCCGGTCTCGTGCTCGCCGATGTGAAACTGGCCGATGGCTCCTCCGGCATCGACGCCGTGAACACGATCCTTTCGCGGACCGATATTCCGGTCATCTTCATCACGGCGTATCCGGAAAAGCTGCTGACGGGCGAACGCCCGGAGCCGGCCTTCCTCGTCTCGAAGCCCTTCAACCCCGAACAGGTGAAGGTGCTGATCAATCAGGCTCTTCTCTTCACGCCGCAGCCCCGCGCAGCGGCTTGATCTCGCTCCCGGACAGCCGCAGCGGCGGCGCGCGGCGGCGGTGGGACGGCAC
>APMI01013290.1_pt1 | contig 17322 bp, 16 predicted proteins | sample 667938 | NCBI WGS metagenome assembly APMI01 (sample SAMN01084076, study PRJNA167559) | wastewater metagenome | biome: Wastewater | place: Denmark: Ejby Moelle, Odense | collected 2011-11-28 | reverse complement strand
CCGAGAAGCATGGCCTTCGAATCGTCGGCAGTCGCTACCTTGATGCTGCGGTTGGACATCATGGTCAGGCCGAAATCTTCGGGGTGGATCTCGTATTCGCGAATCTCGCCATTCTTCAGCTCACCCACCAGCGTAGACGCACCGAGCGACACTTCATCCATGCCGTCGCGGCCGTAAACCACCAGCACGTGCGCGGCACCCAGGCGCTGCATGACGCGCACGCAGATGCCGACCAGGTCGGGGTGGAACACGCCGAGCAGGGTGTTCGGCGCGCCGGCCGGATTGGTCAGCGGGCCGAGGATGTTGAAGATGGTGCGCACGCCCATCTCGCGGCGCACCGGCGCGACGTTCTTCATGGCGCTGTGGTGATTCGGGGCGAACATGAAGCCGATACCGGTTTCGGTGATGCACTCGGCAACCTGCACCGGCGAGAGGTTCAGATTGACGCCCAGCGCCTCCAGCACGTCGGCGCTGCCGGACTTGCTGGAAACGCTGCGACCACCGTGCTTGGCCACCTTGGCACCCGCCGCCGCGGCCACAAAAATGGTCGCGGTAGAGATGTTGAAGGTGTGGGAACCGTCACCGCCCGTGCCCACCACGTCGAGAAAGTTGGAATCGGCCGGCACCACCACCTTGGTGGACAACTCGCGCATCACGGTGGCTGCGGCGGTGATCTCGCCGATGGTTTCCTTCTTGACCCGCAGGCCGGTCAGGATGGCCGCGGTCATCACCGGCGAGACTTCGCCGGCCATGATCTGGCGCATCAGCGAAAGCATCTCGTCGTAGAAGATTTCCCGGTGGTCGATGGTGCGCTGCAGGGCTTCCTGGGCAGTGATGGACATGGCGATGCTCCTCTCAGACATGCTTGGATTGGTCAAGGAAGTTGCGCAGCAGGTCATGGCCACGCTCGGTCAGGATCGACTCGGGGTGAAACTGCACGCCTTCCACCGCGAGAGTCTTGTGGCGCACACCCATGATTTCTCCGTCATCGGTCCACGCGGTCACTTCCAGGCAGTCGGGGAGACTTTCGCGCTCGATCGCCAGCGAATGGTAGCGCGTGCAGGTCAGCGGATTGGGCAAGCCCTGAAAGACGCCCTTGTCGAGGTGATGCACCGGCGAAACCTTGCCGTGCATGAGCTTCTTGGCGTGGATGACCTTGCCGCCAAAGGCCGCACCGATGCTCTGGTGGCCGAGGCACACGCCGAGCAGCGGAATCTTGCCGGCGAACTCCCTGATGGCAGCCACCGAAATACCGGCCTCATTCGGCGAGCAGGGGCCCGGTGAAACGACGATCTGGTCGGGCTTCATGAGGGCGATCTGCTCGACGGTGATTTCGTCGTTGCGATACACCTTCACGTCGGCGCCCAGCTCGCCGAAATACTGGACGAGGTTGTAAGTGAAGCTGTCGTAATTGTCGATCATCAGCAGCATGGCTGTGCATCCTTTCCGGAAGTGCGGCCGGCCGCATGCGCAAGGCTCGGAGCGGTCGCAATTGCATATTTTGTCGTGACACCAGCCACGCCCCGCAAGGCGAATACAGGCCGGCAAAACTTTGTAACCAAGGTTACCGACAGGCGGCCGCCGGCTGTGGAATCATTGATCCGTTTTCCACGCAGACACGAGAAAAAATCATGAAAACCGCCCGCATCCTGCTCGCCGCCGCCCTGACAACCGCAGCCCTTCCGGCCCTGGCCGGCGACTGGAAATTCCTGCCCATCACCGAAAAAAACTACACCCCGGCCTTCGTGGCCTCCGTTACCGGCGGCGTGATGGACCCGCAACACGTGAAGAGCAGCGACGCCTGGGGCCTGGAACTGGCCATGAACTGCGGCCTGCTGCAAACCCCCACCGGCATCATCCGCACCAAGCTGTCGGTCACCAAGTTCGACAAGGGTGGCCTCGACCTGACCTCCGTCGAACTCAACCCGCGCTGGACCACGCCGATTGCCCAGGATCTGACCCTCGGCGTCGGCCCCGGCATTGGCTGGGTGAAGGCTGACAGCGGCAACCGCACCACCGACATGTTCGCCTGGCAGGTCGGCGCCGACCTCGACTACCGGATCGGCCAGCTCAACCTGGGCCTCGGCGCGCGCTGGCAGGACACCGTCAACAAGACCGTGTCCACCGGCAATGAAGGCGCAGACAACTGGCTGGTGCAGGCCAAGGTTGGCGTCGCGTTCTAGGCTGAGCGCACTCTGCGAGCCCGTGCAAGGCCGCCTCCGGGCGGCCTTTTTCATGCTCGTCACAGCCGCGTGTCGAGTCCGGCTTCGGCGATCTCGGCGGCGCGGAGCATGGCGCGCGCCTTGCTCTGGGTCTCGACCCATTCGGACTGCGGATCGGAATCGGCCACGATGCCGGCGCCGGCCTGGACGTGGATCTGCCCGTCCTTGACCACCGCGGTGCGAATGGCGATGGCCAGGTCCATGTCGCCATGGAAGCCGATATAGCCCACCGAACCGGCATAGATGCCGCGCTTGGTCGGCTCCAGCTCGTCGATGATTTCCATCGCCCGCAGCTTGGGCGCGCCCGATACCGTGCCGGCCGGAAAGGTGGCACGCAGCACGGCCAGCGCGTTGAGATCGTCCTTCAGCTTGCCTTCCACATTGGAGACGATGTGCATCACGTGGGAGTAACGCTCCACGGTGAATTGCTCGGTAACGCGAACAGAACCGGTCTGCGCGACGCGGCCACAGTCGTTGCGGCCCAGGTCGAGAAGCTGGGTGTGCTCGGCACGCTCCTTCTCGTCGGCCAGCAGTTCCTTCTCCAGCGCCAGATCTTCCTCGTGGTTGACGCCGCGCTTGCGGGTGCCGGCAATCGGCCGCACGGTGACATCCTTGTCCTCGAGGCGCACCAGGATCTCGGGGGACGCCCCCACCACCTGGAATTCCTCGAAGTTGAAATAGAACATGTAGGGCGAGGGATTGAGGCTGCGGATCGCCCGGTACAGGGCCAGCGGGCTGGCGCCGAAGGGCTTGCTCATGCGCTGGCTGAGCACCACCTGCATGATGTCGCCCTCAACGATGTAGTCCTTGGCCTTCTGCACGGCAGCCTTGAAGGCTTCCTCGCCGAAGCTCGAAACCGCCTCCGCCGGCGCGGCGCGGTGTTCGGCCGGCACATTGACCGGTTCGCGCAACTTGCCGATGAGCTCCTTCAGGCGCCGCACCGCACGCGGGTAGGCGTTGGGGACTTCCGGCTCGGCATACACCACCAGGGTGAGCTTGCCGGACAGATTGTCGACGATGGCAATCTCTTCGGACAGCAGCAGCAGGATGTCCGGCGTGTTCAGCGCATCCTTCTTTTCGGTCTTGGCCAGACGCGGCTCGATGTAGCGCACAGTGTCGTAGCCGAAGCAGCCCACCAGGCCGCCAGCAAAGCGCGGCAGGTGATCGCGCGGCGGCACCTTGATGCGGTCCATGAACTCGGCGACATAATTGAGCGGATCGCCATAGTCGCGGCGTTCAACCAGGCGGTCGTTGGTGAGCAGCAGCACCGACCGCCCATGCACTTCGATGCGCGTGGAGGCCGCCAGGCCGATGATCGAGTAGCGGCCGAAACGCTCGCCGCCCTGCACGGATTCGAGCAGGTAGGTGTTGGGCGCGTTGGCCAGCTTCAGGTAAACGGAAAGGGGGGTGTCGAGATCCGCAAAGGTTTCGAGCGTAACCGGAATGCGGTTATAGCCCTGGGCGGCCAGGGCGTTGAATTCTGCTTCGGTCATGGAGACTCCGGAAGGACATGGTGCTTTTTTCGCGAGGGTATCACGAGGCTCGCTCGTGATCAGTTCAGTTCAGGGCAGGCTCAGGCGAGCAGCCATGACCGGCCGCCGGATCCGCCAATGCTGGGGATACGTGCGGCTGGGAACTCCTCTGCGATGATCATGTGCTTGCGGGTCACGATGATGGTTAAACCGGAGATTGGGGAGCGTGGAGGCGCGGCAGCGCATCGACGAGGCTCGATAGTAGCCCGTCGCATTCAATGCTGTCCACAGGCACGCCTTCGCTGTAGCCATAGGTGACCAGCAGCACCGGCATGCCGGCAGCGCGGGCGGCTTCGGCGTCATTGGCCGAGTCACCGATCATCAGCGCAGCGGACACGTCAACGCCCAGCAGCTGGCAGGCATGCAGCAAGGGCGCCGGATGCGGCTTTTTTTCGGCCAGGGTATCGCCGCTCACCGTCGCACCGAAGAAGCCGGCGATGCCCATGTGCTGCAGCAGCGGAGTGGTGAAGGCGGCCGGCTTGTTGGTCACGCAGGCCATGGCGATGCCCCGCTCGCGCAGGGCTTCGAGGGCCGGCACGACACCCGCGTAGAGCGTCGTCCGCTGACCATTCACCACGGCGTAGTGACGGCGGAAGACATCCACCGCCGCATTGACTTCCGCCTCGGTCGCCGAACCGCTGCCGGCCAGACAGCGCCGCACCAGGTTGACCATGCCCTTGCCGACAAAAGTGCGGATCACCTCGATGCCGTAGGGTGTGCGTCCCAGCTCCACCATCATGCGATTGCAGGCTTCCGCCAGGTCGGGGATCGAATCGAGCAGGGTACCGTCCAGGTCGAACAGCACGGCCTTCACGCCACCCATGTTCAGACTCCCGCCAGAGCGCTGCGCAGGCTGGCCAGCACCGAGTTGTAGCGCTGCGGATCGCTGTCCTTGCCGGCCCCGAAGACAGCCGAGCCGGCCACGAAGGTGTCGGCGCCGGCACCGGCGATCTCGGCGATGTTGTCCACCTTCACGCCGCCGTCGATCTCCAGCAGGATCCGGCGCCCGCTCTTCTGTTCGTAGGCGTCGATCTTCGCCCGTGCCTCGCGCAGCTTGTCGAGCGTACCGGGGATGAAGGACTGGCCGCCGAAGCCCGGGTTGACGCTCATCAGCAAAACCACGTCGAGCTTGTCCATGACGTAGTCCATCCAGTTGAGCGGCGTGGCCGGGTTGAACACCAGGCCCGCCTGGCAGCCGCTGTCGCGGATCAGGCCGAGGGTGCGGTCGACGTGATCGGAGGCGTCCGGGTGGAAAGTGATGATGTTGGCACCGGCCTTGGCAAAGTCCGGCACGATGCGATCCACCGGCTTGACCATCAGATGCACGTCGATGGGCGCGGTGGTGCACGGGCGGATCGCCTCGCACACCAGCGGGCCGATGGTCAGGTTGGGCACGTAATGGTTGTCCATCACGTCAAAGTGGATCCAGTCGGCGCCGGAGGCGATCACGTTGGCGACTTCCTCGCCGAGCCTGGCGAAGTTGGCAGAGAGAATGCTGGGGGCGATGCGGAAGCTCATGGGGGAATCCTGGCGGGGAAGACGCGGGAAGCCCGACAGTCTACCGCCCCTCTCCGTCTTCGCCAACGCGGCCGGGTCAGCCGTCGCGGTTGCGGCGGCACCACAATTCGGCTTCAATAGGACCTCCCCATCCGAATCGCCCACCAATATGACCACCCGCACCGACGCGCAGAGCATCGAGATCCAGGCCGTTTCCCAGTTCATCGATGAGCAGTCCGACGTGGATGCGGACCGCTACGCGTTCGCTTATCACATCACCGTGCGCAACACCGGCAAGGTCACGGCGCAGTTGCTCAGCCGCCACTGGGTCATCACCGATGCCGAAGGCTCGGTGCAGGAAGTGCGCGGCGAGGGCGTGATCGGCCAGCAACCGGTGCTGCGCCCCGGCGAGCAGTTTGAATACACCAGCGGCTGCACCATCGCCACGCCGGTGGGCACGATGAAGGGCAGCTACCAGATGGTGGCCGAGGACGGTACGCGCTTCGACGCGATGGTTCCGGAATTCACGCTGGCCATGCCGCGCACCCTTCACTGATCAGGCCAGGGCAGTTACCGGCACCTCGAAGTGTTCCAGCAGCATCTGCACCACCGCCGCCATGGGCAGGTCTTCGGCGCTGGTGGGCACCGGCAGCAAGGGCGCCCCGTCGGGCTCCGGAAAGTCCAGATTGATCCCGTAGAAGCCCGGCCGCTGGCCGTAGGCGTACACGTAGGCTGACAGCGCCTCATTGGCGGGACTGAAGAAGCCGACGGCTTCCTCGTTGTTGCGCCAGGCTTCGCTGAGCACCACGCCGGCGCGGCTCAGCGGGCCTTCAACCTGTTCCATCAGATGCATGATCGAGCGGTATTTGTTCATGATTTCTCTCCAGGGACAGCGTCAGTTGGCCGTGTGACGCAGCAGACGAAGGCATTCGATGGTGGCAGCGAGATCGACCGCCTTGGCATCGTCGAAATTGCGGATGTGCGGATCGGCCCCGGCCGCGAGCAGCAGCTCGACCATGCCCGCCCGGCCACTGGAGGCGGCATACATGAGGCAGGTGGCGCCCATGTCGTTGCTGTTGTCCAGATCGATACCGGCGTCGATGAGACGCTGCAGGGTGGCCGGGTCCTTCGAGACACAGGCCAGCCACAAGGCGTTGTTGCCGTCGCCGTTGCGACGAGCCAGTTCGACACCGGCGGCGAGGAGTTCATCGATCAGATCGGCCCGGCCGGCCAGCGCAGCGCGCATCAGCGGTGTCAGGCCGTGCTCGCGGGTGGCGTCCAGATCGACCCGGTCAAAACCGAATTCGGCCACGAACTCCTTCAGGCCGGCACTGGCGGTGAGCGGCAGCATCGGCGTCGCGCGCGCGCCGGAACGCTCTGTCAACGCCGCATCGAGCGGGTCAAAACCACCATCCACGCTGTACACCTCGACGAAACGAAAGTCGGTGAACATCTCGGCATAAACTTGGCTGGCGTTACCGTGGTAGCAATAGATGAGCACCGGCGTGGTCTTGGCGATACGACGGATCATGCCGCCAAGCTGAGCTTCGGTAAGGTGCTCGGCGCCGGCCACGTGGCGGCGCTCGAAGCTGGCCCGGTCGCGGACGTCGAACACGGCCAGCGCCGGCAGGACGCCGCTACGCTTGCGCTGGATCAGATCGGCTGCGGTGGCGGCGTCGATACGCAGGAAGCCGGACGAAGTGGCGATATTCGGGCTCATGGCGTGGCCTCGGTCAGGTGGGGGTAAGCGGGCCCGGTTTCGATGCGACCATCGTCCACCGGCAGGCCCACGGTGAAGTGGTAAAGGGTCTGGATCTGGCCGTCGGCAAGGCCGACGACGCCATGCACCGGATCATCGAAGAAGCAGCCGATGCCGGTTCCGCGCAACCCCATGGCTTCTGCCTCGAGGTAGAGCACCTGGCCGAGCACGCCAGCCTCCCGGTACAGGTCACGATAGGCAGCCGGGTCGGCATCCACCAGCGCCGCAAACGGCGCCAGCATGCCGAAGGCGATGCAGGCATTCGAGGCAATGTCCTGGTGGCAATGCAGGCTGCGCGCCACGCGACGCAATTCGAGCGGATCGGCCGGCGCCAGGCTGAAGAGGCTGTCGGCAGCCGGCAGGCTGGCCACCGGAGGCAACGCCGGGCGCCCCCCAAACGGCGTTCCGCGCGGCAGCAGATAGAGGCCGGGCGCCAGACCTTCGACCCGATGGACGAACATCAGCACGCCGATGCGAGCACCGACCGACGGGCGCAGGGCTTCCAGCAGCGCGAGAAAGGCGGCCTGCGGCATCACGTGACTCGCGTCGAAGCGCTGCGCACTGCGACGCTGCAGGATCAGGCTGGCCGGCTGTGCCCGTGGGATGCCCTGCGGAATCGGAGCCGCATCTGAGATGTCGGCGCGCCGGGTGGCGGCGGCCACGTCGGCAATCACCGGCCAGCGGAACATCGGAAAACGGTCCACCTGGCTGGCGATGCCCTGCCATTCGGCCGCCGCGGCGGCGGCCTGCAAGGTGGCCGGGGAGAAGTCGGGCGTCGTGCCGGACACATCCACCCCGAGCAGCAACTCGGGCTCCTCGCGTGTCACTTCGGCCCGCTTGCCGGGGAACTCACTGATGCGGTCGAGCCCCAGCAGCGCCGCGAGCGTATGGCTGCCGACGGCCGGCTGTTCGACCATCGTCCAGCCCAGCAGTGCCGCCGCGTAGTGCAGGCAGCCGAGCGCGTGGCCGGTGTCCAGCTGGCAGTAGCGAAAGGCCCGCTCGCCATACTTCCAGGCCTCGCGCCACATGATGCTCGACAGCCCCACTGCCAGCGCCGGGCCCGATGCAAAGGGCTGCGGATGGGCGGCGCGCAGTTCCAGCGCGTGGATCTCCGGCCGGTAATGGTAGAGCCCGTCTGCCAGCTCCGGCAGACCCGCCACCAGCAGGTAGGCCTCCACCGGATGCAGATTGCCGCTGGACGGATTGGCACGCACGGCCCAGCGATCGGGGCCGAGGGTTTTCCAGGCGGTGAGACCGAAGGACAAGTGCAGCAGCGCACCGATGGCGGCGAGATCCGGCACCGCCGGGGTGGCCGGAGCCGAGACCAGCGCGTCGGCGCGAGCCAGCGGAAGCGGAATTGTCGGCGCACCGTCGAAATGCCTGAAGGCCGCCGGCTGGGCATCCCAGTCGAGCGTGCCCGGGCCGGCCGCATAGGCCTCGAAACGGTGCTTGGTGCGCTGATGGTAGGCGCGCACCACGTCGGCGGCGCTGGTTGCGACCGGCGCAAGATCGGGTGCAGCGGCAGGGAAATCGGACATCGTGCAGGTACGAGGACGGGTTTGCACGTGATTCAGCAAGATCAATGCCCACCCGTCAAAACCCTTCGCGGATCGGATCTCAAGCCGGCGGCACGCGCTGATACAGGCGCAGCCGGGTTGAAAACCCACTCACGCGAAGAGCGTTTCTGTCAGATTTGCTACAAGAACCGGCGCAGTCCCCCACCAATGCGGGTCAGCTGCCGGTTGTGCCATCCCCCCAGCAGGATTTGCCCGCTCACCGCACCGACCAGCGCCATCGCCATGTCGCTCTGGGTATCCCACGGGTCGCCCTGCGTGCCGAGAAAGGCATCCGCGCCCTGCCCGAGCATCACCGCCGCCCGCCATTCGACGAGCTCATAGACAGCCGAGATCGCCAGACACACGCAACTGACCAGGAAGAACAGCCAGCCGCGTCCGCGCACCACCCGCTGGCGCAGCAGGATCTCCCGCGCGGCAATGGCCGGTACGCAGCCCTGCATGAAGTGGCCGATGCGGTCGTAGGGGTTGCGCTCGAGGGCAAGCACATCCTGCAACCAGAAGCCGAAAGGTACCCGCGCGTAAGTCCACGCGCCGCCAACGATAAGCACCAGCGCATGGGCAGCAATCAGCACCTGGAGCAACGCGGTCAGCGGAAAGCGCCGGTGGGTGGCAAGTAGAACAGGGGTGACGATCAACACCGGCGCCACCTCCATCCACCAGGTGCCCCGATCATAGGGTGCGATCGCCGAGACCAGCAGAGCCAGACAGACAAGGCCGAGAAGAAGGACTGGCAAGCGCGCTGCAGAATCATTCATGGGAAAATCCAGGGATAAGTGAGGCCAATTGACTTGGATCAATCAAGTTTACGGCTGGTTCTGCCGTCAAGCAGCGTGGAGCCGCCTTGACCAAAGAGCGCTCCACGCCTTGAACCTGCGAACAAGAACCGGCCCAAGCCGGGAGAAAGAATAACGCCCATGTGGATCAACCGAAGCAAAGTCGAACAACTCGAGGCGGCCCTGCGTGCTTCAGCCCAGCGCGAAGCAAACCTTGCAAACGAAATTTCCACCCTGCAGGCCGAAGTATCCAGCCTGCGTGACGGCCAGTCAGAAAGGCAGCGCCATTGCGACAACCTCCTCGCCGTGGTTCGCAACATGGCCGAGTTCGGCAACTCGCTCACCGGAGCCCAGGGTAGCCTTGCCGAAATGGCCCACCTCCTCAAGGAAGAGAAGCAAATGGCCGTCGAAGCGGCCCACGTCTCGCATGTGAGCGGCAAAGCCACCACCGAAATCGCCGAAAACCTGCAACGCCTGGCCTCCGAATCCGAGCGTTCGGCCCGCGAGGTAGACACCCTCGCACAGCGTGCCGACGAGATCAGCGCCATCGTCAAGCTCATCCACGACGTGGCCGACCAGACCAACCTGCTTGCCCTCAATGCCGCTATCGAGGCCGCCCGTGCCGGGGAAGCCGGCCGCGGTTTCGCCGTTGTGGCTGACGAAGTACGCAAACTCGCTGAACGCACCTCCACCGCCACCCGCGAAATATCCACGCTCGTCCACAGCATCCGCGAGGACTCGACCCGCGCCCGCAACAGCATGGAAGGTCTTGCCCTGGCGGCCGGGCAATTCAGCGAACGGGGCCAGCGAGCCACCGAGGACATGAAACGCCTGATGTCCCTGTCGGCCAACATGGAAGGCGTGATCGCCGGCAGCGCCATGAAGAGCTTTGTCGAAGTGGCCAAGATCGACCACATCGTCTTCAAGTTCCGCATCTACCTGGCCGTGTTCGACATCATCGACATGAAGCCCGCCGATGTTTCCACCCACACCGGTTGCCGCCTCGGCAAATGGTATTACGAGGGTGAAGGCCGGGCCTGCTTCAGCCAGCTGTCCGGTTACCGGGAAATCGAGCCGCCTCACGTGGAAGTGCATCGGGCTGGCACCGCCGTGATCGAAGCCAAGACCATCGGCGACATGGGCAGTGTGCTGAAGAACCTCGACACCATGGAGCGTGCCTCCATGCGGGTGCTCGACGGCCTGCAGAAAATGGGCGAAACGGCCATGCACGACCCTGCCGTGCTGTGCCAGGCAGGCGACGGCCACCAGCACTGAGCCCGTCACATCCCGGCGCGAGTCGATTGACTCCCCCGCCCCGGCCGCCCAGAATCGGGCGCCATGCCCAGCCTCGACACCCTCCTCGCCTTTCTCGGCATCTCCGTCCTGATCACCCTCGCGCCGGGGCCCGACAACCTGATGGTCATCGGCCACAGCCTCGCCCGCGGTCGTCGCGCCGGCCTGGCTTTCGGCCTGGGCTGCGCCGCCGGCTGCCTGACCCACATCGCCTGGGCCACCCTCGGCATTGCGGCGCTGGTGCGTGCCTCGACAGGGCTTTTCATGGCGATCAAGCTGGCCGGCGCCGCCTATTTGCTGTGGCTCGGCATCCAGGCACTGAAGAGCGGCGGCAGCCTGACACCCGCCACCGGCACGCCGGCCCGGCCCTGGCAACATGACCTTCGCCGCGGCTTTATCGCCAATGCCCTGAATCCCAAGGTGGCCCTGTTCTTCCTGGCCTTCCTGCCGCAGTTCGCCAGTCCGGCACAAGGCAGCGTCAGTCTGCAGATGCTTGTCCTCGGCCTCGTCTTCATTGCCCAGACGGCTGCCATTTTCAGTGCCATGGCCTTTGCCGCCGGCGCCATCGGCCGCCTGCTGGCCCGCCGGCCGCGGGTGGCGCCGTGGCTCGACCGGCTGTGCGGCGTGCTATTCATCGGTCTGGCCGCGCATCTGGCCAGCGACAGCTTCATCCATAAGTAAAACAAGGAAACCCCACTTTGCGACGTTCTTCCCCCGGCGCCCAGCCCCTTCCCGCCACTGGCGACCGCCACGACTGGGACACCATCAAGAAGCTGATTCCCTACCTGTGGGCCTACAAGTGGCGGGTACTGTTCGCGCTCACCTGCCTGATTTCGGCCAAGTTCGCCAACGTCAGTGTGCCGCTGGTTTTCAAGCAACTGGTGGACGGGCTCGACGTTTCCCGCGAGCAGGCCTTCATCGTCGTCCCAGCCGCACTGCTGGTGGCCTACGGGGTGCTGCGCTTTTCCACCTCGCTACTGACCGAACTGCGCGAGCTGGTGTTTGCCCGGGTCACCCAGGAAGCCGTGCGCGAGATATCGCTGCAGGTTTTCGGGCATCTGCACGCCCTGTCACTGCGCTTTCACCTCGAACGCCAGACTGGCGGCCTGACCCGCGACATCGAGCGCGGCACCCGCTCGATCGGCTCGCTGATCAGCTACACGCTGTATTCCATCCTGCCGACCTTCGTCGAAATCAGCCTGGTGATCGGCATCCTGCTGGTCAAGTACGAGCCCAGCTTCGCCATCATCACCGCCGTCACCCTGGTCCTCTACGTCACCTTCACCTTCAAGGTCACCAACTGGCGCACCGCCCTGCGCCGCCAGGCCAACGAACTCGATTCGGCCGCCAACGCCCGCGCCATCGACAGCCTGATCAACTACGAGACGGTGAAGTACTTCAACAACGAGCATTTCGAGGCCCGCCGCTACGACACCGAACTGGCCAAGTGGACCTCCGCCCAGATCAAGAACCAGAAGTCCCTCTCCTACCTCAACATCGGCCAGGCGGCGATCATCGCCTGCGGCGTCACCGCCATGATGTGGCGCGCCGCGCTTGGCGTGGCCAACGGCAGCATGACCCTCGGCGACCTCGTACTGGTCAATGCCTTCCTGATCCAGCTCTACATCCCGCTCAACTTCCTCGGCGTGCTGTACCGGGAAATCCGCCAGGCCCTCACCGATATCGAACGCATGTTCGGCCTGATGGGCACCCACCGCGAAGTGGCCGATGCCCCCGATGCCCAGGCGCTCGCGCGCGGCCCGGCCAGCGTGCATTTTGATCACGTGGGCTTTGCCTACGAGGCCTCGCGGCAGATTCTTCACGACGTCGATTTCGCCATTCCCGCCGGCAAGACAGTCGCCGTGGTCGGCCATTCCGGCTCCGGAAAATCCACCCTCGCCCGGCTGCTGTTCCGCTTCTACGATGTGCAGAACGGCGCCGTGCGCATCAACGGGCAGGACATCCGCAGCCTCACGCAAGACAGCCTGCGCGCCGCCATCGGCATCGTTCCGCAGGACACCGTGCTTTTCAACGACACCCTGTTCTACAACATCCAGTACGGTCGCCCCGACGCCAGCAAGAAAGAAGTCGAAGCGGCCGCCAGCGCCGCCCAGCTCGATGATTTCATCGCCCGTCTGCCCGACGGCTGGAACACCCGCGTCGGCGAACGCGGCCTCAAGCTCTCGGGGGGCGAGAAGCAGCGCGTCGCCATCGCCCGCACCCTGCTCAAGAACCCCGACATCCTGATCTTCGACGAAGCCACCTCGGCCCTCGACTCGAAGACCGAGAAGGCCATTCAGAGCCAGCTCGAAGCGGCCGCCCGTGGCCGCACCACGCTGGTCATCGCCCACCGGCTATCAACGGTGATGAACGCCGACGAGATCATCGTCCTCGACCAGGGCCGCATCCTCGAACGCGGTGCCCATGCCGGGCTACTCGCCAGCGGCGGCGCCTACGCACAGATGTGGAAGCTCCAGCAGGAAGAGCGGGAAGCCGAAGAAGAGGCTGCCTGAACGGCAAACGCATCATGCCCAACCCCGAGCACCTCGTCCTACTCGAGCAGGGCCGCGACGCCTGGAACGCCTGGCGGCAGGCCAACCCCGACCTGCCGCCCCAGCTGCGCAGCGCGCGCCTGGACGGACGCGACCTGTCCGGCTTCGACCTCCACGACGCCTACCTGCGCCGGGCCCACCTGAAGGGCACACGTCTGGACGGCTGCAAGCTGCGTGAAGCCAACCTGAGCGGCGCCGACCTCGAAGGCGCCTCGCTGGTGCAAGCCGAAATGGCCGGCGCCAACCTGCGCGCGGCGAGAATGCGCGGCGCCGACCTGACCGAGGCCGATCTGAAAAGCGCCATCCTCGTCAGCACCGATCTCAGCCACGCCAAGCTCAACGGCGCCCAGGTGTATGGCATCGCAGCGTGGGAGGTCACCCTCGAAGGCACCGAACAGCGTGACCTGCTGGTCACCCGCCCCGACCAGCCGCGCATCACCACCGACGACCTCGAAGTAGCCCAGTTCATTTACGTGCTGCTCAACCACCGCAAACTGCGCGACGTCTTCAACACCACCACGCAGCGCGGCGTGCTCATTCTCGGGCGCTTCGGCGGCGGCGGGCTGGATGTACTGCGCGGCGTGGCTGACTGCCTGCGCCAACACGGCCTGCTACCCATAATTTTTGACTTTGAACGGCCACGGCAGCGTAACTACACCGAAACGGTGGTCACCCTGGCCGGCCTGTGCAGCTTCGTCATCGTCGACCTCAGCGGCCCGTCGGTACCCCAGGAATTGCAGGCCATCGTCGCCGCAACCCTGCGCTTGCCGCTGGTGCCCATCGTCGAGGAAGGCCGCAAGCCAGCCGCCATGCTGACCGATTTTCAGGAGCTCGATTACTTTCTCGGCCCGCCAATCCGCTTCGACGGCATTTCGGCCCTCGTCGCCCAGATTCCAGAGCTAGCCATCGCTCCGGCCCGGGCCTGGCTGGAGCAACGACGAAACAAACTGAAGGCTATCGACGGCAGTTGATTTCACCGGTTTGTAACACCTTGTGCGTAGGGTTTCGCGGTTAATCCCACCACCAAGGAAACCGCTCATGTTCGCCAAACGCCTTCTCGCCATCCTCGTGCCGGCTGTACTCGCCAGCACTGCCGCCCATGCCGGTATCGCACTCATCGGCAAGGGCACCCTGTCCGGCACCGATCTGTCGGGCCTCACCGGCACCCTCGAAAACGGGGCCGCCGCCAACATCCTCGGCGGCATGGGCTCGGCGATTGCGTGGGCCGGCGGCAGCACCTTTCTTTTAACCCCCGACCGCGGCCCCAACGCCAGCACCTGGAATGCCGCCGTGGACAACACCACCAGCTGGATTCCCCGCTACCAGACTGTTGACCTGGGCCTCAGTGCCGCGCGCTTCAGCAGCGGCAGCATCACCACCCTGGCACCCACCCTCACCGCCACCACCCTGCTCTCCAGCACCAGTGCCCTCAACTACGGCAGCGCCCCGGCGCTCACCAGCGCCAGCGGCCAGAACTACTTTAGCGGCCGCTCCGACGCCTTCGACGCCGGCCTGTCCACCAACAGCAGCAACGCCCGCTTCGACCCCGAAGGCATTCGCGTCACCGCCGACGGCAAGAGTGTTTACATCTCCGACGAATACGGCCCCTACATTTACCGCTTCGACCGTGCCACTGGCGAGCGCACTGGTGTGATCACCCTGCCCGAGAAGTTTGCCGCCACCAATCTGTCGGCCCTCGGCGACACAGAAATCTCCGGCAACACCGTCGGCCGCGTGGCCAACAAGGGCATGGAAGGCCTTGCCATCACCCCCGACGGCAAGACCCTCGTCGGCATCATGCAAAGCCCCCTCGCCCAGGACGGTGGCACCAGTGGCAGCACCGTGCGCATCGTCACCATCGACCTGGCCACCGGCAAAGTCACCCACGAATACGCCTACCAGCTGGAAAATATCGGCACTGTCGCCAAGCCCAAGTACCCGAGCATCAGCGAAATCGTCGCCATCAACGACCACGAATTCCTGATCGATGAACGCGACGGCAAGGGCCTCGGCGACGACTCCAAGGCCGTCGTCAAGAAAATCTACAAGATCGACCTGGCTGGAGCTGAAGACGTAAGCGGCCTCACCGGCGAAAGCGCCCTCGCCCCGAAGGCCGTCGCCAAGACGCTCTTCGTCGATCTCGTCGCCCTCCTCAAGGCCAACGGCTACACCGACCGGACCATCCCCGCCAAGATCGAAGGCCTCGCCTTTGGCGAAGACGTACTGGTGGACGGCGTGCTGCAGCACACCCTGATCGTGGTGAACGACAACGACTTTCTCGACACCGTCGATGTGCAGGGCATCGCCACTGCCAACCCGAACCAGTTCCTCGTCTTCGGCATCACCAGCGACATGCTTTCCACCTACGACGCCCAGCGCATTCCCGAACCGGCCACGCTGGCACTGGCAGCACTGGGCCTGAGCGGCTTCATGCTGCGCAGGAAGAAGTAATCCCGGCCAGAAGGGGGCTGCTGGTCCCCTTCTGACACCTCACCGGTGCGCCTTGACCCACAGCGACAGCAATACGGAGATGGCGATCAACCCCCAAGGCAGCGCGCGCAGCAGCACCCTGGCGCACGCCAGCCGCGAAAAGCCCGCAGCCAGCGCGAAAAAGGCACAGCCTTGCGCCACAAGCGAGAGCCCCGCCACCCTGGCGGGCTTGCCGTCAAGCGCCGCGGGGCCGAAGAAGAACTGCCCGAAATCGGGCCCGCTCAAGGGTTCCAGATGAGCCGTGGCGATTGCCTGAAGCCCCCACCAACACAAGGGAGCAGCAAACGGCGCCACGACGAGCACCAGCAGCAAGGAATGCAGCCATGTCGGCAGTTCATCGTCGGAAGGAAAAAGGGAGCGACGCACGGCGACTCCTTGAGGGCGCCGGCCTGCAAACGGCCGGAGCATGTGGAATGGATTAAACGCCGCTTCGTTTTACTCGACAAGCGTCAGGACAGCGGCCTTTTCCGGCCCGCAACCGGCTTGAAATCCGCGCCCGCGGACGGATCGGAGGCACATCGCCCCCCTCACATGCCCGCCCCTTCGTGCACAATGTAGCCCTCTGCGGCAGCTACCTTGAACATGCCCCACCTTACCCGCAGCATCGCTCACCTGGACATGGACGCCTTTTACGCGTCGGTGGAGCTGCTGCGCTATCCGCATCTGCGCGGCCAGCCGGCGGTCGTGGGCGGCCGGCGCGCCACAGCCGGCGAGACACTGCAGGACTTTCCGCGCCTGCGCGACTATGTCGGCCGCGGGGTCATCACCACCGCCACCTACGAAGCACGGGCGCTCGGCGTGCATTCGGGCATGGGCCTGATGAAGGCTGCCCAGCTGGCCCCCGACGCCCTGCTGCTGCCGGCCGATTTCGATTCTTACCGCCATTACTCGCGCCTTTTCAAGGCCGCCGTGCGCGAAATCGCGCCCGAGGTGGAAGACCGCGGCATCGACGAAATTTACATCGACCTCACCGCCCTCAACCCGGACGGTAGCCGCGAAGGCGCACGCGCCATCGCGCAGCGCCTGCAGCAAGCAGTGCGGGACGCCACCGGGCTGTCGTGTTCCCTTGGCGTAGCGCCCAACAAGCTGCTCGCCAAACTGTGCTCCGACCTCGAAAAGCCGGCCGGCATCGCCGTGGTGCCGGCCGCCGACATCCCCGCCCGCATCTGGCCGCTGCCGGCCAAACGCATCAACGGCATCGGTCCCAAGGCGGCAGCACGGCTGGAGGCGCTGGGCATTCGCTCCATTGGCGAACTCGCCGCCGCCGAGCCCCAGTGGCTGCAGGAACACTTCGGCGAGCGCTACGGCATGTGGCTGCACCGCGCCGCCCATGGCGACGACCAGCGCCCGGTGGTCACCTACAGCGAACCCAAGAGCCTGTCCCGCGAAACCACTTTCGAGCGCGACCTGCACCCGCAGCAGGACAAGGCCGAGCTCTCCGGGCACTTCACGCGCCTGTGCGAGCAGCTCGCCCAGGACCTGGCCCGCAAGGGCTACGTGGGCAAGACCATCGGCCTCAAGCTGCGCTTCGACAACTTTCACACCGTCACCCGCGACCAGACCCTGCCGACGCCGACGGGCGAGGCCGCGGCCATCCGTCGCGCCGCCGGCGAATGCGCCCGGCGCG
>APMI01009516.1_pt1 | contig 17327 bp, 21 predicted proteins | sample 667938 | NCBI WGS metagenome assembly APMI01 (sample SAMN01084076, study PRJNA167559) | wastewater metagenome | biome: Wastewater | place: Denmark: Ejby Moelle, Odense | collected 2011-11-28 | reverse complement strand
GATGCCCGCCAGTGGGGCTATCAGCGGGTGAATGCCGGCAAGACCGTGCTTCAGGTCGATGCGGCACCCCCGCCCGTGGCCCGCCACACCCGCGATGGCTGCGCCTCCACGCTGGCGTTCGAACTGAGCCATGGCGCGGAACGGATCATCGTCAACTGCGGCGGCGCGGCCTTTGCCGGCGGCCTCATCCCGCTGCGGCTGGCGCAGGGGCTGCGCGCCACGGCGGCGCATTCCACGCTGACGATCGACGATTTCAACTCTACCGCCGTGCTCATCAACGGCAAGCTCGGCTCGGGCGTGTCCGAGGTCGAGATCGACCGACGCACCTTGCGCGGCGACAAGGGCGGCGGCGCAACCCGGATCGAGGCGAGCCACAATGGCTATGTCACGCGCTACGGCCTGTCGCACCAGCGCATCCTGATCCTGCGCGACGACGGCACCGAACTGCGCGGTGAAGACCTGCTGGTGCCGGCGGGCCGCAAGGGCAAGCGCGGCACCATCGGCGTCGCCTTGCGCTTCCATCTCGGTCCGAATATCGAGCTGGCCGCCGGCGAGGACGGTCTGGGGGTGACTCTGGCCCTGCCCGACGGCAGCCTGTGGCAATTCCGCTCCGGCCGCGATCCCGTGTCGGTCGAGGAAAGCCTGTGGGCAGACGGGCAGGGGCGCCCCATCGGCACGCGCCAGCTTGTCATCCAGGCCAAGATTCCCCGCAGCGGAGAGACATTCTCCTGGCTGCTCAAGAAGATGAGATAGGAAATTCCTGTGAGTGAGGTGACGATCAAGCGGGCGCTGCTTTCGGTGTCCGACAAATCCGGTTTGGCGGATCTGGGCAAGGCGCTGGCGGCACGCGGCGTGCAACTGGTCTCCACCGGCGGCACCGCCAAGGCGCTGCGCGACGCCGGGCTGACCGTGCGCGACGTGTCGGACCTGACCGGCTTTCCCGAAATGATGGACGGCCGCGTCAAGACGCTGCACCCGATGGTCCACGGCGGCCTGCTGGCGGTGCGCGACAACCCCGAACACGCCGCCGCGATGGAAGCGCACGCCATCGGCGCGATCGACCTTGTCGTGGTCAATCTCTATCCATTCGAAGCGACCGTGGCCAAGGGCGCCGACCGCGACGAAGTGATCGAGAACATCGACATCGGCGGCCCTTCGATGGTCCGTTCGGCGGCGAAGAATCACGCCTTCGTCACCATCGTGACCGATCCGGCCGATTACGCCACGCTGCTGGGCGAACTGGAACAGTCCGGCGGGGCCACCACGCTGGCGTTCCGCCGGGCGATGGCGGCCAAGGCCTTCGCCGCGACCGCCGCCTATGACGCCGCGATCTCGAGCTGGTTCGCCTTCGCCGACCAGGGGCAGCGCTTTCCGGACACGCTCAATCTTTCGAGCAAGCTGGTCACGACGCTGCGTTATGGCGAGAACCCGCACCAGAACGCGGCGCTCTACGTGCCGAACCGGCCCGCCACCACCGGCCTGCCCCAGGCGCAGCAGGTGCAGGGCAAGGAACTGTCCTACAACAACTACAACGATGCCAACGCCGCGCTGGAACTGGTGGCCGAATTCGCGGCGGACAAGCCGACCGTGGTGATCGTCAAGCACGCCAACCCCTGCGGCGTCGCCACCGCCGATACGCTGCTGGAAGCCTGGCACCAGGCGCTGGCCTGCGATTCCGTATCGGCGTTCGGCGGCATCGTCGCGGTCAACCAGCCGCTCGACGGCCCCACCGCCAATGCGATCTGCGAGATTTTCACCGAAGTGGTCGTGGCTCCTGGCGCCGACGAGGCCGCGAAGGACGCTTTCGCGCGCAAGAAGAACCTGCGCCTGCTGCTGGTGAACGACCTTCCCGACGCGCATCGCGCCGGCCTGACGCTGGTGCCGATCGCCGGCGGCCTGCTGGTGCAGGATCGCGACAACGGCGCGCTGGGCGACGACGCGTTGAAGGTGGTGACCAAGCGCCAGCCGACCGAACAGGAACTGAAGGACTGCCTGTTCGCGTGGACCGTGGCGAAGCACGTCAAGTCGAACGCCATCGTCTATGCCAGCAAGGGCGTGACCGCCGGCATCGGCGCGGGCCAGATGAACCGGCGTGATTCCTCGCGCATTGCCGCCGCCAAGGCCAGGGAAGCCGCCGAAACGCACGGCTGGGACGAGCCGCGCACGGTCGGCTCCGCGGTCGCGTCCGACGCGTTCTTCCCGTTTGCCGACGGCTTGCTGGCGGCGGGGGAAGCCGGCGGACGTGATCAAGGCGGCCGACGAAGCCGGCCTCGCCATGATCTTCACCGGAATGCGCCACTTCCGCCACTGATCCCTCCCGGCCCGGCGCGCGAAGGGAGGGGGCGTCTTCCCTTCGCCATTTAATCGTGCAATTAAACCCCTTCAATTGGGGGGAGAGCACGAAGGCCGTGCCGGAAAGCGTTTTCGAAACCGATGGCGATCTGTTCGTGCCGACCAGGCTTGGCCGGGGCTACTGGCAGCCGGGCACGCTGAGCGGCGCCGCAATGGCATCGCTGCTGGGCTTCGTCATCGAACGCGACGTCATGGAGCCGGGGCTGATCCCCGTGCGCTTCGGCGTCGACATGCTGCGCATGGCGCCGGCGCAGCCGCTCGGCGTGGACTTGCGCGTGTTGCACGACGGCGGCCGGCTGAAGCTGGTGGAAGCCAGCCTTTCCGCCGACGGCAAGCTTTGCGCCCGCGCCACCTGCCAGCTCGCCCGGCAATCGCGGCAGCCGGACAATCCCGTCTGGCAAAGCCCGCCGTGGCCCGCGCCGCCGCCGGAAGGGTTGGAGCCGCTGCGCCGTTTCGGCAACTGGGAGGTGCGCCCCGTCCCCGCGGCTACGCACCCCCGCTTCCGGCGCGAAAGCAACGGGATCGACCAGGAGCGCGGTACCCCGGAGCAGGGCAATCCCACCGTGCTCGGCACGATGGGGCCGCCGCCGGCACGCCAGGCGTGGTTGCGGGCCGGGGTCGAGATCGTCGCCGGCCATCCGCTCACGCCGTTCGGCCATGTCGCGCTGACGGCGGACTTCGCCAGCCCGCTGGCGCACAGCAGCGAACACGGCATCGATTTCGTCAATACCGACTTCACCGTGCATCTGCACCGCCTGCCGGTGGGCGAATGGCTGGGCTATGAACTGACCGGGCACCTCTCGCAGCACGGAATCGCGGTGGGCCAGTGCGCGCTGCACGATCCGGCAGGCCCGCTGGGCACGATTTCCGTCAGCGCCATGAGCCTTTCGCGGAAAAGCTGAACCCGATACGGAAAGGGCCGCCCATGGCATCCCACGGGCGGCCCTTTCGCTATTCCGCGCGGCCCGAAAGCCGCTGGCGCGTCAGCGGTAGAAGATATGATTGTCCACGCGGGCGAGGCGAACCTTGCCCCAGCGCGGCGAAACGCGCGCGGCATGGAAATACATCGCGCCTTCGGCCGGGCTCTTCCACGCGCCCTTGTCGGCGATCTGCGCGATCTTGACGGCTTCCGCCCAGTCGCGGCTGCCCTTGTTGATCGGCGGCATGGCGTGTCCGCGCACGAACGAGAACTGCGAGGGCTGGTAGACCACACCACAATAGCTCGCCGGGAACCGGCCCGACTTCGAACGCTGAACCACCACACGGCCCACGGCAAGCTGGCCGTCCAACGTTTCGCTCTTGGCTTCGAAATAGATCGCGCCGGCAAGGCAGTTCAGCTCGCTCGACAGCTCGGTGGGGACGGCGGTTTCATCAACCAGCTCGGCCAGCGATTCCGCGGCGTCCGATTCCGGGGCATCAGCGATGCTCGACGCGGAATGCGCGGCGGCCTGTTGCGCAGCAGCCTGCTGGACAGACGCGGCGGACCGGCTAGGGAAAATCACGGGAGAGGCGCCTTGGGCCTCGATCACAGGAACCTGCGGGTCCTGAACGGCCGCGCGGGAACCGGCGGCGGTAAAGATCGTTGTTGCCAGTGTCAGGCAGATGCTGATCGCGCTGGCAAACTTTAACTGCTTACTCATCCATCATCGTCATTCGGCGGTGAGCACCCGGGCATGGCGGAAGCAAGCCCCATCCGAGACTTTCATCTCGCGGGCCTGCTCCGGAGAGCCATGACGGTTGCCCCCCGTCTGCGTGCTAGCGCGTCCTGCCTCCCGCAGAACCACGCCGCCTTCGCATTGCGGTAGGGTGCCTTTATTTGGCGAAGCGGCAGAGTCAACCCCGCACAGGTCATCCCCGGATCAGGCGTTCCCCGTCTGCGACAGTCAGTTCGATAATCCACACGTCCGGGTCTTGGCGCTGGCGGCGGATCAGGTAATCCTCAAATTCTTTTTTATTATCAGTATCTTGAACCTTTGACTTGGCCCAATCCCGCGTGCCGTCGCGCTGCGGCATCCGCTCATAGAGCGCTCCAAGTCCCTGATTATCCACCATAACAATCAGGATGGTGCCGGAGTCCGGCTCGCCCTTGTGCAGCACCATCGCGAAGCCGCCCTGCGCCTGCGTGCGGCGGATCAGTCCACTGACTTCGAGATGGGCGGGAAGGCGCGTTGCCATGAGCCCGGCGGCCGATCCGCTCAGGCGGCCGTGCCGCGCAAGCCGGCATTATAGCCTTCCAAGCTGCCCAGCGCGATGCGCGACCGCTGAAACGTGCCGGTGCCCCGGCCCACTTCCTCGCCTTCCTCGTCCACCAGCCGCGATTCCGCCACCAGCACGCGGCGCCGGCCGGAAACCCAGCGCCCTTCGGCGATGACCCGGCCACCGTGGATGGGCCGGCTGAAGAACAGGTTGAACGAGGTCGTCAGCAGGAAGCGATCCGTCACCAGCGTATTCGCGGCATAGAACGCGGCATCGTCCAGCATCTTGAAATAGATCGTGCCATGCGCCGCGCCCGCTGCGTGAAAGCAGCTCGGGTCGACATCGAAAACGATACGCGAGCGGCCTTCGCCCACGATTTCCAGACGCGACGAGAACAGATGGTTGACCGGCGCCGAGGTATAGAGACCTTCCAGCGCGCGCCAGTGCAGCCGGGCGCCTTCGCTGGCCGCGCCGGCCGCGCCGTCTTCAGGCGGCATCGCGGTCGATGACGTTGACGAGCAGGGCGTAGATCGCGTCGGCATCGGGCGCGGCGAGCAAGCGTTCGTGCATCCGCTCGTCCCGCATCAGCCGCGAGATCGCCGCCAGCGCCTGCAAATGCGTGGCCCCGGCCTGTTCGGGCGAAAGCAGGCCGAACACGCAATCCACCGGCATGCCGTCGGCCGCTTCGAATTCGACCGGATTTTCCAGGCGGAAGAACGTGGCCACGGGCCGCGGCAAATTGTCCAGCCGGGCATGCGGAATGGCAACGCCACGGCCGAAGCCGGTGCTGCCCAGCCGTTCGCGCTCTTCCACCCGTTCGAGCACGGAGGCACGATCCAGCGCATAGACCGTGGCGAAGCAATCGGCGAGTTCGCTCAGAATCTGCTGCTTGGTTTCGGCGCGGACAATACGGACCGCCAGGGGATCAATGGTAAAAAGAGCCGTCATGGACTGGAAATGCCGTCAGCATGCCTCAGGGGCACGATCAATCGGGCGGGCCATGCGCCGGAAAGCCCCGGCATGCAAGTGCCGAATCATGGCTTCCCGCCTAAAATGGCGGGAAGCCATGACCGATAGCCTCTACTTGGCGGGTTCGACCCAGCCGATCGACCCATCGCCACGGCGATAGACCATGTTGTGAACGCCGGTGCCCGCGTTCTTGAACAGCAGCGCGTTGGTATTGCGCAGATCGAGCATCATCACCGCGTCGGAAACGGTTGCGGTGGGCACGTCAACGCGCGTCTCGGCGATCACCAGCGGCGCATCGGCGACTTCGGGCTCTTCCTCGGTCTCTTCGACCACGAACACGGTGTAGGCCGCTTCTTCCGCGCGCCGGGCGTGGTCGGCCTGGTCCTGCCGAGCGTTGATCCGCCGCTTGTAGCGGCGCAGCTGCTTGTCGATCTTTTCGGCCGACTGATCGACCGCCGCGTGGGCATCCTGGGCGATCGCGCTGCCCTTCAGGATCAGTCCCTGCGTGACATGCGTCACGATATCGCATCGGAAACCACCGTGCGGCCCCTTGCCAAGCGTGACTTGCGAGGAAAGCGCGCGGGAAAAGTACTTGCCGACGACGCCCGTCAGCCGCTCCTCGGCATGAGCCTGGAGCGCGGCGCCGGTCTCGACCTGATGGCCCGAAACGCGAATATCCATAAAAACCTTCTCCTCGCTTGAGGCGATCCCGCGCCGGCCGCTAGCGCGACCAGAGGGGATCGCTGAAACCCGCCATGAATTCGGCATGGCGGGCCAATTCCGCCTCGCTCGCGGCATGGGGCCGGGGCGTGCGGAAGACGCGGGTGACAGCGGCGATGGCCAGTTCTTCCGTCTGCACGGAAGCAGCCGCCTCTGCGGCCAGTTCCAGGCCGATCTGCCGCCCACCCATGAGTTCGACGTAGAGCTGCGCCAGCAGTTCCGCGTCCAGCAAGGCGCCGTGCTTGGTGCGATGGCTCCGGTCGATGCCATAGCGCGTGCACAGCGCATCCAGTGAAAGCTTGGCGCCGGGATGCTTGCGCCGGGCGATGGCGACCGTATCGACCATGCGATCGCGGTCCACCGCTTCCAGCCCGCAGGCCGCCAGTTCGTGATTGAGGAAGCCGAAATCGAAACCGGCGTTGTGCGCCACCAGAGGACTGTCGCCCAGGAAGGCGATCAGTTCCTCCGCCCGTTCCCCGAACTTGGGCTTGTCGGACAGGAACGCCTCGGACAGGCCATGGACCGCCTCGGCTTCGGCCGGCATGCCGCGCTCGGGATTGAAATAGGCATGAAACACGGCCCCGGTAGGCACCCGGTTGACCATCTCGATGCAGCCGATCTCCACCAAGCGGTCACCGCTCCGGGGGTCGAGACCCGTCGTTTCCGTGTCGAAGACGATCTCACGCATCAATAGGTATATTGACCCGTCGCCGGGCACTGGCAAGGCTTCAACGCGGGTTTTTTTGCCACGCGCCGCTACGGATGCGCTCGATCAGCGCGGCAACCTGCGCGCGCGTTTCCTCCAGCGTCACGCCGGTATCGACGATGAAATCAGCGCGGGCGCGCTTTTCCGCATCCGGTACTTGCAGGTCGAGGATATGGGCGAACTTGTCTGGCGTCATGCCCGGTCGCGCCAGCACGCGCGCGCGTTGCGCCGCGGCGGGAGCCGACACGACCATCACCGCGTCGAGCCCGGCACCATGCCCCTTTTCGAACAGCAGCGGAATGTCGAACACCACGATCGGCTGCCCGGCATGTTCGATCAGGAACGCTTCGCGCATCCGGCCCACGGCGGGGTGGACGATCGCTTCCAGCCGGGCGAGCGCTCCGGGATTGCCGAAAACACGCGCGCCCAGTTCCTGCCGCACCACCCCCTCGGGACCGGTGGTGCCGGGGAAGGCCGCCTCGATCGCCGGGACGAGCGCACCGCCCGGCCCTTGCAGCGCATGAACCGCCGCGTCCGCATCGAACACCGGCACGCCCAGTTCGCGCAACATCAGCGCCACGGCGGACTTGCCCATCCCGATCGAGCCGGTCAGGCCGAGAATGAAAGGCCGGCTCATCCTGCAATCTCCCGGCGCAACAGAGCATCGCCATCACGCGGCGGCCGCGTGCCGAAAAAATGGGCGAAGGCATGGTCCGCCTGCCCGATCAGCATCGACAGGCCGTCCACCGTGCGGAACCCGGCGGCGCTTGCCGCCTTGAGAAAGTCCGTTTCGAGCGGTGACGTAACGATATCGTAGAACACGCTGCCCGGCGGCGCGTGGCTCATGTCGAAAAGCAGGGGCGGTTGGCCGCTCATCCCCAGCGAAGAGGCGTTGACCACCAGATCGAGGCACCCGGCACGGTCGTCGAAGGCAAAATCCGTTACAGATTCGAAGTGCGCGATATCGACCGCGTGGTGGTCGCCGCCGGGGTCCAGTTCATCGAGTAACGCCCGCGCTTTTGCCGGATTTCTGCCGGCCAGCACGATTACCATGTGTTCGTCCGCCAATGCCGTAACGATCGCCCGCGCCGCTCCGCCGGTGCCCAGCACGCGCGCCATCCGGAAAAGGTGCGTTTTGTCGAGTAACGGGCGTAACGGTTCGAGGAATCCGGGTGCATCGGTGTTACGGCCAACCAGAATCCCGTTACGTTCACGCACGATCGTGTTGACCGCGCCGATCCTTTCGGCCCCGGAATCGAGCCGATCGAGTAACGGAATCACCGTTTGCTTGTGCGGCATCGTAACGTTACAGCCGCGCCAGGCCTCGTCGTTACGGCGATCGGCCAAATAGGCCGCCAAATCGCCCTCCGTTACGTGACAGGCGTTATACACAGCGTCGATTTTCAGCTGCTTCAGCCAGAAATTGTGAATAACGGGCGACTTCGATTGCGTTATGGGATCGCCAATTACCTCTGCATAGGGTCTGATCGCCACGTTACGGCCCTTTCTCAGGCTTCCAGCTCTCCCTGCGCGCGCAGCGCAGCCAGAACGGCCAATAGCGGCATTCCCAACACGGTGAAGTGGCTTCCTTCGATCCGTTCGAACAGCTGCACGCCCAGCGCCTCGATCCGGAACACGCCGACACAGCCCGAAACGGCGGGCCATTCCCTGTTGAGATAGCTGTCGATAAAGCTGTCCGAAAGCTGTCGAACATCAAGCCGGGCGGTCTCGCAGTGACGCCACACCGTTATCCCGTCGCGCACCAGCACGGCAGCGCTGTGCAGGTTCATCCGCTGGCCGGAAAAGAACCGCAGGTGTTCGGCCGCCTGCTCGCGGCTCACCGGCTTGTCGAACTGCCGACCACCCACTTCGACCAGCGAATCGCCGCCGAGCACGAGCTTGCCGGGTACGCCGACGGAAACGGGCAGGGCCTTGGCTTCGGCCAGGATCGTCGCGACATCGCCGCCCGGCACTCCGATCAGCTCGCGCTTGATCGCGCCTTCGTCGACATCGGACGACTGCGCTTCGTAAGCGATACCGGCGGCATCGAGCATGGCCTTGCGCGAGGCGCTTTGCGAGGCGAGGACTATCATGGCAGGCTTCTCCCGTGCGGATCGGCGGGGATCCGCGTGCAATTCCCGGTCAGATCGGCTTGGATCCGGGCGTTTCCGAACCGCCGGCGGCCTGGCGTTCGTTGTAGAGGTTGATCACCGCCGCCGCCGTCTCCTCGATCGAGCGGCGCGAAACGTCAATCACCGGCCAGCCGTTGTCCGCGAACATCCGCCGGGCGTACTGGACTTCGCGCGCGACCTGATCGCTGTTCACATAGGCCGTTTCAGGCGACTGGTTGAGCGAGAGGAGCCGGTTGCGCCGGACCTGAATCAGCCGTTCGGGCGATGTCGTCAGCCCCACCACCAGCGGCCGGCGCAGATTGAACAGCGAAGAAGGGGGCGGGCTTTCCACGACAATCGGAATGTTCGCCACCTTGTATCCCCGATTGGCGAGGTAAATTGACGTCGGCGTCTTGGAGGAGCGCGAAACGCCGGCCAGAAGGATGTCCGCCTGTTCCCAGTTTTCCCAGCCCACCCCGTCATCATGCGCGATCGTGAACTGAATGGCATCGACCCGGGCGAAATAGGCTTCGTCCATCATGTGCTGACGGCCCGGCCGTGCCTTCGCTTCCTGGCCAAGCTGCTCCTCCAGCGCGTCGGTCACTGCATCGAGCGCAGCCACGCTGGGCAGGCCGAGCGCGGCGCAGCGCTGCTCCAGCCGCTCGCGCGTTTCGGCATTGACCAGCGTGAACAGGACAAGCCCCGGATTGGCGGCGATTTCCCCCATGATGCGGTCGAGATGCTGCTGCGAGCGGACCATCGGCCAGAAGTGGCGGACGATATCGGCATCGTCGAACTGCGCGAGCGCCGCCTTGGCGATCATCTCGAGCGTTTCGCCGGTGGAATCCGACAGGAGGTGCAGATGCAGCCGCGTCATCGTGGCCCGTTTCCCCGTCTTTTCCAGCGCCCCGGGATGAGGCTGTGGACAGCGCTAGGATAAACCACGGGAGGAATGCGACGACAAGTTCGGCCTGCCATTTCACCCCCGCAACCGGCCGATCCACAAGCGGTTTGCCGACAGGTGGAAAGCCTTCCCCACAGGCTGGGGACTGCGGGGATAACTTCGCCTTGACCACCGAGCGCGCAGAGTCGGGCCACGCTTTTTTGTGGAGGCCCCGGCACAAATCGGGCAGAGCGCGCTCATCCCCGCTATCCACAGCACAACAGATTCCATCATCCTTTTTAAAAGAATCTATTTTTTAGGATTGGACCGAACCGATGCCCGGCCCGCTGCTCCGCTCGCTCTCCGGCGAAAATCTTGATTCCCGCCCGGTCTGGCTGATGCGCCAGGCGGGCCGCTATCTGCCCGAATACCGGGCCTTGCGGGCTGCCAAGGGGGGATTCCTCGAGCTGGTGTACGATGCCGAGGCCGCGGCGGAAATCACGCTCCAGCCCATCCGGCGCTTCGGTTTCGATGGCGCGATCCTGTTCTCGGACATCCTGATCGTGCCCTACGCCATGGGGCAGAACCTGGAGTTTCTGGCGGGTGAGGGGCCACGCCTGTCGCCGCGCCTGATCGATGCCCAGCTTTCCGCGCTGCGGGCCGTGCCCGAACGCCTCACCCCGATCTACGATACCGTGCGCCGGGTGCGCAGCCAGCTGTCGGGCGACAAGACCCTGCTGGGCTTTGCCGGATCGCCCTGGACGATCGCCACGTACATGGTGGCGGGCGAGGGCAGCCGCGACCAGCACGACACGCGCGCCTACGCCTATCGCGATCCTGTGGCCTTCCAGGCGATCATAGACGCGATTGTGGACGTGACCGTGGAATATCTCGCCGGACAGGTCGAAGCGGGCGCAGAAGGGCTCCAGCTGTTCGACAGCTGGGCTGGCAGCCTTTCCCCGGCGCAGTTCGAACGCTGGGTGATCGAACCCAATGCCCGCATCGCCGCCGCGATCCGCAAACGCTACCGGCACGTGCCGCTGATCGGCTTTCCCAAGGGCGCAGGCGAAAAGCTCGTGGCCTATGCGCAGGGCACGAAAGTGGACGCCATCGGCATCGACGAAACGATCGATCCGCTGTGGGCGGCGAAGAACCTGCCAGCAAACCTGCCGGTGCAGGGCAATCTCGATCCGCTGCTGCTGCTGGCGGGCGGGGTCGAGCTGGAACGGCAGACGTTCCGCATTCTCGAAGCGTTCGCCGACCGGCCGCACGTGTTCAACTTGGGCCACGGTATCGGCCAGTTCACGCCGATCGAACATGTCGAGCACCTGCTGACCGTGGTACGCGGCTGGCGGCGGGGGCAGTCACGGTGATGGCGCGGTAAGGAGCATCGGGCAATGCCGGCACCGCTTGTCTTTGTGGGCGCGGCGTTGGCCGAAATCGCGGGATGCTTCGCGTTCTGGGCGTGGCTCAGGCTGGGCAAGCCGGCGTGGTGGCTGGTGCCCGGCTGCGCGTCGCTGGTCCTGTTCGCGTGGTTGCTGACGCTGGTGAACAGCGATGCCGCTGGGCGCGCCTATGCGGCCTATGGCGGGATCTACATCACGTCCGCCTTGCTGTGGCTGTGGATCATCGAAGGCGTGCGGCCGGATCGCTGGGACCTGGGCGGCGCCGCGCTGTGCCTTGCCGGTGCCGCGGTGATCCTGTTCGGTCCGCACCGCGCCTGAGCGCGGGATGCCGATCCCGGCCGGATAACGGTGCGGTTTTCGAGGCTTGCATTACCGACAAGCGGCGGCAAAAGGCTTTCCCGGTCAATTCTCCCGTTCCGGGATGCGTGCTGACGCGCTATCCTGGATCGCATGGTGCAGGTGTTCGCGATGATCTATCTCTGGCTCAAGGCCGGCCACATCATCTTCGTGATATTCTGGATGGCCGGGCTGTTCATGCTGCCGCGCTACTTCGTCTATCATCAGGAAGCGGCCCCCGGATCGCACGAGAACGCGATGTGGATCGATCGCGAGGGCAAGCTGCTGAAAATCATCCTGTGGCCGTCGCTTGTCGTCGTGTGGGTGCTTGGTCTGGCGCTGGCGATGACGACCGGCGCGTTCCAGCAGGGCTGGTTCCATGCCAAGCTGGCCCTTGTGCTGGCGCTGACGGCTTACCATTTCTGGCTGGCGGGCTATGCCCGCGCGCTGGCGGCGGGCGAACGCCGGCTTTCGGGCAGGCGCCTGCGGATGATCAACGAAGTGCCAGGCGTGACCGCCGCGCTGATCGTCATCCTGGTGATTCTCAAGCCGTTCTGAGCCTTGACGCATTACGGTCCTGATTGACTTGCCGCGAGGCAAGGCATATCGCGCTGTGCGTCCGGCATCGGAGGTCGCGCCACCATGGCAGCGACCGGACCCGCTTTCTCCAAGCCCCAAGGTCCGCCGGCCATTCCCAGTATTCCATCCGGAACCCAAGAATATGCATCTCAAGGAACTCAAGAAGAAAACCCCTGCCGAGCTGGTCGAAATGGCCGAAGAGCTTGGCGTCGAAGGCGCATCGACCATGCGCCGCCAGGACCTGATGTTCGCCATCCTCAAGGAGATGGCGGAAGATGGTGAGGAAATCCTCGGCATTGGCACGATCGAGGTCCTGCCCGATGGCTTCGGCTTTCTCCGTTCGCCCGAAGCGAACTACCTGGCCGGCCCCGACGATATCTACGTTTCGCCCAACCAGGTCCGCAAATGGGGCCTGCGCACCGGCGATACCGTGGAAGGCGAAGTCCGCGCGCCCAAGGACGGCGAGCGCTATTTCGCGATCACCCGGCTGATCAAGGTCAACTTCGACGATCCCGAAGCGGTCCGCCACCGCGTGAACTTCGACAACCTGACGCCGCTCTATCCCAACGAGCGCCTGAAGCTCGATACGCTCGACCCCACGGTCAAGGACAAGTCGGCCCGCGTGATCGATCTCGTCAGCCCGCAGGGCAAGGGCCAGCGCGCGCTGATCGTGGCGCCGCCGCGCACCGGCAAGACCGTGCTGCTGCAGAACATGGCCAAGGCCATCACCGACAACCATCCGGAAGTCTTCCTGATCGTGCTGCTCGTCGACGAACGGCCCGAGGAAGTGACCGACATGCAGCGTTCGGTGAACGGCGAGGTCATTTCCTCGACCTTCGACGAACCCGCCAGCCGCCACGTCCAGGTGGCCGAAATGGTGATCGAGAAGGCCAAGCGCCTGGTCGAACACAAGCGTGACGTGGTGATCCTGCTGGATTCGATCACGCGCCTTGGCCGCGCCTACAACACCGTTGTCCCCAGCTCGGGCAAGGTGCTGACCGGCGGTGTCGACGCCAACGCGCTGCAGCGGCCGAAGCGCTTCTTCGGTGCCGCGCGTAACATCGAGGAAGGCGGCTCGCTGTCGATCATCGCCACCGCGCTGATCGATACCGGCAGCCGCATGGACGAAGTGATCTTCGAGGAATTCAAGGGCACCGGCAACTCGGAAATCGTGCTCGACCGCAAGGTTGCGGACAAGCGCATCTTCCCGGCGCTGGATGTCGGCAAGTCCGGCACGCGCAAGGAAGAGCTGCTGGTGGCGAAGGATCAGCTCACCAAGATGTGGGTGCTGCGCCGTATCCTCATGCAGATGGGCACGGTCGACGCGATGGAATTCCTCCTCGACAAGATGAAGGATTCCAAGACCAACGAAGACTTCTTCGCGACGATGAACCAGTAAAACGGTTCGCAACGCGGACAGGAAACGAAGGGGGCTTCGCCATCGGGCGCAGCCCCCTTTTTCGTATCACGTGTTCTCGAGTTGCTCGGCCATCTTCTGCCACACGGCGTTGATCGCCTTGAGCGGGCGGACCATGACCTTGAAATCGATGATCCGGCCTTCAAGATCGAAGCGGATCAGGTCGATGCCGTTGACCTTGATCCCGTCGATCTCCGCGGTGAATTCAAGACAGGCTTCCGGTCCGTCCACCAGTTCGCGGACATAGGCGAAGGTGCCGTTGCCGAAGACGCCGGCCGCCGCCGTCAGGTACATCAGCACTTTCTCGCGCCCTTCCTGGGGCGTGTGGACCACAGGGGAGTGGAATACCGCGTCGGGCGCGATCAGCTCTTCCAGCAGCGCCGGATCGCTGTCCAGCATGTAGCGGTGCCAGGCGGCCAGTCCCAGTTGCATTGGCTTCGTCTCCCCTTTTGATTGCCGATCCGATTTTGCCTCTTCCGGTTGCGCTCGCATTGATGGAGCGCAACCGGAGCGAAGTGTGGTTAGGCGAGGTGTTCCGCCAAGAACGCGCGGGTGCGGCTATCGGCCAATTGCGCGCCCTCCTCGTCACGGCGGTTGCCGGTTTCGGCGGCGAAGCCGTGATCGAGCCCCTCGTAATCGTAGAGCGTCACCTTGGGATGCGGATCGAGCCCGGCGTGGACCGTTGCCTGCACTTCCGGCGAGACGAAATGGTCCGCCGTGGGAATGTGCAGCAGCAGCGGATTGGCGATGGCGTGGGATTCGCCGAGCATCTGGTCGATCATCACGCCGTAATAGCCGACCGAAGCGTCGATATCGGTGCGCGCGGCGGCCATGTAGGCCATGCGGCCGCCCAGGCAGAAGCCGACCAGGCCGACCTTGGCGAGGCCACGCTCCTTGCGCAGCCAGCGGATCGCCGCTTCGATATCCTGCACGCCCAGATCGGGATCGTACTGCCCGAAGTAGCCAAACGCCTCCTGCATCTGTTCCGGGACGTCCGGATCGAGTTCGACGCCGGGCGCGAAACGCCAGAAGATGTCCGGCGCCAGCGCGGCATAGCCGCGCGCGGCCCAATCGTCGCATTTCTTGCGGATGCCGGCGTTGACGCCGAAGATCTCGGGAATGACGATGATGGCGGCCTTCGCCCCGGTCGCGGGCGTGGCGACATAGACGGGGATCGCGTCCTGGCCGTCATAAGCTGGAATTCTCGTCATCTCACCCATGGTGGTTCGTCCTGTTCACTGGTTTGTCCTGCGGATATCATGCGTTGGTCGATACCGAGCTTGGCCCCGCGAGTGGACTTTGCCAAGCTCCGGTGACACTCTGAAGCATCGTTGATCGGGAGAATTCCATGAAAGTTCAGGTCGAGATCGACTGCACGCCGGAAGAAGCGCGCCGCTTTCTGGGGTTGCCCGATGTCTCCAAGGCGAACGACGTCTATATCGATGCCATCGCCAAGGCGATGCAGGGCGTGTCGAATCTCGATCAGCTCCAGGGCTACGCCAAGCAGATCGCGCCAATGGGCGAGATGGGGCTCAAACTGTTCCAGCAGTTCGTTGAGCAGGGCGCCGGTGCGGCGATGGCCGGGTTCAAGGCCGGGGTTTCGGGTTCCAAGAAGAAGGACGACTGATCGCGCGTGTTCCGAATGTTCCACGTGGAACATTGCGGCGTTCGACAGCGCGCGCGTGGGTGTTTAGAGACGCCGGCATGTCCGACACGATCTTCGCCCTGTCTTCCGGTCAACCGCCCGCCGGCATCGCGGTTGTCCGGATCAGTGGACCGCACGCCGGGGAATGCTTGCGGGCGCTTGCCGGCAAGCTCCCGGCACCGCGCCGCGCAGCGCTGGCGCGGCTGATCGATCCGCGCGACGGTACCGAACTCGATCATACCATGGTGCTGTGGCTGCCCGGTCCCCGCACGGCGACGGGCGAGGACAGCGCGGAGCTTCATCTCCACGGCGGCCGCGCGGTGGTCGCCGCCGTTCTGGCCGCGCTGGCGGCACTGCCTGGATTACGCCAGGCGTTGCCCGGTGAATTCACTCGCCGCGCCTTCGCCAACGGCCGTATCGATCTGGCCGAGGCGGAAGGGCTGGCCGATCTGTTGACCGCCGAGACCGAGTTGCAGCGGCGGGCCGCGCTGGCCATGGCGGACGGTGCGTTGTCGCGTCTGGTCGCTGGATGGCGCGACAAGGTGCTGGCGCTCTCGGCCCGTCTGGAAGCCGCGCTCGATTTTTCGGACGAGGACGATGTTGGAGCCGATCTTCCGGCCGGCTTCGCGGCGGACGCGGGTGCCCTGGCCGACGATCTTGGCGCGTGGCTCGCCCGGCCGCGCGCGGAGCCTTTGCGCGAGGGCTACCGGGTCGTCCTCGCCGGTCCGCCCAATGCCGGAAAGTCCACGTTGTTCAACGCCTTGGTCGACGACGAGGCGGCGATCACGGCGGCCGAGCCGGGGACCACGCGCGATGTTCTGGTCCGCGCGGTGGCGATTGAAGGCGTGCCCTTCACGTTCATCGATACGGCCGGTCTGCGTGAAGACGGCGCCGGCGAGATCGAACGGATCGGCATCGCCCGCGCGCTGGCGGAAGCCGAGCGCGCGGATCTGGCTGGGGCCAGAGGGTGCCGGGCCTGCCGGTCGTTCGCTGTGGGAAATCGAAACACGGATCGACCGTCCGGATCGGGCGATCAAGCACGGCGCGCGGTTTGCGCTTTCGGCGCGGACGGGGGAGGGCCTGTCGGCGTTTCGCGCCGGGTTGGTGGATCATGCCCGCGCGGCGTTGCCCGCTCCGGGCGAAGCGGCGCTAAATGCGCGCCAGGCGGGGTTGCTGGGGGAGGTGATGACCGCTCTCGGTGCGGCGGCGGCCATGCCGGACCCCTTGCTGGCAGCGGAAGAGCTGCGCCTCGCCCGGCAGGCGCTCGACCGGCTCGTGGGGCGTGTCGGCACCGAGGACATGCTGGACGCGCTGTTTGGCCGGTTCTGCATCGGCAAATGAAGCGCGATGTTCCACGTGGAACATCGATGCACTTTGACGTGAGTCCCGCTCTCCTGTAACGGGCATCCCATGCAGCAATTCGATGTGATCGTGGTCGGCGGCGGTCATGCCGGCGTCGAGGCGGCCGCCGTTTCGGCGCGGATGGGCGCGCGCACGGCGCTGGTGAGTTTCGATCCGGAGACGATCGGCGCGATGAGCTGCAACCCGGCGATCGGCGGACTGGGCAAGGGCCATCTCGTGCGCGAGGTCGATGCCTTTGACGGATTGATCGCGCGCGCGGCCGATGCGGCGGCGATTCACTATCGGATGCTCAACCGTTCCAAGGGCAGCGCGGTGCAGGGGCCGCGTGTCCAGGCGGATCGCAAGCTGTTCCGCGCCGCGATCCAGCGCATGATTGCGGCTCAACCGAATCTCACGGTGGTTGCGGGCGAGGCGGCGGCCTTGCGGATGCAGGGCGGCCGTGTGGTAGGCGTCGATCTGGGCAATGGCGATGCGCTTGCGGCCGATGCGGTCGTGCTGTGTACGGGCACCTTCCTCGGAGGGCGGCTGTTTCGTGGCGAGGAGCGGATGGATGGTGGCCGCATCGGCGAAAGCGCGGCGCACCGGCTGGCCGCGCAGCTGCGCGATGCCGACCTGCCGATGGCGCGGCTGAAGAGGGGCACACCA
>APMI01001190.1_pt1 | contig 17340 bp, 16 predicted proteins | sample 667938 | NCBI WGS metagenome assembly APMI01 (sample SAMN01084076, study PRJNA167559) | wastewater metagenome | biome: Wastewater | place: Denmark: Ejby Moelle, Odense | collected 2011-11-28 | reverse complement strand
ACAGGTGCTCAAGGCCACAAGCGCTACGGCTGCTAGCTGGCAGGCGGACGCTACGGGGACTGGTGGCGCGGGTGGACTTAACTTCAGCTTCCGTAGTATCTCTGCAAATACCACCGCTGCCAATAACGAATGCCTCATCGTCACTAGTACCCCAACTGGTATCACAATTACTCTGCCGGCCCCAGTGGCAAACGGTCTGGTTCGAGTCAAACGTCTAGCGCCAAACGGCAATAGTATTCAGGTTGCTGCTCCTTCTGGGTCGGTCATTGATGATTTAACTGTTGGCACTGATACGCTCAATAACCAATATGAAAGCCGCGACTACTGGAGCGACGGCACTAACTGGTACCGATAATAGGTAGCAAGGAGTTATAAGAAATGCCTTTTACACCATCAAGCAACACCATAGCTGGTGCCGGCGACGTTTTTCTCAGCGGTACTACGAATGGCGATCTGTTTAAATACAATTCATCAACGAGTAAATGGAACAATGCGAGTATCATTGGCACTGCTGCATTAGCTAATAGCGGCGGCCAGGAGACGGCATCTACGGTTGCTGGCGCGAGCGGTACACAGAACCTCGATCTCGCGAACGGCAATGTGTTCGATGTTACTATGACAGGTGCGACTACGTTTACATTCTCTGGTGCAACAAGCGGCAAAGCTTGCTCATTCTCGCTCTACCTCCACCAGGGTAGCGGTACGACGGTGACGTGGCCGGGCTCGGTCAAATGGTCTGGTGGTGCACCATCACTTTCGACCACTGCTGGCGCGGTTGATATCCTCGTGTTTGAGTCGCTCAACGGCGGCACCACTTGGTACGGATCGCTTGTCGGCACCAATTTTGTATAGGACGCGGTTGCTGTCTATATCACGTAAACCGGCTGGGTAAGGCCGGTTTTTCGTAGGGACCAGTATGTCGCTACTTGGCTATCGCAGCTCGCATTGCTAAGACTTGTTCGTAACCAATCACCCAGCCGGTCATGCGGATGCTGCGGTAGAGGGGCGTTTGGAGCATGTTGCCGCCTGCGTCGTAGAGCTCGGGGTAGCCGCGGTCGCGGCACATGGCATCGGCATATTTGGCGATGTGATAATCGGCCGCCTCGAGGTAGCGCCGTTCACCCGTGATGCGGTAGAGTGCCAGCAACGTCTTGATATATTCCATCCCCCAAAAACTCCAGATACTGTCGCCGCCGTAGCTCGCCACCGCGAGTTTGACGACAAAAAACTGCCGGTGCGCCCGGGTGTCGTGCTGGTATTTGATGGCAAAGGGCTGGTCGATGCCGTGCGCCTGGATATAGCTGATCGAACGAGTGAAATAGGCACGCTCTTTTTTGTCGCTCGGATCGAGAAAGCCGGTCGCGAGCACGATCAACCAATCTGATGAGTAATAGCGCTGCGCCAGGCCTTCACTCGAGAGGTCCTCGAGGAAATAGCCGCATTTTTCGTACCAAAACGTCTCGACGATGCGCTGTTTTAGCTGGCCGAGAAATTCCTCCTCGTGTGGAATAAAGCCGAGCCGCCCGGCGAGCTCGGTGGTTTTCCAAAACACCACATTGTCATAAAATGCCGACTCGCGCCGCGTGATGTCTTTGGCGCCGCTCAGGTGTAGATCGCGGCGGATGAGGCCGGTCTCCTCGTCGTACACCGTGCGCCGATATTCGTGGTAGTGATAGGCGAGCGAGCTGGCGTAGGTGTCTTGCAGTGCTGTTGCGGCGGGGATTGTCTGGAGCGTTTGATCTGTCGCGCCGTCGTAGTCAAACGCTCTGGCCGTTTCGAGGCCACGTAGACTCGCCAGCGCATACAGCATGCCATACAGCGTGTCCGACGGGTAGGCATAAAAGTTGATGCAGGTTGCCGTGTAGCGGCCCGTTGGCACAATCGTCGTCGTGAGCGTCGATTGTTTGGCAAATGCCCCCAGCGCGTAGGAGAGGGTCTGCAGGTACGCGATCTGACGATTTGCCCATTCGTCGCCGCGTGAAGGAATGCGCGCGTCAAGGGTAGGGTAGTAGAATACGCCGAGATTGCGCACAAATAGCGAGCTAAAATGATCGCCACTGGTCAGAAGTAACTTGCGAGGATTGAACCGCAGGTGGTGGATATCACGAATGATGTCTTCCACCTCTGTACTTTTTGATTTGGGCGCATGGATATAGCGGGTGTGGAGGATATAGAAGCCACACAGCAGGTAGGCGTATAGTTTGACTATTCGCAGCTGATTGACATGCAGCCGCTGTTTGCCTGTAAGCTTCAGCAAAGTGCCATCATCTTGCACAACAAACGGCATTTTCACCAGCGTGATACGGCTAAACGGATTGGTGAGGTACGCGAGCACGACGAACAGCACGAGGACACTAACAAACCAAATCATATTGCTTTTATCATACCAAATTACCCCTGTTTCACAAACCGCCCCCTCGCCTCATTATTTCGATGTGCCCCTTTCGCGCCAAGAATTTCACGTCTTAGCGATGTAAATTCTTGGGCTGCAGTCGCTTAAGTCACATCTCAATAACGAGGCGAGACGGTCCCTCCACCAGTGTAAGAAAAAAAGTAAGTTAGCACTCTTGACATGCGAGTGCTAACTACGCTACAATAAGACATACTAGCAGTCTCTACTATAGAGTGCTAAAATGAATAGAGTAATTTGATAAAGCAAGCAACATCATAGGAGGATATAATTATGGGTAAAATCATCGGAATTGACCTCGGTACGACCAACAGCGCGTTTGCGTATCTCGTAGCGGGCAAACCAGAAGTGATTACTAATGCCGAAGGCAACCGCACGACGCCAAGCGTTGTGGCCGTCAACAAAGCCGGCGAGCGTCTGGTGGGCCAAGTGGCTCAGCGCCAGCGCGTCACCAATGCAAAAAACACTATTTATGGGGTGAAGCGTCTGATTGGTCGCAAATTTGATAGCGCCGAAGTCCAAAAAGACATCGACATCATGCCATTTGCCATCGTCAAAAAAGGCGCCGGCGTGGCGGTAAAAATGGGCGACAAAGATTACACGCCAGAAGAAGTCAGCGCTATGATTCTTTCCAAGATCAAGGCTGATGCCGAGGCGTTCCTGGGCGAAAAAGTTACCGAAGCGGTCATCACCGTGCCGGCATACTTTGATGACAGCCAGCGCCAGGCCACCAAAGACGCCGGCAAAATCGCTGGCCTCGAGGTCAAGCGCATCATTAACGAGCCAACTGCTGCAGCGCTTGCCTACGGCCTCGACAAGGGTAAAGAGGAAAAAATCGTCGTCTTCGACCTTGGTGGCGGTACCTTTGACGTCTCGGTACTCGAGCTGGGTGACGGTGTGTTCGAGGTGAAAAGTACCAACGGTGACACGCACCTTGGTGGTGAAGATTTCGACAACGCGATTGTCAATTACTTTATCGACGAATTCAAAAAAACCGACGGTATCGATCTGAAGAAAGACAACGCCGCCATGCAGCGCCTCAAGGACGAAGCCGAAAAAGCCAAAAAAGAGCTCTCGACCACGACCGAATACGAAGTCAATATTCCGTTTATCACGGCCGATGCCGATGGTCCAAAGCACTTCGAGGTGAAGCTGACCCGCGCCAAGCTCGAAGACCTCGTCTCGCCGCTGCTTGACCGCCTGAATGGCCCGGTCGAAAAAGCTCTCAAAGATGCCAAACTTTCTAAATCTGACATCAACGAAATCGTGCTTGTCGGTGGTATGACCCGCATGCCGGCCGTGGTTGAGCGTGTCAAAAAACTCTTTGGCAAAGACCCGATGCAAGGTGTGAACCCCGACGAAGTCGTGGCTGTCGGTGCTGCCATTCAGGGCGGCGTGCTGGCGGGCGACGTCAAAGACGTGCTGCTGCTCGACGTCACGCCACTCTCGCTCGGTATCGAGACGATGGGCGGCGTCAGCACCAAGCTGATCGAGCGCAACACCACTGTGCCGACCAGCAAATCCGAGACATTTAGCACCGCCGCCGACAATCAGCCGCAGGTAGAAATCCATGTGCTGCAAGGCGAGCGCGAGTTTGCCCAGGACAACAAATCCCTTGGCCGCTTCGTGCTTGACGGCATCGCACCGGCGCCACGCGGCGTGCCGCAGATCGAAGTGACGTTTAACATCGATGCCAACGGTATCCTCAACGTCACCGCCAAAGATAAAGGCACCGGCAAAGAGCAGTCGATCACCATCCAAAACTCTGGCAACATGAGCAAGGAAGACATCGAAAAGGCGCAAAAAGAAGCCGAAATGCACGCCGACGACGACAAGAAAAAGCGTGAAGCGGTTGATGCCAAAAACCAGCTCGAAAACGCCATTTATCAGGCGAAGAAAATGCCCGATGAGTTCAAAGACAAGATCAGCGACGAGGACAAAAAGGTCATCGAAGACGCCGTTCTTGAAGCCGAAAAGCACAAAGATGCCACCGACAAAGACGAGCTCGAAGCCGCCGTCAAAGCGCTAAACGACGCCATCATGCCCATCGGTGCCAAGATGTACCAGCAAGCGAGCGAAGCTGAAGCGCCAGCCGACGCCGAGTCGGACAAAAAAGACGAACCCGTCGAAGGCGAAGTCGTCGACGAAAAGAAAAAAGACGAGAAATAATCTCGCTGAATAAATTCAAAAATGTGATGAGCCCCGCGCTAATCTAGACAGGCGCGGGGCTTTGTGGTCTCATCTATTACCGCATTTACAACCGCGGTGCGGGTGGATTGGAATTTTTCTGTGATGTAGACGGATAAAGATCAACACCTTTCAGGGGCGAGCCTCTAAGCTTATTAGATGGGTTGCCCGGTATCGTGCCAGGTGTTGTGAGCCGCAGTGGTGATGAGGTTGCCGGCGCGTATTGGGCCGTATGCGGCGTGGCCGGCAGGAGCACTCCCGTACCAGCGATTGTTGGTGACCGTCAGGTTTGTGAGAGTGTAGCCGCCTTGCTCATCTAGATTAAGCGTATATGACCCCCCGCCGAGCCAGTTGCCATCGATGATCACATCGCTGATATTGCTCCACGTGGGAGTGATATTGATAGCACCGGTGTCGTTTAGCCAATTACCATTTGTGTCGGTCAAACGGATAGCATTGTTGCGTATCTCGTAGTTATTGCCGGCATATATCTCGATGCCGTCATAATGAGGGCTGCCCACCCCATCCATTTTTTCGATGAAGCAGCTTGTGACAATAGTATTGCCGTCGGTGAGGGTAATGGCATTCTCGAACCCATGTATATAGCAGTTATCCATAGTGAAGCCGCCGCCCTTTACACCTGTATAGTGCGTCGCACTTGCAGTAATCTCGCAGTGCGATACTGTCACGCCGGTCGCACCGTAGCCAAGATCGATGCCATAGTAGCCACCCGTTATAACGCGCGTGTTCTTGATCGTTACGTTATTCGCCCGGACGTTAATTTGGCCAGAAACATCAAGACCATCAATTACAGTACCTGGTACCGTGACCGTCAACGAACCGCTTGGCACGAGTGATTTGCCAGCGGGGATGCCGGTGCTGGCAGCGCTGGGGGGTGCACTAGTGCGAATCATGCGTTGTAGCCGCCGCCTACCAGATGTCATACCATAAGTATAATGCTTGGCGTAGACAATAACAATTCACCATAGCGCATAGCCTCTACGAGCGAGAGCGGTATTTTTCGAGTGTTAAGTATATTGCCGCCCAAATCATACCCTCGGAGCTCTTGTACACCAAAGAATCATACAGTCGCCCGTCGGGGTGTAGTAGCTCGGGGAATGTATGATAGCGCTCGAGCATCGCCGCAAAATCTGCTTCGCGCGCCGTCGCCTCGGGCCGACCCTGGCCCCACAGCAGCCGCAAATAATATGCGCCGTGCCATGTCCAAATGGTGTCGCCGGCGTAGTTGCGCATCACCGTCGTGGCCCACCACCGGTAGCGAAAACGCCGCGGCGTATCGGTGTAGCGCAGCGCCACCGGTAGCGCCAATTGGTGGTCGCGGATATAATCGAGCGTCAGGTTGAGCTTGTCGGCGTCCTCTACCGACCTCATGATAAACGGCACGAGCGCGCACTCGGCGCTAAACGCCGTGTTGGTGTAGTCTGCATTAAAATACTGGCCATTCCAATAATGAGTCAGCAGCTCGTCGCGGTAGATGCGATGGCTAAATCCATACTGCAGCCCTAAATGTTCCGCCGCCCAGGCCATTCGTTCTACCATCGCCACGGCATAGGCGCTGCGATCATAGAGTACACCGTCGCGTAGCTCGGCCGCGTCGATATGTGGGCGCAGCATGCCGGTGTCGGGCTCGATAAAATCCTCGGCAAACTCCGCCAGCTTGCGGTTAAGGAATTCCCGCTCAATACCATCCAGCTGATATTTTGCCGACCACAAACAGTGCAGCAGCGACGGCAGCGTGTCGACGCCGCGCGTCGGCGCATCAAACAGCCGCCCAGTCGGCGTAATACACAGTGTCACTGCGTCGTGCGTAATGTAGTGGGTGAGCGCCCAGCGTAGCGTCGCCTGGACTCGCTCTACCTGGCCAAGCGCCCGCAGCGACTTTACTACCGCGGCAAAATCCCTAATCCAAAAATAATTAAAATTCCCCATGCTGGTTGCATAGAACACGCCGTTCCAGCAGCCCACAACTGTTTGGTGGCAGATTTGGCGCGCATCACCCTCGATGCGCACATAGCGGCGAAAATACCGATAGCGCAGCAGCTCCCACGCCTGTCGCCACGGGGCAGCGTAGCGGCGTCGCTTGATGAAGTTCATGGCTCTATTATGCCACACCAGGGGTATATTTGACAAAAACAACCATAAGTGCTATAATGAAAGTATGGAAAAACCAGCAAAACGCACACCCAACCCAGGGATTTATGTTGAAGAGATTCCTAATCACCCTGATCGTCTAACGAATCCGCTGGATATGTACGAGCAGATCAAAATCAATCACGACTTTACGCGGCTTCATCTCGACGAATTAGCTGACGTCGAAACGGTCGGCAACGGCCTGAAGCGAGCGCACGATGCCGGCAAGCTACAAGATACCGAGGCTCGTGGCAATGAATACACTGCTAAGGTGCCCGATTCACCAGCCGATGCCGCTGCAGCCGAGCAAAAAGCCAACGAAGACGCCGCAGTGGCGCAGGCAGCCCAAAAATTCGATGCCGCACCGACTGGTGTACTAGGCCAGGTATCTGGCGCGCCAAAGATACCCGAGGGTGGGATCAGCGTCGAAGACCTTGGCGGATTTATGCTCGATGACGAAGAATAGCCAGGATATATAACCGTAGAGAACACCGCGATAATCGCGGTGTTTCTGCTAATATACCACCACAGCTTGGCGGTAGGGGTCGCGGGCGATGTTGGCGGCGACCGAACTGGCCGACCAGTACTGCGTACTGCCGACGAGTGGGTCATTGACCCAGAATCCTAATGGCGCAGAAGGCTCGCCCTGAACCCCAACGACCACTGTGACATGGCCAGTGAGATTCATGATGGCGGTACCGCCCGATGGCGTACGCCAACTGGTCGTGCCGGTGGCGCGGAACGACCCAAACATCAGCACGGGGTTGCCGGCATAGAGTTGCTCGGCGATCCAGCCAGGGTCGGCGCCGGTGAAGTTTTGGGCGCTGCGGCCGTAGGCACGGGCGGCTTTGGCGATTGGTGCGGCATCTGGCCCGGCGCCAGTGCCGGCGGCGATCGAGCCGTCGACCGAGCCAACGAACATTTGGCTAGGGTCATCCCAAGTTGGCGGGTCGGTGCTGCGGTCGATGTCGCGCGGCGCATAACCCATGGCACCGACCAGGCCCATTTCGTCACTGCCGATACCGCGGTAGCCAAGCGCCATGCGTAGGCTAGCGGCCGCGCAGGTGCCCGAATGCTGCTGCCGATAACTGGGCACGGCTAGGCGCACACTACGCACCTCGGTGGTGAAGCTGTGGGTATAAAAATCATTACTTGGCAGTCCAAACCCCGCATTTGCAACACCTGCCTCAACCCGCATCGTAATGGTGCGCTGAAATCCTAGATCGCTCACGGTGGCCTGCATGGTGTTGCCTTGCCAGGTGAAGCCTGTGATGGTGCCGCTCGAGATGCTAAATCGCGCTTGGGCCGAGGCGTGATCGACCGGCTGGTCAAAGGTAAAGCTGACAACTTGGCGGTGTTGCGCCAGGCCGCTACCGCGCGGCGCGGCGCTCACCACTCGCACGGCGCCGGTTGTTGCAAAACTGCCGGTTTGATCGGTAGTGAGAATGCCGCCAGCTTGGCTGCGTAGACCGGATTTTACGGTGTAGTGATAGGTGCGGCCAGCCTCGAGCGATTTGGGAGTGAACACATATTCGGTGGGTGATTTCCAGGTTCCGCTACCCTCTGTATCGATGCTAATTAGCTTGTCGCTGGCGGGGTCGATCGGCTGGCTAAAGGTGAGACTTAGGCTGTCGTGCTGGCCCATATGATCGCGGCTAGTCGGTGAAGTGACCGTTGGCTCATCGGCGATCTTGAGCGAGCGTCGCAGCAGGCTCTCGGCATTTTTGTCGTCGAATAGCTCAATACTCAGGGTCGTACCCTGAGGGAGGAGAGTGGTGGGCTTCCAGCGGAAGGTCATATCTTGGTCGCTAGCGGCGGTGAAATCGAGCGCAGGGTCGCTGCGGAGTACAAGGTGGCGCAGCTCGTTATTTGGTGCCGAAAAGTTTGCTACGAATGTGGTATCGGCGGCGATCGTGGCACCGTCGGCCAATCCGCCAAGCCCACTGCCAAGCAGCGCAGGGGCGGCCTCGGTGCTAAACTGCACCGGTGGAACGCTGCGCTCACCAAGCACATAGCGGTCGATGCTCGGCAGGGTGACGTGATAGGTGGTGTTGACTGCAAAAAAGCTACGCGGCGTAAATACCAACTGATCTGGGGTAATAATGCCCCCACGCTGCAGCTGCCACGAGCCGGCCACAGCTGGCGAAATAGTAATTTGATCGAGGTTCACCCCCTTGATATATTGCCCCAGGCGTAGCGTAAAGGGCTTGGCAACGGCCTGGTTGGCGGCCTGATATTGCAGGTGCAGGGGTGCGGCGGTTTTGAGCAGCCCCACAATCACCAGTGCTAGCAGTAACCCGTCACTCATGACGAATATCGTCTTGCGTGGTGAGCGGCGCGCCAGCGCAATCAGGCGCGAATAGATTGCACGAGGTGTTTGTGTATTCATGAGGGCAATAGACCTAGTATACCAGCTGATGGGTGAGTCTGTCATATCTTTATATACCTAGGTAGGGGCCCAAAAGTTTCAATAATTTATGATGAAAATAACCAGCACATTTGCTATACTACATCGGTATATGGATGCGATAACGCTAGTAGCAGAGGTTGGGATATTCGTAGGACTCTCGGCGATGTTCTCGGGGCTGAACATTGCGGTGATGTCGCTCAGTGTGGCAGATCTGGAGCGCAAGGCTCGGCTGGGCAATGATATGGCGCGACAGGCGTTGCCATTTAGGCGCAATAGTCACCTGACGCTGGCGGCGATTTTGCTTGGCAATGTGGCGGCGATCTCTAGTAGTTCATTGGTGCTAGAGCCGCATTTTAATGGCTTGATTGCAGGAGCGCTGAGCACTATCTTGATTGTGATTTTTGGCGAAGTACTGCCACAGGCGCTGTTCGCCAAGCAAGCGCTGGTGGCCGTGGCGCGATTGTCGTGGTTTTTGCGGCTGATTATTATTGTGACGTATCCACTGTCGAAGCCGCTGCAGCTGTTGCTCGATCGAATTATTGGGTGCGATGAGCAGCAGCATTTGCACAGTCGCCACGAGCTGGGCTTGATTATCGCCGAGCATCGCATCGGCGAGGCCAGCGAGCTAGACGAGGACGAGGTTGACATTATCCAGGGCGCGCTGCAGCTGAGCGAGAGGCGGGTAGAGGATATCATGCAGCCAATCGCGCATGTCTACTGGCTAGACGAGGATTCCGTCCTCGATGCGGCGACGGTGGACGATATCACGGCGCGTGGCTATAGTCGCGTGCCAGTGTTTGATTATAAGCTGCGGCATTGTCGCGGCGTATTGTTGATGAAAGATATGGTCGATATTGATTTTGACGAAAAGCCGGTGCCGGTGCGGCATTTTAGGCTGTATCCAACCCGAGCGGTGGGATCGCGCATGGCGCTTGATACACTGCTGCGGCAATTCTCGGCCCGTCACGCCCACCTGTTGCCGGTCCAGAAGGCCGAGCGGATTGTCGGCATCGTCACTGTTGAGGATTTGTTTGAGGCTATTATTGGCCAGGAGATTACCGACGAAACAGATGTGCGGCTTGATCGCGAATAAAGAGGCTCTATTTGTATCATGCTTATGGTATGATAAATAATAGATAGTATTTAACGCTCAAAGGGCTCACACAAAAGGACAATTACATCTATGGCACGTCTACCACAACCAGGGTCGGATGGCGGCGTATGGGGCGATTTACTCAACGAGTACTTGCTTCAAATACACAAGCCTGACGGTACATTACGTGACAATGTTGTCACGGCAACATCACTCGCACCGGGGGCAGTGCAAGCAAGCAATCTTCTCAATCTATCAGGGGCGACGAATGGCCAGGTGCTGACACTCGACTCGTCGGCGCCTGGCGGCTACCGCTGGTCATCGGTGACTGGTGGCGGGACGCAGGCCAATGCCGACTGGAACGCAACGTCGGGTGCAGCCCAAATCCTCAACAAGCCAACCCTCGGCACCGCCGCAAGCGCCAATGCCACCGCGTTTGCTACCGCCGCGCAGGGCGCCAAAGCCGACACCGCGGTGCAGCCTGGCAGCCTGGCGACTGTGGCGACTACTGGCAGCTACACTGACCTGACCAACAAGCCGACCATCTCGAACTCCCTTGCGACTCTGAGTGATGCGACGATTACCACGCCTGCAACCGGCCAAGTACTTACCTACGATGCCGCCGCCGGCAAGTGGAAGAACCAAGCTGCCGCCGCCGGCTTTGCCGACCCCACCACCACCAAGGGCGATTTGATTGTCCGCACTGCGGGCGCCACGACGCGCCTGGGTGTTGGCACCGATGGCCAAGTGTTGGCTGCTGCCTCGGCTCAAGCAAGTGGCCTTGCCTGGACCAGCCTCGCTACCGTCGCTACTAGTGGCGACTACACCAGCCTGATCAATAAGCCCACTATCCCCGCAGCCCAAGTGAGCGCTGACTGGAACGCTGCTAGCGGCATGGGTGCGATTCTGAACAAGCCAACCATCCCGACCGCGCTCACTAGCCTGTCGGATATTGCAGTTACCGCCCCAGCCAACGGCCAAGTACTTACCTACGATACCGCCACTAGCAAGTGGAAGAACGTGGCTCCCGCTGCAGCTCCTGTTACCTCTGTTGCGGGCAAGACTGGTGCTGTGACGCTGGTCGAAAGTGATATCGCCAACCTCACCACCGACCTTGCCGCCAAGCTGGCGAGCTCGCAGCTTGATACCGACGGCACCCTGACTGCCAACAGTGATACCAAAATCGCTACCCAAAAAGCCACCAAAACCTACGTCGACACCGGACTCGCTACCAAGCCAAACCTTTCGGCCTGGACGGCCAAGGGTGACATACTGGCCGCGACCGCTGCTGGTGCAGTTGCCCGCACCGCTGTCGGCTCTAATGGCCAGGTGCTCACGGCCGATTCTACCCAGACTAACGGCGTCAAATGGGCCGGCGTGCCTGTCACGAGCGTGGCTAGTCGTACTGGCGACGTGGTGCTTACCAAGTCCGACGTCGGTCTGGCGAATGTCGACAATACCGCCGACACTGCCAAGGCGTTTTCTGCTACCCAAATCACGAGCGGCACTATAGATCCTGCCCGGGTGGTAGTTGGCGGCGTTATGTATACGTCGGGTACCACGCGCCCAACTACGCGCACCGACATCATGGTGATCTTCACCGGTGCCACCGATCCTGGCGCAAATGCCAAAGCCGGCGACATGTGGGTCGGCCCATAGTCGCGAGGTTCAGCCAGTAACATATATAGGCGGCTCCCAGCGAGCCGCCTATAGTATCACTACCCAACAGGCGGAATTATTTGACTTCGACAAGTTCGATATCAAACACCAAGTCGCTATTAGCTGGGATATTTGGTGCTGGGCTACTCGCACCATACGCTTGCTCGGCGGGAATGATCAGCCGGCGCATACCACCAACTTTCATGCCGGGCACACCGTCGCGCCAGCCTGCAATCACCTGGCCCAGGCCAAACGTAATCGGTCGACCCATGTCGTGGCTACTCTGAAAAATCACGCCGTTATGGCATAGCGCACCAGTATAATGTGCCGTAATTGTGGCGCCAGCGGGCGCTATGGCACCGGTACCGGGCACTACGTCGATGATTTCGAGCTTTTCGACCCGCTCGAGAGGGGAAAAATCTGTGAGTTTGGTTCCTTCGTATGTCATAATTCTATGGTACCACGAGCCGCTACATCACCAAACTGTTTGTGGTTTGCAATGACCCATATCAAGACTACAATAGTCCTATGGAGGCCCGCACCAATCACACCATCACCAGCGAGCAGCAGTCGCTGTTTCGGTCGACGCTGCGCGAGCTAACTGCGGTGAATGTGCTCAGCCTGCTTGCCAGCTACGCCAGTGAATTTGGCGTGGGACACAGCGCACCGAGTATCAATAATGTCGTCATGGACACTGGCGACGTCGTTATACCCGTTGGCATAGCTCTGGCCGAGCGCAACGACCGCGCCGGTAATCACATTCGTGCCGCGCGCCTGCGCCAGGTGATTTATCTGGCGCATATTGGCCTGGCAGCCTATGGTATTAGCGAGAGTGCGCATCTGCTATACGACGGCGAAGTGCCTAAGCCCGCTAACGTCGCCATCGCCGTAGGTTCTGGTGCGGTCAATCTGCATCTGATCAATCGTCAGCGGCGGCGTACTCGACCTGTCTCGCCCACAGATATTCCAGGGGTCGGCTCGGCAGCCGCCTACGACTACAACAATGCGGCCCAAGAGGCGATGGCCGCGACCAATGTCTGGGAATCAGTCGGTAGCATTGGCACAATTAGCCAGCTATTGCTGCCGTTTGGCGCCAGCGGCTCGGTGATTGTATCAAATGGCATGGTGATTCGCATCCTGGCGCGCAATCTAGTGGCAGAGCAGCGCCATATTACGGCCATGCAGCGCGCTGGTATGAATGATGCTACCCATATCGCTGATGTCGAATCAATCTAACCCCGACTGGCGTGTTAGCACTCTTGCACGTCGAGTGCTAGGCTAGTATAATAGGTCCATATGAGCAAACGCGACTACTACGAAGTGCTAGGTGTGGCCAAAACCGCCTCTGCCGACGAGATCAAAAAAGCCTTTCGCAAGGCGGCGGTTAAGTTTCACCCAGACAAAGAGGGCGGCGATGAGGCCAAATTCAAAGAGGTTAACGAAGCCTATGAGGTACTCAAAGACCAGCAAAAACGCCAGCGTTACGATCAATTCGGCCATGCCGGCGTCGGTGGCGCATCGGCCGGTGGTGGCGGCAATCCATTCGAGGGCTTCGGCGGCTTCGGCGGCCAGGGCCAGCAGTTTGAGTTTAATTTTGGTGATGGTGGGCTTGGCGATATCTTTGGGCAGTTTTTTGGCGGCGGCGGGCGTACGCACGGCCCTACGCACGGCCGCGATGTCGAGACCTCTATTACGCTGAATTTTGAGGAGGCGCTATTTGGCATCGAACGCCGCCTCGACCTCACCATGGACGACGAATGCACCCACTGCAAAGGCACGACGGTCGAGCCGGGCCACAGCATGAAAACCTGCGACACCTGCAAGGGCGCTGGCCAGCAGACTCGCGTCATGAACACGATGTTTGGGCCGATCCAGCAGGCCGTCACCTGCGAAACCTGCCGCGGCCGCGGTAAAGTACCCGAAAAAGTCTGCACTCGCTGTCACGGCAAAGGTGTCGAGCGCCGCGAACAGGCTATTACTGTCAAGATTCCGGCCGGTATCGACGACGGTGCAACGATTCGCCTACGCGAGCGCGGCGAGGCGATCGGCGGCGGCGCCAAAGGCGACCTCTATGTGCATATCAGGGTCAAGGCGCACAAAAAATTCACTCGCGAGGGCGACCTAGTGCTCTCGGAGGAGCATATTAGCATGGTTGATGCGGCGCTCGGCACCGAGATCGATGTCGAAACAGTGGATGGTACCGTCCGCATGAAAATCCCGGCCGGCACGCAGAGCGGTACCGATTTCAAACTGTCGGGCCACGGCGTGCCACACATGGGCCGCGACAGTCGTGGCGCCCATATCGTCCAGATCATCGTCGACATTCCGACCAAGCTTACCAAAACCCAGCGCGAACTCCTGGAGCAATTCAGCACCACCAAAAAACGCGGATTGTTTTAGCGGGATCGATTTTATTCCGGCAAGTCCAGACGGTGACGTAGGTGAAAGACCTAGCGTGACTGAAGCGAAAATCGACATAAGCATGATATGATAAACCAAGATGAATAAGCATAAGCCTATAATTGGAATATTTCGTGAGCGACGTGATATCACGACGTTCCATTTTAAGGCGCCACAGTATCGACGGGCGTACGAAGAAGTAATCGCGGCGCTTGAGGCGCGGGGCGCGTATGTCGCTATCCTGATGGGGAATGGGACGTATCAGGGTGATGGCGTATTCTCGCGCCACTGGGTGTTGGCGCCTCGGGATAATGGCGAATATGTATTCGAAGCGCGCGGCCAGATTACTGTTGATGTGTTGTGGGTCAAGGATCAATTTGACCACGACGATAGCGTGCTGCAGGTTAACACCCCCGAGTTCCGCCGTCTCGCTGATGATAAGCACGCCTCGTATGAATTGCTCGAAGCTTTTCATCCTACCAGCCGGCTAGTCTACACTGATGACGAGCTGAGCGAGGCGATCAATGACACGCCTGGTCGGCATGTTGCGGTCAAAATGTTGTATGGCAACTCTGGCAAGGGTGTCTATGTGGGCCCCAAGCACGACTATGATCGCGTACGCGAACACCAAGAATTTCCCCTGCAAGTCCAGCAATTCGTAGATACTCACCTGGGAATACCTGGCATCGTAGAGGGGCGGCACGATTTTCGCGTTATTATTATCAATGGCGAGGCCGTGATTGCGACGCTGCGCACACCACCTGCGGGCGGCCTCAAATCTAACATTGGCTATGGTGGCGAGACGCGCCTGATCGATATCGAGGATGTCCCGCTCGAGCTTCGCGCGCTGTGCCGGGATGTCGACGCTCAGCTCGAGACGCTAGGTGCGGAGCGGTTTTATTCGGCAGACTTTGGTCGGACTGATACCGGCTGGGTGCTGTTTGAAATCAACGCCATGCCCGGCACAATCAACCGCGATCGCGGACTGCATGCCGCACAGTATCAGCAGAAACTTATTGATTTTTTGTATCAAGCCGCCAGTCGGCAAAGGAGGAAGAAGCCATGACTACCACTATTGGTCGCGCATCGCGCGTCGACATCCCTGGATATGGATGTAGGCAGTTGCCTGCAAAAGTAGATACCGGTGCCTATAGCTCATCAATTGATCATGAGTGGGCAGAGGTCCGCGATGGTGCGCTGCATTTTGTGCTCCTACGCCCCGGGGTAGACGGCTATACCGGCACCGAGCTCGTGACGCGTGATTTCGAAACAACAGAGGTAAAAAACGCCAATGGCGTACAAGAGCGTTACGTGGTGTTTCCAGAAGTTATTGTAGAGGGAAATGCGCAGCGCTGTCGCCTAACGCTTGCAGATCGCAGCAAATTACGGTACCCTGTGCTCATAGGCCGACGCTTTTTGCGCGAGGGCAATTACATCGTAGACGTCACCGTGGGGCAGGGGTTGCCAGGTGACGAGGAAGATCGAGAGTTATAACTATGAAAATCGCTATTTTATCCAATGAACCACAAAACTATTCGACGCAGCGGCTATTTCAGGTTGCGGTCGAGCGTGGCCACGAGGTAGATATTATCAGCTATACTCGGTGTTATGTATCGGTCGAAAAAGACAAGCCGGTCATACGTTACGAGGGCGAAACTCTCGCCAAATACGATGCGATTATACCGCGTATCGCCCAAAGTTACACAAAATATGGTACGGCGATTGTGCGGCAGTTTGAAAACCAAGGGACATTTACTGTCTCTAGCTCTATCGCTATTAATCGTTCGCGCGATAAGCTCCGGGCCTATCAGGTGCTTGCTAAGTCTGGCGTTGGCATTCCAAAAACCGTATTCGCGCGTGAGACCGCGAGTTTTGAGGATGTGATCGAACTCGCTGGCGGGACGCCGCTTATCATTAAGGTCGCCCGCGGGACTCACGGCAACGGTGTCGTGCTTGCCGAAACCCCAAAAGCCGCCAAGGCAGTTATGCAGGCCTTTTATGTAGAGGGCGTCAACTTTCTTGTGCAAGAGTTTGTGCGTGAATCAGCCGGTATCGATATCCGTGCACTAGTAGTGGGAGGACGGGTTGTTGCGAGCATCATGCGCAAGAGCCTCAACGATGATTTTCGTAGCAATACGCATCAGGGTGGTGTTGGCGTGCCGGTGCGCCTCACCGACGAAGAGCGCAAAACCGCCGTCAAGGCCGCCAAGGCAATGGGCCTGGCGACATTTTGCGGTGTAGATATGATGCGCTCAGAGCATGGCCCGCTGGTGCTAGAGGTCAACTCAAGTGCAAGCCTAAAAACACCCGAGCTCATTACCGGGCGTGATGTTGCGTCAAAACTTATCGAATACATCGAGCTCAACGCTGGGCGCAAGCACAAAAAAGACAAGATTGGCGCGTAATAGCCGGAATGAAAGGCTGGTGAGCCATTGTCTTGTACGCACACCGCTAGTGGTATAATAGGGCCATGACCTTTTATGCAGTGCTCGGTGTCTATCTCGCGGTTCTTGCGCTGATCGTGTATATTGCGCGGCGGGGATTTGGGCTGCTCGGCCTGGCGCTCGTGGCCGGAGCGCTGCTCGCGAAGCTCTGGGCGCCAGATCTGACGCCAGTTGTCGCAAGCACGGGATTGGTAATTGTACAGCCGCCACTGCTGAGTCTGGTGGCGATTACCTTGACACTGCTGCCGGCGCTGATTCTGTTGCCCAAAGCGCCAAAAGTACACGGCGGAATGGCCCGGAGTGTCAACGCGCTGCTATTTGCGCTGCTGGCAGGCGTGCTGACATTCGATGCGTTTTTGGCCGGCGTCGTTGCCGATGCGCAAGCGACCATCGTGATTAGATCGGTCGAACAGTATCAGCCCGTGATTGTCACTACTGGCGTCATTCTGGCAATGCTTGATATTTGGACAACCCGCCCCAACCCCCACCACAAGGGTGAAAAGCGTAAATAACCGTATTAACTCAAAACCTTCGCAACATCCATCGGCCGTCTGCACTGGATACCTAAATGGTAGCGCTTTGTATT
>APMI01013060.1_pt1 | contig 17341 bp, 13 predicted proteins | sample 667938 | NCBI WGS metagenome assembly APMI01 (sample SAMN01084076, study PRJNA167559) | wastewater metagenome | biome: Wastewater | place: Denmark: Ejby Moelle, Odense | collected 2011-11-28 | reverse complement strand
GGCCGAACGCTGACGACACGCATCATCCCGGCGTGCATATGATAAAGGAGATGGCAGTGAAAAGCCCAGTCCCCGACGGCATCGGCCGTGAAATCGAACGTCACCTTGCCGCCGGGCGCGACGACGACCGTGTGCTTTCTCGGCGCAAAATCGCCGTGCCCGGTCACGAGCTCGAAGAAATGGCCATGCAAGTGGATCGGATGGGCCATCATGGAATCGTTGAGGAGGTTCACGCGTACACGTTCGCCTTCGATGAAGGGGATCGGGGCGTGGTGATCCGACATCTTCACGCCGTCGAACGACCACATGAAGCGTTCCATGTTTCCGGTCAGATGGATGTCGAGCGAACGATCGGGCGCACGTACGTCGGGGTTTCGGTCCGTCGCCATGAGGTCGCGGTAGGTGAGCACCTTATGACCGACATCCGACAATCCCTGGCCGGGTTCGCCGGTCCGATCCATCGGCATCGGCGAAATCGTCTGAACACCAGGATCGCGCTTGACCAGTGGCGCGTTCTTGAAGTCGCGCATGTTCATCGACATGCTTGCGCCTCCACCCATGTCCATCCCGGCCATGGCGTCGGCGGGCTTGGCCGGATCTGCCGGAGCAGACATGTCCATTCCCGGCATGGCTGCTGCGGGATTTCCCGGCGCGGACATATCCATCGCGTCACCATGGGCCATCTTGCTGTGGTCCATACTGGCCATCGAACCACCGCTCATGTCCATTCCGGACATGTCGCCGCCGCTGCTCATGTCCATACTGCCCATATCCATGCCACTCATATCCATGCCCATGTCCTTCATGGTCACGGCTGGGCGTGGACGCAGCGGCGGGACCTCGGCCGCCATTCCGGGCCGCGGTGCGAGCGTCGCGCGCGCCAGTCCCGAACGGTCGACCGCCTCGCCGACGAGCGTATAGGCACGATCATCGGTCGGCGTGACGATCACATCGAACGTTTCGGCAACGCCGATCTGGAACTCGTCGACCTCGACGGGACGGACGTTTTGGCCATCGGACTGGACGATCGAGAGCTTCAGCCCGGGAATGCGTACATTGAAGATGGTCATCGCCGAAGCGTTCACGACCCGCAGGCGAACCCGCTCGCCGGGTTTGAACAACCCCGTCCAATTGTCGCGCGGTCCGTGCCCATTCACGAGAAACGTGTATGTCGAGCCGGTGGCGTCCGAGATATCGGTCGGGTCCATCCGCATCTTGCCCCACTCGATGCGCTCCTTGAGCGGCTGATCTTTTCCGGCGAGCAGGCTGGCAAGCGTCTGACGCTGGAAATTGAAGTGCCCGGGGTTGACCTTCATGTTGCGAAAAATCGCCTCGGGCGACAATTGGCTGTGGTCCGAAAGAACGATCACGTGCTCCCGGTCGGATTGGATAGGGTCGATGCCTTGGGGATCAACGACAATCGGGCCATAATGGCCCAGTTGCTCCTGCAGTCCCGAGTGACTGTGGTACCAGTACGTGCCGGCCTGAATGATCGGAAATTCATAGACGAACGTGGAACGCGGCCTGATTCCCGGAAAGCTGACGCCGGGCACACCGTCAAACTGGAACGGCACGAGCAGGCCGTGCCAGTGGATCGATGAATCGACATCCAGGTCGTTGGTCACCGACAATCGAACCTTCTGACCTTGCCGCAGGCGCACGAGGGGGCCGGGCACGGTGCCATTCAATCCGATCGCCCGTGACGGGCGACCGTCGATCATCATCATCTGATTGGCGATCGTCAGCGAAATGTCGGGTCCAGCGACCACGGGCAGGGGTTTGACGATCCCCGCCGATACCGGTTGCGCCCAGGCCGGAAACCAGCCAGCGAGCGCAGCGGTCCCGCCGACCATCGCTGCGCCACGCAGGACCGCGCGCCGGTCGGTTGTAACGTCCAAATTCTTCATGAAATCCTCGATCGAACACGGTGCGCCCATAGGTGCGCACTTGATAGCTATACGCAGCCTAACACCCTATCCCTCACATTGTTTCGCGGAGCGCCGACAATGTGCGTCGGGCTCGATAAAGACGTGTTTCCACCGATTTTTCGCTGATGCCCAGGGTGATCGCAGTTTCTGCCTGCGTCATGCCTTCGATTGTCCGTAAGAGGAGAACCTCCTTCTGACGCGCAGGGAGCTTGGCGATGATCCGCGTTACGCGCGCCAGGTCCTGACGACTGGCTGCGGCCTCGTCGGGCAGGACCAGTTCGTCTTGAATATCCAAGCCGTCGTCCGGCATCGTCATCGAAAATAACTTGCGCACGGCGCGACGGCGCATCCAGTCGCGGCTCTTGTTGAGCGCGATCCGCGCGATCCAGGATCGAAAGGATCGCTGGGAGTCATAGCGGTCGAGTGCGGCAAAAGCCGCTACGAAGGTCTCCTGCGTCACGTCGAACGCTTCGTCGCTGTCACCCATCGCAACCCTTGCCAGCCGGTAGACCGATGCACGATGTCGCTGGGTCAGGATCCGATAGGCTTGCTGCGATCCGTTCCGGGCGAGCGCCGACAGTTCCCCATCACTGGCGTCGTCAAGTGCGAGGCTCACCGCGCATCGGGGGTTAGCGCCTTGACCACGGCCGCGTCGAAACGTGCGGTCTGCGCAGGCTTCAGGATCGAGCGCATCGCGAACACATGTTCGAGCGTATCCTTCTGCAGCTGGCCCATCGCCATATGCGATGCATCGATGGCGGCCGTCACACGCGGGCCATAGCCATGCTCCGCCTCGATCGCGGCAGCGAGCTTGGCATTGTCAGCGCGCAATTCGAGTTCGACCGATTGTCGTCGCAACGCGAAGTCGCGCTCGATCCGCGCCAGCTGATCCTTCTGGTTTGCATCGAGATCGAGGTCGTCATGAAGCAGCGCGTGAAGTTCTGCACCCGTATGAGACGGGGGCGGCAAGAACACACGGGCGACGAGAACGCCGGCGATTGCCGCGGCGAAAGCGATGACGGCGACCAGCAGGATCCGTCGGACGTTGCTCATGGCTGGCTTGCCAGCAACGTGGATGGCGCGAGCGGCGTCGCCACACCGAAAGGCGTCACGACGGCTGCTGACGCAGGGACCGCCGGCAGGGCGCTCCCTGCAAAGCCGACGAAAAGGGCGATGGTCGCGGCAATCAGGTTGACTTTTCGCGCCTCGTCGCGGCGACCGCGCGCGACATCAGCGAGCAGCGCGCCATCGATATGAACCAGCTTCTCCGGAAGCTCGGTCGTGCGGAGCGCCCGCAGAATGTCGTCGATATTGTTCATGCCGTTCTCCGTCCCACGATCACATACGCGGCTCCATGTGAATACCCTCATTCTACCGTGCAGTTTACGGTGGGTGCGAGACCTGCCATTTTTTTCGCGAGGGGTTGCGCGCTGAGGCGCGTAACTACCTCTGATCGTCCCAAGGAGACAAAAATGACCAGGTTTAATGTTCTCATCGCCGTGGCAACCAGTTCGCTGGCTTTCGCAGCCGTTGCGCAAGCGCATACCAAAGTTGTCGCCTCGACACCGGCGGCCAATGCCACGGTCGCGGCAACCAATACGATCAGCGTGACCTTCAACGAAGCTGCCGTACCCGCCTTTTCGGGAGCGGAGGTCGTGATGACGACGATGCCGGGCATGGTGATGAAGAGCCCCATGAAGATGAACGGCCTCAAGTCGGCGTGGAGCGCTGACGGCAAGACCATCACGCTCACGGCAGGACGCCCGTTTCCCAAGGGAAGCTATCAAGTGACGTGGCATGCAGCCGGTGCCGATACGCACCGCATGCAGGGCAGCTACACATTCAGCGTCAAATAGGCCGGTGTCCGACTGGCTTCTGATCGGCATCAGGTTCGCGCTTTACGTGAACCTGATGCTACTTTTCGGATTGCCGATGTTCGGGCTCTATGCATTGCGCGGGGCGGAGCGGGTGCGCAGCTCCGTCCTGCCGTTTCGTGCACTCATGTTCTGGCTTGCCGCAGCGGCGATCGGCCTGTCGATTCTCGCCATAATCGCCATGACCGCATCGATGGCGGGGATATCGCTTACCGAAGTCGATCGCGCGTCGGTGGACATGATGATCAGCCAGACAGCGATGGGCACCGCCTGGCAAGCCCGCATCGCTGCCCTTTTGACGACGTTCTACCTCACGATCGCGCTGGGTGCCCGCAAGACCGCAACATGGCTCGTTCTGGTGTCGATCAGCTCGGCTGCGGCACTCGCGTCACTTGCCTGGACGGGGCATGGTGCAGCGACGACGGGCGATGTCGGCACAGCGCACCTTGTGGCCGACATCGTGCACCTGTTCGCCGCGGGCGGCTGGCTGGGCGCTCTCGCCGCGCTTATCGCCCTGCTTTTCCGGCCTCTTGGCCAGTCGACACCCGACGAGCTTCACCTGCTGCACCGGATACTGCATGGGTTTTCGCCGGTCGGCGTCATCATCGTTGCGCTCATTACCGTGTCGGGCCTCGTCAACAGCTGGATGCTTGTCGGGTCGGATCATCTCTTTTCGGCAGTGACGACGCTTTACGGTCAGCTGTTGCTCGTAAAACTCGTCCTGTTCGCGACCATGCTCGGATTGGCCGCGCTCAATCGTTACCGTCTGACCCCTGCCTTCGACCGTGCCATCGAGGCCGGCGAAGCCGCAAAAGCGGTCGGCGCGTTACGCAAGAGCCTGATCTTCGAAACCAGTGCCGCGCTTGCCATCCTTGGCCTCGTCGCATGGCTTGGGACGCTCGAGCCGCCGATCTCGATGTAGCCTCCAGGGGAGAACGACCATGACGGACGCCAGGGAAATGGCACATGCCAAGCGGGGCGGCGCCTGTTGCGCCGTCGGCAAGTCCGACGGCTCGTCGTCAACCGACCCGGTTTGCGGTATGTCGGTCGATCCGGCGACGACGGTTCACCATGTCGCGCACGCCGGGTCCGAATATTATTTTTGCAGTGCAGGTTGCCTTTCCAAATTCGAGTCCGATCCCGCGCGATATCTGAATGGCGCGCCGCGCAGCCAGCCCGCGGTGATGCCAGGCGCGATCTGGACATGCCCGATGCACTCGCAAATCCGTCAGGAGGGGCCGGGCACCTGCCCGATTTGCGGAATGGCGCTCGAACCTGAAGCGCCTTCGCTTGACGATGCGCCCAATCCTGAGCTTGTCGACTTCACGCGGCGGTGGTGGGTTTCGGCAAGCCTCGCCGCACCTTTACTGGTGCTTACGATGGGGGCCGAACTGCTCGGCCTGCACCCGCTTCCACCGGGAGTGTCGTCATGGGTGCAATTGGCACTGGCGGCGCCGATCGTCCTGTGGGCGGGCGCGCCGTTCTTCGTGCGTGGCTGGAGGTCGATCACAACGCGCCATCTCAACATGTTCACGCTGATTGCAATTGGCGTCGGTACGGCATTTTCTTACAGCCTAGTCGCGACTGTTGCCCCCTGGCTGTTTTCACCGAGTTTCCGGACGATGGGCGGAATGATTCCGGTCTATTACGAAGCCGCCGGAGTCGTTGTGGCGCTCGTTCTCCTCGGTCAGGTTCTCGAACTGCGGGCGCGAGCTTCGACCGGCAAGGCCATTCGAGCCTTGTTGAACCTTGCGCCAAAAACCGCGCATCGAATAGCAAGCGATGGCAGCGAGACCGAAATCAGTCTTGCCGATGTGCACGCAGGCGATCATCTGCGCATTCGCCCGGGCGAGGCTGTGCCGGTCGATGGCGTCGTCGTTGAAGGCGCCTCGTCCGTCGACGAGTCGATGCTCACCGGCGAACCTCTGCCTGTCGCGAAAGAAGCGGCAAGCGCGCTTACCGGTGGCACGGTCAATGGCACGGGCAGCCTTGTCATGGAGGCGCAAGCCGTCGGCAGCGACACGATGCTGGCGCGGATCGTTAAGATGGTGGCCGAAGCGCAGCGTAGCCGCGCACCGATCCAGGCCGTCGCCGACCGCATTGCAGGCTGGTTCGTCCCGCTCGTCATTGCCATCGCCGTCGCCACATTTATGGTCTGGAGCCTCAATGGTCCCGAACCGCGTTTTGGCCATGCGATTCTCAATGCGATCGCCGTGCTCATCATTGCCTGTCCGTGCGCGCTGGGACTGGCGACGCCGATGTCGATCATGGTCGGAACGGGGCGCGGCGCGCAGGCCGGCGTCCTCATCAAGACCGCAGAGGCCCTGCAAGCGTTCGAGCGGGTGGACACGCTTCTGGTCGACAAGACCGGCACCCTTACGGAAGGAAAACCTAGGCTCGTCGCGATCATGGCCATGGGCTCGCGCGACGAAAATGAACTCCTCGCGCTGACCGCGGGGGTAGAAGCGCGTTCCGAACATCCGCTGGCGCATGCGATCGTCACCGCGGCAAAGGAACGCAATCTGACGATTGCCGAGCCGCAAGAGTTCGAAGTTCAGCCTGGTCTCGGTGTTAGTGCCAGAATCGGCGGACACGCTATCGTCATCGGTAACGCATTGCAGATGCAGCGTGTTCGTGTGGATGCCAGGCCTCTGGATGCCGCCGCCGAAGCCAGGCGCCGCGAGGGGGCGGGTGTCATGCTGATCGCTGTCGACGGTCAACTCGCCGGCTTGGTTGCCGTCGCCGACCCGATCCGGCCACGTGCGCGCGTTGCCATCAGTGAATTGCGCGACCAGGGGTTGCGTATCGTCATGGTCACGGGCGACAATCGCACGACCGCGCAATTCGTTGCCGATGCCGTCGGTGGCATCGATGAGGTGCATGCGGGAATGAAACCTGGTGACAAGGCGCACATCGTGAGCGTGCTGAAAGCTGCGGGCGCCAAGGTCGCCATGGCAGGCGACGGCATCAACGATGCGCCCGCGCTCGCCGCTGCCGATGTCGGCCTGGCGATGGGTACGGGCACCGACGTCGCGATCGAAAGCGCCGGGATCACGCTCACCAAGGGAGATCTTGCGGCCGTGGTTCGTGCGCGCAGGCTTGCGAAAGCGACGATGGCAAACATCCGCCAGAACTTGTTCTTTTCGTTTCTGTTCAACGGCGTTGGCGTGCCCGTGGCCGCCGGCGTTCTCTACCCGGTTTTCGGTCTTTTGATGTCACCGATGTTTGCGGGGGCGGCGATGGCCCTCTCGTCCTTTACGGTGGTGATGAACGCCCTTCGTCTCAGTCGCGTGAACTTGCGGTGAAAGAAGACCGCGTACGCGATCGGACTCGGCGTGTTTTCGATTGCGCGATCATCGGCGGGGGGCCTGCCGGACTTACGGCCGCGCTTTATCTCGCGCGCTACAGGCGAACTGTTCTCATTCTCGACGCCAACGAGAGCCGGGCCAACTGGATTGCGACATCCCACAACCAGCCTGCTTTCCCCGACGGGATTTCAGGCACGGAACTGCTGCGCCGGATGAGAGAGCACACGGAAATGTACGGTGTCTCCCGTATCACTGCCCGCGTCGATACCATAAGGCCATCGGAAGCAGGTTACGACGTGATGTTCGGTGGCGAGGTGGAGACGGCAAAGACCGTCCTGCTGGCAACGGGCGTGATCAATCGCATGCCAACCATGGACGAGGCTGTCCACCGTGACGTCGTCGCGCGGGGTCTTATGCGATATTGCCCCGTCTGCGACGGATTTGAAGCGATGGATCAAAGGATTGCCGTTCTTGGTGCGGATCGCCACGGTGCTGCAGAGGCGCTTTTCATCCGCAACTACAGCCAAAACGTAACGCTCCTTCCTGCCCGACAGATCGACCTTGACGCATCCCAGCGGCGGCAGCTCGCAGCGGCCGGCGTCGAAGTCGTGGACCGTGCGGTCACGTCGATCGAGGTCGTCGGGGACAAGATTGTAACGATGGTCGACGGGCCCCAAGGCAGATATCAGTTCGACACCTTGTACCCTGCGCTCGGTTCTACGGCCAATTCCGGCCTCGTTCGCGCGATCGGGGCCGGTGTCTCCGAAATGGGCTGCCTTGCGACCGATCAGCATCAGATGACCACATTGGACGGCATTTATGCCGCCGGCGACGTTGTCGAGGGCCTCGACCAGATCGCTGTCGCTGCGGGCCAGGCCGCGGTCGCGGCGACGGCGATCCATAATCGGTTGAGAATGCGCGATTTTACATTGTCGTGAGTGCCATCCTGATCGCATCCAATTTGCCCGACCGCGATGACCGTCACCGTGGTGCGGCGCGAATTCCGAGCGGCGAGCGTGATCCAAGCATTATTTTGATCCGCTCGTGGATAGGGAGCGTCCGAATTCCGCGAGTAATGCGAAAATGTCGGACACGAACCGTGCCTTCGAAAAGGTCGTCTCGACGTGCCGGTCAGCGCTTTTTGCCTGAAGGCGCGCTTCTGGAGGGCGCCTGTTACGCCGACGATGTGCACAAACGAGCGACCGATGCGATCTGCCGGCTCCCACGATAAGCGTATCGCCGTCGCGCGGCGTAATATCCGGCCAGGCGTTCGTCGCCTCACCGTCAGGCAATCGTACGGTTTCCCTGTCGCGCCATAGGACCCATCGCACCAATCAGTCGTTGACTTGTATATACAGGTGCATCAAGATGCTGACGATTTGTTAATCTAAGGGGGCATTGCCATGACGATAAGGTCAGTTCTGCTTGCTGGAGTCGCGCTTGTAGCGTGCTTTTCCGCTCCAGCTGTTGCGCAAACGGAGGCGGGGTCCACCGCGCGCGCGGAAGACGCCAAGAGCAGCGCGGACATCGTCGTTACCGGATCACGCATCCGTCGGCAGGACTTGGCTGGGGTAGGTCCAGCCACTGTCGTCTCGGCGGAGCAGATCGAGAACACCGGTGTAGTCAACATCGAGACTGTCCTGCAGCGCCTCCCGGCCAACGCGGGTTTCGCTGGCAATCAGACCTCGGCTTATTGGACGGGCAACGGCTACGGCACTGCGCAGGTCAATCTGCGCGGACTTGGCATCAAGCGCACGCTGGTACTGCTCAACGGACGCAGATTGGTCGCGGGCGGGACGGGTGCCAATTCGTCACCCGACCTCAACATGATCCCTGTCGTCGCGTTGGCTCGCACCGACGTCCTCAAGGACGGAACGTCCGCGATCTATGGTGCGGATGCGATGGCGGGCGTCGTCAACCTCGTTACGCGCACCGATTACAAGGGCTTTGGCGTGAGCTTACGCCAAGGCATTACCGAACAGGGGGACGGGTCGGATTTTACGGCTGACCTTATCTGGGGCGCCCGTAATGACCGGGGCGGCATAATGGCGGCAGTAACCTATCAAAAGACTTCGGCAGTCAACATGGCTGATCGCGCTCCCTGTTCTCTCGGCGAAACGACACCCGGAACGCTCACATGCGTCAATAGCGCCTCGACGATCGGTGGACGTGCAGCGCTGCCAAATGGTCAGCAGATAAATTTCAATCAGGTTTTGGGCGGCGACGGCAATTTCTATGAGCCTTACAACGCCGCGAAACATAACTTCAATTCTAATCCGTTCCTCAATGCCGTCAGTCCGATTGAGCGGGTCAGCACCGCCGTTTTCGCGCACTATGACCTCACCGACACTATCGAGGCGTTCGGCGAATTTCTGTATACCTTCCGTAAAACCAACCAGATCGCTTCGCCGGGAACGCTACGCAACCTGTCTATCGCCGCGAGCAATCCTACCAATCCGACGGGTCAGAACATTGTTCTTATTCAACGACGTCTTCTCGAGCCCGGTCCGCGCCAGTTTTTCCAGCAAACCGACACGTGGCAAGGCACCTTCGGCCTTCGCGGCAAATTCGCAAACGACTGGGCGTGGGAAGTGGCGGGAAGCTTTGGCCGCAACACAGGCGTCGACGGCTCCACCAATATTGCGAACCTCGAGCGCGTCCAGAACAGCCTCAACACAAGCGTTTGCAGTACTGCACCGAGCGCCGCCATCCCCTGTGCCGACTATCTCGGCTACGGCGATCTGACGCCGCAAGTGCTCAACTATATCTTGTTCACGTCGCGCGATTACGGCGGCAATGAGCTCGCAACCCTGACGGCCGACCTCAACGGCAATCTTTTCGACCTTCCCGCCGGTTCGGTGTCGTTTGCGACCGGCGTCGTCTATCGCAAAGAGAAAGGCTGGCGTAATCCCGATCCGTTGACGGTGCTCGGCGTTGCCAACACGAACCAGCAAAGTCCGATCGCTGGATCCAGCACGGCCAAGGAAGCGTATTTTGAGCTGTCGGTCCCGATCCTCGCTGACAAGCCATTCTTCAAGCGGCTCACTGCCGATGGTGCTGTCCGCTATTCCAATTACGATCTCTTCGGCAGCGCCTGGAATTACAAGTTCAGCCTCGACTGGATGCTCAATGAGAGCCTCCGCCTCCGAGGAACCTATGGGACTGGCTTCCGCATTCCCAACGTCCCCGAACTGTTCGGAGGTGTTTCGGAAGGAAATTTGACAACGAGCGATCCCTGCTCGCGATATTCGACGAGCGGCAATGCGACGCTCATCGCGAATTGCCAGGCATCGCGCGTGCCCGCAAACTATGTCCAGCTTGGCACGACAATTCTGACCACAGTGGGCGGTAACCAGAAGCTTCAGCCCGAAAGCTCGACGACGTGGACGGTCGGCACGGTTTTCTCCCCCCGAGCGCTGATCCCCGGACTCTCGCTGACCGCCGACTGGTTCGATATCAAGATCACCGATGCGATCCGCGCGATTCCTGGCTCGACAAAGCTTTCAGTATGTTATGCAAGCCAGAATCTTTCGAGCCCCTTCTGCAAAGACTTCACACGCAGCGTGCTGACAGGGGAGGTTACCTATCTTTCGGCGCAACCGATCAACACCGGTCGCGAAGAGATGAGTGGTCTGGACCTTGGGCTTGTCTACGGCCACACAATCGGCTCGGTTGCCGTATCGATCGACCTGAACCTTACGTACCTCAACCAATATGTCATCAGCCCCTTCGCAGGCGGAGCTCCGATCTATTTCGCCGGGTATATTGGCGGCGGTAACGGTGGCTATCCGGAGTGGCGTGGCTACGGCGTTCTGACCGCCAAAAAAGATGGCATCAGTGCGACGTGGTCGACCCAGTGGATCGGGGCGGCAACCGATTTCAACGCCGCGTCGAACCAGATCGGGTATCGAACGCCCGATGTATTTTATCACAATGTGCAGCTTGCGTTCGAGGTAAATGAAAAAACGCGCTTCCAGGTGGGTGTCGACAATCTGTTCAATCGCGGCGCGCCCTATATTCGCAGTTTTACGGATGGGAATACCGACACGATGACGTACGATCTCCTTGGTCGACGCTTCTATGCTGGGTTCAGGACAGCGTTCTAAGGATATTGCCATGGCGATCCGCTGGCCGCTTCTCGTTCGTCGGACCCACAAATGGTTGGCTCTGCTGGTTGGCGTTCAGGCCCTGCTCTGGACGCTGACGGGCTTCTACATGGTAGCGGTTCACATCGATATCATCCACGGCGACCATTTGGTTCGGACGCCGAAAGCTCAACCATTCGATCTCGCGCGCTTGGCGCAACCGTCCCAAATCCTTGCGGCTGCGCCAGGCTTGTCCGAAATTCGCCTGCAACGGCTGTTCGATCGACCGGTGTGGCGGGGAGAATCGCCCGAGGGCATCAGGCTTTTCGATGCTTACACCGGAGCGCCCATGAGCGGTCTTACTGAAGCTCAGATCAGGGCACAGGCACAGCGCATTTACGCCGGCGATGGCAAGATCTTGTCGGTCCGTCTTCTTACGACCGCGCCGCAGGAAATGCAGTCGCGCAAGCCGCCCTTTTGGCAGGTCGAGTTCGAAGGATGGAATCGTCCGACGCTCTACCTGTCGCCTGCCACCGGCGAACTTATCTCTCGCCGTCATGCCCTTTGGCGGATCTATGATTTCGTCTGGATGCTGCACATCATGGACTATGATAAGCGCACCGACGTCAATAACCCGTTGTTGCGCGTGGCAACTTGGAGTGCATTTGCGATGGCACTGACGGGCGCCTGGCTCCTGATCTGGTCGTTCAAGCGCCGGAAAAGGAAAAAGGGATGAAAGCTATCCGTCTGACGCCGCTTTTTTTCCGTCGTATTCACAAATGGGTAGGCCTTGTGCTCGGACTCCAGTTCGTGCTCTGGACGTTGAGCGGCTCGATTATGGCGCTGCTCGACAAGGAAAAGGTTGGCGGCCACAGTGCAGCCGCGCCGCACGTCCACCCGCTGCCCAACGGCGATTATTTCGATCTTGCCGGATTACAGCGCGGCGAGACCGTCCTGGGCGTCGTACTTCGCGACGTCGGTGACCGGCCGGTCTATGAAATTAATACCGGCACGGGCGTTCGGCTCATCGATGCAACAAGTGGCGAGCGCATCGCGATCGATAAGGCGCTTGCCCGGCATGTCGCGGTGTTGATGAACGAAAAGCCGGTTCGAGAGGTTAGCTGGCTTGCCAGAGCGAACCTCGAATCGCGCGATTATGACGGCGCCATGTGGCGGGTGGATTTTGACGACGCCGAAAATAGCAGCGCCTATATATCCGCCGAAACCGGGCGCTTCCTCGTGATGCGCGGCGATACTTGGCGAACGTGGGATTTTTTCTGGATGTTGCATAATATGGATTATGTGAACCGAAAGAGCTTCAATCACCCGCTGATCATCTTTGTCGCTTTTGGGGTGCTCTGGCTTTCCGGGACGGGCGTTTACCTCCTGTTCAAGAGCTTCGGCCGCGCTGACTTCCGTTGGCTGCGTAGGCGTTTCAAACCCGCCGTTCCGTCTGTCACTGCCTGACGCTGTTAGTCGTCGATCGAGAAGGCCGCCGAAAGCTCAAATCGCGTACCGGGGTGGGTGAGCCACGCATGTGAAACGAGACGCGACCGGCTCCAAGTGCGGCGGGTCATTTGCAGCACCGGCTCGCTATCGGACAGCCCTAACATCACACGAGTCCGTTTGTCCGGCATCTTCGCACATACACGATGCTCAACGCGCTCCAGCGGAGCGATGCGCGTCAGATACTGGTTTGGCGTGATCAGCGTGAAATCCAGCTTCGCATAATCTGGCGCCACCGATGCCAATACAAATCGTTCCTCAAGCTGGATCGGAAATTCAGCTTCATGGTGCACAATGATCGAGTGAAACAGTTTCGTTCCGACCAGCACCTCCAGAAGCGCCGCGGTTTCGACACCTGCGCGTATTTCACGATTTTCGATGACGCGCGCGCGATAGGCATGACCCCGCTCGCGAACCTCCTCCGCAATGTTGCGGATTTCGATCATCTGGCCGATCGGCTTGGGTTCGGCAACAAAGGATCCGACACCGGCACGCCGTACGAGAACTCGTGCCGCCTGAAGTTCGCGGAGTGCCCGGTTCGCTGTCATACGCGAGACGTGAAAGCGATCCACAAGTTCTGCTTCGGAGGAAACACGATCGCCGGGTTTCAGCCGGCCCTCTCTGATCTCGTCGCAAATACTCTGCTTGATCGCTATGTAGCGGGGCGTCGCACCGTCGCCGTCACCATCGGCGACTCCGCCCCTGCGCATTGATTCATCGCCTTTTCCTGCCGTGTCGAGTGAAGTGAGCAAACGCGCATCCATGGCCCCGTCTGTACGAGCAACGTTGTTTGAAATCCAACCGCTCGGTGCAACTTTTGAGCGGTGAGCGTAATGAAGGTTATGACGGCTCTTTCCCGAAGCAAGCCTTGATCTGAGCCCCGCAAGGCGAAAAGCGAATGCCCTGTTTCCACAGGCTGAGTTTTCGCTCAGAAATGTCGCACCGTCGTCCAAGCAGACGTCACTTCGCTAATGATTGCGGTCGGCAGGTGAGCTCCACGGTGAGCAGAGCTACTCGATTGCACGCACTCCCCGCCTTGGCGCGGGCAGGCACATTAATCGGCTTAAATCGGGCGCGAAACGGCTCCCTTTGCCAGTACATGTCTGTCAGACGGCAAACGACAACTCCAAACCATATCGACGAATTTCTTCGCGCGCGGGAGGCGCGTATTGACGCCGACCGAGTGACCCGGTGCCCGACACGGCAATTTTGAAAGGCCCGGTATATGGGCGGCATGTGAGGTTTTAGAAATCGACGCAGACGACAGTGTACTTGATCGGTCGGCGCATTCGGTGGCAGCGCGAAGCCAACAGTAGAGGACATCTCGGTTGCCTTGGATAAGAGCGTTTGCATTAACCCGGCAGAACGGAACACGTGAGGACCTGTGAAAGAATTTTCGCTACCGTCACTTCATCGGGACGTGCGTTTGAGTTCACGACTATGACATCAAGCGTAACGCGCTACGGGTTGGACATCATCTGCGCGATAGGTGGAGCCGTCATCGGAATTTTGCCGAGCATTCTGGCGCACCCGCGCGATGGATGGCAGTTTGCAAGTTTGTCGCTCGCCTATGCGTCGATAGCGCTTCTTGGGGCGACTCTGCTCGTGGGTCCGCTTCGCGTTCTGAAAGGGCAACGACCTCTAAATTCGTCACACTCGCGTCGACATCTAGGCGTCTGGTCGGGCATTTTCGCGATCGCACATGTCGCTACCGGTCTGAATGTCCACTTCCGAGGACACATGCAATCTTATTTCTTCAAGCCACAGGCGGTCCCAGGTATCAGCGCCTTGCGCTTCGACGCATTCGGTATTGTGAACGATCTTGGGTTGCTCGCCACACTGGCCGTCATCGTGCTCCTCGCGATTTCCAACGATCGATCGCTCGTCGCTCTTGGGACTCGCCAATGGAAAACTGTCCAGAGATCGACCTACGTGTTCGCGCTGATTGCCGCGGCGCATGGCTTTGCATATCAAATCATCGAGAATCGTAACCCGATTCCATTTCTGTTCAGTACAACTATTTATGCACTGATTTTGTTGTATCAGTTGAAGGGTTTCATATATCGTATCAAAGTAAATTAGCGGGTTTATCCATATCATTTTACCTGCGGGACTTTAAGTTGATTCACATTGAGTCAAAGATGGCATTTGTTTCGTCCCGTCCGAAGGGCGCGACGGCGCCTATTTCATTCGTGCAGGAAATAGCCCGAGGTTTCGGCACGATCATCTGATCTTTACAGTTCGGATTTTCACGGCTCGCGTAGCGGGGCAACAGTTGCGCGGCGGGTTGCCACGGTGGTGAGGGTTTTCACGTCCGCATGCGTATGTATCGCATGGACACTGCGTCATGCTGCGTACTCCGTGCGCCGTGGATCGCACTGATCCGGTATAAAGCGAGGCGGCGTATGGCACGGCAATTTCTGGATTTTCGGCGACATGCGCCAAGCGCGGCTTTTATTGCGGTCGCCGCGCTGGTAGCCGCCGGGTTCGCGAGCATTTTTGTTTACTTGGGTATCTACAACATCGGGGCGGACGCGCCGCACTCGAGCCCCGTCTATTGGGCCGTCGAACAACTACGCGATCGTTCAATTGCCAGCCGTTCGCGCAACATTGAGGTCCCCACCGACCTGAATAATCCCAAGCGCATTGCGGTGGGTGCCGGACTATACACCGAAATGTGCAGTGGCTGCCACTTGGGCCCCGGTCTTGAGAAGAGCGAGATAAGCCAAGGCCTATATCCCAAGGCACCCGAGCTTGCCGTCAACCAGGCGCACAGCCCCGCACAGCAGTTCTGGATGATCAAGCATGGTGTGAAGCTCAGCGCGATGCCGGCATGGGGAGTGACGCACAACGACACGCTGATCTGGGACATGGTTGCGTTCATCCGCACGTTGCCCAAACTCACACCTGCGCAATATCAAGCCGCGATCGCAAGCGCGCCCGAGGACCACGACGCGATGATGAACGCTATGCCGGAGATGAAAGGCATGTCGATGGGGAGCGCGCTCGCCAATAGTGTCGAACCGGCTGGAAAGTAGGTCATCCGAGCGGGCAGTACGCCATGTCGACGCGCTCGGTTTCTGGCGCGTGTGGTAGATTCCTTTTGCGGGTCAATCGCCGTCGGATGTGCATGTCGGCGCCTTTGATTATCGCCACTTCAACTACCAAAAGCGAATATTGTCGAGTTCAAGTGCAAGGCGATCCCCCGGACCGCGCGATGCGCCAATTTCCAACTCGTACATTGCGCTGGGATGCCATGGAAGTTGCTGCTGCCCCCGGCGGGGCGTCCCGGGCTTCAAATCCGCAAACGGTATAGCAAACGACTTCCAGTCACGCAGCCCCTGTACGGTCGTCGCCCAGCTACCGTCAGGTCCTGTAAGGCGCACGACGATGTCGCCATGACCCTTTAGATCCAAGCGAATGCCGCGATAGCGCTCCAGGCTGACTGGCTGCACTGATCCGCGGGTAAAAGGGAATGCGACCCCGACGTAGGGAGTGCCCTTGATCGCCAGCCGTGCCGAAAGCTGCAGGGCGTGTCCCGTTCCACGCGGTACAACCTGCGTGATTTCAACCGAGCGGTCGATCCCGCCGTCGGGCGTTTCGAGACGCAAAGTGTCGAGGCTTGTGCGCCCGTCGGGGCGTTCGAAGTCGTCAACCAACGGGCCGACCTGGGCAGACTCCAGTCGGACGGCCGCGTTTCCCGGCGGCAGCGGTGGCGCGCCTGCACCCACTACCAACCGGCCATCTATCAGAACGCGATCGATGCGCCGTACGTCGGCGATCTGCTCCCATGGCTTTCCGTCGACAAGAACGAGGTCGGCGCGTTTACCGGTCGTGATTGTTCCCCTGTCGCCGTCGAGGCCAAGAATCTTTGCGCTCGTCGCAGTTCCAGCGATCAGGGCCTGGGCCGGTGTCAGTCCGGCGCGAACCAAAAGTTCGAATTCGCGAAGTGTCGATGGGCCGTGCGTTGTCCCCGGCATTCCTGCGTCTGTCCCCAGCGCAATCGGCACGCCTGCGGCGTACATCGTCTTCACATTCTGCAATGCAGTTTCAAACTTGCGCAATGATCGCTGGTGCTGCGGATCCGACGGATCCCGGCCCTTCGGCTCATACACCGCGAGCGTCGGTGCCACCGCTATCTTGGCAGTTACGATGGCCTGCAACGTTTCTTCGTCGATCGGCCGATCCTGCAACCCGTGTGCAAGGGCATCAACCCCCGCGCGAGCGGCGATGGCGCCGCGATCGACTGTCACGGTGTGCGTAACCACTTTCAGCCCTTGGGCATGCGACGACTCGACTAGAGCCCTAAGGGTTCCTTCGTCCATGCTCGTATTGTCGGCCGCGTTTCCGTAACGCCAGCCATCGGTGAATGCCTTGATCAGGTCTGGCTTGTACGGGCTGAGCCGCACAATGGCCGCTTTTGCAGCCTCCGGCGTGTTGATCCAAATCGTGGTAGCCTGATCTCCCCAGTCGGCGCCGTGGCCACCGGGCGTGCTGATACGGGCGGCGAAGCGCACGTGAGGTGCGACGAGACTGGCAAGCCACGCACGACGCGGTGCGAAGCTTTCCGGTTGTTCGTGAAAATCGTTCACCGTCGTGACGCCTGACCGCACGTAGGCCGTCGCGATCGCCGGCAGATT
>APMI01006658.1_pt1 | contig 17345 bp, 21 predicted proteins | sample 667938 | NCBI WGS metagenome assembly APMI01 (sample SAMN01084076, study PRJNA167559) | wastewater metagenome | biome: Wastewater | place: Denmark: Ejby Moelle, Odense | collected 2011-11-28 | reverse complement strand
CATCGATGAGCTGAACCGCTTCGTGAAGATGGTGCAGGCCGCCGAAACCGAAGCGCACTGATCTAAACGATAAAACGAGGACGCCCGACATGCCCCAATACGCAGCCCCCGTGCGCGATACGCGCTTCGTGCTCGACAATGTCATCGGTCTCGACCGCTACGCGAACCTGCCCGGCTTCGAGAATGCGACGCCCGATACCGTCGACGCGGTGCTGGAAGAGGGCGGTCGCTTCGTCGCGGAGGTCCTGTTCCCGCTCAACTTGTCGGGCGACCAGGAGGGCTGCACGCGTCATCCCGACGGGTCGGTGACCACGCCCAAGGGCTTCAAGGAAGCGTACAAGCAGTTCATCGAGGGCGGCTGGACCACGCTCGGTATGCCCGAGGAGTTCGGCGGCCAGGGGCTGCCGCACGTCGTGTCGACCGCGTTCGAGGAATATCTCATTTCCGCCAACATGGCCTTCGCCATGTACCAGGGCCTGACCATGGGTGCGGTCTCGTCGCTTCTGGTCAAGGGATCGGACGAGCAGAAGGCGAAATACGTGCCCAAGATGGTCGCCGGCGAATGGGGCGGAACCATGAACCTCACCGAACCGCATTGCGGCACCGACCTGGGCCTCATCAAGACGCGCGCGGTACCGAATGGCGACGGTAGCTGGTCGGTGACGGGCACGAAGATATTCATCTCGTCCGGCGAGCATGACCTGACCGACAACATCATCCACCTGGTGCTCGCCAAGACGCCCGATGCGCCCGACAATGTGAAGGGCATCTCGTTGTTCATCGTGCCCAAGTTCATCGTTAACGAGGACGGGTCGCTCGGCGAACGCAATGCCGTCAGCTGTGGTTCGATCGAACACAAGATGGGCATCCACGCCAATTCGACCTGCGTCATGAATTACGATGGCGCGACGGGGTGGTTGGTCGGTGAGGAGATGAAGGGCCTTGCCGCCATGTTCATCATGATGAACGCGGCACGCCTCGGCGTGGGCTTGCAGGGGCTGGGAGTGGCTGAAGTCGCGCGCCAGAACGCGGTGCAGTATGCGAAGGACCGCCGTCAGGGCCGCGCGCTGACCGGTCCCAAGGATCCGCAGGAAAAGGCCGACACGCTGTTCGTACACCCCGACGTGCGTCGCATGCTGATGGAATCAAAGGCGTTGACCGAAGGACTACGCGCACTGTGCCTGTGGGGCGCACTGCAGGTCGATCTGTCGCACAAGGCGCAGACCGAGGAGGAGCGCCAGCATGCCGACGACCTGATCTCGCTGCTGACCCCGGTCATCAAGGGCTATGGCACCGACAAGGGCTATGAGATCGCGACGATCAGCCAGCAGGTTTATGGCGGCCATGGCTACATCGCGGAATGGGGCATGGAGCAGTATGTCCGCGATGCCCGGATCGCGATGATCTATGAGGGCACCAACGGCATCCAGGCGCTCGACCTGGTCGGCCGCAAGCTCGCGCAGAACGGCGGACGCGCGATCCAGCTGTTCTTCGGTGTGGTGACGCAGGAGATCGCGACCGCCAAGGAAACCCCCGAACTCGCCGATTTTGCCGGTCGCCTCGAAAAGGCACTGGGCGATCTTCAGGCATCGACCATGTGGCTGATGCAGAACGGCATGGCCAACCCGGACAATGCGGGGGCCGCGTCGGTGCCCTACATGCACCTGATGGGCATCGTCGCCGTCGGTATGATGTGGCTGCGCATGGCAACGGCCGCACAGCGAATGCTGGCCGCAGGCGAGGGCGATGCCGCGTTCCTGAACGCCAAGCTGGTGACGGCGCGCTTCTATGCCGAACGCATCATGCCCGACAGCGGTGCGCTCCGCCGCAAGCTCGAAGGAGGTGCCGAAAGCCTGATGGCGCTTCCGGTCGAGGCGTTCGAGGTCGCCTAAACGGCCTTCAACGCCTCATCGAGCACCGCCATCGACGCATAGTGTGTCAGGTCCAGGTGCAGCGGTGTGACGGTTACAAACCCTTCGGTAATCGCTTCCAGGTCGGTTGCATGGCCCGGCGTATGCTGCGTAGCGCCCAGGCCGAACCAGTAATAGGGATAGCCCCGCGGGTCGGTTCCCTTGACGATCCTGGCGCGGCCATAGTCGTGAAAGCCCTGCTCTACGACCTTCACGCCGCGCACATTTTCAGGCGCAAGCGCGGGGAAGTTGACGTTGATCAGCGTGCGCGGCGGCATCGGCGCATCGATCAGCGGGCGGAGCACGCGCGCGCCCCATGCTTCGGCAGCGGCGAACGGCACGGTGTCGCCCATGCCCTCGCGCGCATATACCTGGCTCAGCGCGATCGAGGTATAGCCCGCGAGCGTCCCCTCCATCGCGGCGGAAACGGTGCCCGAATAGGTGACGTCTTCGGCCAAATTCGCCCCGCGATTGACCCCGGACAGGATCAGATCGGGTTTCAGCCCGTCCATGCACACGCCGAGCGCCATCATAACGGCGTCCGTCGGTGTGCCGCTGACCGAGAATCGCCGGTCGTCGTGACGGCGGACGCGGACCGGACGGCTGAGCGTCAGCGAATGGCCGGCGCCCGACTGCTCTTCCTGCGGCGCCACGACCCAGATGTCGTCGGACAGTTCGCGTGCGATCGCTTCAAGCACCTTGAGGCCGGGCGCATAGATACCATCGTCGTTGGTCAGCAGGATGCGCATCAGGGGACGAGCCTCGTCGCGCCGCCCATATAGGGGATCAGCGCTTCAGGAACCGCGACCATGCCACCTTCCTGCTGGTAATTTTCCATGACCGCGACGAGCGCGCGGCCGACGGCGACGCCGGAGCCGTTGAGCGTATGGACGAAGCGCGTGCCCTTTTCACCGGTCACGCGGTAGCGCGCGCCCATCCGCCGCGCCTGGAAGTCGCCGCAGTTCGAGCAGGACGAAATCTCGCGATAACGGTTCTGCCCCGGCAGCCAGACCTCCAGATCGTAGGTCTTGCGTGCCGAGAATCCCATGTCGCCCGTGCAAAGCAGCATGCGGCGGTAGGGCAGGCCGAGCCGGTCGAGGATGTTCTCCGCCGCCTGCGTCATGCGCTCATGCTCGGCGTCCGATTCGTCGGGCGACGTGATCGAGACCAGCTCCACCTTGTCGAACTGGTGCTGGCGGATCAGCCCGCGCGTGTCGCGCCCGGCCGCGCCCGCCTCGGAGCGGAAGCAGGGGGTAAGCGCGGTGAAACGCACCGGCAGTTCGGTATCGGGCAATATGCGGTCGCGAACCAAGTTGGTCAGGCTGACTTCTGCCGTCGGGATCAGCCAGCGGCCATCGGTCGTGCGAAACAGATCTTCGGCAAACTTGGGCAGTTGCGCCGTGCCGAACACAGCCTCGTCACGGACCAGTAGCGGCGGCGCGACTTCCTCATAACCGAACACAGATGTGTGCACGTCGAGCATGAATTGCCCCAGCGCGCGTGACAGGCGGGCGATAGGGCCGCGCAGATAGACGAAGCGTGCACCCGACACATTCTGTGCCGATTCGAAATCGAGGCCCAGTGCCGCGCCGAAGTCGAAATGCTCCTGCGGCGTGAAGTTGAAACTCTGCTTCTCGCCTTCTTCGCTGACCATGACATTGGCGTCTTCGTCGGCCCCGTCGGGAACGTCTGACGCTGGCAGGTTCGGCAGGGCGGCGAGCAGTGCGTCGACCTGTGCGCCGGCGTCGTTCGCTTCGGTTTCGAAACGCTCGATTTCTGCCTTGTCGCCGAGCTTTGCCTTCAATGCGTCGATTTCGGCGAGGAGGGTGGGGCGGTCGTCGTCGGACGCGCCCTTCAACCGGCCGGACAATGGGCCGATCGCGGCCGATATGCGGTTACGTTCGGCGACCGCCTGTTCGGCCATCGTCATTCGCGCGCGGCGGATCGTGTCGAGTTGCGTGAGCTGTTCGCTGACCGGCGCCAGACCGCGCCGCGCAAGGGCTGCGTCAAAGGCGGCAGGGTCGTCGCGGATGATGCGGATATCGTGCATGGCCCGGCGCTATGGCGGCCGAACCATGACGACGCAATGTCAGTCTTGAGCGCGCTTCGCCAACCGTGCACGTGCGACGAGTGCTGCGGCACCAAGACCGAACAGGATGACCATCGGCGGCGCGGGAACTTCATGACCGCCCGTCGAGGTCGATCCGCCCGACGACGTGCTGGACGAGGTCGATGAACTGCCGCTCGTCGACGTGCTTCCGCTCGTCGAACTGCTGCCGCTGGTGCTGGTCGATCCGCTGGTCGATGTCGACGAGGTCACGTTGCCGCTCGACGAAGTGCTGGTCGAACTCGACGTCGATACGTTGCCTGAGGACGACGTCGAGGAAGACACGTTGCCGCTCGAGGACGACGTGACGTTACCGCTCGACGATGACGTCGAAGACACGTTCCCCGACGATGTCGACGATGACGAACCCCCGGTCGAGGAGGTCGACGACACATTGCCCGAGGACGTGCTCGACGACGATCCGCCGGTCGAACTGGTCGTGGTCGACGAAACACCGCCAGTCGAAGTCGAGGTCGAGCCGCCGCTGGTCGATGTGGAACCGCCGCTGGTGGAGGTTGAACTTCCCCCCGTGGACGTCGAACTACCGCCCGACGACGTGGAACTGCCGCCCGAAGAGGATGATGTCGAGGTCGAACCCGTGCTGGTCGAGGTCACGACGACGCTGCCGCCACCACTCGAGCCACCGAAGAAACCGCCGACAAACCCGCCGCCGAAGCCTCCGCCCCAACCGCCGGAACCGCCATACACAGCCGGGACGAATCCACCGCTGCCACCTGTCGGCGGCGGTGCGTAGGCCGTTTCGACCGGGCCCATGGGCGGCAGCGCGACGCCGCGTGCCATGCTGGTACGGGTCGGAGTGGGCGCACAAACGGTTTTGGTCGAAACGACACGGCGAACGCGCTTGATCGTCGTCATCTTCGGCTTGGCGATCGCCATGCGGACGGGCGTGCGCTTCTTGACCTTCTGAACCTGTGCAGGCCGCTCCATCGGTTGTCCGGCGACGTGCATCGCACCGCCACCCAAGACTGCTCCACCCACCATTGCGGCGCTGAGTTTCGCGAGTGCCATCTTCACCGACATAACAATTCCCTGTTCTTCCGCCGGGGACAGTAGCGCCAGGCGCCTGTTTTCCCCGTTGAGTACGAAACGACTGCGGGCAAGATTGTCGGCGCGCAAGCCGGTTTCCCCCCTATCACCCTTGTCATATCGGGATTTTGCGTAATCCAGCCGAATTATCAGGGTTAATGTTTCATTTAGGGGCTGTTTCGCGCCAATTTTCGGCTCGTCGATGGCGCGCTTGTGCGGCCCCAAAGCCGTCTCTATAGGCCCGCCCATACACTCGTCCGGATAATCTCGGCCGAAAGAGGGGCCACCGGACTTCCAAAGGATAACCGCGATGGCGACGGCATTCGACGCGTCGGATTTGGGGCAAGGATCGGGGTCGGTGAGCGCAAACGAAAACGACACCGGCTATCGCCCATCCGCAGACGAACCATTTATGAACGAGCGGCAGACGGCCTATTTCAGGGCGAAGCTGCTGGCATGGAAGGACGCGATCCTGCGCGAATCGCAGGACACGCTGACGACCCTGCAAAAGGAACCGCTTCGCGAACCCGACGTTACCGACAGGGCGTCGAGCGAGACCGACTGGTCGATCGAACTGCGAACCCGTGACCGGCAGCGCAAGCTGATCTCGAAGATCGAGGCGGCGCTGCGGCGGATCGACGACGGCGAATATGGCTATTGCGAGGTTACCGGCGAGCCGATTTCGCTGGGTCGCCTGGAAGCAAGGCCGATCGCGACGATGACGGTCGAGGCGCAGGAAGCGCATGAGCGGAACGAGAAGGTTTCGCGCGACGAATAACTGTGGTTTGATGGTGACTGAAATTTACACTTTCACCAGCAATTGGCACTACACGGCCATGACCGACACAAACGGAAGACGATATGGCGCAAAGTGAACCGAGCAAGCGGCAGGATAAGCGGGACAGCCTGTTTCTCAGCGCTTCGGTCACGATCGGTGCGGAGCAGGCGTTCATTACGCGTGTCCGCAACCTGTCGGTCGGTGGAATGATGATCGACGTCGCAAGTGACCTGGAGCCCGGAACGCCGGTGGTCGCCGAATTGCGCGGTATCGGGGAAGTCAGCGGGCGGATCGCCTGGTCGTCGCCCGGCCGGGCCGGTGTCGCCTTCGACACGGAAATCGATCCGCGTCTTGCACGTAGCACGTCGACCGGCCCGAAAACTGTGGCGCCGGATTACCTTCGGAACCGGGAACCGTCGCGGCGTAGCGGACTCGCGGTCCGCTAGCCGCAAACGGCGGCGTGCCGTCAGCCGGTCGCGATCGCCTCTTTCAGGCGCAGCTTCTGTTTCTTCAGCAACGCGACGACATTCATATCCGGTAGCGGACGACGTTGCTCGTCGTTGATCCGCGCTTCGATTTCGGCGTGTTTCGCGGTCAGGGAAGAAACATGGGCATTGCTCATGACGTCCGTTCTCCTTTTTGCTTGGACATGCATCCAATCACTTTTGATCGGCTTTGTCTCCTTTCAATTCGATGAATCCTGCCGCTCGCGCTACGAGCCGATTTCGCGCGTTGAGCCGCGGTCATACCCTCGCTAACATTGCGCCCATGGATCAGCAGGATGCGCGCGACCACCTTGAAGTCCTGAGGGCCGAGCATCGCGAACTCGATGCCGAAGTCACTGAACTGATGCTGTCGGGCAGCAGCGACCAACTGCAGATCGCGCGCCTGAAAAAGCGCAAATTACGACTCAAGGACGAGATCGCACGCGCCGAGTCTTTCCTGATTCCGGACATAATCGCCTGAATTTTCGTCCCGGAAACGCGCGCGTTTACCTTCAATTGCCATTCCGCCGCCGCCGGCACCGTGTATGTTCGCCGCCATGCTTGCCAAGCGCCTCATCGACAGCCTGTACATGGAAGCCATGCTGATGGCCGACGAGGTGCGCGCCTATTTCGACGAGACGGGCAAGCCAGCACGCGACGCGCTCGATCCGATCGACCGTGTGCTGTTTAGCTGCGAATCGCTGAAGGTCACCACACGGCTGATGCACATCATCGCCTGGCTTCTCACTCAGCGTGCGGTAGAGACCGGAGAGATGAGCGCGGACGGCGCTCGCGACAGCAGCCGGCGCCTTGGCGACAGCATCGACACCGATCGTTCCACGTTGAGCCGACTGCCCGACGAGGCGCGTTTACTGGTCGAGGGAAGCATCGATCTCCACGCTCGTGTCGCCCGCGTAGAAGCCGGACTCGAACCGATGCCGCACTCCAGTCCGGCACGACAGTTACAGGGGCGGTTGCAGCAGTCGTTCTGACCGCTATTGCGGGCGTATGACTGCGCTCGACATGATGGTGCTGCTGTCGCTCGGCATCGGCGGCGCGTTCGGCGCAATGCGCGGCTTTACGCAGGAAGTGTTCCTGCTTGCCGCCTGGGCCGCGGGGATTGCCGCGGTCAAATTATTCTATACGCCCGTCGCGGCATTGCTGACGGGGCCTGTGGGAGGTGCTGGCGGCGCGGCGGTGCTTTCGACCGTGCTCTGCTTTGGCGTCGTCTTCCTTGTGACCCGGCTCGTTGGAAAAAGCCTCGGTAGCGCGGCGCGCAAGTCCCTGCTGGGCCCGATCGATCGTGTGCTTGGGGTGGGCTTCGGTGCGCTGAAAGGCTTGTTGATCGCGACCGTCGCATTCCTGATGATGACGCTGGTCTATGACTTCTTCCACGGCGCGAGCGCGCCGCGCCCCGAATGGATGACCAAGTCGCGCACCTACACGCTGCTGCGTGCCAGCGGAGAAGCGGTCATCGGCGCAGTCGAAGCTGGCCGCGCGCGATGACCGAGCCGCTGTACACGCTCGACATCCTGCGGCTGGCATCCGAATCCGGATTGTCGCCGCGCCTTGCCGATCCCGATGCGACGGCCGAACGGCGTTCACCGGTCTGCGGCAGTCGGATCGCAGTGGATGTTGTGGTCGACGGTGACGGGCGCGTCACCGAATATGGCCACGACATACGTGCCTGCGCCTTGGGGCAGGCGTCAGCAACGGTGCTGGCGCGCGCCGTGAGAGGCAAGACGACCGCAGAACTGACTGCTGTTCGCGACGCTCTGGCCGCTTATCTTTCCGGAGCAGTCGACGATCCGCCCGCGTGGCCGGGGATCGATATCCTCAGCCGGGCCATTCCCTATCCCGCGCGCCATGCCGCTATCCGCTTGCCGTTCGAGGCGTTGGTCGAAGCGGTTGCCCATGTTTCTGAAAAGGCCCGTTGATGGAAGCGCACGCAACCTCGTCGCTTTTCCACGAAGGCGCACCGCTCCTCGGGTTCGCGCTGATCTTCGTCCTGTTGTTTCGCAAACTCGGGCTCGGTGCGACCCTGGGCTATCTCGTTGCAGGTGCGCTGGTTGGTCCACAGGTGCTGGGCCTTGTCGGCGGTGCCGAAACGAAGATGGGGATTGCGGAACTCGGCATCACCTTGCTGCTGTTCCTCGTGGGTCTCGAACTCAGCCCCTCGCGGCTTTGGGCGATGCGGCGCGATATCTTTGGTCTGGGCCTGCTCCAGGTCGTGCTGTGCGGTCTTGCCGTCAGTGCCGTGGTCTGGGGTGGAACGGGTGTATCGATAGCGGCTGCGCTCGCGCTCGGCCTGCCGCTGGCCCTTTCGTCGACGGCGCAGGTGCTTCCGATGCTGCAATCGGCGGGACGATTGCGCACGCCATTCGGTGAGCGGGCCTTCTCGATCCTGTTGTTCCAGGATCTGTCGATCGTCCCGCTGATCACGATCATTGCCGCCATGTCGCGCAATCCGGCCGACGCGGCGGGACCGCCGGGCTGGTTGCTCGCACTCTACACGGTCCTTGCCGTCGCTGGACTGGTTCTCGCGGGCCGCTTCCTCCTGCGCCCGCTGTTCCGGTTCATCGGCAACATGGGTGAGCGCGAGATGTTCGTGTTCGCGGGACTGTTCACCGTCATCGCCAGTGCCGCGATCATGGAGGCTCTCGGCCTGTCGACCGCGCTCGGGGCGTTCATCGCGGGCGTGATGCTCGCCGACAGTCCGTACCGGCACGAACTGGAAGCCGATGTCGAGCCGTTCCGGTCTATCCTGCTGGGCCTCTTCTTCCTCGCGGTTGGCATGATGCTCGATCTCCATGTCATTGCCGAAAAGCCGTTCTTCGTCATCGGCATGGCATTGGCGCTGATCGCGACCAAGGCGCTGATCGTTTTTGGTATCGGCATCGTCTTCAGGATGACCTGGCGCAGCGCGCTCGCGCTCGGCCTGTTGCTCAGCCAAGGGGGCGAATTCGGGTTCGTGCTCTTCGCTCAGGCCCAGAACGCGATGCTCATCGATCCGTCGGCCGCCAGCCTGTTCGGCGCGGTCATCACCCTTTCGATGGCGACGACACCGTTCCTGATGATGCTGACGCGCCGGTTCCGCGAGGCGCCGGTGGTCCAGGGAGAACGTGACGGACCGGAGAACGACGGTGCCAACGCTCTTATCGTCGGTTATGGCCGTTTCGGCCAGACCGTCGGCCAGATGCTGATCGCGCAGGGTATTCCGGTGACCCTGATAGACACCGACATCGAGATGATCGACGTCGCCGGGGAATTCGGGGCCAAGGTTTATTACGGCGACGGCACACGGCTCGACCTGCTGCGTCAGGCGGGAGCGGCCGAGGCCGAACTGATCCTGTTCTGTCTCGATGGCGACCAGCTCGATGCCGCGATGATCGAAAGCGTGCACGAAGCGTTTCCCAACGCCGCGATATTCGCGCGCGCCTTCGACCGGCGCGCGCTCATCAAGCTCAAGGGATCGCCGGTCCGAGGCATGGTGCGCGAAGTGCTCGAATCCGCGGTCAAGATGGCTCGGATGGCGATGGATGCCGTGGGCGTCAGCGAGGACGAGGCGCAGCGTGCCGAAGACCTCTACCGCTCTCGCGACCGCGAGCGGCTGAAGGCGCAATATGAAACCGGCAATCTGCGTGCCGGGGTCGACCGCATGATTACCCAGCCATCGCGCCTTGCCGATGAGGATTGCGGATGAAGGCGCTTCCTGTTCTCGCGGCGTTGTCGGGTGCGATCGCGATCGCGGCAGGGGCTTTCGGTGCGCATGCGGTGACTGGGCAGCCTGCCGAGTGGCTGCGAACCGGCGGCCAGTACCAACTCATCCATGCCGTCGCGGCGATCACTGTCATGACGCATAGCCGGGCTGCGGCTTGGGCTATGCTCGGCGGAGCCGCGGTGTTCGCCTTCAGCCTTTATGTCATGGCACTCGGTGCGCCGCGCTGGTTCGGCGCGATCACGCCGCTCGGCGGTCTGGGAATGATTGGCGGGTGGCTCTGGCTTGCGATGACGGCGGGTAGACGCGCAGTCTAGCTTGCGTCAGCGTCGAGGAATTCGGCGACCTCATCCAGCGAAACATCTTTAGCCAAAAATGCTTTGCCGATGCCGCGTGAGAGCAGGAACGGGACGGTGCCGCCAGAACGCTTCTTGTCGTGCGCCATGTGCGCCGCAAGTGTGGCGCCTGACGCATTGATAATTCCTCGCGCGCCGATCGGCAGACCGGCTGCCGCCAGATGCGCGTCGACACGTGCCGAGTCCTCCGTCGGACAGAGTCCTTTCGCCACCGAATAGCGCATGGCGATGGCCATGCCCGCGGCAACGGCTTCGCCGTGGAGCAGGCGATCCGAAAAGCCCGTCTCGGCTTCCAGTGCGTGGCCGAAGGTGTGGCCGAGGTTGAGCAGGGCACGCGTCCCCGTCATCTCGCGTTCGTCGGCGGATACGATGCGCGCCTTGGCGGCGACGCTGGTCGCAATGGCGTGGATCCGTGCCGCCTGATCTCCTGCGAGCAGTGCGGCGACATTCGCTTCGCACCAGTCGAAAAAGGCCGGATCGTCGATCAGGCCGTATTTGACGACCTCGGCATAGCCTGCGCGCACTTCGCGGGCACCCAGCGTATCGAGCACGTGCGGGTCAATCACGACGAGGTCGGGCTGATGAAACGCACCGATCAGGTTCTTGCCCGCGCCCGTGTTGATCGCGGTCTTGCCGCCGACCGACGAATCGACCTGTGCGAGGAGGGTGGTCGGCACCTGGACGAACCGGCATCCGCGCTTGACGATGGCGGCCGCAAAGCCGGTCAGATCGCCAATCACACCGCCGCCCAGCGCCACGATCGCTTCGCCGCGCTCTATTTCCAGTTGAAGCAAGCGGTCGCACAACGCTTCCAGCTGTTGCCAGCTCTTACTGGGCTCTCCGGCGGGAATGACGATCCGCTCAACACGGACGGGCAGGGCTGCCTCGATTCTTGCGAGGTGCGGGTCGACCACATGTGCGTCGGCAACGACCACCAGGCGGCCGTTGCCCGCAAAGGGTGTCAGGATTTCGGCCGCACGCGAAAGCGCGCCGGCCTCGATCAGCACGTCATACGGATGGCCGGTTTCGACGCGGACGACGGTTCCGGCGGTCATGCGGCAAGCTTTGTCAGAATGGCCTCGACAGTGACATCGTGCGGCGCGGGATGCGACAGCACGTGGATGGGGGCGAGCGCATAGACCGGATTGCGCACCGCGGCGAGTTCGCGAAGCACGGCGCGCGCATCCCGGTTCGCCAGCAAGGGCCGGTCGTTCCTGCGTCCGACGCGCTCGGCCAGCGTATCGATATCGGAATCGAGCCAGACGGCATTCGATTTTTCCAGGATGAGCGCTCGGGTTTCCTCGTTCATGAATGCGCCGCCGCCGGTTGCGATCACGCCCAGGACATTGTCGACCAGCCGGGCGATTACGCGTCGTTCGCCATCGCGGAAGTGGGCCTCGCCGAATTTCGCGAAGATTTCGGAGACGCTCATGCCGGCGGCAGCCTCGATCTCATGATCGGCATCGACGAAGGGCAGATCGAGCCGTTTCGCGAGCCGGCGGCCGATCGTCGTCTTACCCACGCCCATCAATCCGATGAGCACAATCGGTCGGGTGATCTGTATCGGGGGCGAAACCATGATCGCGGGGCTATACAGAGGCGTACCGTGTCGGGCAAAGAGCGCGGCACAGAGTTTGTTTGCGGTGTAAAAACATGCCTCGTTCGTTGCTTTTCCTGATCGTGCTGGTTGTCATCGTCGTGGGTGCGATGTTCGCATTTTCGCGCGTCGATCCGTCCAAGGCGCCCCAGCGCGTCGAGAAAATCGTTCCGGAAAACGCCCTTGCGAAATAGCGTGCGAAGCCTTGGTCCGGCCGTACTGATGGTCGCAGCCAGCGCGATCGCGCTGTGGCCCGCGCTCGCACAACGTTCTCCCGAATCGATTCTTCCGCCCGGATTTTCACAGCCAGAACCTGCTGCACCCGCAGCGCCGGCCGCACCTAAAGCTGGCGAGCCAGCATCTGCGTCGCCTGCTCCAGTTCAACCTTCTGGCAATGTCGCAGCCGCTCCCACCGATACGCTCGACGCGCTGGCCGACGGTGTGGTGGAGGACTCTTCCAACAACATGACGGCTGCAGTGGCGCCGGTCATCGACCTTCCGGCCCAGGCACGCCGGTCCCTCGACCGCGTCGGCGTGATGAAGGTGGAAGACGGTGGCCTCGGCGAACAGGCGTTCGGTGCGACGGACGGACGCTATCTCTCGACGTTGATGCAGCAGATCAAGGCGCCGGTTGCCTCACGCTGGGCATCCATCCTGCTGCGCCGTGCCTTGTTGTCGCAAAGCGCTTCACCGGCGTCGGTCGACGGCGCGGACTGGGTGGCGGAGCGGGCCTGGCTGCTGCTGCGGATGGGCGAAGCGGACATGGCGAGCGCGCTGGTCGCGCGCGTCGATTCGGATAATTTCACGTCCCGGCTCGACGCGATCGCGCTGCAGGCGGCGCTCGCAACCGGTGATCCGGCTTCGCTGTGCGGCATCGTCGGTCCGGCGGCAGGCCGCAGCAACGAACCGTCCTGGCCGCTTTCGCAGGCGATGTGTTCGGGACTGGCCGGTGAATCCGGTACTGCGAGCGCCCTTGTCGATCAGGTGCGCGACAGCGGAGCAGCGCAGGGTATCGACGTGCTGCTCGCCGAAAAGGTGGTGGGTGCCGCGACCAACACCCGGCGTTCGGTGAGCATACAGTGGGACGGCGTCGATCAACTTACGGCGTGGCGCTTCGGCCTCGCCAATGCGACGGGTGTCGCCATTCCGCCCAAGCTGTTCGACACCAACGGACCGCAGTTTATCGCATGGCAAGCACGCTCGCCCCTGATCTCGCCTGACCAGCGCCTCACGGCTGCCGAGATCGCGGCAACGCTTGGAGTGTTTTCCAGTGCGGCCTTCGTCGATTTCGTCGGCGGTGTGTGGGACGAGGCAGATTCGCCGGACCGCAGCGGATCGCTCGGCGAGCAGCTTCGCGCGGCTTATTCTGCCGACGGCGAGTCGGCGCGGCTCTCGGCGCTGCGCTCGATCTGGGGCGATACGGGCGCCTATGGCCGCGAGATCCTGACGGCACGGGCTGCTGCTGAATTTCCGGCTTCAAAGGATCTGTCGAGCAACGATACCGATCGCCTGATCGCGTCGATGCTGTCGGCGGGCCTCGATATCCAGGCGGCGCGCTGGGCGAATTCGGTTTCGTCCGGATCGCTCGGCTGGGCAATGCTGGCCGTGGGAGCGCCGCGGCCGATCGCCGGGATCGATGCTTCTGCTGTCAAATCGATTTCCGGCGGCGAAGACGACCGGCGGATCAAGTTCCTGCTTGCGGGTCTCGCGGGCCTTGGCCGCCTTGCGCCTGATCAGGCAAGCAGCCTGGCGCAGTCCTATGACGTGCCGCTTGCACGCGCCGACAGCTGGACTCGTGCGATCGACCGGGCAGCAACAGCTGGAGAGGCGGGGACTGTCGCCCTGCTGGCGGCGGCCGGGATGCAGACGCGCGAATGGCGTTACGTCCCGCCGGCGTATCTTTACCACATCGTCTCGGCGCTGCGCCGGGTGGGTCTTGAGCCAGAGGCCCGCATGATTGCCGCCGAGGCGCTGGCCCGGGCCTGATCATGGAGCCCGCAAGCGGCTCCGCAGGTGACGATGCGGCGATTGCCGCTTTCTTGTCAGCCTTGGCCGCAGAAGCGGGCGCAGCGCGTAACACGCTGATGGCTTACCGTTCGGATCTCGAGCTGGCCTCGTCGGTGCTGCGGGGAAAATTGGCCCAGGCGGATATGGCATCGCTCGGTCGATTGGGTGAGGAATGGCAATCGCTGTCCCGTTCGTCAGTTGCAAGAAAATCGGCCGCACTTCGCCGGTTTTTCGGGTTCCTGTTCGAAGAGGGGATGCGCCCTGACGACCCGTCTGCGGCCTTGCCTCGCCCGGGCGGAGGACAACGCCTCCTGCCGCGCGTGCTGGACCATGATGCAATCGGGCGGTTGTTCGCGACGCTCGAGGCGCGGCTGGTCCGCAATGAGAATGCAGCGGAGGACGTGCGGTTGGCCGCCCTTGTCGAACTCCTTTACGGATCGGGCCTCCGCGCGACGGAACTGGTCTCGCTCACGGTCAACACGATCGCGCCGGATCGGCCTTATGCAATTCTGAAAGGAAAGGGCGGCCGCGAGCGCCTCGTGCCGCTGTCCGAGCGTGCGCGTGCGGCGGTTGCCTCATGGCGAAAGATCCGCGGCGATGCGCCGGGGTTCCTGTTTCCGTCCGGCGGAAAGCACCTGAGCCGTGTCAGGCTGTTCCAGCTGTTGCGCGGTTTGGCGGCCGAGGCAGGCGTCCCTCCCGAACGTGTCAGTCCGCACGTCCTGCGCCACGCATTCGCGACGCATTTACTGGAAGGGGGCGCGGATTTGCGCGCGCTACAGACGATGCTCGGCCATGCCGATATCGCCACGACCGAAATCTACACGCATGTCGAAACGGCGAAACTGGTAGAACTCGTGAAAACGCGGCACCCGATGGCGGATTCCGGCGAATAAGAGACGGTCATGGGAAATAAAAAAGGGGCGGGAAGACAAATCTTCCCGCCCCGATTTTAACCTTCATGAAAAGACCGGAGATAAATCCGGTCAGATCATAAATTAGCCCTTCGACATCGTGGTCGACGAGTTGTTGAAGGTCTTGCTGATCTGCGAACCCAGACCCGACATCGCGCCAACGGCGGCGACGGCGATCAGAGCGGCGATCAGGCCGTATTCAATTGCAGTCGCGCCCTTCTTGTCGGCGAACATCTTGCGAATCATCTTCATTACCGGTCTCCTGTTCAACGTCCACATACTACCCGACTGAGCCACAATACCCGGCTCAGTGGATTTGGGTTTATGGCGAGGAAGTTTCCAAAAACTTAACGTCAGCATAAATTTCGTCAGCTTTTCGAAACGACGGTGGACACGTTGTTCCACATGCCGATCGACGTATTTGCGAAGTTCTTGAGGCCCGCGAAGGCGCCCAGCACGACGAGTGCGGCGATCAGGCCGTATTCAATGGCATTGCCGCCCCTGCTGTCCCGCAGGAGCATGATAAAGATGCGTTTCATCGACTGTCCCCGGTCGAGCCGCAGTCCCATTACGGCTTGTGGGGAATAGGGGTTTGCGCGTTAAGAAAGTCTTGATGCAGTCGGTAATGACACAGAAACCATTGTTGCTCGTGGTCGCGGTCGCGCTGATCGACGGCGATGACCGCATACTCGTGCAGCAACGCCCGCCGGGTAAGTCCATGGCAGGCCTGTGGGAATTTCCCGGCGGCAAGGTCGAACCGGGCGAACGGCCTTCGGAAGCGCTGGCGCGAGAAATTTTCGAGGAACTCGGTGTCCAGGTGTCGGAAAGCGACCTGTTGCCAGGTCCGTTCGTCACCGAGCCGTTGGAGGACAGGTCGCTACTGCTCCTGCTTTTCCTGTGTCGCGAATGGCAGGGGCTGCCGGTGGCGCATCACGCCACGCAGCTTTCGTGGCATTCCGTGTCCGAACTGGGTCAGCTGGCAATGCCGCCGGCCGACATTCCCTTGGTCGAAAACCTCAAGCGCTTTCTGCAGCCCAACCAGTTAATATGATCAGTGACACTGTTTCGACCGTACGTCCGTCGGGACCGGCCATCGCCGCGAATGCCTGCCGCGCGGCATCGAGTTCCGCGCGTGTCAGTGCATAGCGTTTGGCAAGGACGTTCGTAGCGCCTGAGGCACGAAGATCGGCGAGCAAGCGATCCAGCGACCCGTAACTTAGCGTCTGCGTTTCGAGATCCGCGACAGGCAGAATAAAGCCCGTACGCGGCAAAAGGTCGCCAGCGGCGCGGACGTCGATCTCCGGATGGAAACGGGCGACGTACCGGTCCGATCGTCGTTGTGCGGCCGCCATTGCCATTCGGAGCGACGGCAGCGATGGCGCGCCGAACAGCGCGGCAAGAAACATCCCGCCGGGTTTCAACACGCGCCGCGCGGCAATCAGCGCACCCGGTAAGTCGTCGATCGTTTCGAACCCGGCCGCCGCTATGACGAGGTCGAATGTCTGATCGAGCGAGGAAAGCGCGTCCTCGTCGCAACGGATGGCATCGAAATGGACGCAATAATCGGTTTCGGTCACCACCATGCCCTGCGTGCGTAACACCTTCGCCAGTACACCGTGGCCGCTGTTGATGATCAGCGCCGTCCCAAATTCGCGCGAGACCATCGACAAGCGATCCAGCAGCACCTCGGCAACGTGCGCTTCAACGTCGGTGAAGCCTGTTCGTGCCGTCCGGTCCCGCCGCGCGCGGCGCGCGGAACTGTCGAAAATTAAGGGAACCCCGGTCATGGCGGGCCTTGTGCCGACCTGCAGGCGTGGCAACAAGGCTCTCGTGAAATTCCCCGTCCTGCAATGGTTGATCGACTTTGCCTTGCCGCCACGATGCCCCGGTTGTGGAGCGATCGTTGCGGCTGACCACCGGTTCTGCACGCCGTGCTGGGCGTCGCTCGACTTCCTGACCGGCGATGGATGTACGCTCTGTAACGCGCCGCTGAACGCTGTTGCGGCTGGAACGATCTGCGCTCCATGCCTTGAACAGCCGCCGCGGCATGATGGTGTTCGTGCCGCGGTATCCTATGGTCCCGTCGCACGCGACGTAGTGTTGCGACTTAAATATAGCCGGAAGACGGGCAATGCCGGGACGATCGGGAAGCTGATTGCGCGCAGCATAGATGGCGATGGCATGATCGTCCCCGTGCCGTTGCATCGATGGCGGCTGTGGGGGCGGGGGTTCAACCAGGCGGCGCTTATCGCCGCCAGCCTGTCGAAGGCATCGGGTCTGCCCGTCGCAACCGGACTCCTGCACCGAAAGCGAGCGACGCAATCTATGCGCGGGCTTTCGTCCCGCAAACGCGCCGATGCGGTACGGGGTGCATTCCGGACGACGGCAAGGATCGGCGGCGGCACCGTCTGGCTGGTCGACGACGTTTA
>APMI01042269.1_pt1 | contig 17351 bp, 10 predicted proteins | sample 667938 | NCBI WGS metagenome assembly APMI01 (sample SAMN01084076, study PRJNA167559) | wastewater metagenome | biome: Wastewater | place: Denmark: Ejby Moelle, Odense | collected 2011-11-28 | reverse complement strand
ACCAGCGCAGGGCTACACTTATCTCCGTGGCAATCCTGTCCAAACAAACGGGGCCAGCTCTAGGTTTCTCCTCTGTGCCTTCAAGCAGCGGGCCCCAGTAGCTTGAAGCGATGCCGATGGAGCGACGGGCTTGACGGAAGTCTTGTGAAAGGAGGCTCTGCGCCTTATTTGTACCGACAAACAGAATTGGGACGCCAAGTTCGTTGGAGGCCGAGACAAGCAGGGTCATTAACGCGTCGTGGTTCTTGGGGGAGTTCTCGAGGTTTTGAAGTTCGTCTACAACGAGGAGGCCCACTGCATGCATATGCAAAACTCGAGCCGCGTGGTTCATCAGGGTTTCCGCACCCGAGCGTTCCTTGCCATACTGTTTCCCGTAGTTTGCGTCAGGCAGCAACAGGTCCATCTTTCGAAATATTGATTCCGCGAGCCCTTTGACGCTGGCTCCGTCGTAGGGCATTTCGATGTGCAGATATGGAACTTGATAGATATTGTGCTGCGGATGAAATATCACCGCAGGCACTCGCTGGAGTATGCGTTGGATGGTGGTCGTCTTGCCCATTCCAGGGATTCCAATGAGAGCACCAGAAAGCTGCGCGGTTAGCTGGACAAGCGATGTATTGAAGGTCTTGCCGGCTTTTTGTTGCTCATAAAGCTTCGTGAAAACCCGCTGCGATTCCACGGTACGGGGTGCGCGACCAACATACCCTTGGCGCATCAGAGTGTCGATGTGCTGAGCGAGACGCAGATGCCTGTCCATTGGAACCATGAAGCTAGAGAGTTGGGCAAGCATTTGTAGCCTCTCCGATTGGGTCCATTCTCTTTGTGTGGTGTCGAATTCTGGCGTGCTAAATAAGGATTCGATTAGAGCATCATCCTCGAGAGGGGTGGGCAAGGCTTCGATGAGCGGGTTGCCACGATACTGTGGAATTCGTTGCGGCGTATAAAGTGCCTCCACTGCGAACGAGAGAAAGTTGCGATTATTTGCCATTCAAAAGCTCCATGTACTTTTGCTGGCGCGATTTGGCAGAATTTAGTGGGCTTGCCTCAACCGACAGTGCATCAGACCTACCTGTTGGCATTGGAATTATTGTTGCAGATGGTTCGAGGGGGGCGGGGGGCGGTCGCACAGACTCTTGCCGCTCGTGACGACGAGCATCTTCTCTCGCAGCCTTGGTATCCTTTTTTCGCGCCGACCTAGACTTGCCCTTGGTTGCCTTCTCCATTTCGGATGTTCCGTAGCTGACCGTTGCGGCGATGCTTTGATGGAAGTCCGCCTTCAACTGGCGGGTGAGTTGCTCGCCTTGGTGGTTGAGTTGCCGTTTTAGGAAGCCCAATGCCTCGACTTCTCGATGGCTCAAACCGCGAAAATGTGAACACTTGTCCAGTAGATGCGCTTTGAAATAGAGGTCGTGATTGCCTTTGTCGTGGATATAGATGGTGTCTACCAGACGCAAGTCGTAGGAAGCCTGAACGGTAAATCGGCTGTGGCCGGCTGCCACAAACCAGCCATAGTCCATCGCTTCTTGAGCACCGTAGAAACAGTCCCCGAGTTGGATGCCTTCGCGAGTGACAGTTACCTCAGTCTTGGGTAGCAGGGCGAGACGTACCTCTTCTTCGGTATACGTGGAGAGGAGACCTGCCCGGTCTTGAATCTCGGTATTCCAAATATTGATTGCCGTTGGCTGCATGCCTTGAAGTACATATTGTGGCGCCAGTGGGTAGTTTGGCATTGGCGATTTGTTGTGTGCGATGATGATTTCCAGAATGATTTTTCGGAATTCAGCAAGCGTGTGTTGTGCATCTTGGCTGTAGTCTCGGCGCTGCCGCTTGCCGAAATCCTCTGGAGGGACGTAACCGGGGATGACGCCGCGTAAGGTGCGTTGCGTTTGCTTGAATCCGCATTCGACATGTGGCTTCCAGTCCCCACGGCCTTTGGGCAGATTCGTGATTATTAGGTCAAGGCCATCAGCAATCTTGGTGCTTTCATTTCCAAGCATTTCTGGTCCTCGGTCGCCTAAAAATTCTTTTGGCATGACACCGTGTGCTGGCCAATCTTCTGGGTAGTAGCTCACGCCATAGCGTTTGCAGAGCGCCTCTTTGTTCTCTGCAATGGATAGGATTGCTTGTAATGCTCCCAGCCAAGACGCTTCCTCAAGTCCGACGTAGAAGCCTATTACTAGATTACTTTTGCGGTCGCGTATCATGTACAGGCAGGGTTTGCCGATAATCTTGGCGCGGTTGTCGTGGTGGACCAAGTGAAAATCCACGACTGTTGAGTCGATTTCATAGACATCGCCCACGGTAAATGTTGCGTGCCGCAGGCTGCCTAAAACTGCTCGGTGATTGAGCTCGAACTCGGTATCGCCCTTGCGGGAGCGGGTGACCAATTCAGCAGGCAAATGCTCGCGTGAATGTCTGCGGAATTGAGCCAGGCTGGGTCGCTCTCCGGGAAGATTCAAAATAAGCTGGTCTTCAGCGTCAACGTAGCTGTAGTGTTTTTCGAGCAGAGCTTGGTATGTGTCGTCTAGTGTGACGAGTGCTCTGGTCAAGTACATTGATTTGATAATGTCTTGGATAAGAGCCAGGTCAGTAGGTGTTATCTGGTAAGTGGGGGTCCCATATTTTGAAGGGCGTCCTCGGCCGGCAGTGGCACCAGCGACATTGCCGCTACGATGGAACTGCGGAGTAAGTGCCTGAGGATTTTGCCCATTGCGCCACCAGGAACGTAGATGTTTATATATCGTTTGTGGTGAACACTTGAGTTCCGCAGCGCGGGCTTGCACCATAGCCGAGCGCTTTGTTGGGTCATAGATGTCTGCCGTTGCAACCAAGGGCTCTATGCGCGCGTAGGATGTGTCTCGCCGTTGCTTTGCGGCTTCTGACAGTTTCAGCGTTGCCACACTGCGTGGCCGTTCAACTTCGATAAATTCGTTCGCGTCTTGAACGAGGTCGGCAGGTATGCCCTTGGGGAGCGCTTTGTCATCTCCCAAATTAAAAAGCCAAACAGTCTGGTTAGATTTATCCATGTCGAGAACACGCCAGCGACTGCCGGTAGGTTTGTGCTCTAGCACTTGGTTTTTCCCAATCATGGTTATGCTCCGACAACGTGTAAGGTTGGGGCCTGAGCTACCCTGAACATGGTCACAGGTGTTGCCGGTAAGTCTGGTTGGTTCAAGTCAGTAAGTAATGTGCCTTCCCAAAGTAAGGCGCGGGCAACCAGGAGACCGGTACCTGGTAGAGCGCCAATACGTGCGTCGAAGTTTGCACAAAACTGCGCTAGGCTACCTCTGCCAGGAGCGCGCGACAGTTCATAGGCCATTCGTCGCCCATGTTCTGCCATAGATTCTGGGCGCTCAGCCCAACCGTTGTCGTCGAGTACAGCTCCGCGAAACCATGCGATGTTCCTGACCTTGCTTACCGGAAGCTCGGAATCAATGACAAGACGGTGCGGGACGCCGAGACTGTCGAAATAAATTCGTTCGAGTTCCAGTTTTTCCATTACACGAAGGTTTTCGAGGTCTGAAGCAGTCTTGCAACTGAATGCTTCAAGGCTGGCGATTCCGTTCCGGATGAACTTAACAAGAAAGTCAGTCGTCATGACGGAATTGATTCGCGTACCCGGGTATGCCGGATGTTTTATGCCAAGCTTGGCTGCGAAGGATAGTGTTTCCTCGCGGGGTAGAGGAAACTGTTCGCGAATATCGGCGACGTCTGGGGAGAACTCGAGCATGAGGAAGAACTGCCATTCCACATCGGAAAGCAACTCGTGGTGACGGCCACTCTTGTGACTGAACACCCGTCGGCTTTTCCCTCGCGACGAAAAGTCGCTTACCCTAATCCAGGATTTGTAGCTTGCCCCAATTCCTTTGCCTCGCCCTTCTCGTTCGAATTGGGCAATTTTTTCTTCAGACCATTTGATTTTCGATGCCATGCAAAATCTCCTAGGTGAAGGAGATGCAAGACAATTCATAGCATCGGCAGGGTGCACATGGCACCGCAAGTCTACGAATTCGACAAATGTACGAAGGAGTTGTGAGCGGTAAGGAGGTTGAGAGACTCCTGGTCGACAGGGAAACCTGTGCCCTAGGCAATTGCCTGGGTTTTACGAGTCTAAGCGGTGTTCGTTTCAGCATTTCTACGCCTTTTTAGTCCGTTCACTAATAGGCGTGCCTGCCAAAACGCGGGCATTTTCAAAGACTTGTATAAAAATCAATCAATTCAGTCCTGTTAAGGACGTCTATAGGCTACAAACATTTCTTTAAATTGGCAACTATGCCAAGTTGTTAACAGCAGGGGAGGATTGATTGGGGCGTAATGTGTACAAGACGACTTGTGCCTCAAATCGCGGAACTTTTACCCGTAATGGATACCGGGGGTTGTATAGTTGCGGTAAGCTAGCGAATTGCTAGCGTTTTACTTACAGGAGCTCTGCAATGGCTGTTGCCAAGTCGCAGGTGGTTAGTGTCAGAGTGGAGCCGCACATCAAAGCGGCACTTCAGACGGCCGCTGACCGCGAGATGCGTAGCGTCGCCAACATGCTGGAGGTTATGGTGGTGGCTTACTGCCGTAGCCAGGGCTACCCTCTTGAGGGTGTGCCGAGCGAGGCGTTGCCCAACACAAATCCCAAAGGAAATGTTGAGTGACAGAGCAGCGCCAAGAACTTTTGACTCAGCTGGGATTCCGTTTCGGCATGAACGGGCCACATGCTGCCCGTACCATGATGCTGGATGACCTGCGCCTGCTGATGTCGCATACGCCAGCTCAAGCGACGCGAGCCGAATACGCATCGGCCATCGTTGACAGCAATGTGCTGGGTAAGCCAACCCGGAAGGCAAGGGAATTAGCCCTGCGGCACATGGCTACTCTCTATGCGCTGGACCCGGTCAATCCCATATTTCGTGCACTCCGGCGCTTGTGGTCACTCGATGAATGCGCTCAGCCGATGCTCGCATTGGCTGTTGCTCTGGCGCGTGACCCCTTGTTGCGAGGTACCCAGGGTTTCTTTCTTGGTCAGGCCGCTGGTACGTCTGTCCCGCGCGGCGCGGTTGAGGATTTTCTCAATACCACGCACCCGGACCGTTTCAGTCCTGCCTCTCTGAAGTCATTTGCGCTAAACGTCGCCGGCACATGGACGGCCGCAGGAATCTTGCATGGACACGTACGCAAGACACGCGCTGCCGCTCCCTTGCACCCTGAGTCCACCACGCTGCTGCTGTTCTTAAGCTACTTAGAGGGGCGCACTGGGCAACGCTTATTCTCATCCGACTGGATGAATCTACTGGGAGGCTCACTTGATGAGCTAGAGGCGCTGGCAAACTCTGCATCACATAGGGGCCTTCTTGTTTTCATGAATGCTGGCGGAGTCAAGGAAGTGCGTTTTCCCGACTACCTCACCCCCGAAGAAGAACACATTCGCCAGGAGGTTTCCCATGTCGTCTAAGGTCGCCAAACTGGTGTCCGCCTACCGCCAGCACCTTACGGTTCCCTGGCAAGCCGGACTTGCCGCCATCCAGCGAGTCATTTTTGCCGTTTACGACAAAGCGGACGAACTGCGCCTACGCGCCAACGTCGAGGAGTTTGCCTTGGCCACTCAGCAAGCAGGCAAGCAGTGGTTGCTCCTGGATGTGACCAACGCCTTTCCGGAGTGGATGGCCAGTCAGGAGTACCGCGATGCCTACTTCGAGTCTCCGGAGGACCTGGCCGGCTACCAGACTGGCGAGCTGACCGAATTCGTCGCAGACCTCAACGCCAAACTGAAGACACGCATTAGCGCTGAAGCAGGCCCCGACACCGTCGTTGCGTTACTTGGTGTTGGTGCTTTGTTCGGGCTGGCCCGCGTTTCGTCGGTGGTCGAGGGCATCAAAGAGGCGGTCCAAGGCCGTCTGCTGGTGTTCTTCCCCGGCGAGCACCACCCGGAAAACCACACCTATCGACTACTGGATGCACGCGACGGCTGGAACTACCTGGCCGTCCCTCTGCTGGCCCAGGACTAATCTCACCAAGAATCAGGCAAGGACCACCATGCTGAACAGGGACATCTACAACAAACCTCCGAAAGAAAACCGCCTCGTCAATAACGGTGTGGCGGAGGTTTCGGAAGACCATTCCGAAGCTGCGCAGGCCATCCTGCGCTACGAGCTGGAGACTTTCGTCTGCGATGGTCAGTACGAGAAAGGTCTGGAAACTATCCTCGACAAGTTCCTGTTAAACCTCGATGCAGGAAGCGAGCAGCCTGGCGTCTGGATTTCCGGCTTCTACGGCAGCGGTAAGTCACATTTAGCCAAGATGCTGCGCACGCTGTGGACAGATTATCTGTTCTTAGATGGTGCGACCGCCCGCAGCCTGGCCAAGCTGCCCACCGGGGTATTCGAGCATCTAAAGGAGCTCAGCACCCAAGGCAAGCGCCACGGAGCACTGCATGCCGCCGCCGGCAAGCTCGGCGCAGGTGCTGGCGACAAGGTGCGCCTTGCCCTGTTGGGCATCGTCTTCAAGTCCAAGGGGCTGCCTGAGCAGTACAACCAGGCACAGTTTGTTCTATGGATGCAGCGCGAAGACATCCTGCCCAGCATTGAAGCCGAGCTGAAAGCAGCCGGTCGTTCGCTGGCGCAAGAACTGCCGCACATGTACGTTTCTAGCCATCTCGGCAAGGCACTGCTGAAGGCCCGTCCAGACCTGGCGCATAGCGAAGCTGACGCGCGCAAGCTGCTTAAAGAACAATTCCCGCAGGTCACCGACGTCACCAGCGAGCAGATGACCACCGCCATCGAGGCGGCATTGGCGGTCGACGGCAAGTTCCCACTGACCCTGGTAGTGCTGGACGAGGTGCAGCAATACATCGGCGCCGATGCCGAAAAGGCCTTCCAGGTTCAGGAGGTCACCGAGACCCTCAGCAAACACTTCAACGGCAAGCTGCTTTTCGTTGGTACCGGTCAATCGGCTCTCTCTGGCATGCCCAACCTCCTGCGCCTGATGGGGCGCTTCCCTGTCCAGGTGATGCTGGGCGACTGGGACGTCGAGAACGTCACGCGTCAAATTATCCTCGCCAAGAAGCCCTCTGCCCAACCAGAGGTGGAACAAGTCTGGCGAGCCAATCTTGGCGAAATTTCCCGCCACCTGCGCGGCACCAAGCTGGAGCATGTCACCGACGATGAAGATGTCCTGACCTCTGACTATCCACTTCTTCCGGTGCGCCGCCGCTTCTGGGAGCGCGTTCTTCGTACCATCGACACCACTGGCACAGTGTCGCAACTACGCAGTCAGCTACGCGTGGTGCACGAAGCCGTCCTGGCCACGGCCGAAGCGCCCTTGGGCCATGTGGTTTCCGGTGACTTTCTGTATGACCAGATTGCTGCAAACCTTGTCTCCACCGCCCAGCTGCCCAAGGAAGTATTTGAGAACGTCCAGCGTTTTGCTGCAGGCGATGCTGACAACCAGCTGAAGGCAAGGCTGCTCAAGCTCATCTACCTCATCAACAAGCTACCCGCCGATGCCGCCTTGGACCTCGGATTGAAGGCGACTGAGGATGTATTGGCGGACCTCCTGGTGACTGACTTGTCTGCCGGCTCCTCTGAATTGCGGAAGAAGCTCCCTGCGTTGCTGGACGAACTTCAGAATAAGGACCATCTGGTGATGGCTCTGGCCGGTGGCAGCGGCACCGAGTATCGTCTACAAACCCGGGAATCGAGCGCCTGGTACGACGAGTTCCGAGCTCAGGAAGCCGAACTCAAGGCCGCTCCGCAACGAGTCGAACAGAAGCGCGCCGACCTGCTCAAAGCCCGCTTCGGCGAGGTTCTGAAGCAGGTTCGCGTTGTGCAGGGCAAGGACAACGTCGAGCGCCGCCTCGTGCCGACCTACGACGACAGTCTGCCTAAGGACAACGATAAGAGCTTGTACCTATGGATTCAGGATGGATGGCAGACGGAGGAAAAATCTGTCATTGCCGAAGCCAAGGCCAAGAGCACCGACAACCCCACTCTGTTCACCTTCCTGCCGGCACAGCACAAGACCGGGCTAACAAATGCCATCGTGGCACAGGAAGCATCGCGCACGACGCTGCAGAAAAAAGGTAGCCCATCTACCGAAGAGGGGCGTGACGCACAACGCTCGATGGAAAGTCGTCAGCGCACAGCTGAGAGAGAACTGGCCGAACTGCTGGACCAACTCATTGCTGGCGTTCGTGTGTTCCAAGCTGGCGGACAAGAAGCGACCGATGGCAATGACTTGGCCGACCGCATCAAACGCGCAGCCAAATCCTCTGCCATTCGCCTCTACAGCCAGTTCGATGCCGCTGACCATGATATGTGGAGCAAGGTGCTCGATGAAGCGCGCAAGGGCAACCTGGAGGCGCTGAAGGCCGTGGGCCATACACAGGAAGCAGACAAGCACCCAGTTTGCCAAAAACTACTGGCGTACATCGGCCCTGGCAAGAAAGGTGCTGAGATTCGTGACAACTTCGAGGCCCCGCCTTTCGGGTGGCCACGTGACTCCATCGATGGTGCCCTGTATGCCTTGCTGGCTGCCGGCCACATCAAGGCGACCGATGCCTCTTCCAAGGCAGTGGATGCCAAGAGTTTGGACCGCGCCAAGCTTACCCAGGCTAGCTTTCAGCGTGAAAGCATCAACATCACCCCGCCGCAGCTCATCAAGATTCGCTCAATGTTCAGTGCCGTGGGTGTGCCTTGCCAGCCCAAGGAAGAGTTGACCAAGGTGCCGGCCTTGTTGGCCAAACTGCGCGACCAGGCATCCAAGGCGGGCGGTCTGGCACCGGCACCAGCAGCTCCGAAACTGACATCCATCGAAGCCATTGAGGCACAAACTGGCAACGCCCAACTTCTGGAACTATTCTCACGCTACGACGAAATCGTTGGTCTGTCCAAGACCTGGACCAAGACAGCCGATGACATTGCAAAGCGCCTGCCTGTCTGGAATAAGCTGACGGAGCTGCTGCGCCATGCCAAAGCGCTAGCCCCCTATGTCTCACTCAAGGCTGAGGTCGATGCCATTGAAGCCCAGCGCAGCCTCCTGGCCGAACCGGACCCGGTACGCCCAATGTTTGACAAGACGGTAGGCCTGTTGCGTCAAGCTTTGACCGCCAAGTTGGATGCCTTTGTGCAGACCTTCAAGCAATACCAGGCACAACTCCATGCCGATGCCGACTGGAACAAGCTGACGGATGCACAGCGTACCGAGCTGACGGCTCAACACAACCTGGCTGCACCGCCTGCGGTATCCATCGGCACGCCTGACGATTTGCAGGATGCCCTGGACGACTGTGACTTGGACCACTGGGTTTCCAAGACCCAGGCGCTGCCTAGCCGGTTCGAGGCGGCTCGTCATGCCGCCGTGCTGCTGTTGAAGCCCAACGTTGTCCATGTTGCACTGCCAAAGCGAACTTTGAATGACGAAACAGAACTCAAAGCTTGGCTCGCAGAGGTTGAGACTTTGCTGAATGCGAAGCTGAAGCAAGGTCCAGTTGCGCTCTGAGTTACCGATGACACGCGTGGTCCCTTCTCCGTTGTACGCTTGGGTTAATAAAAAGGCCGCTCTTCCCAGGCGGTACTCTATGGCGCCTGATGAGGGTGAACTGCCTGCCACCGATGCTGGCGCGAACGAATGGTCGGTATCAGTTGCGCTTGATGAAGCGGTGCCCTTGCACTCAATCGCGGAAGCAAAGTGGAAAAGTTTGGCTGAGACACGTCGAGCCACAGATACCTACCTCAAGCAAGCAGATGTCTTAATTGACGGAATTTGGGGTGGAACACTCGACAGTGAGGAGCGCGACCTCATTCTTTCAACCCTTGGAGAGCCTCCCGTATTTTGCTTACCTATCTATCTAGTATCAGTTGGCCAAGGAGAAGACGAGCGGGTTGTCTACATTGGCAAGACAAGCTCATCGACCAGGTTCTCGAATGGACACCGAGTGGGATTGAAGCTTCACCATCCCGAATATGCGCAGCTCGTTAAGACCGTCTATCGTTGCTCAGTATTGTTGTACGTTCATGACGAGTACGTGGCTTTGGAGTGGGTTCAGCCAGAGGCGTTGGCCGAGAATATTCTGGACCGTGTGGAATCAGTCCTGATTTATGCCCTACAACCCGAGCTGAACGTCGCAAAGCGTCGCCGACCGAACCTCGATAAGCCTATTGAGATTCACGTCCAGAACTATGCGCAGTCCGAGCTATTGGATGACTTGATGCTATGGCTAAGAAATGGCGAGCCATTGAGTTTTTGCTAGCTCGTCAACGGAGAAATTTTTGAACACAAGTCTTAACAACCAACCGCTGGCCAAATCCCTGCGCACCCAGCTCGAAAACACCGTTAAATCCGCCCGCGACATGGCAGAGAAGGGGGCCAGCGCAGCCCTCAGCCAACTGGCCGTGGGTGAAGCCAAGGCCCCCGACTACCTGACCGACGAGCTCAAGGCCCTGCGACGCCGCCTGCGCGCTCACGGCCGCGCTTTGGGCGACAAGAAGGCCAACGACGATACTCAAGGCGTTCAGCATTTGGTATGGGAAGTGGCCTACGAGCACTGGCACCGCATGCTGTTCGCCCGCTTCCTGGCCGAGAACGGCCTGCTGCTGTGGGAGCCTGGTGCGGCGGTATCCCTGGACGACTGCGAAGCCCTGGTTCAGGAAACCGACCCGGCGATGAACCTGGGCGCCAAGACCAAGTGGGAATTGGCCGGCAAGCTCGCCGCCCGCATGCTGCCGCAGGTGTTCAAGCCGCAAAGCCCGGTTTTCGAGCTGGCCTTCGCGCCCGAGCACCAACGCGAGTTGGAACGCCTGCTGGCCGCGCTGCCGACCGAGGTATTCAAGGCAAGCGATAGCATGGGCTGGGTGTACCAGTTCTGGCAGGCTAAGCGTAAGGACGAGGTCAACGCTTCGGAGGTGAAGATTGGCGCCGACGAGCTGCCCGCCGTCACCCAACTCTTCACCGAGCCCTACATGGTGGACTTCCTGCTCCACAACTCGCTGGGCGCCTGGTGGGTGACTCGCCACCCGGGCCAGACCTGCCCGGTGCCGCTGACCTACCTGCGCACGCTGGACGACGGCACGCCCGCCGCCGGTAAGTTCGAAGGCTGGCCTGACCGCCTGGAAGACTTCAAACTGCTCGACCCCTGCTGCGGCTCGGGTCACTTCCTGGTGGCCGCCTTCCTGCTGCTGGTGCCCATGCGCATGGCCGCCGAGGGACTGAGCGCGAGTGCTGCGGTCGACGCCGTTTTAAGCCGAAATTTGCACGGCCTGGAGCTAGATGCCCGTTGCGTGGAAATCGCCGTCTTCGCGCTGGCCCTGGCGGCTTGGCGCTTTCCGGACGAAAACGGTGACCCGCTGGGCGTGCGCGCCGACATGCCCGCGCCGCAAGTCGCCTGCTGCGGCTTGAAGGGGGCTGCCAAGCCCGAGGACTGGATGGCCCTGGTGCCGGACGACGCCGCCAACGCCGCCTACCTGCGACAGGAACTGCGCCTGCTGCACGCCAGCTTTGCCCAGGCGCCGCTGCTGGGCAGCCTGCTTGACCCGGCGCGCAGCCTCAAGAATGACCTGGCCACGTCCAGCTTCGAGACGCTGCGAGACTTGCTGGGGCGTGCGCTGGCTACCGAGCGCCCGGCCACGCTGTGGGAGCAGGCCAGCGAGTTGCAGGACGACAGCTGGGACTTGGCGCTCACGGCCAAGGGCCTGTTGGATGCGGCGCGGCTACTGGATGGGCGCTACCACCTGGTGGTGACCAACGTGCCCTACCTGGCGCGCGGCAAGCAGCATGACGTGTTGAAGGACTACTGCGAGGCCCACTACCCCGAGGCCAAGAACGACCTGGCCAACGTCTTCCTGGAGCGTTGTCTGGAACTCAGTCTTGACCAGGGCGCGGGCGTGGTGCAAATCGTTATGCCGCAGAATTGGCTGTTCCTGAGTGGCTACAAGAAGCAGCGGGGGTCACTGCTCAAGCGGGTGCAGTGGAACCTCCTGGCGAGACTGGGGCCGGGCGCCTTCGAAACCATCAGCGGCGAGGTGGTGCAGGCGGTTCTGCTCACCAAGACAGTAGCCCCAGCAACGGAGAGCTTTCAGCTCCACGGCCTGGACGTCAGCGCGCCGAAGAGGGCGCAGGAGAAGGCCGCGTTGCTGCGTGAGGGCGAGGTCTTGTCGGTAAGCCAGAAGGGGCAGTTAGGAAATCCAGATGCTACGGTGGCGTTTGGCGAGATTGGTGGAGAGTTATTGCTTAAGAGCTACGCGAATTCCACTCAAGGATTCGGGACAAGTGACAATGCTCCATTTATTCGATTCTTTTGGGAGCTACTGGAAGTTCCACTGGGCTGGGAAAGGATTGTGAGTGCAGTTGAGTCAACAACAGAGTATGGGGGGCGAGAGAGCCTGCTCTGCTGGGAAAGCGGCGAAGGACGCTATTTTCAGCATGCCATGGCCCTGAAGAAGGAAGGGCGGCTTGGTGGCTGGAAGTCGGGTTTTGATGCTTGGCGTCGGATTGGCATATCAATCTCTGAAATGCGCGATATGCCTTGCACAATTTATTTGGGCGAAATGTTTGACAACACAGCGCATGCGGTTGTCCCGAAATCCAATGAAAACTTGTTGCCAATATGGTGTTTTTTATCCTCCGGTAGCTTGGTTGATGAGTTGAGAAAGCAGCATCAGGGTCTGAAAGTATCAAATCACGCTCTTCTAAACGTTCCCTTCGATGTGGCTTACTGGCAACAAGTCGCCGCCGAACGCTACCCCAACGGCCTTCCGAAACCTCACTCCGATGACCCCACCCAGTGGCTGTTCCACGGCCACCCGCAGCCCGCCACAGACCCGCTGCAAGTCTCCGTCGCCCGCCTCGCAGGCTACCGCTGGCCAGCCGAGACCGACGCGTCTATGGAACTGGCCGACGAGGCACGCACCTGGATTGCTCGTTGCGACCAACTGACCGAGCACACCGACGACGACGGCATCGTCTGCCTGCCTTCGGTGCGCGGCGAACCGGCGGCGCATGACCGCCTGCTCAAGCTGTTGATTGCCGCCTGGGAGACGGTGCAGCCCGGCAGCTGGAAGCCCGCCGTGCTCGACAAGCTGCTCGCCGATGCCGACTGCGCCGGCAAGGGCCTGGACGTCTGGCTGCGCGACAAGTTCTTCGAGCAGCACGCCAAGCGCTTCCACCACCGCCCCTTCATCTGGCATGTGTGGGACGGCCTGAAGGACGGCTTCGCCGCGCTGGTTAACTACCACCTGCTCGACGCCAAGAACCTGGAGCGCCTCATCCATACCTACCTGGGCGACTGGATACGCCAGCAGGAGGCAGGCGTGCGCGATGGTGCTGATGGTGCACAGACCCGCCTCGCCGCCGCCCAAGACCTGAAACGTCGCCTGGAATTTATCCTCGAAGGCGAGCCACCTTACGACATTTTCGTGCGCTGGAAGCCTCAGGCCGAACAACCCATCGGCTGGAACCCCGACCTAAACGACGGCGTGCGCCTGAACATCCGCCCCTTCATGACCGCCGAGGTCCTGCGCCAAAACAAGAAGCCCAAGCTCAACATCACCTGGGACAAGGACCGCGGCAAGGACGTAGAAAGTGCGCCGTGGTTCAAGGTGTTCGGTGGCGACCGCATCAATGACCATCACCTCTGCATCTCAGAAAAAGAAGCATCCAGGGGCAACCGCTGATGCAACTCACCAATATTCAGCTTGAGAATTTCCGGGGCATCAAGACACTGGAGTTGCCTCTAGGGGCTACGACTGTTCTGGTTGGGGAAAACAACAGCGGAAAGACGACTGTTCTTCATGCGCTTCGTGCTTGTCTTCAATACCTGCGAACCGGTGGCAGGGCGACTGTTTTCGATGATTTTGACTTTCATTTCGACAATGATGCTGCGGACCCTACAAGTGCTCCGCCGATTGACATCACGCTGACATTTGAAGAGTCAGAAGGAAATGAGTGGTCTGAGGAGATTGAACGTCAGCTAGGTGGAGATGGTGGAATTCTTATGCCAATTGCGCCAAAAGACTTCTACCGTGTTCAGCTCAAGGTTACCTCGCAGTTTTCGCCAGTCACATCAGAAATCGTTACGTCGTACGCATTCTTGGACGCTGCAGGAAAACCGCTGGCTGGCAAAAGTCAGGGCCGTCTGACAGCCTTGCAACAACTTCGCCCTCTTTTCTATTTATCGGCTCTTCGTGATGCAGGCAAAGAGTTTTCGAAGACTTCCCAATTTTGGTCTCCGTTTGTCAAAAACTCCCAAATAGATGCTGCAAAAAAGGCGGAAATTGAGGACCAACTTCAAGCTATCAATGAAGAAATTATCAAAGCCCATGGCACTTTTAAAGGTGTCCGTGAGCACCTGTCAAAGGTTCAGGAGCTAGTTTCCTTAGGTAGTGACGATGTCGTTAGTGTCGACGCCATACCAGCCCGCATCTTTGACATGCTGAATAGAACCCAAGTCAGTATTGCCTCGGCGACAGGGGCTCGCTTGCCCATCGCTCGTCATGGTGAGGGTACCCAGAGCCTTACAGTTCTCATGCTTTTTGACGCATTCCTGCGGTCTGAGCTTGCCAGGAAACAAGGGGTCAAAGAATCGAAGCCAATTGTTGCGCTTGAAGAGCCTGAAGCGCATTTGCATCCGACTGCGGTTCGGGCGCTTTGGAAAACCATCAAGGGTATTGACGGGCAAAAAATCATTGCCACGCACTCGGGGGACCTGCTATCGGAGGTGGATATTGGTGACATTCGCCGCCTTTATCGAAAGGATGGCCAGGTCAAGTACGGGATGATTCCGGCGGACCTACTTCGGAACAGAGAGCGGCAAAAGTTCAATTTTCTGGTACGACGCACTCGTGGAGAGTTGTTTTTCGCACGATGCTGGTTGCTCGGCGAAGGAGAGACGGAAGCAATCCTGTTCCCCGGTGTGGCAGAGGTGCTTGGTATCGACCTAGAGCAAGCCGGGGTACGTTGTGTGGAATATCGACAAGGCGACATTGCATATTTTCTGGACGCGGCTAATGCTCTCGGGATTTCATGGTTCTGCTTAATCGACTGCGACGGTCAAGGCGCCTCTGACTTTACGAAAGCCACCAAACGGCTTCCAGATGGAGCTGTTCAAGACAACCATGTGTTGATGCTGCCAAACCACCAGGCTATCGAGGAGTATCTAGCAAATAACGGGTTCCTCGATGTCTATGAGGCTGTGGCAAGTCCACAAAAGCGACAAAAAATGACAGCCCAAAAAGGGGAGCCAGAATATGTTGCTCAGCTAGTCAAATGTATTGGCGATGAAGGTAAGCCAGCAGCCACTCACGCGGTTGTCGAGGATATTCGCAAAAAAGGTCCCGGTTCAATCCCCGCCGAGTTGAGGGACGTCATCCTTAAAGCAGCCGCTCTTGGTAGGAGAGGTTAATGGAATACCTAAAGACGCTAAATGCCAATCAGACTGAAGCTGCCTTATGGGATGAAGGCCCTATGCTTGTGCTGGCCGGGCCAGGCTCGGGAAAGACAAAAACTCTGACCTCACGGGTTGCTCGGCTGATTGAGCAAAGTGAAGGCGAGTCGTTTCGAATTCTTTGCCTCACGTTCACGACAAAGGCTGCGACCGAGATGCGCAAGCGCCTGTACGAGCTGGTGCCACAAGCTCGGGAGCGCGTGCTTCTCTCAACCTTCCACTCCTTTGCCGCCGATATTCTTCGGCAGCATGGCAGCCATTTTGGGCTGACGCCGGATTTCGAGATTATTGAGCGGGCCGAGCAGACCTCTATCGTTAAACATGTTTTAGCCGAAAATGCCGATACCTTCACTCGGGTGCTGTCAGCAGAGAAAGCGCTAGACGCACTCGATTTTCTGTTCAAGAACCTGATACCCGACGAGTCGGTAGCGGGACTCATAAAAGATGCCGAGGTTGGCAATCAACTAGCGGTTTTATTTGCGGCCTACAAGGCAAGAGTGCTCAGTCAGAACGCGCTCGACTACGGCGCAATGCTTTATTTTTGCGAGCGGCTTCTGCTGGAAAGGCCCCGGCTGGCCAAACAATTGAGAAGCGTCTACAAATACGTTTGCGTCGATGAGTTTCAGGACACAAACCTTGCTCAGTACAAAATGCTGCGTGCGCTGGCCCCAGACCAAGATGCCAATCTATTTATCGTGGGTGACGACGACCAAATCATCTACCAATGGAATGGCGCCAGTCCTGCACGAATCAATGAGCTGGGGCAGCACTACAACTTGACCATCATTCAGTTGCCTGAAAACTACCGCTGTCCTGCCGAAGTTGTGTGGCTTGCGAACGCGCTTATCGCGCACAACGGCGACAGGGCCAGCGGCAAAAAACCTCTTCAAGCAATGCGCCAGGCAGCCAGTGCTCATCCCATCACGCTTCAACAATTTGCCGACGAAAATGCCGAGGCAGAATGGGTTGCAAGCCAGATTGCGGAACGAATCTCAGCAGGGACGCTTCCTCACGACATCGTCGTTCTTGCACGGAATAGTAAGCTTCTTTCCGGGGTTGGCCGGCGGTTGGCTCAGCTGGCCATTGAAGTGCATGTTCAGCAGCGAAAGACTCAGTTTGAGAGCTCGCCCTTACGGTTGGTGATGGCAGCCCTCAAGCTTTCTATCGTGCGCTCGGATAACGATTTGGCGTCTTCCCTTACTAAAGCGCTATCCGATTGCCTCGGCGTGGACCTGGAGCACAAGCTTCTGGAGGCTTTGACAGCAGAAACCAACGGTGATTTTGTGGTGGCCTTGGATAGGCTGCTGGCAAGTGGAGCGGATACCCCGGCAGCGCTCTCAAGCGCGGTTAAGTCTCTGGTGGGAGGAGATTACGCGTCGTTCCTGAAAGAGACTTTCGCGTTCTTTAACGCAGAGGAATCCCGGGCTGCGCAGGGAAGCGAAGTCTTTGCAGACTACCCTACTGAGCACGATATTTGGCGAGGTATCGTCAATGACCTAGGGGGAGAGGCCGAGGCTTATCAACTACCGTTGGGCCAATTGCTGCAAGAGATAGCGCTTGCCAACAAGTCACCGGAAGCCCCCTCTACCGCAGTTAGATGTTTTACCGTTCATGGTTCAAAGGGCATGGAGTTCAAGCACGTTTACTTGGTAGGGCTAGCGGAAGACCAGTTACCCTCATTCCAGGCTAAGAAAACGGGCGATACTGGCCGGGAAATGCAGGAAGAGCGTCGGAACTGCTTTGTTGCTATCACGAGGACCATCGAAACTCTGACTTTGAGTTACGCCGAGAGGTACAACGGGTGGCGCAAGGCTCCGTCGCGTTTTCTTTATGAAATGGGCTTGCTGGAGTCCGCGGAATGAATGCAAACAAGCAAGCCACATCTCTCTCCCAACTTAATGCTGCGCTGGTTGCCGCTGTGCAGGCAGCA
>APMI01010855.1_pt1 | contig 17353 bp, 10 predicted proteins | sample 667938 | NCBI WGS metagenome assembly APMI01 (sample SAMN01084076, study PRJNA167559) | wastewater metagenome | biome: Wastewater | place: Denmark: Ejby Moelle, Odense | collected 2011-11-28 | reverse complement strand
ACTTGTATCTGACTTTTAAATTTCAATATCAGAGTCGATCCAATTATGTGTAATTTTATTATGTATGACTTGAACATCCGATTTTATAATATTTTTTAAATGACTGACCATATAAACATGAACGAAGAGATATCACCTCAGAAATACGAGAGCTACTCTAGCAACAAGACGGGGTAACTGAATACGCTAGAGGAACCGGTATTAGAAACTATCGTAATTGATTTTTTACTTAGAAAAGAGACCTCAATATGGTGGGCGAGAAAATTAAGACTACAATCTCAGGTTAGGGAGATTATCAAAAACTTCAAAAATAGTGGGATCTCTGGGGACCATTAATCATTTCGCTAGTAACTGCTGGACTAGCTGCTCTCAGTACTGAAGGGACATCAGAAGAGGCCTTCACTAACATTTTCATAGGATTATGGGTGGGGCCCTTAATGATCACACTGAACTCTCGCTTGCTGGGATCAAAAATGTAAGAATTCTGTCACGTAGTCCAATCATCCAAACATTGTGTTTAATTTTATACTGTTCATCTCCAATAATGTTCTTGTCGTTCCTAGTGTTCTTCATGAATATGATCATTAGATCGTTTTTCATCAACCTATCAATGGGAGTTTGTGCACTGTTGTTCACTCTCAGATGCAATTTGAACTATTTTAAGACTTTGAACTCACCAGACAAACAGCTGCTCAGTTTATACCCAGTGCTGTTGTTCTACACTTTCATCTGCTTGTTTATCTCAATGATTTGATTATGCTGCTATGTTACCTCATTTATTAATATACAACCCCATACATATATATCATTCATTTTCTCTTCTCTAGTTCAGATAGCCACTTCATGACAACGTCTAAACGATTTTGACTCTTAGCCGAAATGCTGAAACAAGCTACCGTTCTATTTTCCTTCAAAGTGTTGAGTGAAAGCTTCTCAATTATTTACTATTCCTTCAGGCAGCCCGTTAGATCATTTTTATTGCCGAGCACTAATAATGGAATACTGCCTAAGCTCTTATTTTGAAGCAACTCGTGCAACTGTGCCCTCGCGAGATCGATATTGGCTGAATTATTATATAATTACTCATGTCGAAAGAGTCGAGCACAAAAATAATGACATCGGAGTCCCTGCAGAATTTCTACCACGATTATCGGAAGCGAGTTTGCCCTCCCAGATCCCATAGTTTCATCGAGACCTTGCCTGAGTAAGAATTGAGCTACCCTTTTTAACTTCGTGCTGATTGAATCCGATAGTAGGGATTGTATCTTCTTCGAAAGTGCCATCGATTAACGATTTGACAAGAGTAGTTTTGCCAGCATTTTGAAGTCCTACTATTGCAATTTCAAGCTCCTTGTTGAAGAACTTAGACCTGATCCAGTCTAAGAGTTTATTAAACATTTTCAGCATTATTCCTAATATTATTATAAATTATCTATCCTGTATATCTATCGTTAATAAATTTATGAGAATCAAAGGAATATTAATAAGATAGAGACATACAAGATCAATAAATAACTCAATACTGTGCGAGAGCCTTGATTATAGAGCTCGATGGTTTATTTTTTCTCAATACTGAAAGTTGCTTTTTGAGCATCGCATTTTCATTAGTTAGCTTTTTTACACCCATTAGCATTGCCTTAAGCTACTAATAGTTTATAGCAACTTGTTCTGTGTCTGGATTCTGAAGGTTGCCACCATTCTAGATCCTCTCGCCCAAAACAAATGATTTTTACGTGCGTTGTTGTTTGCGGTGACTGGCATTCACTGACAGTTTGAATGATCTATCTGTTTCCACTACGTTAGTTATGAGTCTTTTGCTTGATCTAGCATCCATTTCATCTCTCGATGTCTTCTTCCCGTAGTTACCAGATTCACTGATTTTGAGAGACTAGCGGAAAGCTTGGATTTTGTTCTCCTTGTGCGAGTACTTATGCTGGAGCTGCAGTTCAGGTCCCAGCTTGGATTTGTCAGGTGAGACTTAGTTATCAATGCGAATGTGCATGGAAAGAGTATGAGATTGATCACCGCGGTATATGGACTTGTTGCGGGACTTGCTCGCATTATATACGTTATTGTTAAAGCTTCTCTTGGTATTTAACATTAAAATAATATGATTTAACAGCAACATTCTTTAATTATAATCACCACTCATCATCAATGCCTCTGCGTTTGAACTATACTATAAATTGACTTACTGTGATCTTAGTGGATTCACTTTTAGTCTGACTTTCTAGCATACTGACTAGCTCCTGTTCGGACACCTTGTTACGGAGCTTGCCTCCTTGTGCTGCTTGAATTAGGGCGTTCTAGATAGTGACCACTTTTTAAGGTTTCACCAGCTTTATTTTTGATACTTGGTATAAGCCAGAAGTTACATCTCTCACGAGCCTCATTAGTCAATATCTGCGATAGGATCGATTGCCGGTATTATTATTGTTGTCTAGCTTATGTTAACGTGTACTGTTGCTTGAGCTATTATTGCACTTTTTTCTCGTAGTCTTCACCGCCTTGCATTTACAAATTAAATATTCAAAAGATTTTAAAGCATGACAAAATCAATATAAAGACTGATACCCTACAGAAAAGCACTCTTGCTGCAATTTGTTATAATTTGCCTGACCCACTTCGAGCAGCCCCGACATGACCAAAAAGCATATCACAAAGCACATTACTCCCCATACTGCGCGTGTTGTCTTTGTTTTGCGGCGTGAATTCACAAACACGAGTAGTAACGATAACAAAATATAGACTAAAGTTGCGATCGACTGTTCAGCATAGGGTGAGTATGTGATAGCTAGAGCTGAGGCAACTGCAAAGTGACCAAATACGATAGGAAAGTAGTTCATCACCTCATCGATATTCACTTTCTCAGGCACTACAATCTCATCGTTCTTTTATTCTTCTTCCTTCTTCTTCTTTTTCTTGTTCATGGTCTTGAAAGTGACGTAAGACGAGTTTTAATCAGCAGGGCATCCACCAGCAATGGAAATAGACTTGTCATCTTCATGGTTGTTCTCTGAATTTTCTTATGAGCCTTTCCCATTCTCCGATGCTTTCTCTGAATTCTCTTCGCCTGAATTAAATATGAATTACTGCCTTATTTGGCTTATTTTTATGTTTATGGATCAGGTCCATAGAGCCGATAGTATGTATGGATTAATGCGTAGATGAACAGCAATGCCATCAAGCAGCCAGTCTGGAAGTAACGATGGAAGTTTATTGTCGGGTCGTTGGGTAAATGAGGCGCACAAAAGTTGAAATACCAAGGCATGTTCGATTTTTTCTTATTTTATATATAGAAATTGCTAAACTTTAAATTGATATGCCATTATTTACTTTTTCAATATATGTAAAACTCTAAGCAATCTCTAAAACAGAAACCAGTGAAAAATAAAATAACGTTAGATTAACAATAGTTTTTATAAGAATTTTCAATTGATATAAAGATCTTGAAATAAATGCATCTTAAATATCGATCAAGATATAATTTTATATTTAGATGTCCTCATTGGTTTAACATTCTCACTACGCAAAACAGTTAATCGAGGGTGATTTTTCCAGTGCCATGCTTGTCCAATTGTGCAGCGTACTGAAATATTTGATTTTGATCCCATTACTTCTTGGCCCTCAATTATAGGAACAAGTTATGAACGAGTCTGTCCTTGAAATCATTTTGAACATACCCTGAAGCATCAGGATCATAAATACGCATTAGTCTTCTTACTTGTTCTCTTATTTCGTCATCAGTAGGCATTATATCACAAATATTAATCAATTATATAATCGTAATCTGTCCACTAATTTTAGTTGGTCGGATCCAGTCCGAATTAAATACTCAGATGACTTTTTTACTGAAATCTATATATTCAATTCGATTTTAAGAAATAATTAGTCAAGTTTTATTTATCCACCCTTCGTAATTTTACCAAATTAATACTGGCGATACAATAGAATTTTTTCGAAGTATTATATAATAACTATAAAATAATAAATGTCTACAAAATAAATTTCCATTAAATCAACTTATTCTCAAAGTCGGATTTTAGAGCACGTTCGATAATAAATTCGTATAAAGAGAAATACTCTGGTAAGATCGGATGAAATTAGGAAATTTTTTAGCGAATAGAAGATATAAAGCATCGATTTGGAAATATTTAATAACTCTCAGCTGTTTTCTCTGTAATTTTTCAGAAAAATATACAATAAACTTAGCGAGTGGCAAAAATGTAGAACTAACAAAGGGACAGTCTGGAATGGGCTTCAAGTTGGTCATTTTATGGTTTAGATTTATAGAATTTTGGTTCAAATTATGGAACTACCGCTAGACAAAGCCTCTCAATAACTAGCAAAGGTTACCAAAATACAGAAATTTCGTGATATTTTTAAAAATCGATCGATTCATCTTTATTTGCCAGGCAGATCTTTGCCAGTCAATAAACCATTGAGCTACACAGATTCACAATTGTGCGCATAAACTTAAACAAAAATCGAGAATAATTCAAAGGCACCCTAGAAAATAAAAGTATAACAAAAACCTAGGCCACCTCGGTAAAGATTTTCTTTTTCTGAAATTAATTACCAGAGATAGATGCAGAATTTAAATATTCACAGAAATAAAAAACTTATAACAGAATTGGTTATTGATGCAAACAGGCAGCGTGCCAAACTTTAAGCTCTCGCGCATGAAAATAGGCAGTTGAAACCTCTCGTTATTCAGCAGACCTCGAGCAAGTATAAAATTGTAGTGGAAAATTATTAAATAAAATAGAATTATTTAAAAGAAAGGTCGAAATCGTGTAAGATTGACGATACAACTGGGATAGGACTGATAAATGTTGAGACCATAACCAAAAAAATTAAACAAAATAAAATAGATCATTCTATTAAAAATATAAAAAGTAACTGTAAATGAATTTTAAAAAGTGATTTATAAATATTTCGAGTCAGTATAATCAATCGCATGGAATTTTAAAGTTATAACAAACATCATGAAATTGCGTCACTTTGCTATTCTCAGCAATTTTTGGCATGATTAGATCAGATGCAAAGCAAAGTTGTTGTTCTGACCTTCCATGTTGGAATATTTTGTCCACTTATTTATTGAGTCCTCGATTTTTCGACGCACAGCCGGTGAGTCTCGATTATCGCACACTTCTTTGTATAATTTCTCTATATAAATCCTCACATACCGTATTATCCGTTGAGGTAAAGTGTTGCATCTTCGAGCGGAATCAGCTCATCAGCAAGCAACGCCTTTAATTACGTATTTCTCGAACTTTGAAGCGGAGCGATAGTTTTTGTGAATTGCTCAGAAGGACCATAAGGGACAATCATACCATAATTTTTCCTTTATTAAAAAATATGAACCTGAGATGATTTTCCAGTAAATTTTTTTCCTCCCTAATTATTGAATGATAAAATGAATTCTTAGAAGAAATTTAATAGACTTCTTTGTTGCGAATGTACTAAGGCAAAAACTTTTTGTAAGTCCTTGCATTTTAATCGTACAATCTTCTAGCTTAATCTCTGTCTTTTTGAATCCAAGAAGAAAAACGAGTCATCTCCGCGTAAATACTCAACATTTAGACCTGCATATTTTTCCAGTTAGATATTGCAGCATTACGCTGCTCAATATCTTGGGGTTGAACTTCGCCATGCTTAACTAGTTCTCTCCAATCAAATATTGAGGAGTGCAATTAGTTGAGATTGATATCGAGTTTCTTTGTTAGTTTGGTAGATATATCTGAAAGCATTCTAAAATTAGAGAGACTTGCACTTAAGGACGAGGTGCTGAGGCTAGAATTAAGTTTCAAGGCATTAGCGGCTCCTGCTAAAACCAGTGCTCTTTCAAGTTATTGAGAAAATGTCACAAACTCAAAATACTTGCTCTCAATTTGTAACAATTTTTCATTTCTTATACTTGATGTCCTGTACTTGAACTAATAATCCAATTATTTAGGTTATTTCTGAGTCATGTCAGTAAGATTGAAGTTTTTTAAGGAGTCATACAGAATATTATAATGATCAATAACTTTATCAAGTTTATTGAATCTTATTAATGATTATTCGGCTTCACTAATACATCTATTTAGTTAGTTATCGGTCTCCCTTAATTTCATATTTGCTTAGTATTTTTACACTAAAATATCACATGGAGCAATATCTGTCATGCATGGCGTCGTTCTTTTAAATGCGATAATCAGCTAGCGGATGTCTGTAAATGGACATTTCTCAGTCGCTTGTAATATTTATTTAATTTAAGGCTCACATTCGTTGTACTTTTATCTCAGATTGCCCGGCAACACATACTTTAGTGGTCGCTCATCAGCAGCTCGAAATTGATACCTGAATGATGTTTACATTATAAAGGTTTATTTGAATAATAAGCCAAATCGCACATTTTATTCTATATAGAATATTTAATAGCAGTCGAGAATGTATTCACTCGAGAATCTTCCTTAGCTCACAAAATCGGTTAATGTAAAGTTAACACCTCGCTCTAATGAAGCCTTCCGTAGAAAAGGCTATACCATCGATATGATCATAAAGAAAACTCCTGAACAAATTAATGCAGATTATGGTGATCACATTTCCAATTAAAGCATAATCCAGAAAAGATTTATGCATGCATAGGAAAAAAGAATGGCTAAACTTTAAGAATTAAAAAATCTAAGGCGTGCTATTGTTACTGATTAAGAAAATGGAACTTGGAATGCCAACAAGGTAATAATTCTTTTATTTAGACATCAAGCGAAATCAAAGGTATGACTGCTAGCTGTTCCACTATGCTGGAAAAGTAAATGCGCAATCTCGAAAAAATTAGGCTCAAGCAGCAGAGAGAAATTGAGCAGACAATTAATTACTAATCACAGATGGAAATGATAAGACAGAAAAATGGTGAAAAGATAAGAATTTAAAAATAAAAATAAGAAGAGAGAAAGAATGAGCTGGCAAAAATAAGGAAATTATAATAAGAGAAAAGAATAGCTCGTGAAGCAAAATTAAAAATGAAGCAATAAAAATAAGCATAATTGCAACAAAAGTTACTTTAATAAGCCCGAGCAAAGACAGAGCATCAAAAATAGATGTAAAAGAGAAAAAACGAATAACGAATTGAAAAGATGACAAAAATCTAAATGGAAAGAAAGATGAAGAAAGAAGAACACTAAAAAATTAAAGAAGAAAGACTTCATAATCAAGAAGAATAAATCCACAAAAAAATAAAATAAATGTAAGAGAAACAATTAAGCCGGATCCGTTTGATTGAAGAAGCGAACGAGAAAAAGAGACAATAATCATAAGCAAAGAGACTTGAGAAGTAAGAAAAACTAAAACAAGTAAAGTTGAACAATGAAGAAAGCATTTTAAATTTACAAAAGCAGTCACAAGAGAAATAGTAAATTCAAAGAATAAAAATGGCACAGTATGAACAATAGAAGTTGAAATTGAAAGATCAAAGGCAATAAGAGTCGACTAAAAAAATGCAAAGGATTCACGAAATTATTGATAATAATCAAAAACAATAAGAGGCAAAAAAGGTGTGTTTGTTAAGAAAACAAAAATAGGCTTAAGATAGAAAGAAATAAAAATAATAATAATTATAGATGGAATTAGAAGCTAAAAGAAAATTAGAAATTGCAAAATAAGAATAGCGAAAGAAAAAGAAATAAAAGTATGAAACTATTAAAAGAGAGTATAAAGAACACGTCTTAAAGTAGATTAAAGAAAAATAATAAAACCTCGAGCGAATTAAAAGATAAAAGGAATAAGAAATGTTAAACAAGTATAATTAGGAGCATATTAAGAGGAGAGATAAAGTTGAGAATGTAGGAAGCATCTTACGAGTTAAAGAACATTAAAAATAGATTTTAATGTAAAAAATTAACAAGAAGATGGAGAGAGCAAATAAAATTAAAGAATAAAGATAAATAATGTTAGAGAAGAAAGCAGCTATGAAGAAATAGATTGAGCTCCAAAAATTCATCATTCAAGAAAAAGTAGAAAAATTGAAGCAGGGTAAAATAAATCCAGATTAATTATTGAAGAGCATTAATATGCAGGAATTCCGTCTGACTCAAAATTTAGTAGACAAATAAAACAATAAAAAAATTAAAATCAATCATTTCAAGAAATCTAATGGTAGTTATACTTCTCAAGAAAGCCGAACAAAAGCTGTAGCTGAATAACTGTCTTAAAGTTAAATAGATCTCAACGGAAATACTAAATAATGTATTTTAAATAATGAATCATCAGTCAAAAAGTAACCTTTTGCCTAAAAAACAAACAAAATGGATGTTAACGATTTAATATAGAAGCAAAATAAATAGATGTTGAGAGTATTGATTGAATAGCAATAGGCCGATAATAGAAGACACTAATAGCTTAAGCAAGCAAGTAAAGATATGAAAAATAAAGTTCTCAAAGATTTGAATATGGAGAGAGCCAAGGCGCAAGCCAAAATCCAAAAATTAGAATAGTAAATTTTTATTAATTTAGAAAACATAAAAGAGAACTAGAATTTGCCCAAGGAATTAGAGCTTGATCTTTTTAAGTTTTATTATTATGATCTAAATATAATTTTGACTTGATAATGTAAAGAAAACGGAGATTTCGCACGTTGAAAACATAATAAAATAAATATGGAGCATATTTTGGTTCAAATCGTATATCTATTACCAGAAAAAAGACTGAAGTTAACATGCATAAAGGGTAGAAAATGTAAAAAAGCTCGAGTATCTTGAAAAATGATCGGCCATCATAAATAAAAGACAAGCATGATAAATTGATGGAAAATTTTAAGCAGAAAGTGACACATATATAAAATAATACATGTGAAGAGTTTTATAAGTAAAAAATGAAATCATCTGCTATCAAGCTGATGAAGCTTTATTTATAAAGACTTACAATGAAATAAATCAAGTATTTTTTCAATCTCTTATGATTATGTTATTGATAATATAAATCTAACAAATATGTGTAATAAGAGTAGAATAAATCGATGAAAAAATGGGCAATCACCTAGTGATTATATAACACAATAAGTTCAGGTCAAAAAGTATTGAAACCCACCTTATGGAGGGCATACGCATTCTATAAAATAGTTTGACACTGTTATTTTTGCTTTTCGCTTAGGGTGGGACTTTTGACAATGTTAGCGATAACTTCGTCTGCTCGATGCAGGTCCCTTTGCTCCACGAACTATAGTCCCTTTTTGATGAGCTATTTCTTCTCATCAATTTAGGCAAACACCTGCTCTAAGCTTTTTAAGATAGAAGATAGAAACTGACCTGCGTTGACGTAGTCCAACTATTGCTGATTGGCCTTGATAGTGATACGGTGTAGATCGTTGGGTCCATGAGCGAATGGACACATGAATTAATTACGACAGTAGCCGTTCATGAAATACTAAATCAATGCTCATTTACTTTGCACAGTGTAGTTTTATAGTTAGATATCGGCTCGACAGGTGGTACTACGATGTTAGGTAATGGATCTGACTTGTTTCGCAGCTCGTGCTCTCCGTGAGCAAAGTGGCACTTCTCATAGAGCGAGCAGTAACCCTTCTGGACGTAATGACGACATATTGATGTTTTATAACTTTTGGTGTCCGGGTTCATTATTCAAATGGAATATAATATTATTATCAACCGCAGCAAGAATCACTTTTAGGTTGATGGATTTTGTCAGGATCCAGACGTATAGACTTAGTTGCGCATTTTATTCCTTTGCGTAAAATGCCGGTTATGGCTTAGGTAAACATACGATCGACATTTGTCGCCAACTTAGCGCTCGTCTCCAGAAAGCACATCTATCATAACAGTCACATTACTCCCTTGTCCTCAGCGAACTTTTCGGCCTCTTGCTGCTTGACTTGCCGAGAATTTTACTTGTCTAGTTTATTACCCACGAGCGACATGTTCACCATTGAAGAGTCCGAGTTCTCCTCGACCTTGTCCAGCCAGTCTTGGACTCTTACAAATGTTTATGCGTCAGTGATGTCGTAGACTAAAAGTATACCTTGAACTCCCCTGAAGTACTGTGTGGGGATAGTTTTGTACTTCTCTTGGCCGGCTGTGTCCCAAACTGCGTATCGTCACAATGTACGCTCGAGCAAGATATGCTTGCCATTTACTTCCTTGTTTAGCTTTCGGATGTCGATGCCCACCGTGAGCAGATTATTCTCAGCGTCGAATTTATCCTGCGTGTATCTAGTCACTAAACTCGTCTTGCCTACGTTTGATTAGCCTAGCAGCAGTATCTTCATGACGGTGGCCTCACGGAGGTGCTACGGGGATACTGACATGGTTTAATTAATAACTATTATATTAATGCTCATTAAACCACAAAGCGTCCATTAACGATGTCAAAAATACATTCGTAGTTAAATGTGCTGCCCTGTTTATTTCTTTTTAATAATAAAGTTAGAAAAGAATTTGTTAAATTAAATTAAAATTTCATTTATCCTTATTTTAGTCTTTCATCGAAGCCCAGTAATACTATCGGGCTGCTGCTAGTTTTACTGTTTATGGAAACTGTAATTCGTCTTGAAGCTTCTCAATCAGGCAAACTTTAATGGCTGACTCAAATTTAGGGTCAGAATTGTCAAGAAGAGCTGTTAAATTACTACAAATTTAATTCCAAGTTGAGCCTAGTTCAATTATGCTATTTTGGTAAGATACTCGCACAGGAGCCGAAAGTACTTTTTATTTGTATGATTATTTTTTGTCGTTCTTTTCGGATTGCATGCCAGTTTTGATCGATATTTTAGTGCAATAGATTATAGATTCATAGACAGCAATAATAAATCAGCGAAATGTTCGAAGATCTTTACAAAGTAGTCGAGGTGATAAAGTCGCGCAAATCGAGTCCATTTTTGATAATTTAGGAAAAACTAGCATAGTGTTGAACGAAGCAGGAAAGTACTTCATTTCCAAGCGAATTCCAATAGATAACGCTCAGCTCAAAAATTAAGTAAGTCATAGCTTACGTAGATCGAGGCTCTCAAAAGCATTCATCATCCAAACATAGTCAGCTTGCAGGATGTCATAATTGAGCAAGATTTCGTGTATCTCATCTAAGAGTACTGCGAAGAGGGCGACCTAGCCTACCATATGCACAGGAGATGCAAATATAAGAAAAAGCATTATACTTAATAAACTGTCGTCAAGTGGATCTCGCAGATGCTTATGGCTCTCGAGTACTTGCATGAGAGAAACATTCTACACAAAGATCTAAGGCCAACCAATATTTTCTTAACTGCTCAAGGAAACATCAAACTTGGCTCATTTAAATTGAATAAAGTAATTTTCTTCATAGTTAGACTCAATAAAAGAATGCAACTTTAGGTGGTAATTTTTCAGTGATCACTTCGCCTTATTATTCCGCCCCTGAATTTAATAGTACCGAACTGTTCACAGAGAAACTTGACATCTGGGCGCTAGGTTGCATAATGCAGGAAATTTGTACATTGAAACTCAACAATGTCGTCGACAGCGCTCAAAGAAACATTAAGGGAAAGATATCAGCTATACCAGACATGTATCCAACAGAGCTTAACGATTTATGTGTGAGCTGCCTCAACCCAGATCCGACTCTACGACCAGCAGCAAGTTAGTTGTTGAGAAGTCCATATTTGTTAACACATCTACAGAGGCTTGTTTCAAAGTAAAGTAAAAATAATGATCTCGAGGAGCCACATCGTCGTAAAATTCCAATCAAAAGATATAATATTCATAAAATTAAAGAAGAAAATAATAAAATTGAATAGTTTCGAAAGTTAAATCAACAGAGAAAATAATCTCCAACTGTTAATTATTTAATAAAGAAATCCAGCATTGATGTAGCGAAAAGCAGAATGACATCAAGGGAGGATACTCCTTATAACATAAAAATTCAAGCCATAAAAGATGTTGAATAAACGAGAAAAAGAGTCTAAAGAAAAGCTTCAATGGAAACCCGAAAAGATCGAGACAAACTCCCATAAATAAAACAGCCTTTGACCAGAGCTAAATCGAGGTAAATCACAAAGAGGTCATCACTTTCAAAGAACGATAAGTAAGAAACAAAGTAATCATTACGTCCTGCTGCAAGTTTCGAACTTGAAATTGAAAATTATAGTACGAATTCGCCTAACTCAAAAGCCAAAGATGAATAAAGCGATCCAAGTTCAAAACAATAGATACCGAGTCCTGCTAAAAAAGTATTGCCACCTCCGAGACCTCCACGGCGTAGGTCTTACAACGCTGCAAATTCAGATGTAAAATACAGCAACCCCTCAACAGTAGTATCGACATAAAACAGCCTAAAAACACCAACAAAGCAGAAAAGCATGAGCAAGTCGGAGGTGTACTCTCCCGATGCCAAGTTTGAGGAAGAAGTCAAGAATGCTCTCACTATAATATAGGATAACTTACTGGCAGTCAAAGCGGATAAAAATGAAGTCTATGATGAAGAACTCTCCTTTGATCTCTCTGACGATGAGGAGGTTAGGCTAACTTCTGCAAAAAATTAAGAAGAAGAGATCGTTGATACTTACAAGATTAAGTTATAAGAACTAATTAAATGGATGGCATGCAAGTACTGCCCCAACATGGAAAGTATGTATTTGTTTATTTAGCAATCATGGAAAGGACTATGGAAATGGACTCCAACACGTTCGAGAAAATTAGATCACAAATCCAATAATGATATTAGTTTTACCTTTATATAACAAAGTAGTAATGAATATATCAAGGAGTTGGATTTATTTCCAGCAGACACTTTTTCTCTTCAAGCTGGCATTTTCCTCCATTTAGGTTGAGGCTGACCCGTTCCATAAGTCCCACATTAGTCATTATCATTAAAGAGTCGTCATTTAGGAAAGCCAGACTTGACTGTAGATCAGGAGAGTACTCTTCGATCTTATGATTGCAGTAGCTATACTATGCGTCGAAATGAGGGAAAATTTTCTTCATAAAGTAAAAAATGGATTTTGGATTTTGAACTTCTTGCTGTTTGGCTTTGTCATAGTATCGTTATTTCTAATTTAAATTTATCATACCTATGCCTAAGTGCTTTTTACAGCGAAGATATGGATGTTGCATGAGTCTGAGCTTACTGCTAGCCAGTCAGCTTTCCGACTTAGTGACAAGCTGTAAATATTCGCAAATTCATTTCCTCTTCTAACTTATTGAATCATTTATCCTGTTCTAGTATCAAAAACTCGAACCTGGATACCTTTTTCAGAAGTGGTCACTAATTTCTATCCATCTTGGCTCATTTATACTGCACTTAATACTACATTAATAGTTGATTACTTGACTGGTGGGCTTTGATCCTTCGCTCTGTTAATTTGTTAAAATATATAAGCAGCACTTGGCCATTTTCGCTACCCGGTGCAGCCAGTATTAGATTTTTAGGATCGTTGCTCATTGAAATAATACTATATTTTTAGTTTTATTAGAATTTAAAGGTTTCCACTATGTGCTCGATCTCCATGCTAAACAGACTGATCACATATGCTTTGTTATGCAGAGCGACTATAATTTTGCCTTGTCTAATTTTGACCTGCATAATGTTGGACTTAAAACTCATGTCTGCAATAATTCGTTGAGTTTCTGCATAATTTGTGTGTTACTATCGTCGAAAATAGCCAGTTTGTGAGGAGGTGCAAATGGAGTTTCCTTGAATCCGACTAATCCAATCAAATTAGACCTGTCGATAAGTTCACATATTTGAATTGGTGCTCCAAAATCCCTCTCCTGCTTCAGACCGGTAGGACTCGTGGTGTAGATTTTATATCCGATATTGGTAGCCACTGCCATAAGCGAGTAATCTGCGTTGAAGCTGATGGAGTGGATGACCTTGTGCTTATTATCTTTCTGCATAGGAATATTATATTAACTCACTCATTTAATAAAATAGAGCATTAAACTGTATACATTGAATAATATTATTAAATGGATTTGATTCCTGAACTTAAAGTTACATACCGTTCATCGCCTAACATAGCCTGGGTCAAATACTGGGGCAAGTTCAACGAAGATTATATATTGCCTATCAATGACTCTCTTGGAATTACTTTGAGCTCTGATGACATCTGCACTGAAACAACAATCACATTTTCAAAGTCCAACACAGAAAACACGATTATTTTGAATCACAGTCCCCATGAGATATCGAAGAGAATGACGAAAATGTTTGCCCTCATTAAAAATACTGCATTTGAAAAAATATACAGGAATAAAATAACTGAGGATTAATGGGTCAAGTATAACTTCAAAATTGAGTCTGTCAACTCTTTTCCCACTGCTTCGGGCATGGCATCATCTGCTTCAGGTCTAGCTTGTTTGGCAGTCGGTCTCAACGGACTTTTTGATAATTTACTCAGCTAAAATTAATTGTCAGAATTAGCAAGACTTGGATCAGGCAGTGCTTCAAGATCAGTTCATGGAGGTCTCGTAATTTGGAAAGGAGTCACCGAATAAATATTCAAATAGCAACCAGAACAGACTCCATAACTGTTGAAAAAACTCAGCAAATAGTGTATTTCTTATACAGTGGCAGATCATAAACAGTTGCATAAAATTAAAGTGTTGATATTGCTGGCAAACAATAAAGAGAAGGAAATTTCATCAACATCAGGAATGGCAACATCGGTTAAAACAAGCGAATTAATAAAATATAGAAACGAAATCGCAAATAAAAGAATATCGCTTATACTTTAAAAAGTATCAGAGCTTAAATCGGTTAAAGACAAAGAGTATGAAATAAATGTCTTTAACACAATTATGTAAAACATAATAAAGGTAACCATGTTGTAAAGTAGGACAGCAATCAGTTTCATGCAATCTGCCTGGATACATATCCGCCTATTTTCTACTTGAATTAATTCTCTAAGCAAATCATCAGTATTGTGGATGGCATACTCAACGCAGCATTGGATTTCAAAGTTGCATATACATTTGATGCAGGTCCACATGCATTTCTGTTTATGCACGAAAGTGTTGAGTCGATAGTATTGAAATATTTTCAGTCAATTTTTTAGTTACCGGAGACAGCGTTAAATTCTAGAGCACTCGAGAAACTCAAATAGAGTAGCCATTTAGTGTCGGCGGAAACAAAATTTAAAAAATATGAAGGCGTTGTGATTAAGCCTCATCAAATTTGGAGCACTTTCGTTGGTGAGGGAGCACATAAAATGAAATGACTTTATATTCAAGTTTTATAAATATTTTCAGAATGAACTTTGACCAATTTTAGTATACGATTGCAGGCTTTCGAGCACTAGAGGTGTACCCCTTTACTAAAAGGTACTGCTAATGTCACATAGGACTAAACGCTACTTCCGCGGTTACAGATAGAATTCGACAGATCAAATCTATCGCATCGTGGTCTACCCTCATAATCTAGTCAACGTCGAAGCACTAATATCCAATCTGAAGTCACTAAAAAGCATAAGCAGCCCTATGCTTGGGAAAATCGTCCATTTGTTCGAAGAGGCCACCATTACGAAGGCAGGCGAAAAGTCAGAATAGTACAAACTTATTAAATGTAGATCGAAAGCCATCGCTGTTGTGATGGAAGAGAACCTGCAATCTCAATACATAAACGTGTATGATTTCATCGTTCAAATGGGACACGTCTCCTAAAAACTTGCAAGAGATATAGTCTTTAATCTTGTTCAAGTTATTAAACTCATGCATTCTCACGGATTCATAAACTGCTTTAACTCCAATGATGTTTTGTTCGAAAAAAGCACAGGAGCCATTAAGATTGATAATTATGGAGACAGTAAATTCTTTACAGTGCACGAGTAACTTAATACTGATATTTGGGAACTAGGAACTTTAATATTTACATTGCTGAAAGGAAATCCTCCCTATAATAAAAAAACACAAAGTGACACGCACTATAATTTATTGAATAAGGGTCAGTTCATCAAGTTTTGGGGGCTAGTTCCTTCGAAACCAATAAGTAATCCAAGCGAGCAAGCCACACACTTTTTGAACTTGTGCTTCGAAAAGTAAATAAAAATTGAAACTTTATAAACTTCATAATGGCTAAGGGACTATCAAGCACTTAGTTTAGAAGAACGTGCGCATTAGATTACAAGTGTATTAACTGAAAAACAATCTAAAATAACTGATAAGATGAACTTGCAAAGAGAACGAAAGGAAAAAATGATTCAAGCTGCAAGAGAAAGGGCTTGCCTTATTAATAAGAGAGGCAGTTATGAGGCATCGGTTTAAACATTTTTAGACTATCTTCATTCAGAAGAGTAAAAAATTAAGCCAGGAAGCAAGTCTATCCTGAGTGAAGAATAAGAAGACACCATAAAGATAGAAGTGGCATACTTACTTACCTTATTAAACATGAATGATAACAAAAATGTCAAAATATATGACATATCAAGTGGAAAAGATTGTATCTTCTTCAAAATTGGCACTGAAATTGATGATAATATCCATATCCAATCAGAAGTCGAACTAGGCTTGGAGAGAGAAAACGGAAAAATTAAATTCGCATGCAGAAGAATATAATCCCGTAACTTGTTTTAAACTATGTGGGTCCATAACTACCTTAATGAGCTTTATGGACCGGCTTGAGGCTTCTTATCAATTTTATCCGAATGATTGCAATGATTTGTTAATTTATGGGCTCTTTATATTATAAATAAGTATTAATTATCAAAATTTTTATATTTGGCTCACAGTTTCACAGGCTTACTGGTTTCAGACTTCGATTTACGGAACAATCTGATTCCATGCTTGATCTTGCGATGATTTTTCAAGGACGCCTCTGACCCGTATTCTTTACCACAGTTACTTATCATACACTATATTACATTAAATGTACTATGAATACTCTAGGTATCTATTTTGCCTTTCTTCTGATTTTCTTCTTCTTGCGAGGATGCTCGGGCTATCTTGATTAAAGAATGTCTAATTTTTGCTCGAGGGTTTATATTCTTTTGAGCAAGTCTACGGCCAATGATCGTGAATCTCCGGTGGAGTCTAGTTTGAAAAAAGATGATCGCAGCTGAACGTTTACTTTATTCATAGAATTTTCATCACCATCGTTCTCGGAGGCATCTGCCACGTGACATATCTCTGCAGAGTGAGACAACTGACTGTCTGAGTTCTCCATATTCCAATTATATAAAATTACTAAGATCGCCTCTAAGTCGAAAGATAACGATTAACATTTCATAAAAAGATCGCATATATAATGTTTATCATGTGATCAAATTAAAGGAAGTGACTGATAAAATTAGAGTTAGGTTATTTAAAATGTTTCAGACGGAGAAAAATACGCAACAGCCCTACATTTAATCATATTTTGATAATTTGTACTATGTTGAAATTAATTGCTA
>APMI01037574.1_pt1 | contig 17361 bp, 14 predicted proteins | sample 667938 | NCBI WGS metagenome assembly APMI01 (sample SAMN01084076, study PRJNA167559) | wastewater metagenome | biome: Wastewater | place: Denmark: Ejby Moelle, Odense | collected 2011-11-28 | reverse complement strand
ACCCGTAGTGGGCTGTGAGTTCTACATCACTACAGACAGAACCCGTAAAACCTTTAGCAAAGACGAAAAGGATCCCCGCCACCACCAGATATTGCTGGCAAAAAATGATGTGGGTTATAAAAACCTGGTAAAACTTACGTCGCTTGGTTTTATCGAAGGCATGTATTCCAAGTATCCCAGGATCGATAAACAGCTCATTCATAAATACCACGAAGGTCTTATCGCCACCACCTGCTGTCTCGGTGCACTGGTGCCGCAAACCATTTTAAAAAAAGGAGAAGATGAAGGAGAGAATGAATTCAAATGGTGGCTCAATATTTTTCAGCAGGATTATTATGTAGAGCTCCAACGGCATGGCATACCCGAACAGGATAAGGTAAACGAAGTGCTGCTGAGATTTGCCAAAAAGTACAATGTAAAAGTGATTGCCAGTAACGACAGTCATTACGTAGATCAAAAAGATTCCAACGCACACGATATCCTGCTTTGCATCAATACCGGCGAAAAACAGGCCACCGAAAAATGGCAGGGTAACGGTGACGATGATGTGCAATCAAAAGGGAAACGCTTTGCATTTCCGAACGACCAGTTTTACCTGAAGAAAACAGAAGAAATGTCGAAAGTATTCTTCGACATTCCCGAGGCCATCGACAATACCAACGAGATCGTTGACAAGGTTGAACTACTCGATCTTAAAAGAGATATCCTGCTGCCGCACTTCGTGGTACCGGCCAATTTTAAAACACAGGATGAATACCTTGCCAGCATTACCTGGGCCGGGGCAAAGGAACGGTACAAAATATTTACCCCTGAAATAGAAGAGCGCATCAACTTTGAACTGGGTGTTATCCGTGATATGGGTTTCGCCGGCTACTTTTTAATTGTGGGCGACTTCATCAAGGCAGGCCGTGACATGGGTGTGTTTGTAGGCCCGGGTCGTGGATCCGCGGCTGGTAGTGTAGTGGCTTATTGCATCGGCATCACCAATATCGACCCCATTAAATACAACCTCCTGTTTGAAAGGTTCCTGAACCCCGAGCGTAAGAGCATGCCGGATATTGACACGGATTTTGATGATGATGGCCGCCAGCGTGTGATCGATTATGTAGTGCAGAAATATGGAAAGAACCAGGTGGCACAGATCATCACCTATGGTACCATGGCTGCAAAGTCAAGTATCGCCGATGTGGCAAGGGTAATGGATCTGCCGCTGGCCGAAAGCAGGGCCTTGTCGAAACTGGTTCCTGAAAAGCCCGGCATCAACCTAAAAAGATTATTGCAGGCTCCCATTACCAGCAAGGAAGCAAAGGAAGGAGAAAAATCACTGGAAGATAAAGAGCAATTACAGGCAGAGGATATTGACAATGTAAAAAAGCTTAGAGAAATATACCGTGGCGATGACCTGCTCAGTAAAATTCTGCATGAAGCAGAGATACTCGAAGGTTCCGTTCGCAATACCGGCATCCATGCCGCAGGCATCATCATTGCGCCGAAAGATCTTACCGACCTGATCCCGGTAGCTACTTCCAAAGAATCGGAACTATGGCTCACACAAATCGAGGGAAGTGTGATTGAGGAAGCCGGTGTTATCAAGATGGACTTTTTGGGATTGAAAACACTGAGCATTTTAAAAACAGCACTTGGTCTTATCAAACAAAATCATGGCGTGGATATTTCCATCGATTATATTCCACTGGATGATGAAAAAGCCTACCAGCTTTACCAACGCGGCGATACCAATGCCACCTTCCAGTTTGAAAGTGTTGGTATGCAAAAATACCTGCGGGAGTTAAAGCCCGATAAGTTTGATGACCTCATCGCCATGAACGCCCTGTACCGCCCCGGTCCTATTGCTTACATACCTGAGTTCATTGATCGTAAGCATGGAAAAAAACAGGTAATCTATGATCTTCCCGACATGGAAGAATACCTGAAAGACACCTATGGAATTACCGTGTACCAGGAACAGGTGATGTTGCTGAGCCAGAAACTGGCCGGCTTTAGCAAGGGCGATGCCGACGTTTTGCGTAAGGCCATGGGCAAAAAACAGATCGCTGTACTGAACAAGATGAAGGTGAAGTTTGTGGAAGGCGCTACCAAAAAAGGTCACCCGGCAGACAAACTGGAAAAGATATGGACCGACTGGGAGGCCTTTGCCCAATACGCTTTCAACAAATCGCACTCTACCTGTTACGCATTCGTGGCCTATCAAACGGCTTATTTAAAAGCACACTATCCAAGTGAATACATGGCGGCTGTACTCAACCATGCCGGCAGTATTGATAAGATCACTTTCTTTATGGAAGAGTGCAAGCGCATGGGATTAAAGGTACTGGGGCCGGATATCAATGAATCGCAGAATGGCTTTGCAGTGAATCAAAAAGGCGAGATACGTTTTGGTTTCAGCGGCCTGAAAGGTGTTGGTGAGAACGCCATCGAAAACATCATTGATGAAAGAGGAAAACATGGCGCCTATACATCCATTTTCGACCTGGTAAAAAGAGCCAATCAAAGAGCAGTAAGTAAAAAATCGCTGGAAAGTCTTATTTATTCCGGCGCTTTTGATTGCTTTAAAGATTACACAAGGGCGCAATATTTTTATACTGCTCCCGGTGATGTACAGTCGCTGGAGAAGATCATCAAATTTGGCAATGTATTCCAGGCACAGGCAGCCAATACCAGTAATACGCTGTTTGGCGATCTGCAGATGCCGGAAATTGTGCCCCCCAAGATCCTGCCCTGCGAACCATGGCCGCTGGCACAACAACTGGATTTTGAAAAAGAAGTAACAGGGATGTACATGAGTGGTCACCCGCTGGACAATTTCAAATTTGAAATGCGCCACTACAACATCACGCCGCTGGCAGATTACAATGAATTCAAGGCCGCTGTAAATACATTTCCCAATCCTTCCCGGCAGTTCCGGGTAGCGGGTTTGGTGGTGGATGCACAGCACAGGCTCACCAAAACAGGAAAGAACTTTGGCATATTGGCCATTGAAGATTACAGTGGAAAAAGTGAATTCATGTTGTGGAGCGAAGACTATGTAAAGTATACCAACTACCTGGAAAAGGGAATGATCGTATTGGTGGAAGGCGGTTTTAAAACAAGGTACAACAGCGACCAGTATGAATTCAGATTATCAAAGATTCACCTGCTTGATACCGTTAAAACAACCCTCACCAAACAGGTAGTGATAGACGTTCAACCACAATTCATCAATGAAGATTTCGTAAACTTTATCGATTCCAACATTAAAGCTCATCCCGGCAGTACACAGCTCAAGTTAAATGTGAACGATAACCGCAATAATTTCAGGGTGGGTATGTACACCCTTGGAAAAGGCTTCACCATGAACGACGACCTGGCGGTATTTTTAAACGACAATAAAGATGTGGAAGTGAGTGTGGTGACGGGGTGACAGGCGAAAGATATCCTGTTGGCTAATTTTAAAGAATCTTTGCGTATTCGGCTCACCGTGCAGGTTAGTTGACCACTATTGAAGACTGGTCAAAAATTCCTGCAGAGCCTTGTCGGTATAATCTTCTACAATAGCGATCACGTTATCAAATGCAGCAAACTCATCCGCTGTATGCATGGTAGTAAGCACCACACACTGCATGCCTGCATTCAAAGCAGTCTCCACTCCTTTTGGAGAATCTTCAAATACAATGCAATCAGCAGCATCAATGCCCATAATACGGGCACAATTCAAAAATGTTTCAGGATCTGGCTTGCTGAGTGTAACATCATCGGCTGTTACAATGGCTTTAAAGTAGTGCCTGATATTGAGCCCGTCCAAAATAAAATCAACATTAAAACGGATGGCTGCGGTACCAATGGCCATTGCAATATTCTTTTCGCCGGCGGTTGCTAAAAAACGATCCAGGCCGCTGATCAATTTCATTTCGGAGCGGTATTCCTCCTGGTACAGGTTTTCTTTTTTTACTTCCAGTGCATCTTTTTCTGCATCGGAAAACCTGCCGGGAAAAATGCGTTCCAGCACTTCGCTGTTCTTGCCATAACATTCTGCCTTCACTTCTTCCAGCGTTAATGGCGAACCCAGAGCCTGCACGATCTTCCACCATATCCTGATATGGTATGGCATATCATCTATCATGGTGCCATTCATATCAAATATAAAAGCCTTCGGTTTTGTATTGCTCATCAGGAAATAAATTGAAGATATTTATGAAGCAGTTGCCTGAACCAGCCGGATCGAAGCATTCCTTTCTGGAAGATGATGATGCCTGTGATGGCACAGGTTATACCAGCCAATACATCCAGTACGTAGTGGTGACTGGTGTACACCGCTGCAAACCAGATGCCCAGCATTACAGCGATAAAAACAAGACGTACCGGTAACCATACCCTGTTCTTGAATTCATAATAAACTACTATCAATGGATAAGAAGAATGCAAAGAGGGCATCGCTGCAAAAACATTGGAGCCTTTTGCATACAGATTCTTAAAGATACTCACGTTAAAAAACTGGTCGAATCTTGCAAGACCAGCGGTATTCCCCGGTGTACCGGCAATAAAATCTTTTCCGTATTGCTGTAGGTACCAGGGTGGCGCCGCAGGATAGATATAATAAATGATAAAGCCGATCATGTTCACCAGTACAAAAGTGATGGAGAACTGCAAAAACAGCGGCTTGTTTTTAAAGAACAGGTAGGCCGCAAATGCAAGTGGCACCGGTATCCAGCACAGGTAAAAAATCCCCGTCATCACATCCAGCACAGAACTTTGGTGTGCCTTCCAGAACTCATTGGGTGTAACCCTTGCTTCGCCACTGCCAATACCGAACAATGCCTTTTCATGATTGTACAGGTCTGTGATGTGAACAGTGTTAAAACGGTAATTGGGAAACGCCTTCATGTAATCGAAGATGATCCAGTACACTATAAAAATAGAGAAGCCCAGGATGAACTTTCTTGCAACAGGGTGTGCAAAATAAAATATATTAAAAATACCTGCCAACACAAGCTGGTCAGTCTTGTACCCGATCAACAGGTAAGACACAAAAAGGTATAACGCTGTAACAGCGGCTGCAGATAAGATATTTTTTGGCGAATAAAAATTACTGCTCCTGTAGCTCATCTACTTTTTTTGCAGTATTAGGAAATCCGGAGCCGAAAATTTTATCCCATAAAGAAGAACTCACACCAAAGCCTTTTTCCGGGTTCTGGTAATGATGCAGCATGTGATGCTGCTTGATCTTTTTCATTAAACCAGATTTAAAGTTGTAATGGTGCATAGCATAATGAAGCATGTCGTACACCAGGTAACCCAGTAAAAAGCCCGGGAAGAATGCATACAAATGTTGCTGCGTTAAAAACAGGGAAAACAATAAATAGAACAGTGTTGCCAGTGGAATGCTTGCGGAAGGTGGCATTACCAGCCTTTTTTTATCTCTTGGGTAATCGTGGTGTACACCGTGAAAAATAAAATGAAGCCGCTGGCCCCAGCCCGATGTAGGATGGTAGTGAAAAATATAACGGTGCAGGCAATACTCGGTTACCGTCCAAACTCCCAGCCCTATTAAAAAATACAATATAAAACCTGCAATGCCTATCTGGTTTGAAAAAGCCAGGTAAGTAAAAAAAGTAATAACAGGTACAAATATGAACAGTGGAACTGCAAAATGAACCTTTGAAAGTTTTTCCATCCAGCCACTCTTGAACAACCGAATGGATTCTTCGCTGTTGGATATGTATGTCTTTGCCATCTTGTTAAATATATAAGGTGATACTTAAATTTTGATCCGTTCTGTTACGGTTTGTTTTGTTTCGGGATCTATTCCTGTGATGTCTGCATAATCAACTTTCGGCGACCAGGGCGATCCTCCCTTCCTGATCTCAAGGTATATTTTTGTAAGCACTGAATACCGCTTATTAATGAGTGTGAATACCCTGAACCTTCCATCTCCACAAAACTTCAGGTACAACTTCATATTCTTATAAGCCACAATGCTCAACTCGTATTCTTTGTCACCGATCTTCCTTGCTTTTATACCGTATGCAAATTTACGTTGAATAAAACTTAGTTCCTCTTTTTGTCCTTTTTCCTGGTATCTTATCCAGTAAACATGCACGGGGTCATCAGTATCCAGTACGCCTTTGGAATAATTCACATCGTACACAATGGTATTGCTGTTGTGATTGCGCTGCAGGTAAAAAAGCCGGTCTGCATGCGGCGGCGGGCTGGGGTAAGCAGCAGGTTGTGCAGCAAGCTGGTTTACCATCCCGGCAAGCAAGAAAACCGTTGCAAATTTAAACAGATAGCGTGGCTGCATCGCTTTATAGTCGTTTACTTTCCCCCCAGTTCCTTTTTGGCATGCATCAGCCTTTTGATGGCCGTTACATTGGTAAGCACCGCCATAATAGTGAGGGGAAGTGTAAATATCGTCATTGTTTCAAATACATGATACCTGAAAAAAGACACAAAGTATTTATAGTCTCCGCCAATATAGTGTCCCGCTACGCCACAGGCAATGGCGGAAAGACCGGTCAACACTACCCTCTCAGGCCGTTGCATTACGCCGCCTTTGTTTTCAATGCCGAGGCCTTCGCTCCTGGCCCGGGTATAACTTACCATCATAGAACCGATCAGTGCAATGAACGCAAACAAAGAACTCAGGAAATAATGATGTGCCACCAGGTAATAACAGATACCCAGGAACATGATGAGTTCGCTGTACCTGTCGAGTACAGAATCAAACAAGGCCCCGAATTTTGAACTCATGTTACCAAGCCTGGCTACCTGGCCATCGAGCATATCAAACAAGCCGGCTACCAGTATCAGTACGCCTCCCCAACCCACATACGAAAGATCTCCCCGGTGGCCCTCTTCGGCGCCTTTTATAAAAACAATGGCTACACCGATATTGAGCACCAGCCCCGTAATGGTTACCAGGTTGGGGGTAAACCCAATCTTTATCAACCCCTTTACAAAAGGATTGATCACAACGTAAATTGTTTGTTGAAGCTTATCTCTTAGTCGCTCCTGTGCCATTATGCTTTTAAAGATTTATCTGCATTAAAATTCAAAACGTACCTTAAACCTTACCCCCCATTTGCTGATATCCGGATGATCGAGGTAGGTCAATCGCTTGATCAGGTCTACCCTCAATAATTTAAATATATTGGCCAGTCCCACACTCACTTCCATATAAGGCCCGTTGTTCAGGGCAAAGGTATTGGCTTTGCCAGTGACCGGGTCGGTTAAAAACTTAAACACATTGGCATTTTTCGCCGGGTTATTCTCATCTCTTAAACTACCATACAGCACTTTCATACTGGCTACTTCCCTCCACTTAAGGGCTCTCAGCAAAGGAATTTTATTGAGGAAAAAGCCATTGAAATGCACATCAAAGTTAGCTGCATAAAATTTATCACTTACAAATTCCAGGAAGTTCATAAGGTTGTATGAATTAAGCTGGTAACCATACGTTTGATTGGCCCTGTGTATCGTCAGCAAAGGAAAAGGCAACTGCCCAAAAGTATATCCGCCTTCCATGGTAATATCAGTAAAACCCAGTTGCGACATGTAAAACCGCTTTTCGGCATACAGGTTAACGTTATGATATTTGTATTCTCCGCCGAACACTCCTTTCAAACCGGTGATATACCGCAGGCTGAAAATAGGATACTTGTTAACGATAGGAATACGGAAATTTTTACCCTGGTAAAACTGTTCTCCCGGCGCCCAGCGCAATTGAGCACTTATTTCCGCAGTAGTAATACCCGGGATATAAGAACCGGAATCGGCACCTGGTTTTTGGTAACTAATGGCTCCGGCAGGCTCCTGTTCCGTATGTTTAAAGCCCAGCGATAACTGGAAATTTTTACCAAATTCCCGTTCGTATTCTGTTTTGAAAATCCTGTTGTATATCCACTTATCGTTCTTCCCTCTTTTAAAAGACAACAAAAAATTGTCTTCCTGAACATACTGCAATTCCTGTCCGGGAATTTTCATATCATACTGGTAACCCAGTTTAAGATAGTGCAATGGAAAAGCGTAAATAGATTTATGGTTCAACGACAGGGTTACGTTCGCTGCATATTTATACCGCTTGTCTTTAAATCCATAAGCCACATAATTTTCAAAGTAAAGGTTGTTGTTGAACTTAGGGGTGGTACGTCCGCCAAGGCGCAACCTGAAACCTTCTATCGGGTTAAAACTGTAAAATGTATTGGTATTACCGATCTCGTAATCACCCAGCACAACATAGCCTGTAAACAGTGCCGTAACAACCGTCATAAAGGTTTTGAACTTTTTGGTGTTCTTCAGGCTGTCGATATTGTAATAAGCTTTGGCCTCTACATTAGAAAGTGGTGTATGCCGCTGGGCTACCCAAAAACTGTCGGAGTTGGTGAACTCTGAACTTAAATTCACTTCATCCTTTGCTTTGTAGATACTGTCCGGCGCCGGTACGTTGATCAAAAAATCTTTGAACGACACCAGGCGCTCACCGTACATGCTTCCGCTGGAGCTGTTCACCAGTGCGAATTCCGTAAGCATATCACTTTTGATAACATGGTATCTTCCATCCGGACCTTTTTCAAAATCCTGTTTTATTTTAAGTTCCCTTGTCCAGTTAACATTGGCCTTTTTGCTGATGGTCATTTCAATTTTTTGAATTGAATAGTTGCCATCAAGCGTAATGTACATGGTTCCCCTGAAGATCAGGTCATTGGGGTTTTTAGGCGTAAAATAAAGCCGCACCAGTTTTACACCGTCAACCTCCGTGGTATCCCGGATATAATAGCGGTAAAAAGCAGGACCGAGATCTGCAATGGGGCTAAGAAATTGTTGTTGCAGCAGGGGAATGCTGTTGTCGTAAATGTTGATGTCTACATACAATGATTTGAGATAAGAGCTGATACCGGCGTTATCAATAAAATCACCATAGTTCACTTTCTTTTCTGCAAGTATACGGGTCTTATCTTCTGAAGGATCTTTACGAAGGTATTTTTCCTGCAGCTTTTCTTCAATATAGATCGGCAACAGCGACTTGCCCGGTACCGAATTGGTATCCACATTCTCCATAATGAATTTAAAACTTCTGAAAAGTTTGTTCTTCATTAATTTTTCGGGCGTATTGGCCAGCGACAATCCCAGTTTTTCATACTGCTGGTATTGTACATAGTCGTAAGCCGTGATCCTGTTCTTTTCTTTATTCTCCAGCACTTTATCGATCAGTTCAACAGCAGGGTTATTCTTATTGCGGTACTTACCCCGTCCCCTTTTTACCACCACTTCCTTCATAGCCTTGCTTAGCTCCATCTCAATATCAACATTCTGTTCAATTCCGGGAGTGATCTTTTTGGTGACCGTAGTATAACCTACGAAAGAAAATAACAGCGTGTTGAACTTAGGGTTTCTTGTTTCAATGGAATAACTGCCATTTTCATCGCTGGTAACACCTTTGCCGTCTTTAAAAACAACGGTTACAAAAGATATTGGCCGCCTGGTAATAGCATCCCTTATAAAGCCTTTTACAATGGTTTGTGCACCGGCTGAAAAACTCCACAACAAAAACAGCAAAAGAAACGATCCTTTGCTGCGAAGTTTGTTGCTGATTGTGTTATTGAATATTCTTAAAAACATATTTCTTTTGTAAGGGATAATTATAGGCCAGTGCAACGGTTAAAGAAATGAGTACTTTGGCCAGCATATACTCAACACCGGCTACATGAATAAGCAGGTAAACGCCGGAGGCATTTAGTACCAGGTTACCGATCCAGGTGAGGAAGTATTTTTTTCCCTGTTGGATCATTGCACCATCGGCCACTTTAAACGCCCAATACCTGCAGATGAAGAAATTGATGATGCCGCCGGCTACCGTACCGCCAATACAGGCCAATACTTTGTCGACCCCCGCAAATTTCACCATCACAAAAGTGAACACATAGTCGCAGGCACTTGCAACAGTTGCTGCCACGTTCGCCTTTAAAAATGTTTTCATCTTTTTTATTTGATATATGCTGTTGAAATAAAAATGATCAACTGCAGCACCATGAATGAATAAATACCTGCCAGCACATCATCGGCCATTACGCCCCATCCTTTCGGTAGTTTTTCCAGTTGCCTGATACCAAGCGGCTTCACAATATCAAAAAACCTGAATAAAACGAGACCCGTTAACAGGAATATAATATTGGAAGGCGAAAACAACAGCGTGATCGCCATGCCGGCCACTTCATCGATCACCACTTTGCTGCTGTCTTTTCCCCAGGCTTCGTCCACTACGTTTGAACTCCATGTTCCAACTAACAGGATGGTGGCTGTGGTAATTACCTGCCAGGCTGATTGAACAAACCCGGCAGGTAATAAAAACCATATGATACAATATGCAACTGCTGCGATGGTTCCTCCTCCCTTTATCTTTCCAATACCTGCAACAGATGCGATCAGTTGATGCAACAGCATATCATTACATTGCTTCTACCAGTTCCTGGTAATAATCCAAACCAAGATGAGTGATCAGATCTTCTCCCATCATATGACGGAGTGTGTTCTGCATTTTGATCAACTGTTTGAATATATCATGCTCAGGCGCCAGTTCAGGCAGCGTTTGCGGTGATTTAAAGTAGAAAGAAAGCCATTCCTGTATACCGTCCATTTCAGCACGTTTTGCAAGATCCAGGAACAATGCAAGGTCAAGTACGATCGGTGCAGCTAATATAGAATCGCGGCACAGGAAGTTGATCTTGATCTGCATGCTGTAACCAAGCCATCCGAAGATGTCAATATTGTCCCAGCTTTCCTTGTTATCACCGTGAGGTGGATAATAGTTGATCCTTACCTTATGATACAGTTCACCATACAATTCAGGACTTGATTCGGGCTTGAAGATCTCATCCAGCACGCTGAGTTTGGAAACTTCTTTTGTTTTAAAGTTTTCAGGATTGTCCAGCACATAGCCGTCCCTGTTACCAAGGATATTGGTAGAGAACCAGCCACGTACACCCAATGCCCTTGCATGCAGGCCCGGTGCCAAAATGGTTTTCATCAAAGTTTGACCGGTTTTGAAATCCTTTCCACCTATTGGTGTATTGGTTTCTTTTGCCAGGTCGATGAGTGCAGGAATATCGCAGGTAAGATTAGGAGCGCCGTTTGCAAACGGAACACCCAATTTGATCGCTGCATAGGCATAGATCATGCTCGGAGCAATGTTTGCATCATTGTCCTTTAGCCCCTGCTCAAAACTTTCAATGGTCCTGTGTACATCAGATGTTTCGATGTATTTTTCTGTACTGCCACACCATACCAGCACTACCCTGCTGCAATTGTTGGCTTCTTTAAAGCTTTCAATGTCGTTCATCAGTGCCAGTGCCAGGTCGTATTTGGTAGCCTCTTTTTTTACATTGGTACCATCCAGGTTGGCCACATAAGATTTATCAAACACCGCTTTCATGGGTTTGATAGCAGACAATTCAGTTTTGATCTCAGCCAGCAGGGATGATTCCAGCACCTTGGCATTCATCGCCGCTTCGTATACATTGTCTTCATAAATATCCCATCCACCAAAAACGATGTCATTTAACTGTGCCAGCGGAACGAAGTCGTTTATTTTGGGATTCCTGTTCTCTGTTCTTTTTCCAATACGGATATTGCCCATTTGCGTTAATGAACCTACGGGAAGGGCGAGGCCTTTTTTCACTGCTTCAACACCTGCAATAAATGTGGTGGCAACAGCGCCTAAACCAGGAACCAATATTCCTAATTTCCCTTCGGCCGGTTTTACTTTTTGTACCATATATTCTGTTTTTTATTAAAAATTGATATTCTAATTACGTTATTTCAACCATTGATTGCTCCGGTACCATTCGAGCGATTCTTCCAGCCCTTTTCTCAGATCGTACTGAGGGGTAAAATCCAGTTCCGCCCTTGCTTTGCTGATATCGCAACTCCAGTTTACAGCCGTAAGCTCATTCAACTTTTCGATGCTTAGCGGCGATGCTTTTTTCAAAGATTTATTAATGCGGTCTGATACATACAAAAATCCTTTTAAAATGCCGAGCGGGATGTGAAACCGGAATGCCTTTTTCTGCAGCAATCCTTTTACAATATCCGCATATTCGTACCTGCTGTATTCCCTGCCATCCGAGATATTATAGATGCTGTAAGGCCCTGTTTTCAATAAAGCGTTCACCGCCACTTCAGCCATATCTTTTGCGTATACAAAACTCAGTTTTTGCACACCTTTTCCAATGTACGGGTCAAGCCCCTTATTGAGCGTTTGGGTAACGATGAAGATATCTTTTTCCCTGGGCCCGTATATGGCTGTTGGTCGTAAAATGGTTACGGGAATATCGGTATCTTTTAAACCAATCTCTGCATTCAGTTTACTTTTTCCATAGGCGGTAACGGGATAAGGAACAGCATTGTCCTGTATGCCTTTTTCAAAATTGTTGGAAGGACCCGTAGCTGCCAGACTGCTGATGTATACGAAACGTTTAATCTGTGCCTTATTTTTTTCTGCAGCTTTTGCCAGGTGTTGGGTATAAATGTTATTTACAAGATCATATTCCTCTTGGGTGAGTGCCTTTGTAGTACCGGCGGCGTGTATTACATAATTGATTTTTTCCTCTGCAAAGATCTTTTCCATTCCTGCCACATCTTTGTAGTTAAGTTCAGTGAACTTTACCGGCAAAGCTTTAAGATGGCTGATATCACTGCTTTTCCTCACTGCAGCGTAAACTTCCAATCCTTTTTCCAGTGCTGCATTGATCAAGTGATAACCCAAAAAACCGCTTGCACCAGTTATCAATACTTTATCCCTCATAATGCTTTTTCTAAAATCCTGTAGCGCTTGTAAGGGGTAGCATTTAACTTTTTGAGACCATTGTTCATCATCTCATTGTTCTCCAGTATCCACGAAGCCTCACCACCCCTTATTTTTTTGGCGGCCGCCTGTTCAATGATCTCGGAATAAAAACATGCTTCAATCCCTGCTTTACGATAATCCGAAACCACCCCAAGCGCCAATACCCTTACATAATTGACTTTTTTAAGCCCCAACAGTAATTTAAAAATACCTGTCGGGAAAAGCCTTCCTCTTTTTATTTTGATCAGTACCTGGTTAATATCCGGTATCGCCAATGAAAAACCAATCACCTTACCATTATGTTCAGCCAGTTGACAAAAATCCTTGTCCAGCAACATTTTCATGTCTTTAGCCAGGTACTTGAATTCTTTATCGGTAAAAGGAACAAAACCGGTGTTTTCTGCCCAGGCCGTGTTATACACTTCCTGTATCTTATTCACTTCGTTCTTATAATCCTTCATGTTGATATTCCGGATCACAATACCCTTTAGTTCGAGTCTTTTTAAAAGGGTTTGCTTTAACTGCAGGGTACGCTTATCAACTGTTGCAGTGGAAAGATCATAGGCCAGTAAATCAACATTTTTTTTAAAGCCCGCTTTTTCAAGCAGTGGCAGGTAATAAGGCTTGTTGTAAGTCATCATCACGACGGGTGGTGAATCGTATCCATCCACCAGTAAACCGCAGGGCTCGTTGGTAGAAGGATTCACGGGTCCTATCATCGTGTCGGCACCTTTGGCCTTGAGCCATTTGCCGGCTTCATCCAGCAATTGCTTCGCCAGCGCAGCATCATCTACCAAATCAAAGAATCCAAAAAAACCATCCTTTCTTTGTTTGAATTCGTTGTGGTTATTATTCATGATCGCCGCAATTCGTCCCTTGATCACTCCATTCTCAGTTGCCAAAAAAAGCTGTACCTGTGAATGTTCATGAAAAGGATGTTTGCCCGGTGAGAGCAAATCTCTTTGCGCAATATGAAGTTCAGGCACATAGTTGCTATCTCCTTCATACAACCGATGGGGAAAATCAATAAATGAGGCCAACTCTTTTTTTGTAGAAACCTGCTTTACCTGCATCATGCTTTCACTGTTTCTTTAACAGCATTTACTTGTGGTATCTTTAATTTATAGGCAACTTTCTTAATCTTTTCAACAGCATAATCGATCTGTTTGAAGGAATGCGTTGACATGAGCGAAAACCGGATCATGGATGATTCACTGCTTACTGCAGGAGAAACAACAGGGTTTACAAAAACACCTTCATCCATCAGCATTTTTGCCATCAGGAACGTCTTTTCATTGTCCCTTACATAAATAGGGATAATGGGCGATTCTGTTGGGCCGATATCAAAACCTGCTTCCCTGAATGCATCTAATGTGTAATTGGTGTTCTGCCACAGTTTTTCAATACGCTCCGGTTCTGCTTTCATCACTTCCAGGGCAGCCAAAGCGCTTGCAGCAGCACCCGGTGAAATACTGGCACTAAACATCAAAGAGCGGGCATGGTGTTTCAGGTACTCAATCACTCTTTTGTCAGCGGCCACAAAGCCCCCGATAGAAGCGAGCGATTTACTGAAAGTACCCATGATAAGGTCAACCTTGTGAGTATTGTTGAAATGAGCTGCGGTACCACGACCACCCGGGCCTAACACACCTAAAGAATGGGCGTCGTCCACAAAAACGGTCGCATTGTATTTTTTAGCCAGTGTAGTGATCTCATCAAGCCTTGCAATATCACCTTCCATGCTGAACACCCCATCGGTAGCGATCAGTTTAAAAGCATCGATCGGCGCATTGGCCAGTAATTTTTCGAGATGGGCCATATCAGAGTGGCCGTATTTATAAATTTTTCCGAATGAAAGCCTTGCTCCGTCAATGATACAGGCATGGTTCCATTCATCAAGGAATATGTAATCGTTGCGGCCGGCCAGTGCAGAGATAACGCCTACATTTACCTGGTAACCGGTGCTGAATACCAAGGCACTTTCTTTTCCAACAAAATCAGCCAGCGCCTCTTCCAGTTCAAGATGAAGATCAAGAGTACCGTTCAAAAACCTTGAACCGGCGCAACCGCTTCCGTATTTATCAATGGCTTTTTTTGCAGCATCTTTTACCTGCTTATTATTGGTTAAACCAAGGTAACTATTTGAACCAAACATTAAAATTCGCTTTGACCCAATTATCACTTCAGTATCCTGGTCAGACTGGAGGGGACGAAAAAACGGATAGATATCAGCTTCCTTTAATCGATCAACAGTTTTGAAAGCGTCTATTTTCTTCTTCAATGCGTTGTTAATCATCTTTTCGGTTTAGTGTTTGGTAAATAATTTTAAATTTAAGATAAAGTTATCAAAATGTTATCTAAAGGGTATATTAATTAATTCCATGTTTATCAACTAACAGCGAACATTTGCTCTGCACTTCTGCATTTGGCCTGTATCCTCGAAAGTACCTTCATGCAGGTGGCCAGTTCAGCTTCCCCGATGCCTTCTTTTAACACGAGGTCCTGCTCCAGGAAAAAGTCATGCATTTTCTCAATCACCGTCTTTCCATTATCCGTTAGTGCGATCACATTCTTTCTCCGGTCACCCGCTGCAGGCACACGTTTCACAAATCCCTTCTGTTCCAGGATATCCACAGACCTGAGTACCGCAGATTTGTTTTTATCCATTATCTCGGCAATATCCTGCTGAATCATATCTTTTTTGCCATTGTTCCTGGATAAAAAGTAGAGTACTCCCATCTGCTCAAATGTAATCTCCTTGCTGATACCGGCAAATGTTACGTTAATAGCTTTCAGCAACAGTTTGCCTGTATGAACAATCATAAAACCTAAAGTTTCCGGCATTTCCTTACAGATCATAAATAAAATTAGTTGCTTAGTGAACGGTTGCAAAGGTAACAGTTTACAATTACATAACATCGTAATAAAATAAAACTTTACAATATTGTGATATTTTAACAATTATATTTGAAATACTGCTTTCATTTTCAATGCAAAGGCTGTAAATAAAAAAGCCCTTCTTATCGAAGGGCTTTGAATATGTTAGTACCGTTATCTTACCATTTGTCTACTTCTACATTGCTGCCATTATCTGAACAAGTTGGCGTTTCATCAGTTTCAGCAGGTTTGGTTTCTTCTACCACCGGCGCTTCTTCAACGGCAGCAGTCACCGTTTCTTCGATCCCGTCTGTAGCAGCGGCTACAGGAGCACCTCCTTCTTCACCTTCATAAGCTGTATCATGATTGAAAGCGTCGAAATCAAAATCAGGCATCAATTCCGTTTTTACGTAATCAACCGCATCAGTAAGCCCTTTAATGAATTTATTAAAATCTTCTTTGTATAAAAAGATCTTATGCCTGTCGTACCCGTCAGAGTCAAAACGTTTACGGCTCTCAGTAATAGTTAAATAGTAATCACTACCCCGGGTTTCTCTTACATCAAAAAAGTAAGTTCTGCGTTTTCCGGCCCTGATGCGTTTGCTATAAACGCTTTCCATTTTTTTGTCGTTGTTCTCGTACGCCACAGTTGTTTTAATTTAAAGTTAATTGATTGCCAAATAATTTATTATACTGACAAAGATAAAGTTGTTTTTGAAATAGCAAAAAAAACGATGATTTTTAGATGATGTTTAAAATTTAGTGGGGACAAGTTGTTTATAGACCGGTAAACAGGCGATTACTTATCAATTTTGCATTCGGTAGTGACGCTCTTCCCATTTTGTAGAGTGTTATCAATCACCCGATCTGTGCACTGATGTTACGGACTTGTAGGCAACTATCCTTCATCTGTAGTTTCTTCAGTAATGATATCCCTCTCCTGTTGCTGCTGCCGCCCGTACATCTCTGCATAGTAACCCTTCTGCTGCAATAAAGAATCATGGGTACCCTGCTCAGCAATGGCACCATTTTCAATCACTACGATCTTATCAAAAGCCAGCAACGAAAAAATGCGGTGCGTAATGATGATAGCTGTTTTATCCTGCAGGTAGTTGTTCAGGTTGCTCAATATCTGTTTTTCAGTTTTTGCATCAACAGCACTGAGGCAATCGTCAAAAATTACCACCGAGGGGTTTTTGATCAAAGCCCTTGCAATCGAAATGCGCTGCTTTTGCCCGCCGCTCAACGTTACGCCTCTTTCGCCGATCATGGTTTCGTATTTTTCCGGGAAGCCAGTGATCTCTTTGTGTATGCAGGCGTCCACCGCTGCTTTTTCAACCTGCTCCCTGGAAGCTTCGGGAAAACCGAAGGCGATATTATTGTACACCGTATCGCTGAATAAAAACACATCCTGCGGCACATAGCTCACATTTTCACGCAGGTAATCCAGGTCAATCTTATTTGAGGGCACTTGATCATACAAAATACCTCCCTGCTGAGGGTCGTACATCCGAAGGAGCAGTTGCGCCAGTGTCGACTTACCCGAACCAGTCTTTCCTATGATCGCAATTTTTTCGCCTTTGTTCACTTTGAGCGAAAAGTTCCGGATGGCCCGGATCCCTGTATGAGGATACACAAAATCTACA
>APMI01002965.1_pt1 | contig 17377 bp, 12 predicted proteins | sample 667938 | NCBI WGS metagenome assembly APMI01 (sample SAMN01084076, study PRJNA167559) | wastewater metagenome | biome: Wastewater | place: Denmark: Ejby Moelle, Odense | collected 2011-11-28 | reverse complement strand
CTCAAATTAATTTCCATATCTGTTGCTACACCTTGAGCTCCACCACTTGGTTGGTGAATCATTACACGTGAATGTTTAAGCGCAGAACGTTTTCCTTTTTCACCTGCAACTAACAAAACTGCGCCCATACTTGCAGCCATTCCTGTACAGATAGTAGCAACATCTGGTTTGATGATTTGCATCGTGTCATAAATTCCTAAACCTGCATAAACGCTTCCACCAGGAGAATTAATGTAAATTTGGATATCTTTAGAAGGATCTGAACTTTCTAAAAATAATAATTGTGCGGTTACAATATTGGCAACTTGATCGTCAATCCCAGTTCCTAGAAAAATAATTCTATCCATCATTAAACGAGAAAAAACGTCCATTTGGGCTACGTTCATTCTGCGTTCTTCCATAATGTAAGGCGTGAGATTAGTTGGGTTGAAAGTTCCCATATATTGATCAGTTGCTAATCCGCTGTTTCCTAAATGTTTTACAGAGAAATCTCTGAAATCTTTTTTAATATCCATATGTAATATTTTATTCTTAATTATATTGAAACAGACAAAGTCTGTACCTTTTTACAAATTTAGCCAAAGTGTCACAAAATACGATACAATTTCTCATCAATTTTATTTTTTAATTGAGTAAGATTAATGATTTTTTTGTAAGATTCTTCACTGTTTTCTTCGCTGATTTTTTGTTTTAAATCATTGATAATCTTGATGATATATTCTCTTTTGTATCTTATCACTACATCTTTTACAATTCTATCTACCAATTCTTCTTCTTTGCTGAAATAAATATTATGTTTTTCCCAATTGCTTAATTCATAAGGATTTACTAAAGCATCGGCAGTTTTAGAAACGATATTTTCGTCCATCAAAGTCATAAAAAAATTACCAGAACGAAGTTCGCTTTGTGCAATTCCCAGTTTTATTTCTTCAATAATTTTTTGATTGATAGGCGAAATAATTTCACACTGATCTTCATCTAAATGATTGATTATTTCTTCAATTACCGTAATTTGATAAGCTTCGTTTTCAGGAGTTTTTCTGTCGAGAACGTAATCTCCGTATTTCAGCATCAGCTCAACCAATTTTTCTTCTAAAACCAAAAGCGGATTTACACTTTCTAAAACTTCCTGAACTTTCTCGAGTTTTACAACATTTGTTTCTTTTCTTTCCGAAGGTTTGTGTTGTTGAACGATTTGTTTCTGAACGCCTAATTCATTAAAAAGTGATTGTTCTGAAAGTTCAAATTTGGTAGAAATTTCTTTAATGAAAATCTCTTGTTTCAAAGCATTGCTCACAAAACCGATAGATTTTACAATATCACGTATTGCCTCAGCTTTTTTTATCGGATCATTTTGCGCTTCTTTCAGCAGAATTTCAGCTTTAAAATCTATGAAATCTTTAGCCTCGGTTTTGATGAAATTTTCTACAAAATCTCTTGGGTGTTTTCTAGCAAAAGAATCGGGATCGTCACCATCAGGAAACAGTGCAACTCTTATGTTCATACCTTCTGCAAGAAGCATATCAATACTTCTGAAACTCGCTTTAATTCCTGCTGCATCACCGTCAAAAAGAATGGTTACATTTTCGGTGAGGCGTTTGATGAGTTTTATCTGTTCTGTTGTAAGCGCGGTTCCAGAACTTGCAACTACGTTTTCAATTCCGCTTTGGTGAAGCGAAATTACGTCCATATAACCTTCTACCAAAAGACACAAGTTTTCTTTAGAAATCGCTTGTTTACTTTGATTTAAACCATATAAAACGTTAGATTTATGGTAAATTTCGGTTTCTGGTGAATTGAGATATTTCGCAGTTTTTACGTTAGATTTCAGAATTCTCGCTCCAAAACCTAAAACTCTTCCACTGAAACTATGAATAGGGAAAATCACTCGTTCCCGAAATCTATCAACACCAGTTGGTGTATTTTCTGGGAAAATAGAAATGCCCGATTTTTCTAAAATTTCTTTTTCGTAGCCTTTTTCTAAAGCATATTTGGTAAACGCATCTTTTTGTTCGGGAGAATAACCGAGTTGAAATTTTTTGATGATGTCATCGTGCAACTCACGTTCTTTGAAATAAGAAAGTCCGATTGCTTTTCCTTCTTGGTTTTCCCAAAGAATTTCTTGAAAAAAAGTATTGGCAACTTCGTGAATTTTGTAGAGCAATTCTCTTTCGGTTTGTGCTTTTTTCTGCTCTTCAGAATATTCTACTTTGTCTTCTTCAATTTCAATTCCGTACTTTTTGGCAGCGTGTCTTAAAGCTTCTGGATAAGTGAAATTCTCTATTTCCATCAAAAAAGTGATGGCGCTTCCACCTTTTCCGGATGAGAAATCTTTCCAGATTTGTTTACTCGGAGAAACCACAAAACTCGGCGTTTTTTCATCGTGAAACGGACTCAAACCTTTGAAGTTAGAGCCAGCTCTTTTTAGTTGAACATATTCGCCAATAATTTCTTCAACTCTTATAGTTGAAAATATTTTGTCTATGGTTTTCTGAGAAATCATTCGGTAAAATTACGAAAAATGTTGGAAGATGGAAGTTAGAAGATGGAAGATGTTCACAAGAAACGATATCAAACCATTTCAAACTTTTCAAACAATAAAATTTTAATGTATATTTGTGCAAATATAGATGAATAGATGGATTTAATACATTATTTCCTTGAATTTTTAGGGAATCCTTTACTTGTACTCACGGAGATTATTAGAGATTACGGAGTATATATTTACTTATTTTTATTTTTGGTGATTTTTGTGGAAACGGGTGTTGTTGTAGTGCCTTTGTTACCAGGAGATTCGTTACTTTTTGCGGTAGGTTTAATTGCTTCAACTACAGGACAAATCGATATTTACACCGTTATTCCATTGCTTATTTTTGCTGCACTTTTAGGAGATAATGTCAATTATTTTATTGGTAAAAAGTTTGGAGACTACATTCAGTCTAAAGAAAAAATTCTATTCCTAAAAAAATCTCACATCGAAGAAACCGAAAGATATTTTGCGGAAAATGGCGGTAAAACGGTCATTTTGGCGAGATTTATCCCGATTGTGAGAACCATTGCACCTTTTGTAGCGGGAGCTGGTGAAATGAAGTATAGAACTTATCTATTGTACTGTATTTCAGGAGCTATACTTTGGGTTTCATCAATCACATTATTAGGCTATTTTCTAGGAAATATAGAATGGGTGAAATTAAATTTTGAAAAATTTGTTTTAGGAATTGTTTTTGTTTCAATTTTACCTATTATCTTTAAGGCGATTAAAAGAAAGAAATAAAAATGTTAGAAAGCATTTGGAATTTTATCATTGATTTTGTTTCAAAACCTGATCAAGTATTACTTTCTATTATAGAAAAATACAACAATTGGGTTTATGTCTTTCTTTTTGCGATTATTTTTGCAGAGACAGGTCTTATTGTAGCTTCTTTTTTAATGCCTTTCCTTCCTGGTGATGCATTGATTTTTACTATAGGACTTTTGGCTCAAGAAGAATCTCTTAATATTTGGATTGTAATTCCATTGCTTATGTTTGCGGCGATTTTAGGTGATAATGTCAATTATTACGTAGGAAAACGTTTCGGAGATTATATTATGAATAGTGACAAAGATCGTTTTATCAAGAAAAGTCACATCCAAAAAGCGAAAGATTTTTTTGATAAAAATGGTAAAAATTCTATTATTATCGCTCGTTTTGTGCCTGTTGTAAGAACCATTGTTCCTTTTTTATGTGGTTCTACCAAGGTAAAATATTCTACTTTTCTTACTTTTAGTGTAATTGGTGCTTTTCTTTGGGTTGGTGTAATCGGTTTGCTCGGTTATAATCTAGGGAAAATTCAATGGGTAAAAGAAAATTTAGATTTAATGATTTGGGGAATTATTATTTTGGCAAATATTCCGCTCATCAAACAAATATTTTTTTCAAAGAAAAAGGAAGTTTAAATTTCTAAACTTCCTTTTTTATTTTACAGAGGTCACAAGATAACTTCATATCCCTAAATTCTAAATTTAAAAGGTTTTTTCATCTGTTTTTTTACTCTCGCGGATTGAGCTGATTCAGCAGATGAATAGATGCTGAATTTTATATCTGCAAAATCTGATTAATCAGCGAGAGATTAAAGTTTTCAGATATGTAATTAAGTGGTGACCTCTATTATTTTATTTCAATTGATAATGAACATCTTTCGTTATCGTTTTCCAATCATCTGTTCTGAATGGCGAAACAGGCAATCCTTCTTTACTGAAAAGATTAATTTCGGAATCATCACCTTTCCAACCGTATCTTACTGCTTTTGGATTTTTAATTTTATCTGAAAAAACAATGATTTTATTTCCTTGAGTTAAAGCAATTGCGCGAACAAAATTCTGATTTTCATCTGCAATTTCGAAACCTGCAATTTCTTTTCCTTTTACTAAAAATCCAGTATTGGAATTTTTAAAAGTGATCTCAATTTTATTACCCAAAACTTTCATCGATTGATAAACCGGACTTTCTATATTCGGCAATTTTTTGGCATAAACTTTTTTCAAAGCAATATTTGCCAATCTGTTTCCAACCGTTATTTTATTTCTTGGATGTATATCTTTTGCATTTCCAACATCGGTGGTAACTACCATTGCTGTGTTTTTTAGATTTAAAGTTAAAGTTTGAGCTTCTCTCAGTTCTGCCCAATCGCTTCCAGAATTGCTGTCTCCATTCGTACCAAAAGTTGCCAATTGCACAAAATAAAACGGAAAATCATAACCCCAATTTTTTCTCCAACTTTCAATCAAAAGCGGAAAAGATTTTCTGTATTCATAAGCTCTGCTTGCATTAGATTCGCCTTGATACCAAAGAACTCCTGCAATAGAATACGGAATTACAGGTTTTAGCATTGCATTATACACCAAACTTGGATATTCGTTTTCTGAAATTACATTTCTAATTTCGTCTGCGTAGATTTTCCAAGTTCCAGATAAATCGATGGTTCTGTTTGATAATTGAAGGTTTACTTTGTCTTTTTCGCCCCAAATTCCGCCACCGCCACCAGTGTCAGTAATTTTGATAACGATGATGTTTTCGCCTTCTTTTAATACATTTTTAGAAATTTTATAGGTTCTAAATTTGTCAAAAACGTTGGTATTTCCTACTTCTACACCATTTACGTAAGTTACATCTGCATCATCTATCATTGATAAATTTAAAGTTGCATCAACAGCCAAATCTTCTTTGGTTAAATTTATTTTCTTGCGATACCAAACTACACCGTCAAAAACTTGCAAAACTTGCTCTTCCCAGATTTTTGGAGCATAAACTTCTGGAAGCTTTTCGTCATTGAAATTCGGAGAAATAAAATCTTCAAACTTGATTGATTTTGGACCAAAACCTTGCACTTTTTCTAAAAATGACTGTTGTTTTTGGTAGCTTGTTTTTTCGAATTCAGACATTTCTACCTTTTCCATCTTAGAAATCATATTTTTGAAATCATCACTTCCTTCAAAAGCATCTCTTCCAATCCACGTTTCAATATTAGTTCCGCCCCAAGAAATGTTCAAAATTCCGATAGGAACTTTCAGTTCTTGATATAATTTTTTGGCAAAGAAATAACCAACTGCTGTAAAATCTTGTACGTTTTCGCTGTTATTTACCAACCATTCTCCACCATTAATGTCATTTTGAGGCAAAGAATTGATGGCTTTTGTTACTTTTATTTGTCTGATGAAAGGATATTTCGCTGCATCTGCAATTTCTTTTTCGGCGTCATTAGAATTTTTTACATTCCATTCCATATTAGATTGTCCGCTACAAAGCCAAACTTCACCAATTAATATATTTTTAATAGAAATGGTATTTTCACCAGAAATTTTCATTTCAAAAGGTCCGCCTTCTTTCTCTGGAGAAAGTGTGATTTTCCAATGGCCTTTTTCATTGGCAATGGTATTTTTAACTTGATTTTTAAATTTTAATTGAATTTTTTCTCCAGCATTCGCAAATCCCCAAATTGGAATTGGTTTATTGCGTTGTAACACCATATTGTCTGAGAAAAATTTTGGAAGTGTAACTTTTGCAAATGCAAATTGTAAGCAAAAGAATAGAAGAAAAATAGAATACTTTTTCATTGTAATTTGAGATTTTTATAAATAAAAAATAAGAAACAACTTTTGGTTATTTCTTATTCAAAATTACGGTAAAATATTGTAAAAATCCTATAATTTATAAGTCAAAATCATCTTGAGAAACCGCAGTTCCTTCATTCATTAAAAATGCTTTCAAAAATGGAGTAAGATTTCCGTTCATTACGCCATCTACATCAGAAGTTTCGTGTCCAGAACGTACATCTTTTACCAATTTATAAGGGTGCATTACATAATTTCGGATTTGGCTTCCCCATTCAATTTTCATTTTATTGGCTTCAATTTCGTTTCTGGCTTTCATTCTTTCTTCTAATTCCATTTCGTAGAGACGAGATTTTAAGAGCTGCATCGCTTTTTCTTTGTTTTGAAGCTGAGAACGAGATTCAGAATTTTCAATAATAATTCCTGTAGGAGCGTGACGAAGACGAACTGCCGTTTCTACCTTGTTCACGTTTTGTCCACCTGCACCAGAACTTCGCATCGTTTCGAAAGAAATATCTGCAGGATTGATGTTAATTTCTATAGAATCATCTACCAAAGGATAAACGTACACCGAAACAAAACTGGTGTGTCGCTTTGCATTACTATCAAACGGTGAAATTCTCACCAATCTGTGAACTCCGTTTTCGCCTTTCAAATAACCAAAAGCATATTCTCCGTCAATTTCGAGAGTTACGGTTTTTACACCAGCTACATCACCTTCTTGGTAATTCAGTTCACGGATTTTGTAACCTTGTTTTTCGCTCCACATTTGGTACATTCTCATCAGCATAGAAGCCCAATCGCAAGATTCTGTTCCACCAGCTCCCGCTGTAATTTGAAGAACGGCAGAAAGTTCATCACCTTCGTTAGAAAGCATATTTTTGAATTCTAAATTTTCTATTTTTTCTACCAATTCTGGGAATTGTTCGTCTAGTTCTTTTTCAGAGTCTGCGTCTTCTTTGGCAAATTCTACCAAAACTTGCAAATCTTCAAACTGAGTATTGATTTCTTCGTATTCCTCAACCCATTTTTTCTTGGAACGCAATTGTTTCAAGAAACTTTCGGCTTCTTTTGGGTTGTCCCAAAATTCTGGAGCAGCCGTTTTTTCGTCATCGTTGGTTATTTCTAGTTTCTTCTTTTCGATTTGAAGAAATTTATATAAATCTTCGATGCGTTTTTGTGTATCTTTAAGTTGGTCTGTTGTAATCAAAACTAAAATCTTTAGAATTGCAAAAATAGGGTTTTATTTGTATTTAGTTCTAGTGTTTTTCTTGTTAAAATTTTTAGTTTTGCCAAATGAAATCAAAATTAATTCTACTTTTCACTTTTACCTTTATCTTTTTTAATGCTCAACTCAAAGAAAACATTTTTTACCCAGTTTCTAAAATTTCTGATGGGGATACTTTTTATGTAAAAACAGAAAATTCTGAAAAATTCAAAATCAGATTAATAGGTATAGATGCGCCAGAAAGTTATAACGTTGGCAAGAAATTTAGAAAAGAATATTTCGGGAAAGAAGCGAAAGTTTTTGTAACCAATCTTCTTAAAAGCAAAAAAGTAAAATTAACATTTGATGTTCAAAAAACGGATAGATACGGAAGAATTTTGGCTTATGTTTATTTAGAAAATGGCGTTTTTCTCAATCAATATTTAGTAGAAAATGGTTTTGCGGTGGTTGCTACGTTCCCGCCAAATGTGAAATTTGTAGAAATTTTTACGCAAGCAGAAAAATCTGCCAGAAATAAAAAATTAGGATTGTGGAAGTAAAGAAATATCATTCCGAAGGAAATTTTCCTCCGAAATGATGTGGTTTTTAAGTTTAAAATCCGCCCAATCTGATTTGTAAACCGAAATTATCTTTAAACTGTGAGGTTTGATAATAACCTAATCTATAAGAAAAGCCTACATCAAATCTTCTTCCCAAAAATCTGTTCCAAATTAAGCCAACTTCTTGATAATTATGATCTAACACTCGGAAATTGAACTGATGGTCTGCACTGTTTTTGAAATTTCCTATTGCAGATTTGTACTCTAATTCTATGTTAGAATAGCTTTTTCCCAATGTTTTGAACCTGAAAGGTAAATATTGAGAAACTTGTAAACTCACAAATTTATCTGCATAGAAAGTTCCTGAAGGCATGGTCACAAAACCTAGAGTAGAAGGTGTATTGATTTTTGAAGTCCATTTTTCTGATGAACCATCAGTTTGCCCAGTAATTTCAAAATTTTTTCAAATAGGAGCGGTTCCAGAAGAAATTCCACCGAAAACTTTAAGATTGGTAATACCTAATTTGCTTCTGAATTGATGAACTGCCAAAACATCTAATCTATGATAGTTGAGTTCGCCATCAAACATTTTGCTTCCTATTTCGTAATTCAAGAAAAACTGGGGAAATTTCTTTTCATACGTTAATTTTCCGCCTGGTGTCATCATATTCTTGTCGTTTGGAGAATATTTCAAAGATAGAGTAGTGCTCACATTTTTGAATTGGTTTCCTGAATTTTGGTATTGATAATCAAAAAGTGCTTTTTGATTTTCGTGGTTTAAAGCGATTTTTGCAGTCAAACTATTAGAAACATCATATAAAAACGAAGCTCCGAATTTTTTACTTTGATAAAAATTGGCATTGTACAAATCAATTCCTAAGTCTTTCAATTTCATAGGATTATCCCAAAGTGAAGTGTTTATTCTACCAGCAGCATACACATCATCAGAATAATCTACTCTAAAAATGGAAGTTCTTTTTTCTGAAAGTTTCATGTCTAAACCTGCGCCATATTTCCAAGTGTGGTCTCTAAAACCATACCCGAAATAGGCATCAGGCGAAAAAGTTTTACTAAATTTTTCGTTGAGTTTTGCACCAACTCCTAATCTTACACCTTGATATTTATCGTAATTAAAAATTTTAGTAAGGTCAAAATCAATCATTTTATAACGGAGGTTTCCTTTCATTAAATTGGTAAAAAAGCTCACTTTTTTGTCAAAATTATATTTTTTGACTAGGCTGTCTATTTTAACATAAGTTCCTTTTTCTCTGGTGGTTAAACTATCTGTCCTGTATTTTTGTAGTTGACTTCCATCAGAATTTTTTACTTCTAGCGCATAGCCTTTAAAATCGGCTGATTTTTGTTCTTTGTTAATTTCAAAATCAAAATATTGATTTTTTACAAAAAGGTAATTGCCAAAGGATTTTTTGTTCATTTTGGGGTTTTGTCCTGCTTTTACGGTATCGTTAGATTTTCCTGTAGTAAAAGTTTGGTTGCCCATTCTTGTTTTAAGAATTTCATAATCTAAAAACCATTTGTTGTTGATAGGTTTCCAGACCGAAATACCATTTCCTTCGCTTGCTTTTTTGCTGCTGCTTTCTATTTTTTTGAGAGCAAAATTTTCGGCATCTACATAGATTTTACCATTGAATTTTCTAGGATTTTGCTTGCCTTTGTTGTTAATTTCTTTGAATTTAATCACAAAAGTTTTTCTATTGTCCAGAGAAATTGTATCAGAAAGATAATAGTTATAAATTTTCCTGTTTTCGGGTCTTATTTGCCTCGGAATTCGGTTTAAATTTGATATATTAAGTGCCAATGCTTCATAAATAGGATTAGGAAAACCAGACATTCTGTTGTCTATAATATTGGTTTTTTCTCCGAATTTCTGAGAATATTTATACTCCGAAACTTTTTCCCAAAGGAAATATTGGTTGTTTTGCACCATAGTGGTCAAATCATCATCTGCCAGAGAATCTTTCTTTTTTTTCTCGGTTTGTTTTTTCAGATTTCTATTTTCTATTTTTTTGATAGAATCATTTCTTTTGGAAATAAAATCTTGATAAGTTGCCACAGAATCTTTATCAAAATCAATAGAAATTTTGCTATACGATTTAAAATTATAAGATTCTAGCGCTTTCGGACTGTTTTCTTTGTATCTTTTCAAAAGCTCGTCTAGCATTTTTAGCGCTTTCGGATCACTTTTGTCGCTCAAAACAATTCTTTCGATGTTTCCTGTTTTTTCTGAGGAAGGTTTCAGAGATATTTGCATTAATTTTTTAACATCAGCTTCTTCACTTTCGAAATTATTGGCTAGAATGTCCACTTTTTTACATTTTGTTTTGAAAGACAAATTTCCGTTGGTATCAGTTTTGCCAAGAAGATTATCATCACAATAAACGGATGCGTTGTAAATAGGTTTTTGGTTTTTAGAGTTGATAATTTTCAGTTGAGTCTGACTGAAAGAAAACACGAAAATCAATAAAAATAAAGAGGATAGAGTTTGTCTCATTAGGTTTTTTTTAATTAGACAAAACTATCTATAAGAATGTTACAAAAAACATAAGGGAAATGTAATGTTTTGTTAAAAAAAATCCCTTTCAATAAACTTGAAAGGGACAAGAAATATTTTATTTTTTTAGATTAAACCTCCATCGCTTTCTCTAAAGCATTTTCAATTCCTGCTAAATTTTTTCCACCAGCGGTTGCAAAACCTGGGTTTCCGCCACCACCGCCTTGTATTTCTTTGGCGAGTTCTTTTACGATATTTCCAGCGTGATATTTTGCTTCTAAATCCGCAGAAACACCAACGGTAATCATTGGTTTTTCGCCTGCATCAGAAATAATAATGGTTACAGAATTCGAGATTTCTTTTTTCAATTGAAATACCAAATCTTTCACCGAACCAGCATCTAAAGAAGTGCGTTTTACCAAGAGTTGTTTGTCGCCTTTTTGTACGAAAGCGTTTTTCCAATCGTTGATTTCTCCTTTTGCTTTTTCTTTTTTCAAAGCTTCAACTTCGGATTTTAAAGCAGCATTTTCTTCCAACAATTTCTCGATGGATTTTACTACATCTTTAGATTTTAATAAAGCAGAAACTTCCTTCAATTGATTTTCTAAATTTTTGAAATATTCTGCGGCTTTATCCCCAGAAATCGCTTCAATCCTTCTAATTCCAGCAGCGGTAGAACTTTCTGCCATTATTTTGAAATGCCCAATTTCGCCAGTAGATTTTACGTGTGTTCCGCCACACAATTCTTTAGAACTACCAAACTGAATCATACGAACTTTGTCACCATATTTCTCTCCGAAAAGCATCATCGCTCCTTTTTCTGTGGCTTCAGCAATTGGTAAATCTCGATATTCTTGCAATGGCAAATTTTCCTTGATTTTAGCATTTACTTTTTCCTCTACCAAAGCCAATTCTTCTTCGTTCATTTTAGAAAAATGCGAGAAGTCGAAACGCAAATAATCTGGACCAACAAAAGAACCTTTTTGTTCAACGTGAGTTCCTAAAACCTCTCTCAAAGCTTCGTGTAATAAGTGCGTTACAGAGTGGTTTGCTTGTGTGTTTTTTCTTTCAGAAATATTTACTTTTGCAGTGAAAGTTCCCGAAATATTTTGTGGTAAATCTTTAATTAAAGAAATCACTAAACCATTTTCTTTTTTGGTTTCCAGAACTTCAAACGTTCCTTCGTTATTTTCAAGAGTTCCCTTATCGCCAACTTGTCCACCACCTTCTGGATAAAACGGTGTTTCGTCTAAAACAATTTGATAAAATTCTCCGTCTTTATTCTCAACTTTTCGGTAACGCGTGATTTTAACGTTATTTTCGGTTTTATCATAACCCACAAAATTTTCTGGTAATTCTGCCACAAATTCCCAATCGTAAACCTTTTGAGCAGACGATTTTTTAGAACGTTGTTTTTGCTTTTCCATTTCTTCGTCAAAACCTTTTTCATCAACGGTCAATTGCTTTTCTTCGGCAATTATTCTCGATAAATCTGCAGGAAAACCATAGGTGTCATACAATTCAAAAACTTCAGCACCAGGAAGCACTTTTTCGTTTTTAGAAATCGTATCTTTTATAATATGGTCAAGTCTAACTAAACCATGTTCAATCGTTTTTAAAAAAGAATTTTCTTCTTCTTTGATGACTTCGGTTACCAATTTTTCTTGCTTCACAATTTCAGGGAAAAATGCGCCCATTTGATTTTTCAAAACCGAAACCAATTCAAATAAGAACGGTTCTTTCATATCTAAAAATCGGTAAGAATATGAAATCGCACGTCTCAAAATTCTACGAATTACATAACCAGCGCCACCGTTAGAAGGCAATTGTCCGTCTGCAATCGCATAAGAAACCGCACGAATGTGGTCTACGACAACCCTAATTGCAATATCTTTTTCGTCTTCTAAAATTCCTGTATATTTCTTGCCAGAAAGTTCTTCCACTTTAGCAATCAGCGGAGTGAAAACATCGGTATCGTAATTAGAAGATTTTTGTTGAAGCGCCATACAAAGGCGCTCAAATCCCATTCCTGTGTCAATATGTTTTGCAGGTAGATTTTCTAACGAACCATCGGCTTTACGGTTGTATTGCATAAAAACCAAATTCCAAATTTCTACCACTTGAGGATGGTCATTATTCACCAATTCTAAGCCAGAAATTTTTGCTTTTTCTTCGGGTGTTCTTAAATCTACATGAATTTCAGAGCACGGTCCACAAGGTCCAGCTTCGCCCATTTCCCAGAAATTATCTTTCTTATTTCCGTTAATGATTCGGTCTTCTGCAATGTGCGCTTTCCAAAAATCGTAAGCTTCGGTATCTCTTTCAAGATTTTCTTTTTCGTCGCCTTCAAAAATAGTGACGTACAAATTTTCCTTCGGAATTCCGTACACTTCTGTTAATAATTCCCAAGCCCAATCAATCGCTTCTTTTTTGAAATAATTACCAAAACTCCAGTTTCCGAGCATTTCGAACATGGTGTGGTGATAAGTATCTCTACCAACATCGTCCAAATCATTGTGTTTACCAGAAACTCTTAAACATTTTTGAGTATCGGCAATTCTAGGTGCTTTTGGTTCTTTATACCCAAGGAAATAATCCTTAAATTGTGTCATTCCAGAGTTGGAAAACATTAAAGTTGGGTCATCTTTCAGAACGATTGGAGCAGAAGGAACGATAAGGTGTTCTTTGCTTTTGAAAAAATCTAAAAACTGTTGGCGTATTTCTTGTGAAGTCATATCTTTTTGCTTTCGGCTTTCAGCAATTGGCTGTCAGCATTTTGTAAGATTGCAAATTTAATGATTTTTATAGTATTTTACCACTGCTGCACAAAGTTTTACACCGAGAATACATTAACTCTATGAAATCGCTGTTTCTCTGTGTTTAAACAGATTTTTTCACCAAACTTAACACAGAAATATTTAAAAGAATAAGCCTTTTATTTTAAAACTAAAGTTAATAAAAAAACGTTCAAATTCAATTGAACGTTTCTGAAATTTATTTTTCCAAAAGCAAACTGCACCATTCTTCGCGCTGTTGTTTGTTTTTGAGTTTCAAGCCTTGTTCTGTGCAAACTTGCATAATATCATCTACATCAAAAAAGCACAAACCAGAAAGTAATAATTCGCTGCCTTCATTCATATCTTTTACATAAGTTGGGATGTCAGAAATGAGGATATTTCTATTGATATTGGCTAAAATAATGTCAAATTTTTCTTTGCCTAAATTTTCTGCTGTTCCTAATTCTATGCGAAGTTCTACGTTGTTTCTTTCTGCATTTTCTTTAGAATTTTCTACCGACCATTCATCAATATCAATCGCTAAAACGTCTTTTGCGCCTTTCATTTTGGCATAAATAGCAAGAACGGAAGTTCCGCAACCCATATCCAAAACTTTTTTTCCCTGGAAATCCATTTCTAACATTTGTTGAATCATTAAATGCGTTGTAGGGTGATGTCCAGTTCCGAAAGACATTTTCGGTTGAATGATGATTTCTTCCATTTTAGGATTCGGTTCATGGAATTCTGCTCTAATCAAAATTTTGTCTTCTACATTAATAGGAGAGAAGTTTTTTTCCCATTCTTCGTTCCAGTTGATGTTTGGCATTTCTTGGAAGGTGTAAGAAATTTTCACGTTTTCATTATTGAAAATTTCTAGATTTTTGAAGTTTTCTTCGTTCACCAAATCTGTTGGAATGTAAGCTAAAATACCTTCTAGCTCTTCGGTGAAACTATCAAAGCCGATTTCGATGAGTTCTGCCATTAAAATTTCGTTCCAAGGTTCTAGTGGTTGTATTTTGAAGTTGAATTCGGTGTAATTGTTCATTTGTTAGTTGTTTCGAGTTACGAGATTCGGGTTACGAGTTTGCAAATTTACGGAATTTGTTTTACGAAATGGAGCTAATTTTTGTAATACAAAACTCACAAAAATTTTTCAAAAACTTAAAAATTTTCGAGATGAAATGCTTTTGGGAGTTTTGCTTCGTAGGAGCAAAAGGTTTGTAGGAAATTTTGACGTATTTTAGGTGAGCTCCGTAGGAGCGATAGAAGTTGGTTTTGGCGCGAGCGAAGCGAGCGTCGATTGTTTTCAAAGGAGAGAACGTTTTCAAGATTCCCTTTCTGAAAAAAGAGGAATTAAAAAAAGCCGAAAATTACTTTCGGCTCAGACTTTTATCTTGATTCTAGGTTCTTGAATCTTATTTCTAGTTAAATCCTTCAATAATTTTAGAAAAATCTTCGATTTTTAAGGCAGCACCGCCAATTAAACCACCGTCAATATCGGGTTGAGAGAAAATTTCTTTGGCATTGTCTGGTTTTACAGAACCGCCGTAAAGAATAGAAATTTCGTCTGCAACTTCTTGTCCGTATTTAGCAGCGATAAGACTTCTGATGTGTGCATGGATTTCTTGCGCTTGTTCTGGAGTGGCAGTTTCGCCAGTTCCGATTGCCCAAACTGGTTCGTAAGCGATAACCACTTTTTTAATTTCTTCGGCAGAAAGCGTGAAAAGTGCAGTTTCAGTTTGGTTTTTTACGACTTCTAAATGTTGACCAGATTTTCTTTGTTCTAATGTTTCTCCGTTGCAATAAATTGGAGTTAAGCCTTTATCAAGAGCCAATTTTACTTTTCTGTTGCAATGAGAGTCTGTTTCACCGTGGTATTGTCTTCTTTCGCTGTGACCAATGATAGAACCGTCAGCTTCGATAGATTGCAACATATCAGCAGAAATTTCGCCAGTGAAAGCGCCACTTTCGTGTTCGCTCATATCTTGTGAAAAAACGCCTACTTCATTGTTTTCAAAAACGTCTCTTGCCATCATTAAATATAATGAAGGTGGAGCAATCCACACTTCGCAGTTGGTGGTATTTGCTTTTTTATATTCTAATAATTGAGCCATTAATTGTTGAGCATCAATTACATTTTTGTTCATTTTCCAGTTTCCTGCTACGATGTTTTTTCTCATTTTTATAAAGTGTTGAGGTTAAATTTTAAATTTTTGCAAATTTCTAAAATTCCGAAGTATTACAGAAATATTGCGGTATGAATTGCATCAGTTTTAATGATTTTAAATCAGTGATTTGGCGGATTTAGCAGATTGGCTCATTACATATAATCTAAACACTAAACACCAAATACTGCTTACATTTTCCAAATGGACTTCATCAAAGAATAGAAATCGTGTTCTTCTTCCGAAACTACGTTGTTTGCTTTGATAAGTTTTTTTGCAAATTTCTTGAATTCTTCTCTTTCTTTTTCGATAGAATCATCATAAAAGCATTGTGCTTGAAACTCAAAATGTTCTTTCCATTGTTCTGGTTTTAGAGAGGCAATTTGGTCTATTTCGTTATCAAAATTTATTGGTAAAGGAAATTCTTCTTCCAGATATTCTCTGATTACTTTTTCTTCTTCAGAATGAAATTTATAATCTACTGCCGAAAGTATCATCAGCAAATGATATCCAGCGATTGATTTGTTGGTTTTTCTCATATTATTTATTGTTTTTTCACGCAAAGTCGCGAAGTTTTTCGCAATGAGCGCAAAGTTTTTTAATCTATAATTTTAATGTTTTAAAAAATCTTCCAGGCTTTTCTTTTCTTTAATTTTTCCATTTTCTAAAACTAAAACAAAAGGATTGCTTCTTGCAATGGTTTTGATAGCGGTTCCGTCCATTGTTAAGTTTTCTACATATGGAAAGACATTTGGTTTTGTGGAAATTCCAAATATTTTGCTGCCATCTAATGTTAATGCCTCTAAATGTTCAATTGTGTCTCTATCATATGTGTCCATTTTTTCAGGCTTATAACTGAAAACTAAATACACTTTCGGTAAATGTAGAATTTGGTTGGTAACGTCATTTCCGTTTGCATTTTCTAATTTAAAGTGGTCTATAGCAGAATTGTAGCCCTGTTTCACCAAAATAGAAACTTCTTTACCTGACTGAATTTGCCAAGGTGTTCCTTCTTCCCAATATTGTTTTTGGTTTACGTAATCGTCTTGTCCTACTACTTTTTCTTCGCCTGTTTTAGAGTTTTTTAAGGTGTAAGAAGTTTTGAATTCTGAAGGATTGGCTGCAATTTTTTGTTTTTCTACATTCATATCAACGCCAATTTTATAATCTCTAAAATCAATCAAAGGTTCGTGAGCAAATCCGTGATAAATAATGTAAGCAGAAGCAAAAATTCCTAACCAAAGAAACGGCATTTTGAGACAACCTTTTTCGTTGTTGAGTGTATCTGATTTTTTATTCAAAAACCATAAAATCACCAAACCAAAAAGCAACGCCATATCTTTCCAGAAACTTTGCCAAGGCGTGAATTTAATAGCATCACCAAAACAACCGCAATCCGTAACTTTATTAAAATACGCCGAATAAAATGTAAGAAATGCAAAGAAGATACACAATGCAATCAAAGAAAGTAGTGTAGTTTTTAACTTAATTTTCATCAACAACATTAACCCTAAAATCAGTTCTAAAGCCACTACAAAAACTGCAATTTCTAAAGCATAATTTTCTAAAAAATTGATATTAAAAACATCGGGCGAAAAATATTCTTCGAGTTTAAACGAAAAACCTTTCACATCTACAGCTTTTACGAAGCCTGATATAATGAAGATGATGGCGATAATGTAACGTAAAATTCTTTTCATCTTTTAGGAATTAGGGATTGGGATTTAGGAATTAGTTTCCGAAAATTTAATCAAACAAAACGCCGCATAATTCAACATATCGTAATAATTAGCGTCAATTCCTTCGGAAGCAACTGTTTTTCCTTTGTTGTCTTCTATTTGTTTCGTGCGAAGAACTTTTTGATAAATTAAATCGGTGATAGATGAAATCCTCATTTCACGCCAAGCTTCACCGTAATCGTGGTTTTTACGAAGCATTAAATCCTTTGCTTTTTGAGCATAATCATCGTATAATTTCAGAATTTCGGTTCTGTCTTCGTCTAAATTTTCAGAAAAACCTTTCTCTAATTGTATTAAGCCAATGATAGAGTAGTTCACAATCGCAAT
>APMI01003291.1_pt1 | contig 17379 bp, 14 predicted proteins | sample 667938 | NCBI WGS metagenome assembly APMI01 (sample SAMN01084076, study PRJNA167559) | wastewater metagenome | biome: Wastewater | place: Denmark: Ejby Moelle, Odense | collected 2011-11-28 | reverse complement strand
GAGCGCCGCGGCCAGTTCGACGCGGATGTGAACAAGTTGCCCGACACCCAGCAGAAGGTGCTCCAGCTGGCTCGCGACGTGGAAGTCTCCACCACCCTCTACACCAACCTGGTCAACACCGCCCAGCAGCTCAAGGTGTCCAAGGCCGGCACCGTGGGTGATGTGCGCATCCTGGACCAGGCCGCTGTCTCCCGTCAGACTGTTGGGATGAAAGCACCTGCCGTACTTGCCATTGCGGCCTTGCTTGGCCTCATCGTCAGTCTCGTCGCCATTTGGGTGAAGCGCTCCTTGCGTGTGGTGGTCGAGGATCCAGAAGTTATCGAATCCCAGCTCGGGCTTCCCGTCTATGCCACGATCCCACACAGCGAAGATGAAGTGAAGATCTTCTCTCGTGCGCGAAAGACAAAGGGTGTTGGCGAACTCCTCGCGGTAACAAAACCTGAGGACGATGCCATCGAAAGTTTGCGTGGGCTGCGCACGACCATCCACTTTGCCTTGATGGACGCGACTCATAATTCGATTCTGATCACCGGCTCAAGCCCCGGTCTTGGTAAGAGCTTCATTTCCAAGAACCTTGGTGCTGTGCTGGCGCAAGCGGGTTCGCGCATAGTTATTATCGATGCCGATTTGCGTAGGGGTCACATCAACAAGGAGTTCGGCTTGCGGCGTGAGATCGGAGTGTCCGAATACGTGGCGGGCACCGCACGTCTCGAAGACATCGTCAAGCCGACTTCCGTACCCAATCTGTGGGTCGTCACTACGGGCCAGATCCCGCCTAACCCGTCTGAACTGCTGATGCACCTTCGTTTCGAGCAATTGCTCGAGCAGCTAGGCGAGCAGTTCGACAACCTGATCATTGATGCGCCGCCGATTCTGGCTGTTTCGGATGCGGCCATTATTGGCCGGATGGCAGGTGCAACGCTGATGGTTGCTCGCTCTGGTTGCCACCCGATTGCTGAGTTGGAGCAGGCGGTGAAGCGGCTTAATCATGCCGGTGTGCAGGTTAAGGGCTTTGTGTTCAACGATTTAAATACCGACCGGCAGCGTTATCGCTACGGCTATAAAGGCTATGTGTACAAGTACTCGTACAGTGCAAAGATCTAGATAGATTATTAGCGAGTCGAACTTTGCCTCGCCTTATCGTTTTGATATTTATTTATACGCAATATACAAGGTCGATAGCTAAATGAGCAATAACCAACAGATATTTGTAACGCAGCCGTACCTGCCTCCCTTGGAAGATTTTGTTCCATACCTCCAAGAGATTTGGAAGAATAAGATTCTTACGAATGGTGGGCCGTTTCACCAAGAACTCGAAGATGCGCTCTGTAAATATCTAGGAGTAAAGCACTTGGCTTTGTTCTCTAATGGAACGCTTGGTTTGGTTACAGCATTGCAGGCTCTGAGGGTTACGGGTGAGGTGATTACGACGCCTTATTCGTTTGTAGCTACAGCGCACTCGCTTCTTTGGAACGGAATCAAGCCTGTATTTGTGGATATTGATCCTGTTAACTTAAATATTGATCCAGCGAAAATCGAGGCGGCGATCACTCCTCACACAACTGCAATCATGCCGGTGCACTGTTATGGCCATCCCTGCGATGTTCGAGCTATTCAAAAAATTGCAGACAACTATAATCTTCGAGTTATCTATGACTCAGCGCACGCCTTTGGGGTTCAAGATGAGGGTGGGAGCATTCTACGCCACGGTGATCTTTCTGTACTCAGTTTTCATGCCACAAAAGTATTTAACACATTTGAAGGTGGTGCAATAATCTGTCCGGATGCGAAGACTAAGCAGCGGATTGATCATTTAAAAAATTTCGGATTTGTAGATGAAGTAACTGTAGTCGCGCCAGGGATCAATGGAAAAATGAGTGAAATAAATGCAGCATTTGGAATGCTGCAGCTCAAACACATTGATAACGCGTTGAGGATGAGAGCGGATATTGACGCAGTCTATAGGGATGGCTTGAAAGAGATAAAAGGAATTGAATGCCTTCCTGATGCAGGTCAGAAGGTAGCTAACTATTCTTATTTCCCAATTCTTGTTCAGCCTGACTATCATTTGAGTCGAGACGAGTTATATCAGCGGTTGAAGGACCATGGGGTGAACGGACGTCGCTACTTCTACCCATTGATCTCTGATTTCCCTATGTATCGAGGCCTGCCCTCTGCGCAGAGGGGAAATCTTCCCGTGGCAGCTAAGGCCTCTGAGCAAGTCCTTTGCCTTCCAATTTATCCGGCTTTGTCTGCTCGTGATCAGCAGCGGGTGATTGAGCTTATTTCTGGATAAATATGATGGGTCAGTTAAGTCGTAAAGCCATAGAGGAAATCGGTTTTGCTTCCGTTGGAGATGATGTCATGATTTCAGATCGTGCGTCTTTCTATAACGCATCGAAGATAACTATTGGCAACAATACTCGTATTGATGATTTCTGTGTTCTCTCGGCCGGGGTCGGTGGAATATTTGTCGGCAATTACGTTCACATTGCCGTTTACTCTTCTCTCATTGGCGCTGGTGAAATAAGACTTTGCGATTTCTCAAATATTTCTTCGCGTGTTTCAATTTATTCAAGTAGCGATGACTATTCGGGTTCTAGTATGACGAATCCGATGGTCCCAGCTGAGTTCACGCATGTACTTGAGGCTCATGTATGGGTCGGTCGCCACGTTATTGTTGGGTGTGGTTCAGTAGTATTGCCAGGCGTTAGATTAGACGATGGTGTCGCAATTGGGGCATTGAGTCTCGTAAATCGCGACTGTGAAGCATTCGGCATTTATGCGGGTAGCCCGGTCCGCCGGATAAAGAGCCGTAAGCGAGATCTCTTGTCTTTTGAGAGGGAACTCATCGCAAGTCGATAGCTATCTGTAGAGGCGTATTTTTTCTGCTTTGAGTTGATGGCCGAGCGCGCATAGAGGTGGGGGTTGTGAATACTTTTTATATCTGCCGGCGGTTGTTTATATCTGATTTTTTATTGATATATTAACTGAGGGGTAAGTTTTTAGGCATAAGGTGATTTTTTAGAGATAGCAATTTTATAGAAAAATAAAATTAACTTTGTGCGCCTTGTGTCAAATTAATGATTGTTTGGCTCAAATTTTTGAGAGCGCATTGTGCGGTTAGGTTAATGATTAGGGGGATTAACAAATCATATTAATTCAAAAAGACGAGATTATCCGTCCTGAAATGATTTGTTATACTGGGCGATGTCGTTCAAGAAAAATGTAATAGCAAATTACGCAAGTCAACTTTACGTAACAATTGCAGCTATCGTTTTGGTTCCTCTGTACGTCCAGTATATGGGGGTTGAAGCGTACGGTCTGGTTGGCTTCTTTGCCATGATGCAAGCTTGGTTCCAGGTGCTTGATCTTGGTTTTACGCCAACCATGACGAGAGAAGTTGCGCGATATCGCGGCGGAGCGATGAACTCTTCCGACTTGAAAAAAATAGTGCGGGCGATGGAGTTCCTTTTTTCCTGTGTAGGAGGTTGTGGGGCTCTAGCGTTAATTCTTGCTTCAGGGAGTATTGCTAAACACTGGCTTAAGGTTCAAAAATTGCCATTAGAAGATGTTCAGATATGCATATCTTTGATGGCAGCTATTGTTGGAATACGTTTCCTTACGAGTTTGTATCGGGGAGTAATTACTGGCTTTGAGCGTTTGGCATGGCTTAGTGGATTTAATGTGATAGTGGCGAGTGCGCGCTTTATATTTATTATTCCTGTATTTGCTTTGTATGATGCTAGCGCCAAGATATTCTTCATATATCAATTATTAGTCGCTATTTTTGAGATCGTAGTCTTGTTTTTTAAGGCTTATAGGTTGCTGCCCGTGAGGAGCGATGAAAATAGTAATCTTTCATTAAAGCCATTAAAGCCAATTTTAAGGTTCTCCGTCAATGTGGGTCTAACTGTAGGCATTTGGTTAGTGGTTACGCAGAGTGACAAGTTGATCCTCTCTAGTTTGCTTACGTTGACCGATTACGCATACTTCACTTTAGCGGTGCTTGTGGCTAATGGTGTCACGGTCGTCAGTGGGCCAATCGGGTCTGTTCTGATTCCTCGGCTTAGTCGATTAGTAGTAGAAAACGATGATGTTGGTGTAATTCATACGTATAGGAAGGGTACTCAGTTAGTTGGTGTGATCGCCATTCCTGTTGCGTTGATATTAGGCTTCTTTTCAGAAGAGATTCTATGGGCTTGGACTGGAAGTGTTGAAACAGCACAAAAATCAGCCAATGTGCTAACGCTCTATGCGCTCGGTAACGGAGTTCTTTCTTTCTCAGCGTTTCCGTACTACCTGCAATTCGCAAAGGGAGAACTTCGTCTGCATGTAATCGGGAATCTGTTGTTAGCTACTATTCTTGTTCCCGCTATGGTGCTTGGTACTATTCACTATGGTGTTGTTGGTGCTGGATTTGCGTGGGTGACGGCTAATTTACTTTACTTCATTATCTGGCCTTGGAAAGTGCACAGGAAATTTAGTCCAGGGCTACATATCAATTGGCTTCTTCAAGATGTCTTCCCCATTGCGGCTGGTGCTTCAATCAGTGCGCTGGTGCTTAAATTACTTGTGGTTCAAGTTGAAGTACGCTGGGTCCAATTCTTAGAGCTCATGGGAATTGGTTTAATAGTTCTTCTATGTGCCGCAATGAGCTCTTCTTTTGCACGTGGAAAACTTATCGATGCTATAAGAAAATTTAGTAAGCGTTCTTCTGTTTAGCATTGTTAACTTAATTTTAGCCCCCACGTAAATGACTCATAGTGTTCAAATTAGGTCGGACGTTAATGTTATCGATCAAGAGCAGTATGCTCCCGTATTGGTGACCGTATATAATCGCCTGGAACATTTTAGAAAGTGTATTGAGAGTCTTTCTGACTGTTATGGCGCTAGTAGAACCACTCTGTTTGTAGCGATTGATGCTCCCTCTAGAGATTGCGATGTTGATTTGAATCTACAGATTGTTGACTATGCAAAAAGGATTCGTGGGTTCGAAAGTGTTATTTTGATCGAAAGAGAGGCGAATGTTGGGGCTGTTAGGAATTATTTTATGGCCCTTGATCGCGTATTTCAGGAGCACTCATCCGTTATATTTACAGAGGATGATAACGTTTTTTCTAGACATTTCTTGGAGTACATTAATAAGGGGCTGGTTCTTTACGAGAACGTTGCTTCAATTTACGGCATATGTGGATACTCTAGACCTGGTTTGATTGAAAGTGATGAAATTCCCGATGTTTTTCTGTCTCGGGATTGTCCCGCGTGGGGTGTTGGTATTTGGAAATCTAAGTTTAGAGCGGTTGATTACAAAACGAACGATTTTTTCACCGCGTTCTTGAATCCGATAAGAATTCTCTCCTTTCGTAGGCAATGGGGAGATCATTTTTTTTGGTCGTTGGTAAGGGCGAAGCGAGAGAATGTAGTAATTTGCGACGCAGCTGTTGGATTTCACAAGTTTCAGCGCGATATGTATTCAATTCTGCCGACAAAGACATTGGTTCGCAATATTGGACAAGATGGTAGTGGGATTCATAGTGGGGTAAATGAAGTCTTGCAGAACCAAGAGATGCGGGATGGCGAGAAGAAAGTAAAGTTTCCTGAGGTTCTTGTTTTTCCAAACAATATTGATGAAGCTCGTACAAAGCAGCTTCGATTTACTGTGCGTGGAAACCTAAAATGCGTTGTGCAATTTTATTGGTTGGCATTAAAGAGAATTGTGATCCGGAGATAGTGTTTGTTGCTTTTTGTCAATCGTTCTGATTGACATACTAGTGCGATTGGCTGCTCAAGGTGCGTTTTATCAAATAACGCCCTTGGGCGAATACTCGTTAGGGTAGTTTGCTTATAGGGGAGTCCGTGCTCGTGGATTTTTGTTTTTTGTTAAGAGGTACGATGCAACTAAAGGATTGAAACGTAAATGTTTGTCGAGATTGTATGTACGATTTTTTTTCTGTTAGGCCTTTCTAAAGTCGCTTTAAGAGACAGGTTAAGCTTTTCCGTTATCGCGGCGTACATTGTGTGGTATGGATTTTGGCTGTCCGTCTCGACATTCAATTTTTACGAACTCGATGAGGTAGGAGAGCAGGCATATATTTACCAGATGTTTGGCGTTGCGATGACAGTCTTAGGTTACCTTTGGCCCGTTTCGGGTATTGTTAAGTCGCCGCAACTAAAACACGGAATCGTTGATCTGAGTTTTGAGCGAAGCGGAGTATTCGTTTCGCTGATAATTGGCCTCACTGTTTGGGCGTTTGTTGTTTTTATAGCCTATCAAGCGATCGTCGCTAGTCAGCGTTATGATTCTCGGATGGTTTTTTTTGAGAATAAAGATTTAATTTTTGGGCACTTGTATCTTGGGTACCTATGGAACTGGATAGTTGGGTCGATATTTAATTTTGTTTTGGTTTTGTTGTCTCTACGAATCCTTAGGTTCCAACTGTTTTCGTTCCAATCATTTCTGTATGGAATATTTATATTCTTGTATGGGACCGTTGGTGCGGGTCGAATTTTATATATACAGTTCTTTCTCTCAATAGCGGTCTGCTGGCTTGTTGGGGGCTACGCAGACTGTGTTTCGAGTAATGCTATCGATAAAAAAGTGAGTAGGGCGAAGCAATATGGAACGGCCATCGCTTTGGGGACATTTCTTGTCGCTGCTGTCTTGGTTATGGGGTATTTGACATCCTTAAGGGATGGCGACTCTAGAGTTGATGTGGATAACGTTCTTCAAGGTGTTGAACAATTTTCTGAGCAAATTGTCGTTTACAACACGGGATCGTTTCGGGCGTTTAGTTACGGAATTGAAAACGGATATCTCGACAGGATTGGTCCTCTGTTCGGACGAGGTGCATTTGCTGCTGTCGAGGATCTTCTTTCCACATTTTTTGCTGCGTTTGGTTGGAAGCCTTTTGAGACATCGAACGACATACTTTCTAAATGGCTTCAAGATGTCCAGATTGAAATCGGGGTGGATAAGTATTTTAACTATGCATACACTCAATCGTTTATTTTTTATATGGATTTCGGCTTCTTTGGAATTGTTTTGTTCTCATTTTTGTTTGGGTGGATGTTTAGGCGGGTTGTAAACAATTTTCTTATAAGTCCTAATTTTTACAGTTTCTTTTTGCTCGTTTTTCTTACGTTGGCCCTGTTTAATTCTAATTTCTCATACAAGTTGCAGTCTCTGGGTTCGCTGGTGACAATAGGTGGTGCACTAATTCTTGATTTGCTTTGGAAGCGTAATTCTCGAATGATGAGCTTTCGCCTTAAGGGCGAGCAACGTTAAGGTCTATTTTTCGCGTCCTTTTGCTTGGCACTGATTTCAGATTTTTCGCCTTTTCTGAAGCTCTTGATTTTCTTGAGACTTAGTGTTCAAAGCTATACATGGCGGAAAAAGGAGGAGTGTTGTGAGTGCTTCGAGGCAATGTGAATCGAAAGGCCGTAGGGTCATAATTACTGGCGCGTTTCGATTTCCTGAAGGTGACGCTGCAGCTGCTCGAGTCCTCGGTATAGGGAAGGCAATCCGAGATCTGGGAAAAAAAGTCGTATTTGCAGGCTGGGAGGCTAATGGACAAGCCGCTGATCGAGATGAAGACGGATTCTGCTCTTATCAAGGATTTAGGTATATATCGCTTAACGAATTTCGAACAGAGTCACTTTCTCCCTTAAAAAGATTATGGAGATACTTGGCTGCTGGTAGTAAAACATTAGCGTGGTTGCGATCAATCGATTCAGATTCTGTTGACGCTGTGATTGCTTACCACGGCAGCTCGCTATTCCTCATAAGACTCGCCGCGTATTGCAGATCTCGGGGCATTAGACTCATAGTGGATTGTACCGAGTGGTATGACGGAGGTGGGCTTCCTGGTGGGCGATTTGGTATTGCTCATCTCGACAATGAGTTCCGTCTCCGAGTTCTGAATAGACTCATCGGAAATGTTATAGCGATCAGCGTTTATCTTGAAGATTATTACTTGAGTCGTGGATGTAATGTTGTACGTGTTCCTCCTACTATCGATTTTTCAGACGGAAAGTGGCTGGATTTTTCGAATGTGGTTCTGCCAGGCGAAAAGTTGAGATTAGTCTATGCGGGTGTTCCTGCTAAGAAAGATTTGTTGGGGGCGGCACTTTATGGTTTGCGCGAATTGAAGCGGTTGGGGTCGCCGGTCATTCTTAACTTGTTGGGACCAACGAAAGACGAGCTCCTACGCTGTGTTGATGGAGATGTGCAACTGATTGGCGATATCCAGGAGATGATCGTTTTGCACGGGCGCATTGCGCAAAGTGATGTTCCAAAGGCCGTTGCTGAGAACGATTTTTCAATTCTCTTGAGGCCAAATAGACGCTATGCAAATGCAGGGTTTTCTACCAAGCTTGTCGAGAGTTTGGCTGCCGGTGTGCCCGTCATAGTAAATCAGACAGGCGATATTGGTCGATATGTTAGAGATGGACAGGAAGGCTTGATACTTAAGGATCACAGTGTTGAGTCTTTCGTGGAGGGGGTGCTTCGTGCTCAACAGCTTTCGTCTGAAAGTCGTCTCCGGATGAGAACCGCAGCAAGACTTATGGCGCAGGAGTCGTTCGATTGTTTGTCTTACTCTAGTGGATTAAGTAGGTTCTTTTTTCACCGGTGAGCTTGTCTAGGAATTTGCTTTAGATATTTTCTGTTACGGCTCGGAGAGTTGGTTGTCTTGGCAAAACGCTTCAATGGAATTTCGATATATGAAAGCAGGAATACTAACAGCGTACGTTTCTAGACGAGCAGGAGGGTTGTTTTGGTCTGTTCGTGCTTTGGCCCAAGGGCTTAAGGGTAATGGATGCGATATTCGCGTCTTTGCTGGAGAGGACGGTTTTGTAAGCGAGGACATTTCTAAGTGGGAAAATGTACCCGTCCAACTTTTTCCATTAATAGGGCCGGAGGCTTTTGGTTTTCAAAAAGGGCTTTCGGGTGAGCTAGATGCCGCAGCGCTTGACTTGCTCCACGTTCATAATTTATGGATGTATCCTTCTGTTGCGTCATCGAATTGGGGGCGTAGAAACAAAAAACCATATGTAATATCGCCGAGGGGGACGCTGGATCCGTGGGCTTTGCAAAATTCCGCATGGAAAAAGCGGATTGCCAGAGTGCTGTATGAAGATGCTCATCTTAGGGGAGCTACATGCATTCATGCGCTTTGTGATTCCGAGTATAAGTCCATTAGGGCGTTGGGTCTTAGAAATCCTGTTGCAGTTATTCCAAATGGTGTTGATCTTCCCCAGAGTGTGCAAGGCTTGACGAAGGTAGGCTGGGGCGACTCACTTCCATCTGATAGTAAGGTGTTGCTTTTTATTAGTCGAATCCATCCGAAAAAGGGACTTGTCGGTCTCCTAAATGCATGGGCACAAGTTAAGTCGCGGGGGGGGAGCAATGCAAAGCCTTGGCATCTTGTTATTGGCGGTTGGGACCAAGGCGGGCACCAAGCTGAGTTGATAGAAATATGTGATGAATTAGGTGTCGCTTCATCTGTGCATTTTGTTGGACCACTTTTTAATGAGACAAAGGACGCAAGTTTGAGGCGGGCTGATGCCTTTGTGTTGCCATCCTTCAGCGAAGGCTTGCCTATGGCCGTGCTTGAGGCGTGGTCATATATGCTTCCTGTAGTGATGACGCCGCAATGCAATATTCCTGAAGGTTTTCGTTGTGGAGCTGCAATTCGGGTGGATGCTGAGATAGAGTCAATCAGCGCTGGTTTATGCGAATTGTTTTCACTCAGCGAAGAGGAACGTGCCGATATTGGAAGGCGCGGATTTGAGTTGGTGAAGACGTCTTTTACTTGGGATATGGTGTCCGCGCAGATGCTTGATGTGTACCAATGGATGTCCGGTGGGGACTCCGCTCCACAATGTGTGCGTTTTGATTGAAATTCATTTTGCCATTAATCAAATGTTCGTCAAATTACGTGAGTAGTTAACATGTTCAATCAGAAGACTTTGTTGATCACCGGCGGCACCGGCTCCTTCGGCAACGCCGTCCTCCGCCGTTTCCTCAACACCGACATCGGTGAAATCCGCATCTTCTCCCGCGACGAGAAGAAGCAGGACGACATGCGGAAGCTTTACAACAACCGCAAGCTCAAGTTCTACATCGGCGACGTGCGCGATCCGCAGTCGATCGCGGCAGCGATGCGTGGCGTCGATTACGTCTTCCACGCGGCGGCCCTCAAGCAGGTTCCATCCTGCGAATTCCACCCGATGCAGGCGGTGCGCACCAATGTGCTCGGCACCGAGAACATGATCGAGGCGGCCATTGCCAACAAGGTGAAGCGCGTTGTGTGCCTGTCCACCGACAAGGCGGTGTACCCGATCAACGCCATGGGTATCTCCAAGGCGATGATGGAGAAGGTGATGGTTGCTGCTTCCCGCAACCTGGAGGGCACCGGCACCGTCGTGTGCGGCACCCGTTACGGCAACGTGATGGCGTCCCGCGGTTCGGTGATTCCGCTGTTTGTGGATCAGGTGCGCAACGGCAAGCCGATCACCATCACCGATCCCAACATGACCCGTTTCATGATGACGCTGGACGATGCGGTGGATCTGGTGCTGTACGCCTTCACCAACGGCAACAATGGCGACATCTTTGTGCAGAAGGCTCCGGCAGCCACCGTCGAGGTTCTCACCCAGGCCATTCTCGGCCTCATGAAGAAGCCGGAGCACGAAGTGCGCGTCATCGGCACCCGCCATGGCGAGAAGCTTTACGAGGCCCTGCTGAGTCGTGAAGAGCGTGCCTGTGCAGAAGATCTGCCCGGCTATTTCCGGGTGCCGGCTGATGGCCGCGACCTCAACTACGACAAGTTCATGGAAGAGGGCGAGCAGAAGATCACCGAAGCCGTGGAGTACACCTCCCACAACACCGAGCGCCTGGATGTGGACGGCATGACCAAGCTGCTGCTCAAGCTCGACTTCATGCAGAAGATTGCTCGCGGCGAGAACGCCGTGGCCCAGGACTAAGCTGCCATGCGTATCGTGATCACCGGGGCCGACGGTTTCATCGGCCGCAATCTTTCGGTTCGTCTGGGTGAGCTGGGCCATACGGATATCGCGCGCATCACGCTCGATTCGTCCGATGAAGACCTCAAGGCTGCCCTCAAGGGTGCGGATTTTGTCTTTCACCTGGCGGGCATCAACCGCCCGAAGGATGTGAGCGAGTTTGCCACCGGCAACGCCGGCCTCACCGAAACCGTCTGCAGTCTGCTGGCCGAATACGGCAACAAGGCACCGGTGGTGCTGTCGTCCTCCACCCAGGCCGCGCTCGACAACCCCTACGGCCAGAGCAAGCGTGCTGCCGAGGATGTGGTGTTTGCCCACGGCAAGCAAACCGGTGCGCCGGCCTATGTGTTCCGCCTGACCAACGTGTTCGGCAAGTGGTCGCAGCCCAATTACAACTCGGCGGTGGCCACCTTCTGTCACAACGTGGCGCGCGGGCTGGAGATCAAGGTCAATGATCCGGCTTCGCCCCTCAAGCTGGTGTATGTCGACGATGTGGTCGAGGCCTTTGTGGCTCTTCTGCCGGCAACAGCGCCCAGTGGGTTTGTGCCGGCCGGCCCGGAATACGACACCACCGTTGGCCAGGTAGCCGACACGATCCGCGGCTTTGCTGCTAGCCGCGCCTCGATGATCACCGATCGCGTGGGCACCGGCCTGGTGCGCGCGCTGTATTCCACCTATCTGAGCTTCCTGCCGCCCGAATCCTTTGCCTACGAAGTGCCCAAGCATGGCGACCCGCGGGGCGTGTTCGTCGAAATGCTCAAGACGCCGGACTGCGGCCAGTTCTCTTATTTCACCGCCCACCCCGGGATTACCCGTGGCGAGCATTACCACCACACCAAGACCGAGAAGTTCTTGGTAATAAAGGGTAAGGCGCATTTCGGCTTCCGCCACATCGTCACCGGTGAGACCCACGAGATTGTCACCGAGGGTGGCGAAGGGCGCATCGTCGAGACGGTGCCGGGCTGGACGCACAACATCACCAACATTGGTGATGACGAAATGATCGTGATGCTGTGGGCCAACGAGATCTTCGATCGCGAAAAGCCCGACACGTTTGCAATGAAGGTAAAGCAATGAAGAAATTGAAGGTTGTTTCCGTTGTTGGCACCCGCCCGGAGATCATCCGCCTCTCCCGCGTGCTGGCGCGCCTCGACGAATACTGTGATCACGTGCTTATGCACACCGGCCAGAACTACGATTACGAACTCAACCAGATATTTTTTGATGACCTGGGCGTTCGCAAGCCAGACCACTTTTTGAACGCCGCCGGCACCACCGGCGCCGAGACCATCGGCAATGTGATCATCGCTGTGGACAAGGTGCTGGCCGAAGAGAAGCCCGACGCCATGCTGGTGCTGGGCGACACCAACAGTTGCATCGCCGTGTTGCCTGCCAAGCGCCGCAAGGTCCCCACTTTCCACATGGAGGCCGGCAACCGCTGCTTCGACATGCGGGTTCCGGAGGAGATCAACCGCCGCATCGTCGACCACACCGCTGATATCAACCTCACCTACAGCACCATCGCGCGGGACTACCTGCTGCGCGAGGGCCTGCCGCCCGACATGGTGATCAAGACCGGCAGCCCGATGTTCGAAGTGCTCAACTTTTACCGTGAAGGCATCGAGGCCTCCAGCGTGCTGGAACGCCTGGAGCTGAAAGCCCGGGAGTTCTTTGTGGTGAGCGCCCACCGCGAAGAGAACATCGATTCCGACAAGAACTTCACCAATCTGGTGGCCACGCTCAATGCGATCGCCGAGAAATACCAGATGCCGGTGATCGTCTCCACCCATCCGCGCACCCAGAAGCGTGTGGATGCAATGGGCGCCAAGTTCCACCCGCTGGTCCGTCTGCTCAAGCCCCTGGGCTTCAAGGACTACAACAAGCTGCAACTCACCGCCAAGGCGGCGCTGTCGGACAGCGGCACGATCAACGAAGAGTCGTCGATCATGAACTTCCCGGCCCTCAATCTGCGCGACGCCCACGAGCGCCCCGAAGGCATGGAAGAGGCTGCGGTGATGATGACCGGCATGAACACCGAGCGTGTCATGCAGGGACTGGCGATCCTCGAAGACCAACCGAGCGGTGACACCCGTCTGCTGCGCCAGGTTGGCGATTACAGCATGCCCAACGTGTCGGACAAGGTTGTCCGGATCATTCACAGCTACACGGACTATGTGAATCGCGTGGTCTGGAAGAAGTATTAGCTCTGTCAAGCGCGTGTGTCTTTATTCATATTCATGGTTGCTTAGTCTCCGCAAGCTGGATCTAGACATTTATTTACTTGCGATATATACGTTTCTCATTTTAAGCGTGGGCTATTTTTTGTATGCGTCTTGATACGTTTAAAAATCCCGAGTTCGATCGTGGCGCGTCGAGATTGAAGGAGTTCCTTTGGATAGTTGTCAGTGGAACTCTTTTCGCAAGTAGCGTCCCTGGGTCTAGATGGCGTGTAGCCCTTCTGCGACTGTTTGGAGCCAAGATAGGGGCGGGTGTTGTTATTAAGCCAAGAGTCAGGGTTAAGTTTCCTTGGCGATTGGCTGTTGGCGAACATTGCTGGCTCGGTGAGGGTGTATGGATAGACAATCTTGCTCAGGTAAAGATAAGTGATCATGTCTGCGTCTCACAAGGCGTCTATTTGTGTACAGGTAGTCATGACTGGTCTTTGAACTCGTTTGATCTTGTTGTAAAACCTATTAGCATAGGCCGACATTCATGGCTGGGTGCCATGTCTCGTGTTGCCCCTGGTGTCTCTATCGCAGAAGGGGCTGTTCTTGGCTTCGGTAGCATAGCAAAGGCTGATTTGCAGGCATGGTCGATTTATTTTGGTTGTCCTGCTGAGTTTATAAAAGAGCGGGTGCTAAAAGGGCGGGGTGTCGACGCCGGTATTGTTAACGCTTTGTGAAATTAATCGCAGTTCAACAAATTGAATTGAGCATTAACTATGGATGCCAAAAGGCAAGTAAAGATCTCTGTAGTAACAGCAACTTGGAACTGTGCTGACACTGTAGGTGATTGCCTTTCCTCAGTTGCGGCACAAACCTATAAAAATCGAGAGCATGTCGTGATTGATGGTGCCAGTACGGACGACACTCTCAAGGTTCTAAAGGCTCACGAAAATGAGCTTGCTGTGCTTGTTACCGAGAAAGATAGCGGAATTTATGATGCGTTAAATAAGGGAATTGCTCGTTCAACGGGTGAAGTTGTCGGTTTTCTTCATGCTGACGATATCTATGGAGATCCAGAGGTCCTCGCTAGAATTGCTGCCGCGTTTTCCGATCCGGATGTATGTGCAGTGTATGGGGATTTGCTATACGTTCGAAAAAGCGATGTCAGTCAGGTTGTGAGGCACTGGGTGTCGTCACCCTTTAGTCTTGGGCGCTTGAAATGGGGATGGATGCCTGCCCATCCTACGCTCTATGTGCGCCGTGAATGGTATTCACGCATCGGTGGATTTGATACGCGCTACCGTATTTCTGCTGATTATTTCAGTGTTTTGTCTCTTTTTTCCTTGCCCGGATTCAATTCGGTTTACTTGCCGGCTGTGTTTGTAAAGATGCGCTTGGGGGGGGCTAGCAACAAGTCTTTAAGAAATATTCTCAGAAAATCTCGGGAGGACTTGGATGCGCTACGTCGGTCAGGCGTTGGTGGGTTGGGCGCGTTGGTATGGAAGAATATCAGCAAGGTTCGGCAGTTTCTTAAATAATTAGCATTTGGAAAATGGAGTTCGCTTTGAAGAAAATTGCACTAATTACCGGTGTCACCGGACAAGATGGTTCTTATCTTGCTGAGTTCTTGTTGGAAAAAGGGTACGAGGTCCATGGCATCAAACGGCGTGCCTCACTTTTCAACACTCAGCGGGTGGATCATATTTATCAGGATCCCCATGTAGATAACCAGAATTTTGTTCTTCATTATGGGGATCTCACTGATTCCTCCAACTTGACCCGTATTCTTCAGCAGGTCCAACCGGACGAGGTCTATAACCTCGGTGCCCAGAGTCACGTAGCTGTTAGCTTCGAATCCCCTGAGTACACTGCGGACGTGGATGCGATGGGTACTCTACGCTTGCTCGAAGCCATTCGTTTCCTCGGCTTGGAAAAAAAGACCCGTTTTTATCAGGCATCCACCTCAGAGCTCTATGGCTTGGTTCAAGAAATTCCGCAGCGTGAGACAACTCCTTTTTATCCACGCTCCCCTTATGCAGTTTCGAAGCTCTACGCGTATTGGATTGCTGTGAATTATCGAGAGGCCTACGGCATGTACGCGTGCAATGGCATTCTTTTCAACCACGAGAGTCCGCGTCGTGGCGAGACTTTTGTCACTCGCAAAATAACGCGTGGGCTTGCCAATATTGCACAGGGCTTGGAGAAGGGCCTTTTTATGGGCAATCTAAACGCGCTTCGCGATTGGGGGCATGCGAAGGATTATGTGCGTATGCAATGGATGATGCTGCAGCAGGACACACCTGAAGACTTCGTGATCGCCACAGGGGTTCAATATTCTGTGCGGCAGTTTATTGCTTGGTCTGCTGCCGAATTGGGTATTACCCTTCGTTTTGAAGGTGAAGGCGTTGACGAGATGGGTATCGTTGCTGCGATCGCAGGCGATAAGGCTCCTGCGCTCAAAGTGGGGGATGTGATCGTCAGCGTGGATCCTCGTTATTTCCGGCCGGCGGAAGTGGAGACCCTGCTTGGGGATCCTACGAAGGCTAAAGAGAAGCTCGGTTGGGTTCCGGAGATCACCGTTCAGGAAATGTGCGCTGAGATGGTTGCGGAAGATCTCAAGGTTGCTCAGCGGCACGCTTTCCTCAGAGCCCACGGACACGATGTGCCCGTTTCGGTGGAGAACTGAGAATGCAACGGAACGTGAACCAGCGTGTTTTTGTAGCTGGTCATCGGGGGATGGTCGGTTCAGCAATAGTTCGCCGTCTTCAGGCTCTGGGGTACGGAGATATCGTTACGGCTGGCCGTGACAAATTGAATTTGTTGGATCAGGCCGCTGTTCAGCAATTCTTCCGTGAGCAAAGAATCGATCATGTCTACCTTGCGGCGGCCAAAGTGGGTGGGATTCACGCAAATAATGCGTACCCGGCTGAGTTCATCTATGAAAATCTGATGATCGAGGCAAATGTCGTTCATTCCGCTCATGTCTGCGACGTTCAAAAGCTTCTGTTTCTTGGATCGTCATGCATCTATCCGAAGCATGCTGAGCAACCCATGAAAGAGGAGACTCTGTTGTCGGGAGTTCTTGAGTCAACTAATGAGCCGTATGCGATCGCAAAGATTGCAGGTATCAAGCTGTGTGAGAGCTACAATAGGCAGTATGGTCGAGATTATCGTAGTGTGATGCCGACTAACCTTTATGGCCCCAATGACAATTTTCATCCAGAGAATAGTCATGTCATTCCAGCATTGTTGCGGCGGTTTCATGAGGCTGTGCAAAGGGGGGATAAGGAGGTTGTCATTTGGGGCAGCGGCAAGCCGATGCGAGAGTTTTTGCACGTGGATGATATGGCTGCAGCCAGTGTTCACGTTATGGAGTTGGACGACGGGATCTATTCTGACAATACGCAGCCTATGCTGTCACATATTAATGTCGGTACAGGAGTTGATTGCACGATTCGTGAGCTGGCTGAGACGGTGGCTCGTGTCACTGGGTTCGGTGGTCGCTTGGTTTTTGACGCAACCAAACCTGACGGTACCCCGCGTAAGCTTATGGACGTTTCCCGACTCAAGGCGTTAGGGTGGGTGTATGCAATTGGGCTGGAGGATGGGTTGCGTGATGCGTATGGCTGGTTTGTTGAGGCGAGAGCGACAGTCAGGCAGTGACGCTGATTGGTGATTCTTGCTGATCTGAATATCTGATTTACAACGTTCATGCTTTTGTTTGGAAGTCATTCATGATTCTCGTCACCGGCGGCGCCGGCTTTATCGGTGCAAATTTTGTTCTGGACTGGCTCCGCAACTGCGACGAGCCGGTAGTCAACCTCGACGCGCTCACCTACGCGGGCAACCTCGAGAACCTCGCCTCGCTCAAGGGCGACGCCCGCCACCTCTTTGTGCACGGCGACATCTGCGACCGCGAACTCATCGACCGCCTGCTCGCCGAGCACCAGCCCCGCGCCATCGTCCACTTTGCCGCCGAAAGCCACGTGGACCGCAGCATCCACGGCCCGGGCGACTTCATCCGCACCAATGTAAACGGCACCTTCACCCTCCTCGAAGCCGCCCGCGGCCACTGGATGGGCCTGGATGCCGAGGCCAAGGCCGCGTTCCGCTTCCATCATGTGAGCACCGACGAAGTGTACGGCTCCCTCGGCCCCACGGACCCGGCCTTTTCTGAAACCAAGAC
>APMI01009428.1_pt1 | contig 17380 bp, 11 predicted proteins | sample 667938 | NCBI WGS metagenome assembly APMI01 (sample SAMN01084076, study PRJNA167559) | wastewater metagenome | biome: Wastewater | place: Denmark: Ejby Moelle, Odense | collected 2011-11-28 | reverse complement strand
CCCGATGGTCCGCTCCAGCTACTGGGCCGACCAGCAGGCCCACGGAGCGGGTGTGGTTTAAGTGTGAACTTTTGTAAGTGAATGAGAATTTTTATATGTGAGCGATAATTTTTACAAGGCAATTTCGCATTCATTTGCCGAAATGGCACTGTATGCAATGGGTTGAAGCAAGTTCTCCAATCCAACCTAATTTATGATCACTTCGCCCTCAACGCTTTGGCCCGTTCACCCTAAGCCTCTGGCGGGCGAAGCGCTCTCATCGTGGTTGTTAAGAATCGCCGATGGTAATGGACTCGACCAGAGATCATTCAAGCGTTACTTACCCAAAGTACATGGCCCCAGCGCCGACCTAGACCTAATCGACGATGAAGCGTTTTTCCACGCCATAGCTATCCAATGCGGCATACCACTTGCGCACGTTACCTCGCTCGGGTTTGCCAGAGACGAAGGCGTGGTATTCACTCAAAGCATCACAGGGCACCCAGACTGGATCATTCCGCGCGACCGACTAGGCACATGGCCTGAGAAGCGGCACGTCGCCTCGCAACCCTTTTGCCCGGCCTGCCTTGCCTCCGACGTGACGCCCTATTATCGAAAGGTTTGGCGCTACGCGTTTCACCCGATTTGCCCCGAGCATGGGCTATTGGCCGACCATTGCCCGCGTTGCGGAGCACCGTTCTCCTACCTCGCCCTCGGCAGTGCAAGCTGGAGCCGCTATGGAACCCATGCTTTCAGGCGTTGCACCGCCTGTGGCACTCCCTTCGCAAAGCCTAAGCACGGCACTTTCGATGCGCTCGAGCGACGCGCTCTTGCAATCCAATCCGTCCTAATGGGTGGACTGGCTGCAGGCTGGATACAACACGACGGCGAGTCCATTCCCACTGCTCTCTTCCTGCGCGGTCTCCATATAGTGGCCGAAGCGTTGCTGCACCCTAAACACGGCAAAACGATATGTGCATGGGTCGCGGCACAGCACCCCGAGTTAACCTATTCGGACCTCCGTTTTCTGGTCTCCCCCCTTGAGCGGCAAACGAATGTTGTTAAGGCATGGTTGTTGGTTATTGCCTATTCGTTGGTGCAGGATTGGCCGACACATTGGATCGCACTGTTTCGAGGAATTGGAATCCGTGGCTCAGCGTGCCTGCCGCATCTGAGGAGGCTTCCAGGCTGGATGCACAACGAAGAAATTGAACGCTCAGACATTCGCAATAATATGCGCTCGCCCGACGAGATTGCATCGGCCAAGAAATTGCTTACGCGATTGCGCGGCTGGCCCGCTAACAATGCGGAACTGACCACGTTTATGAATACGGGGGCCGCTCCTCCGCTCAAGTCGAGCTCGCGCCCCATTTCACCTGAAGTACATCAGGCCTTCAATCGCCAGACTCAAATCACACCGGAAACTACAAAGTCTGCTCCCAAGCGAGAAGACAATCTGCACCAACGCGTCAGGGAGCTTTCTCCCCCTGCCTCGATGGATGATCATCTGAATGAATTGCTCGAGGATATGGACGACACCGAGGCGTCGTTGCCGACATTAAAAAAGTGGATAGAACGATGTCAGCGGGGAGAATCGTAAGGCAAAGTTAGAGTTCGGCCGCAACTCATGTTGCCAGATGAATGACTAAATCTCAGTTAGTGGGCTCATAGAGAAGGGGGGCTGTCTAGGACTACATTGCTCCTGGCGCCTACCGTTTGAAAAACACAAGTTTGCGATTTGGTGCAAGTTTATGTACCATCGCAAACAAATGAAACAGACTCAATACCGTACCCCTGGCCAGCTCATTGAGGCATTGCTCACCGAACGCGGGTGGAACAACCGCATCCTTGCCGCTGTGCTTGAAGTCGAAGAAACAGGCATCAGCAAGCTGATCTCCAGCAAGAAGGCAGTCACACCGGAGGTAGCGATTTCTCTGGAAGAAGTTTTTGGCATACCCGCAGAACGGTTTCTTGAGCTTCAGCGCAACCTTGATTTGGCCAAAGCACGCATCGTCACAATTCCCAATCCGGTGCGCGCCGAACGGGCCCAGGTATTCGCCGAACTACCCGTAGCCGAGCTAATCAAGCGCCAATGGATCAAGGCCGATAACATCCGCGACTTGGATGCAGTGGATCAGGCACTCTGCGAATTTTTCGACGGTCAGAACCCGAGCCAGATCGTACGAACGCCGCATGCGGCAAAAAAAACATCCGCAGGTGAACAAGCATCGGCTGCTCAACTGGCTTGGCTGTACCGCGTTCGACAGATCGCCAAAGAACTACTGGTGCCCAAGTATCAGGAGTCCGCTGCGCGCGCTGCACTCCCCAGGCTCCATGCCTTGCTCAGTGCTCCTGAAGAGGCACGGCACGTGCCGCGCATCTTGCAGGAATGCGGCATCCGATTTGTCGTCGTAGAAGCGCTCAAGTCTTCCAAGATCGACGGCGTTTGTCTGTGGCTGGACGAGCACTCGCCCGTAATTGGCATGACAATGCGGTACGACCGCATGGACAACTTTTGGTTTGTGCTTCGCCACGAACTGGAACACGTATTGCTGGGGCACGGCAAAGTGGAGCCATCGCTCGACGTTGATCTCAATGGAGATGTCATCGACGAAGAAGAGAAGTTGGCTAATGCGGCCGCTTCTGAATTTTGTGCGCCTAAGGCGCGCATCGACAGTTTCATCAAGCGTAAAGCGCCCATCTTTCCGGAACGTGACTTTCTGGGACTGGCAAAGGTGCTCGGCGTGCACCCGGCCCTTGTAGCCGGACAGATTCAATTCAAAACGGGCAGGTATGATCTGTTCCGGTCTCATCTGGCGAAAATTCGCGATCGCGTATTGCCCAGCGCGGTTGTGGATGGCTGGGGCGATGTCGCTCCAGTGGGCTTAAGCTAAGGAAGCAGCATGACCAAAAATCAGCAGTTACAAGCACTGATCAATCGGTACAAGCAGGAAACCGGAGACAAGGTCGTCGATATGGAAATGGTCGCCGACTGGGCAATCCGCCAAGGAGCCATACTTCCGAAGCCAAAGACCGCGCGTGAGTTATTCGCAGCTCAATTGGCCGATGCAGCACGTGCCGAGTATCGTGTCGATCCAAAGACCGGCTTGTCTTATCGCGCAAACCATGCATTACGCAAAAGAACGCGGGATGGAAAGCAGATGGTGCTGTGGGTTGATATGGAGGACGCCACTCGCCCACAGATGCTGTGGTCCCTCGCCGACCGCCGGCAGCAAATGGTCGGTGATGCCGTGCACCTCAAGATCGACGAGATGATCTGGAACAGTAAGCACCCCGACGAAGAGCCAATTCAGCAGGAGATGGATTTCACGTACGACGTGGAAGAGCGCTTGAATTCACCAGGCTATGGTACCGGCGAAGCTGCGTAATTTGGAAACTCTGTACTGATTATTGGCGCTGGTTCGGTGAACGCATATCGCTCAGTAACGTTAAAGGCAGCTTACTGCCGCAGGCGGGTAACTTTCGGAACATGGATAACAATTGCTTCAGCATCCCCAAGAAAAGCAGCAGGAACCAATTAATCAGGCCGGAATAATCGGTCACAATCTAAACCAGAGCACAGCAGAGTAAGCGCTCTAGTTCCGACTCTCCGAAAAAACCATTTTCAGAGCCAGAATCTGGGCAGAAATACACCTCAGCTTGCTAATCGAGCAAGCACCTAACCTGAGCCCGGATAGGCTCAATGCGATGCGCGAATGCCGGTGCCTACGTTATATCTTGAGCCAGGTTTTTTTGATTGAATCGAAATCGATATTTTTCCATTGCTCCTTCCATAACTCGAAGTACGGGATGTCGTTGGACGAAGGTGCTGGATCGCACGGCGCAACCTGAACGAGAGAAGGCATCACGACGGCCTCGCCGATGAGCAACGCTTCGCCCGCTCCGAGCGTGGGCAATTTATCGCACAGGTTCCCGAGAGTATCGGGCAGCAACCTGGATACGTATCCCTGGTCGCTGGGGTTGGTAAGCCGCATGGCGAGGAAGTTGCTGCATTGCGAGAATATCGTTTCGGATATCTCGGACGGCCGCTGGCTCGAGAGGAGGAGGGTAACCCCGTATTTCCGGCCCTCTTTCGCTATCCGCTCGATCGACAACTTGGATGCACGGAACCTGGCTAGGTCGCTGTTCGGGACGTACTTGTGCGCCTCTTCGTACACGAGGAGGATCGGAGCGTCATTGTTTACGGTTTCCCCCGCAGCGCTCCGTAGTACCTTGTAGTGGTAGCCGTACTCGAAAATAATCCTGGATATCAGCGATACGGTGATGCTCAGAACCTCGAATGGGACGCCGCTCAGGTCGATCAGGGTGACGTTCGAACTCGACGATCCGTAGCCCATCAGTCCCTTCAGCGTGCTTTCCAACGTCGCCGTGTCAGCAGCCGGGCCGAACAGGAAATCGAGGCGCTCCTGGCCGACTTTGGATTCGAAGCGGGAGAAGAATTTGTCCAATGATTTGTCGGCGTAACTTCCATTCGTAATGCTTTGCGACTTGGTCGGATGGAATTCGAGGCGGCTGGCGAAGTACCTTTCGAGGCGCTCTTCCGCGGTAAGCAGAAGGCCGTGCGAAGCATCCGTCTTTCCTTCCGCAAGAAGGCTGTAGGATGGATCGACGACCATGTAGCGCGTCTCGTTCTTGGCGTTCACGGTCTCGTTCTTCATGTTGTACAAGGCGTTCAGCACCTCGTGGATATCGAACTTGAGCGGGCTGTCGTAGAAAACCGAAGCCAAACCGGGATTGTGCTTCCGCTTGTTTTCCGTCACTAGGTGCCGGAAAACAGAGGACTGGTTGTAGTTGTCCCGTTCCCCGGTGTCCAGGAGGATTTCCTCGAGTTCCTCGCTGTTCAGCAACCAGTACGGGAGCTTGAGATTGGTCACATCGAGGAAATTCGCATCTGGGAAGGCTGTTTTGTATTCCGAATGGATATCGAAGATGACCACGTGTGAGTTGTTGAGCGAGTACTCGCCGTCCTTCGCTGCTACTGCGTTCTGGATAATCTTCGTGATAGTGTGCGACTTACCGGCCCCGGTCGAACCGACCACAGCGATGTGCTTGTTGAAGAACCGGTTCCCGTCTACCGGCACCGGAATGCTGTCGTTCGATACCAGCGAGCAAAACTCGAATTTCCTCTCAGGGGCGACGGAGTCGGAGAATATCCTTCGGATATCCTCTTCGGTCGCAGGTGAAACGCCGGTAGGCGGTATGGTGAGCGTATCGCCTCCCCTGAGAAATTTCCCATCCCTAATGATGCCCAGAGGCAGGGCCTCGATGATGTGCCTCCGTTCTGCCTTGTCAGTTACTTCTATACAGAAGTTCTCGATGATCGCGATCAGGGCGCAATCTTCGTTGTCGGTGATCCGGAGGTAGGAGCCTACCTTGATGCTCTTCCCATCAGAGAACGACGCGATGTCGTCGACGGAGATCTTGACCTTGTCTGGGAACACGGCGATCACTTCCGCCTTTATCTCTGGGCTGTCGTTCATGGTTTGAGAATCTCACTGATAAAGTACGAATGGGGAACTTGGATTTCGTTATGGATGGCACCAGGAATCCGGAGTCTGTTTTCTACGGGCGACGTCCTGTAGAAATCGAATACTTCGGTAGGTGATCCGTGGATACCTGCGAATGTCGGAGCGAGCTGAAGGTCGGAGGGGATGAACCGCAATCTCGGCCGATCCGCTTTTGCTGGAAGCGCGTGGAGGCGCTCACGGTAGAAGGTGGAGCCGAGGAAGGGGTGTCCGTCCTCAATAAGCGCGCCGCTTTCATACAAAGCGTTCTTCAGGACCGCCGTTTCTCCTTCAGTGATTCCGCGGAGCAAGACGTAAGGACAAAACCGGTCGGAATCCGGGGTTCGTCTATGTTCTTTGTTCGAGAAACGCGTGCCGATCGCTCGTAGCATTTGGACGGCCCGACCGACATCCAGCCCGTCCGACATGTCCAGGGAGAATATCCGGTTCGCTTTGGGAATCCGGGTTCCGGGAATTGCAAAATGCTTACGTTTAAGGCTCTTGGCGTAATGGTCACTACCGAATTTCTCGAGCAGCCACCTGCTGAAAACGGTGTCCTTCTTGTCCACCACAGAGATGAAATCAGTACGAGTAATCGTCCGTTGCACCGGATCGGCTTGTACCGCGAGTTTCTGGATGGCATTGATGGCCCTCGGGTAATAGAACGCTTCCGCATCCTCGGCATTGCAGCCAAGCAATGTGCTGGCAAGCAGGTCGCGGACGCGACGCTGCTGCACGTCATACGAGGGGGCACGGATATCGATGTCCAAGAGAGAGAGGAAACGTCCGAGTTGCCCATCGTCGATCCCCAACTCGTTATGGACCTCGTGCGAAATATCCTTTTCCTTGTAGCTGAAGAAATGCTTCTTGATAAATGCCAGATCGAGTGTAGCAGGAAGTTTTTCCTGGCCACTCTTGTAATGCCCATAGACGCGGTACCGGAGCGTTTGGCCTGCTGGGCATCCTGATGCCCAGAAGTGCCGAAGCATGTGGATGATCGCATCCTTTATTACGGAATGGACGTATTCCGTCCCCTCGTAATACTTGCACTGGATAAGCGACTCGGCGCTCCCGTCTGTAAGATCAATATCTTCGATTCCTTCCACTACTATGCTGGAATCCGGACTCGTCGCTTCCAGAAGTTCCAGAATCGTCTTATCGAACTGGTAGAAATATCCCTTTATTGTTGCGTGTGCTGAGCGATCGGCCATTTTTTGTCTTTATGGGCGTTCTGAAGCGACTTCGACGATCCTTCTAGGCGAGAGAGCAGAGGGCGCCACCGAGTTACATGATAAACAAATACAGAAAAATGCAAAAAGATTTCTAAGGAGCAAACCCGCCGTCTATCGTAACGTTTCGGTGACGGCCGTCCCTCCCTTGGCCTCAGCCAATGTCTTGTTCGGACATGACTAACTGATGCGCAACGGCGATCGACTTTGGTTGTGGCGAGAACCGTGCCTTAAGGTAGAACAGCATCGACTTCCTCAGTTGCAGCTTGACCGTGTGGCTACGCGGCATGTTGTACTCAGCCGCAATAGCCGCTCGCTGGTCGTTAGATAACGCGGGGTTTGGCTCAACAACGACCGTTACAAGGGTATGCCAGTCGGCATCCAAGCCGACATCGACCTCACTTGGTCGAGTGTTCCGCGTAGCAGTAATCCGTCCCAGCACAAAATCTCGAAACTCTCCGCGCTTATGGCAGAACGCCCGAACGTGCCAACGGTCGCCGTCCGAGGCGAATGCATGAGGAGACAGCCATCGCCAAGACGGCTTTGGCTCCGTCATGGACTGATATTTGACCTCCAGTGCCTCGTGACAACGGACGGCGTTTACGACAGCTTGAAGTGTCTCTGAAGTAGCGATGCGCAGTGGCAGCGGCCATGTGGTCACCGGAATTGCAGGGGACGGGATGGCCGCGAACTCGTCGAGAGAACTTGGCTGGATAAACTTTGGACTGAAATTCGGAAGTGGCAAATATCGCTTCCGTGACTTGTCGTAGTCCATATTGCCCGGCGCCAGGGCCATGTAGGTGCTGAAGTCAGTCGCCGCCTGGGCCGGATTAACACCGAAGGTACTCACGATGTCGGCGCGCTGTAACTCTCCCTTCCAAAAGAGGCACCGTTCGATATGCGCCATGCGTTGGACAACCGTAAAGGGAAGGTCCGCAACCTGTGGAGAAGTATGTTTTGGCATGCAAATGCGCTAGGCGCTGGAACTCAATGACGTAATGTTGCGAAGCCTAACATCATCTGTTAGGCTAGTCGATAGATCGCCTTACGCGACCCATATCCAAATATCGTTTTTCCAACTAACCTCTCTACTGTGAGGATCGTCATGGCAACCTTGAAAATTGCACACCTTCGGGAACAAGGAATCGATTTGATCATTGTTCCGCTTGAGTCTGGCTTTGGCCGGAAGTCTTCCGGAGAGCAATCGGAAATTGTGGAATCGATTCAGTGGTGCGCACACTCGGCTGGTTTGGCGGGAACCGTCGTTCCTGTATGGCGAGAAGGCAGCGGCCACCGCTTCATTGCGCCAACGAACTGGCACTCATTCTTTAAGTCATTTGGCTGGAACGACATTGTTGCCAATCTCAACAAAGAACTGACGTGCGGTTAGCCCGACGCACGCGGACTAGCCTGATCATCTGAGGCGAAATGGACTGGATTCCTCTAATCGCGGCAACGGTGCGTCTTGTCGACCTGCATGACAGCGACCGTATCCCCGGCGACTCGGCCAGTCGATTCAACCTGTATCGTGAGAGCCGACCGGGTAATCATGACGGCCACTGGCTCGATGTCGGTTTGACGGTCATCGAATACCTCCGAGAGCGCGAAAGCGACGTAGCCGGCGGGTTCGTGTCAGGAACTGAAATTTACCAAGCACTAGCTGACCGCATTCCTGGGATAACCCCCGAGGATGTCAGCTTCGTCCTTTCCGCACTTACGGTACCGGCGGAGATTTGGTTCGTCGAGCGCCTGGACACTGGCGCACGGCCAGTCAATTCGACAAAAGAAACGAATCTCGTCGAACGATCGCGCACAGCCGACGCCTACCGCCTTGCCGCATCGGGACGAACGGCTGCGGGTTTGGCCGCCAACGTACACGACATTGCCTATATCGCGGGATCGGCAAAGAACCTCCTTACGGCCATCAAGGCACGTGATTTTGTGAAGATCACGGAACTCTCCTCGGCCATCATCGATGTACTCCGGACATTCCGGTTGGAAATCGCCTCGCGGCGAGACGGCGGACGGCACGACGAAGTCCGCGAGTTCTTCATGAAGCGTGGCGAGGTCATACGCGAGCAAATCGAGGAAGCCTCGCAGATATTGCTAGAAGCAAACCAGTTCCTGTCTCTCCCAACGACCCGAGAGGACTTCAAGGCTTGGATCGCAGATATGGACCGCCTCGGGAAGCCATCGTTCGGACACGGCTACGCGATTGAGCACCTACGTCGAGTGGCCGGACAGACGCTGCAATTGCTGAAGTCATTCACCCAGCTAGTCGAAGAAAGCATCACTTCGAGCACTGATGCATTCCAGCCGATTTCCTTCGTCGACCTTTCGGCCGCGCTTGCCAGCGTGCCGATGGACGAAGACCTGTATCTCAGGCTAATTCGGTCGTTTGGGCCAACGCAGTTCAAGCCTTCGTTGCCATGTCCGTTTGACTTCTTCGGGATCATCGAACCCGAGCGCGTTAATGGCGATCGTGAAGAGGATACGGACAGCGAGGGAGTCGAAGGCTCCGGCATCCGCGGCGTTGCCTTTATCGCCGAGCACGGCGCCGAGATCGTCGCCGCGCTTTGCAAAGGTCCACTTTCGTTGAGTGATGCTCTCCAGCGGGGTTGGATTCAGCTCGACTCAAACGGCCCGTGGGACATCAGTGCCTTGCTTGGCACTTACTGCGATCCATCGATGCTGGGCGCAGATCTGAACATCGCCGTTCGTCTTAGTGATGGTCGCAAAGTCTTCAAGAGCGAAAACCTTGGACATTTGACGTTCAACGAGATGGTCATGGTCATGGAGGACCGCCAATGAACATAGAGGAAACCGGACAAGTCGTCGCGCACCTGCTGCAGCACCGCATTGTAGAGACGCGCCCTGCCAACGGCCGAAGCTCCGATGAACAGCGCGAGGTGGCGAAGCTGCTGCTCAACATGACGCCGGACGATCGACGCTCGCTCGAAGGCATGTTCACTGGCATGCGGCTTTCGCTCGTCGACTATGATCCACTGACCGTCCCGGCACTCCCGAAGAACAATCGCGTCTTTCTCTTGGCTCGGAATATTGCCCACGGCGACCCGTCTGGGGTGTTGGCGCCCGTGATCGTTATCGAGGCCATGAAAGAAAAAGAAAGCGAACCGGCGCGGGAGGCGGCTGCTTGGTTCGTCCATCTCTGGCTGATTCACCTCGACCTCCTCTATACCGACCACGGCCGCTCTCCATCGAACATGGACCGCTACGCGGAAGGCATGTTCGATTTCGACCTCCTTCTTGCGCGGGTGCGGGAACACTTCGAGGAACTGCGACAAGGGCTGGACCGCAATGAGGTGCCGGCCAACGCTGTCTTTCGGACGTTCGAGAAAGCCAGCCACGCGGAGGGAGAGCGCCGGTGCCGACGCTTCGTCAACCTAATGGTCGACTCAGCGCTTCTCACGACAATTTCAAAGGATGTGTATCAGCAGACGATCCTTTCCGCACACGAGATCAAACGAAACTACGAACACGGCTTGCAACGCTTTGTCCTGGATGCCAGCACGAAAAGATATCGGCTCGGAACGGACATCCTGACGGGCACCGGCACACAACAAGAAGCAAAGGAGTAAGGCAATGTCCCTGATCGCAAGAATTCAGTACGTCAATTTCCTTACCTACAGCAAACCGGACAGCGAAAGCCGTAAGCCAGCCATGCGGGTCGTCGAGTTTTCGCCGCTGAAATACTCGACGGCAATCAACATCCCCAACGGGCATGGCAAGACCAACATGATCACGGCGCTGCTATATCTGTTGAGCCGCGACCGAAAGCTCAGAGAGGATGCGTTGCCACTCTTCACGCCTCGCAGATGCGGCGCGCCGTCCCATATTCGCGTGCAGCTATGGGACCTGCAGGACGACTTGTCGCAAGCGGACCTCGACCTCGACCAAGGGCTGATCGATCCGCGCGACCTGCCCTACAACAAAGACCACCATGTATTCGGCCTGTGTGCGTACCAGGGAGAGGAGCCGCGCTTCTACTATTACACAGGCATCCTTGAGCACTGCGACGTCTTCGATCGCACCGAGACCGGATACCTCTACTACAAAGAGGCCGAGGTACAACAGGGAGTAAAGAAGGTTCAAGGGAAGTGGGGGGTGTCAGTGGAGGAGTGGCGCTCGCTTATCACCAGCCACATTCCTAGCCGCGTATTGGCCCAACAGGTCAAGTTCCATGTTGCCGGCGGCGGAGACAAGTCGGCACAGCTGCACAAAATCGAGGCTGAGGAAGACGATGAGTCGTTTGGACAGGCATTTTTCCGGACGGTGATCGCGCCCGAACTCCTCGCGCCAACAGGCGAGCCGGAGAACGACCCCAACGATCCACGGGAGAACTTTGAAGATTTGCTTTACGCGCACTTCAGCGCAATGGCATCGGCCACCATCAAAGCAGAGCAGGAACGCCAAATCATCAGCGAACAGGAAGGCGCCGTAAAGGAACTAGGCGCCCTCGTGACGGCCGGTGAGAAGGCCCAGCAGGGGCTAGGCGAGTACCAAACCCTCATCTCGAACGTTGCACGGGATGGCGCCGTCGTTAGCCATTTCGTCCAGACAGACCCGTTTCCTGGGCTGTTGGACGGCCGAAACCTCCCTGTTGGTAAGGCCGGAGAGATCGTGCCCTACATCGTCATCGATAAGGTCTTTGGATCAATGATCCTCGATGCCGGCTTGGAAAAGCTTACGAACGTCGAGCCTAGGGTGCTAAACCAAGTTGCAGACCGGAATCATCTCCTCAAACACGAGATCGACAATTCACAAGTCGTTGATTTATTGTGTGATCTCAAGATAATTGGCGCCGCTGCCTGGGGTGGGGCACGAACAACAAGAAAAGCCTACTCGCTCGATACGGCTCTTCGGCTGATCCCCTTGCTGAGGGAAATCGGGACAGCGCGCTTAGCTGGCGTTCCAGATACCTTGCAGCAGGCATTCGCTTGGGTCGACAGCGTTGGGGACACCAATGCCTACCGCAAGGAAGTTCGCAAACTGGCAGCCGAGATAGAACGCCTCGAAAAAGATATCAAGGTGCGCACGACAGCAATTGAGCAATGGGAGGCCGAGGCAAGGAACCTCAGTGACAGGATCAGCAAGTACGACCTAGCCAAGGGCGCCTACGATGACTTGGTGACGAGCGGCCACTTCACGGCAGCGGAACTCGAAGTGCCAGCGGCACTCGTGGAGAAGGTCACGCGAGAACTTCAGGAGGCTGACCGTGCGCTGGGCGATCATGAAAATCGCGTCGGACGTCTCGACAAGGTGTTCCGCGACCACCTCTCATTTTGCCGGAACAACCCCGGCATCACTGCGCATGCGCGGCTAAACGATCTCACCAACCGCGTTGAGACTGCCAACGAGGTGCTCCGTAGCGCCGAGAGGCAGTTCGCAGATTCAAGGACTGAGCAGGAACGCCTCGAAACCGATAAAACAAAGCAAGAAACTCAGCACCGTGACGACCAAAGGCAATTTGATGCGCTCACGGAACTGCAATCGCACGAAGCCAAATACACCGAGTGGTTTGGTGATACGCAGCCGCAAGAGGTCGACATTTCTGGCGGTTTGGCACAAATTGCGCGCGATGAGAGGACATTGGAACAGCAGCGGCAAAAAACAGTCGGGCTCCGAGACACCGTCGCCGATTTGCTGCCAGCAATCCCGCGCTTCCATGAGTTGTTCGAGGACATCGAGGCTGCTCATATCGACATCCATCGCGAACTGCAAGAGATCACGAAAGCCGAGCAAACGCTGGCGCGCGACAGGAATTCAGCCGAGACACTGCATCAACGAATTCTGAAACTGAAGCCGATGGTGCAAACGTTCCGAGAGGTTTTTGATGATGCCGATCCGGCTGACCTCGATCCGATGCGCGAGCGCCTGACCCTGGAACAGTCCATTACGCTTGCCGGAGCGAGTATCGCCCGCCTTGAAGGGCAGATTGCCCGGTTGGCAATGTTCCGGAAGGAATGCCCTAATCGGACTGCCGTCGAGTGGCTTGCCGAAATGGAAAAGCAGCGCGTAGCGCTCGCTGGAATGATCAGCCAATGCGACCAAGAAATCCAAACCGCCACTCGTCAGCTACGAGAACTGATGTCCGATCCGGTGGCCCGGCCTGAAGACGTTGCGTCTGCGCATGCACTTCTCGATGGCAGCGTCGAGTACCTTCCCCTTCACAACTTCATCGAGGAACACTGCCCCGCAGAGGTTAGGAAGCATTGGCTTACGCACTTCTCCGCATTGCTGTTTTCTCCGGTCGTGGGAACGCTGGAAGAGGCGGCACAGGCGGCACGCCTGCTCTACGACGGGCAAAAGATGATGCCCGTCCTGATCGCAGATCGTTTGACGGCGGCGATTCAAAGTGAAACGCCGGCGCTGGCGTTCGATGGCGACTGCGCTTACACATGGCTCGCCGGTATCAAGACGCGCATGGTGCATTGCATCTTGAATCCGGCAGCCGTCGAAGAAGAGCGCTTTCTGGCACAGCAGCGAGTTGAGCAGTGGGGTCAGAAGCGCAACTCGGCACAGGAAGAGTTGGCAAATTTATCCGAAGAATCCGACGCGGTAATCCTCGCTCGCGATGCGGCACAAGCGGAGAAGGATAACGCCGAGGTCGCGCTTACCGAGGCTGCCAAGGCCTTGAAAGAGCTTCGCATTCGTGAGCCCGAAGTTATCAAGCGTTCGGCGCCCGAAGCGCTCGATGCCATTGCCAAGATGAAGGAATTTCTCGCGATTCTGGCCGAACACGGGAACGATGTATTCGAGCGAACGCAAGAAGCGCTGCGGAAGATCGAACAGCAGGAGGCAAAGCTGCGTGAATCACGTTCCTGGTATGAGGAGCGCAATACCGACGAGGTGCGAGGCATCATTGATGCAATGCGGCGATACCAGGCATTGTTGTCGAAGCATGGCACCGACGTGTATGAAAGGATGCAGGCCGAGCTGGGTCACATTTCCGAGCAAGCCGATGACTTGAAGCGGTCGCGCGAATGGCATGAAGCGCGAAACAGCGATGATGTTCGCCGTGCCATCGACGCAATGCGCAAGTTTGTGGAAGCCGGTGGTACAGAAGTGCTTGAGCGTTTCCGTTCTGCGGTCAAGGCAGGCGCCACTGCATTGGACTCCATTCACGGGGCGCTTGCCACCGCCAGCAATGCTGTTACGGACGCCGAGACGCGATTGCGGGAAGCTCGCGTGGCCGCATCGAACGCTTCATCTGCCTGTCATCAGAACCAGAAGCATCTGAAGGAGCTGGCCGATTTTGCAGCGAGCGATGACCTCCAATTCATGGAGGACCATGAAGCACAGCGCCAGATTCTTGCCACGAACAAGGGGCGAGCCAGCACGAGAAAAGGCTACGAGAGCCAATTCGTTCACGCGCAGCGCTACATCACGGACCGTGGCTCCGACGTGAGCGAACAAGAGCTACTGAACCAGAAGGCGAATTTTGAAGCAAAGGCCGCAGATGCCAAGGCGATGCAGACGCGGGACGGCAATCTGATTGAGGTGGCGCGTGGCCGACAAACGTCGCTCATTCAGTTTCGCGACGCGCTCCATGAAACGGCAGCGCGCATTCTCACCGAGTTCCGCGCCGTCTCTCGGAGTTTGGAAGAGATCGGCGAAGCGATGGCCGCTACCTCGACGCGCTTTGAGAACACCGATTTGTATCAGTTAGCAGAGACGATACGGAATCGGTTGGACAAGGCAGACGGCGATCCATTTGTGATGAGTGATATCAGAAAGATTGGCTCCTTAGCGGTCGGCCTTGGGCTTGCCGCGCAGTCCAAGGATATTGCACGCGTAAAGAAGGAAAGTAATCAGCTCGCGACGCGATACCGCGAACAGAAGACTGCGCTTTGCAGCAACGTAATTAGCGGGACGCAGAAGGGCTTGTCGCCATTCAATGCCGAGTGGCTGCAAGGCCAGGATCGGTTCGATGCACCAGCCGAGATGAAGAGTCAGATCGAAAGCAGCATCGAAGAAAAGCGTAGTCTGCTGACAAAAGCGACGGTGACGCTAGAAGACGTTCGAGACAAGACGACCAAAATACTCTCGACGATCGCGAAGGACTCGGATCAGGCACTGGCGATTCTTGAGGAAGCAATGGGCACGACGCCCGAGGCGCGCTTCTACGTGAATGCCGACGTAATCTCGGAAGACAGGGTGAACATTCTGATGCATCGACTCTATGCAGACATCGAGTCGAAGCGGCGAGCATATTCCTCAGCGGAGCAGCCGTCCGCGGCAGCGCAGCGGCGTCAAAAGAAGAACGACTTGGAGCACCTGCGCGATGAAATCTATCGCTCGCTGTTCACAAACGTGAAGGTCGAGTTCCGTCACCCCTCCATCTGGGAAGGCAAGCGGCATGCCTTGGCTTCCAAGGGCCTGAGCGAAGGGATGCGTACTGCGATTAGCTTGATGTGGATCTCGAAGCTCGCCGAGTTCCGGCTGCGACAGGCGATCGATCAGTCGGGCGGAATGAAACGGCAGAACCGCGCCGCGCTTCGCAAGGAGCGGTTCTTCATGATCCTCGACGGCCTGTTCTCCAACCTCAGCCACGATGACATGATCGACTCGGCGATGGAGTCGCTGGCCCTTTCCGCAGGTCACTTCCAGTTGATCGGAATGATCCATCACCCAAGGTACATCAACAATCCGAAGATTTTCCGGTCCTATTTTGTCGGGCGTGAGTTCCGCGCCGTCAACGGCAAGCATTCCTGGCTGGCGGTAGATTCCCAAAAGGACGTACCGGCATCACTAGGCGTTTTTGGGTCGCACTTCACACCAAAGGACAACCATGATGATGGCCGATGAGCCTCTGGAGGCAGTAATTCAAGAGCTGCGGCGGCAGACCCGCAATAGCGATGTCTTGCAAGGAGGCACCCTTGTTGCCCGATTGGAGCAGAAGACAAAGCTAGACGCGGCGGCGATCAGGACCCAGCTTAAGGCGATCAAAATGCGTGGCTGGATCGAGGCTAGTTCCTGGTCGGCCACCGGCAATCCCGTGGGGCGGGTCAGGGTGAGGCTGCCGGCTCTTCCTCCACCTGCTTGGCACGAGAAATGGAACGCGGCGCTCGTCGCCTACCCGGAGCTTTCTGATGCGGACCGCCAGATGCTATCTGAGTGCGGAGCCTGCCTGGCAGACATGGATGCAACAGAGCTTCCGAAGATAGTTGACGGCCTAGTGCGACTGCGGCGCGACCAACTATCATTGTGCGGCATGCCCAAGTTCCTCGTGAGTGCACGGTACCTGCGTGCTTCTTCAAAAATGTTGAACAAGCTCGGCACTCGTGCGATCCGGGCGTTTGGCATCGACCTAGATCTGTTCCCCGACCACCCGCCTTACGTTGTTACCGCAGGGGCAAGCAACCCTAAAGCCGTCGTACTCGTTGAGAACCCAACATCATTCGAGTTGGCCGCCAGAACATCCGCGATCCAACACTGCGCCTTCATTGCAACCTTTGGCTTCGGACTCAGCAAGTCATCGGAGGATTTCGGAAACCAACTAGCCTGCATGGTGGAAGACGGGCTTTCCGGTTCGATAACGCTGATGCGCGAAGGCTCGACAACCCCTACTGCCCGAGAATTGCTGGCGCACCCGAACATCACGTTTTGGGGCGATTTGGATATCGCAGGAATGCAGATTTATGAACGTATAGGCAAGCATTTACCCGCGATCGCGCTATCTGCCCTGTATGAACCAATGGTCGAGGCACTGACCGTGAATGACCTACGGCATTCCTACGTCGCTGCCGTCGGAAAGTCGGGACAGTCGATGTTCTCGGCCACGCGCGAGGACTCTAGGAGGCTACTCGGCTACTGCCAAGATTGGGCTGTCGACCAAGAGCTAGTTACGACGAAGCAAATCGAGCAGCTTGCGGGAAACGCTCTTGGCACGTACAGGGCCGGAGACCATGTCGAGTAATCACGACTGAGGCGTCCCCGCTAGACACACTCGCCCAGCGCTACCGGCGCCACGGCGGCGATTATGGCGCTGATCACCATCGGTGATTTGAGCAAAGAGGCCATTGACCTTACGGGTGGGCGACTACGGCCTCTCCGGACATCATATGACGGGTCGCCCCCATCAGATGGCAGCGCTTCCCCGCTTTCGCCAGTTCGGAAAACTTCTGACTATTTGAACGAACTGTCGAGGGCGATCATCGAAATCGCGAAGGAGCGCACTACGGGTGATCGCCCCCGCATTCCAAGCTGCCTTCAACCTCTCCGGCAGGTCGGCCAGCATCCAGAAACTCAGTTGTAGAATGTGATGCCGCTCTTCGACAGATCGAAGCTCGAAGGGCACATCACCCTCCTGCCCTTTCAGACCCGGCGCGTGGATCGTTTCTTCAACGAACTCACGTAGCGACACATTCCGATAGTGGATCGTCGCCAGGCGACACAATTGATGCAGTACGTTGTAGTAGCTTACACCTCTCGGCTTACACCATTTTCCGCGATGCTCGAGCCGGCTGATCGCGAGACTAAATTGCGCCGTCGAGGAGGGCTCATAGAACACCGGCTCCTGGCAAGGTGCTTCCCTAAAATCGAAATTGCACTCGCAACACGATGTGACTTCCCCGACCTCTTCGGGAGAAGCTGCATTCAGATCCCTGCGATGAAAGGTGATGG
>APMI01003906.1_pt1 | contig 17395 bp, 15 predicted proteins | sample 667938 | NCBI WGS metagenome assembly APMI01 (sample SAMN01084076, study PRJNA167559) | wastewater metagenome | biome: Wastewater | place: Denmark: Ejby Moelle, Odense | collected 2011-11-28 | reverse complement strand
GTGAAGGGGCGGTACGAGTACACGAACTCGTCGACGAAGAAGGCGATCGCAAAAGCCGAGTAAGCATCGGGCGTGATCGAATGAAAGAAACGCCCATCAGATCGCGCCCGGTCAATCACTTGCTTGTGCACAAAACCGTGATACAGCTTGGGCATTTCGAAGGTGTAGATCTCCCGGAAAGTCAGGCATCGATTTACCCACTCGCGACAGGATCGAATATCAAAGCGATCCCGGCTAGTCTGCCACTTCAGCGCATTAGCACGAGAAGCATCGGGGAAATTGGGCCAGCAATATTCCGCATTGCTGCCCGAGATGGCAAGAAGCCCTGTGCGCTGCTGCAGGCTTGCCACGTAGCTCACGGCATCGGGCAACAAGCCATCGTCATCCCCGATGAACATCACAAAACCGTCGTCAACATGGCTGAGCGCGAACTCGAAATTGTCAGCCATGCTCAGGCGGCACTCTGTCTTCAGGTAGGTCAGGTTAGATGCCTGATATTGGGCTACAACCGCGGCTGTGGTATCAGTGCTGCAGTTGTCACTGACAATTATCTGCAGGTTTGGGTAGTCTTGCTCCAGGCAAGTACGCAAAGCGGGACCAAGCGTCTCGCAACGATCCCGGGTGGGAATGATCACCGTGTATTTGTCCAAACAAGTCTCCAAAAAAAGGGGGGGCGCCTGCTACGACCAGCGCGCGATCAAGCGCACACGTATGGCCGGCAGGGCAAGTGCCACGGCCAGGACTGCCCAAAGTGCGGCTACCGCCAGCGGCCAAGCCGCCCAGCCAGAACCAGGCACGGGCAGGAGTTGAGCAGCAGCCAATGCAAGCCCACCGCCAAGCAATGGCATGAGTAATGAATCGCGGTACCACCGAGCCTGCTCACCAACCATCAGGCGCCGGTGCATCGTCCACAAGCCAGCTAGCATGCACAAGACATTGAGCGCCAGCCAGGCGGCAGCCGCACCCACTGTACCAAAGGCACGGATACCCCCATAAATGAGAGGCACAAAAACCAACACCGAGAGGATATTCTGTACGATCGACAAGCGCGTCCATGCATGCGCCAGCTGCAGCGCATAGGGCATCACCATCAGGCTGTTGAGTGCATTGCCGAGCACGATCAAGGCGAAGACCAGGCTCACGTGCTGAACCAGATCGGGGTTGCCTGTCCATAAGGCAAGCACGGGTTCAGCGTACACCGCCAGAATCAGGGCGCACGGTATGATCGCCAGTGCAAGCAATTGGCAACCTAAGCGGTATGTGTGGCGCAGCCCTTCCTCATCGCCCAAGCTGTATTGCTGCGTCATCTTAGGAAGGAAGGCGTTGAAAATCGGAAAGCTCAGCTTGTAGAGGACAGCGGCCGCAGTCGACGCAAGCACGTAGTAGCCCAAGGTCTTAAGGTCCACAAGGCGACTCAATACAAGCTTGTCGATCTGGGTCAGAATAGTCGAAAAAAGGGAAATCGCAGTCATGCCAGCCGCGAACCTCCATGTGTGACGCACGGCAAGGAGCGAAAACCGTCCACGGCCTTCGGGGAGGCTACGCCAGAATACCCAGCGGGTCACGAGCACTTGCGTTACAGCCACTGCCGCCTGCCAGGCGAAAAACGCCTCTACCGTAGAGGAGACAAGAATGAGCACCCCCAAGGCACCCAGAGTTTGCAATAGGGTGAAGCCTACCAACAAGGCATTGAGCAGTAGCTGCCGCTGCAACCCATACAGCCCCCCTGTGTAGAGAGTCAGCGGCCAGCGCAGTGCAACGACAAGCCCGATGATCCATAGGACTTGTGCCACAGTTGCGGCGGGCAGTTCGACAGGCTTTAGCCAGTAGTAAGCCAGAAAATCTGCCGAGGCAGCGACGCTGATGAAAACCAGCACTGCACCGAGAGCATAGATCACCTCGAGCGTGCGGGCGATATCGAGCAAACCGGTCGTACCGGGCTTGCGGGCGGAATGTACCGCAACCTCACGACCCAAGGTCTGCGACAAGCCCATGTCCAATACAGCGAACATCGCCTGCAATGAGGCGTATACCCCAACGAGAGCATAGGATTCGACACCCATGCGCACGATGTACCATGGCACCACCAGCAGGCTGAGAAGCGCCACGACCCCCTGCCCTATGAGGTTGGAGACGATATTGCCGCGCAGCCTGCTCATACCGAATCTGACACCAGCGGCGCACCGAAACGACCACCAGTACGGCAGCAAACCTGAACCAGATCAGTCATCGCATTCGAGGTAGCGCTCGGCATAATATTCATGGATCGGCTTGAACACAGGCCGACCATCAGGGCCAGAGAGAACGATGCAATGACCCGGCGTACTGGTGTTAACTAGCTGCACACCCGGCGACACCACGGTGTTCTCGCCGATGTGACACGCACCAATTACCGATGCATTGGGATACAGGATGACCCCACGCTCAAGGACTGGCCGGTCGTCGCCGTTACGGCCCACCGTACACCCCTGATGGAAGATGCAATGGCTGCCGTACGTAGCTTTCGCGAACACCATGCCCACAGTGTGTCCGATGAGAAACACTGATGGCATCTTTACCTCATAAAACAGATCAATGCCGTTGAGCGCCTTGTTCAGCAGGAATAGCTTGGACGAGATTTCCCGATCGCCCCCTTGCCCATGAACAACCGACGACAGGTAATACAAGAAGGTGGCGTACTGACCAGAGTTCAACGGATCGAAATCCCGGCCCCCAAAGGCCTTGATACGATGCACGCAGTGGTTCACGCTGTTCAGCGCCTCCTCGACCCAAGCAGCTTCCAGTTCCAACGGCTCGCTCAGCGACGGGAACAGGTTCTCAATCTGACGCGCCACATATTGCTGTAAGAAGTTAACAGAAGCCATGGACTCAGACACAGTGCTTAATCGGCGCAGCTGGATTGCCGACCACTATGGTGTTATCCGGAACATCATTGGTCACCACAGCCCCAGCTCCGATAACGACATCGCGACCGATGGTCAGTCGAGGCAGCACTACCGCCCCGGCTCCCACCAAAGTGTTGTCACCGATACGGATACAACCACACAGAGTGGCCCCTGGCGCAATATGGACACCATGACCCAGCTCACATTCATGGTCCACAGTGGCATTGTGATTCACGATACAGACGTCTCCCATCACGACATCCGGGGCTACTACCGACTGGGCAAGCATTTGACAACCATTTCCCCAACGGGCAGATAGCGAGACCGTTGCCATCGGATGTATCAACGTTGGCAATTCCAACCCGTACGCCGCCAAGCGCCGGGCGATATCCTGCCGATCGCGTCCCCTGTTTCCACCAATGGCGATCGCAGCCGAGACACCGGCTACCGACGTACTCTCTTGCATCCAACGCTGAAACCCCTCCCAGCCCTGGTACAAAGGCACACTGGACGCAATCGACATTGCGTTGGGCTGATTGTCAAACAGCGCCACCAAGCGCGCACCGCGCGCCACAAGCAAATCGAGCAATACCTTGGCATGGCCGGCGCTGCCCCAGAACACGAATGGACGTCCGTCAGGCATGGCAGGTACGGCGAACAACAGCAACGACACGACTCTGTGCCTCTTGGCTCATGTCGTGGTAACTGGGAAGATTGATCGCACGGCAGGGAATGTCATACGCGTTGACGTTCTGCAAAACCGGCACGAACATCGGCAAGCTCGACAGAGGGTGGAAAAACACCCGGGCATCAATGTTGTCCAGCGCGAAATTTTGCTGCAACCGCTCCCGAGTAACCGTCAGACTCTGATCGAACACCACGGTTGGCATCCAAGCGCCGTTGATCATGCCTTCTGGCTCGGGGTTGAGTGACACCCCCCTGAGATCGGCCAACTGATCGCGGTAGTAGCGGAAGATAGCGCGCTTCTTGGCGATAAGCTCGTCAATACGCGCGATTTGCGCGCAGCCGACTGCTGCCTGGATGTTGGACATTTTATATTTGAATCCCACGATATCTGGCCAGAACTGCTTCGTCTGGTTGCGTGCACGGCCGTGATTGGAAAGCGTCAGAACAGTTTCGTAGAGCACTGGATCGTTGGTGACGAAAATGCCCCCCTCTCCCGTTGTCACGGTCTTTGTGCCATGAAAGGAGAAGGCGCCGAAGGCCCCCATGCTGCCGGCACGCTTGCCGTAGTACTGCGAGCCGATAGCCTCGGCGGCATCCTCGATGACTGGAATGCCATGCTTTCGGCCGATTTCCAGCAACGCGTCCATGTCACACAGGTTGCCGTAGAGATGAACGGCAACAATCGCCTTGGTGCGCGGGGTGATTGCTGCCTCGACCAAAGCAGGATTGAGGCACCAGGAATCCGGCAAGATGTCGACAAAAACCGGCTTGGCCCCAAGGTGAACAATTGGAGAAACGGTCGCGATCCAGTTAGTGTCGGCCATGATCACTTCATCGCCAGGCCCCACGCCAAGGGCGGCCATGCCCATATGCAGGGCGCCTGTGCAGCTAGACGTGGCAATCGCATACTTCACACCGAGATGAGCCTTGAATGCCTCCTCAAAGCGGGTGATGTATTCGTAGCAGCGCTCACCCCAGCCGTTGCGGGCTGCATCGGTCGCGTACTCCACCTCGAGCTCGGTGATGGAGGGCTTCGTATAGGGAATACGCTGGCTCATTTGACCTCCAGCGTTGGAACTGCAGTGGCATACTGACCGCCCCACTGACGGATATAGCTAGTGTTCAGCATGACTTCGTCCGCGATATTCCAAGGCAAAATCAGAATAATATTCGGCTTTTCCAATTTCAGTTTTTCCGGAGCAAATACCGGAATATGGCTTCCTGGCAAGTACTTGCCCTGTTTTGATGGGGCTGCATCACAAACGAAGGACAGTAGGTCCGGCTTCACCCCAGCATAGTTGAGCAGCGTGTTGCCCTTGGCTGCCGCGCCGTAGGCCGCGACCTTATTGCCGGCACGCTTCTGCTCAATCAGGAAGCTCAGCAGGCCGTTCTTGACCTCGTCGGCGCGTTGCTGGAAAGTCTCATAGACAGCCAGGTCCCGCAGCCCGGCATCCGACTCGGCTTCCAGAACCGCAGCAAGGCTGGCGCTTCCAACACGCGCATCCTCGGTATGGCAGCCGAAGACGCGCAGGCTGCCACCATGGGTCGGCAGTTCCTCCACGTCGCAGACACGTAGCCCCACCGCCGCGAAAATGCGTGAAACGGTATGGAGCGAGAGGTAGGAAAAATGCTCGTGGTACACGGTATCGAACTGGGTGTGTTCGATCAGGCGCATCAGGTGAGGAAATTCCAGCGTAATGGTGCCGTTTGGCTTCAGGGCCGCTTTAAGGCCACGCGTGAAATCGTTGATGTCCGGGACATGTGCATAAACGTTGTTGCCTGCGATCAAATCCGCCTGACGCCCCTCATGAGCCAGTTGCTTGCCCAACGCCTCGCCGAAAAACTCACGCAACACCGGGATACCCAGTTGCTCGGCTGCCGCCGCAGTACTGGCGGTCGGCTCGATGCCCAGACAGGGAATGCCTGCAGCAAGGAAGTTCTTCAGCAGGTAGCCGTCATTGGAGGCAACTTCGATAACGAAACTGTCGACACCCAGACCGAGGCGCTCGGTCATATTTATGGCATAGCGCGCAGCATGCTCTAGCCAGCTGCTCGAGGTTGAAGAAAAATAAGCGTAGTCCTTGGAGAAGAACAGTTCCGCCTTAGCGTAATCCTCAGTCTGTACCAGCCAGCAACTGTCGCAAACCTTCAGCTTGAGCGGAAAGTAAATTTCCGGGGCGGTCAGTTCGACCTCACTCAGGTACGAGTTGGACGGCGGTGCGAAGCCAAGATCCAGAAAAGTGTGTTTCAGCGGCTTACCACAGTGGCGACAGTTCATACATCAAGTCCGATAAAGTTGTTGGATAACAAGGCATGTGTTTTGTCACGCTCGGACAGATCGGTTACCGGCAGTGGCCAGCGGATCGCCAGCTGGGGATCGTCGTAGCGTAACGCTCCCTCGGATGCGGGAGCGTAGAAAGCAGTATGCAGGTAGAGCAGCTCACTGTCGGCTTCGAGCACCTGGAAGCCGTGCGCGCAGCCTTCGGGAATGACCAGCATGCGCGAAGTGTCAGGGCTCAGTTCCTCAGCATGCCAGTGCAGAAAGGTAGGCGATCCCGCCCGCAAGTCCACGAGCACGTCCCAGACGCGGCCGCGAACGCAGCGCACCATTTTCATCTCTGCATGAGGCGGATGCTGGAAATGCATGCCACGCACTGCGCCAACAGCATGGGTACGCGAATGGTTGATCTGGACAACATGGCGATCGCCGACAACGTCAGCTAGCTCGCGCTCGCAGAAAAGCCGGGAAAATGCACCACGGTGATCAGCATAAGGCTGCCCGTCAACCACTAGCGCACCGGCAATATCTGTCGACCGAATTTGCATCAGAAGATCCAGCCACAACCGGCCGCACGTGCCGATTCAAGATAATGCTCCAATTGATGAATCGTGCAGGCCTTACCGGTGGCGTGATGTTCGCGATACCAATTTGCGGTCATCTCTATCCCTTGTTCCAGACTCCAGACCGGCACCCATTTCAATGCGCTACGTGACTTTGCACAATCCAGATAAAGCAAGTTGGCCTCATGCGGCTGTGGTGCAGTCGCTACATTCCAGGCAAGGTCTGGCCAGAAGCGCTGCAACACCGTGAGCACCTCCGCTACAGTCCGGTTGTCTTCGGGTCCTGGGCCAAAATTCCATGCTTCGGCAAACTCCTTCTTTCCCTCCAGCAACCGCTGCCCAAGCAACAGGTAGCCTGACAGACATTCGAGAACGTGCTGCCATGGTCGCGTGGCATGCGGCGAACGTATTTCAAGAGAAGTACCTGCTCGTAATGCCCGCATCAGATCAGGAATCAGCCGATCCTCCGACCAGTCACCGCCACCGATCACATTTCCGGCGCGTGCCGTAGCCATTAACGGCGAGCTGTCCGCATACCAGAAGGATTTGCGATAGCTATCAGCGACCAGTTCGCAGGCCGCCTTCGACGCGCTATAGGGGTCATGGCCGCCGAGCCTGTCATTTTCGCGATAACCCCAAGGCCATTCGTTATTAGAATAGACCTTGTCGGTAGTGATGATGACGACTGCACGCACGCTAGTCGTTCGGCGACACATTTCGAGCACATTGGCCGTGCCCATCACATTGGTCGACCAACTCTCCAGCGGATCTCGATAGGAGCGCCGCACCAGTGCCTGCGCCGCCAGGTGAAAGACAATCTCCGGCTGCGCCTGTTCAAAGGCCGTTTGTACAGCGGAAAGATCACGAATATCCCCACGCATATCCTTCGCTGGCGCCCCCACTAGATCCCAGTGATTGGGAGAGCAGCAAGGTGGCAAGGCAAGCCCGGTGACCTGAGCGCCCATCTGTCCCAGCCAAGTTGCCAGCCAGCTGCCCTTGAAACCGGTATGGCCAGTCAGTAGCACCCTGCTGCCGCGGTAGATATCGTCGAACTGCTTCACGTCCAAACCTTCCAGGGCGGATGGCCCTTGGACCATAATTCTTCAAGGTGAGTTTTATCACGCAGCGTATCCATCGCCTGCCAGAAACCTCGGTGCAAATAGGACATCAGATGTCCCTCCCTCGCCAGACGCATCAGCGGCTCAGCCTCCCAGGCAGTCTGATCGCTGTCGATGTAATCGATAACTGAAGGATCGAGAATGAAATATCCACCATTAATCCACGCGCCATCACCGGCAGGTTTTTCCTGAAAGCTTGTGACGGCATGGCCGTCCATGTTCAAGGCACCATAGCGGCCAGGTGGCTGGATGGCAGTTACAGTGGCAGCCTTGCCATGTGCACGATGAAACGCGACTAGTGCCCGAATATCAATATTGGCGACACCGTCACCATAGGTAAAGCAAAATGGCTCGTTGCCCAGATGCTCACGAACCCTCTTCAGGCGGCCACCGGTGAGGGTTTCTTCGCCAGTATCGACCAAAGTAACACGCCAAGGCTCTACGTAGCGTTGATGCACTTCCATCGTGTTATTGGACATATCAAAGGTCACATCAGACATGTGCAGGAAGTAGTTAGCAAAATACTCCTTGATAACATAGCCCTTGTAACCACAGCAGATCACGAAATCGTTGATTCCATAATGGGAGTAGGTCTTCATGATATGCCAGAGGATTGGCTTGCCGCCGATCTCGATCATCGGCTTGGGTTTTAGATGGGACTCCTCGGAAATTCGAGTGCCAAGCCCCCCGGCTAGAATGACAGCTTTCATAAACACCAACCCCATTCGACAGTTAAATTGGGCACCCGCTTAGGCACTTTAAATGCCTATCAGATGCTTAACAACCTGCATATTTGCTTAATTGAATTCAAAAAGTAACTCGTTACCTTATCTATCTGTTACCGGAACCCGTTCGGATTATTGCTTTGCCAGCGCCAGGCATCGACACACATGGCATCCAAATTTCGATCGGCGCGCCAGTTGAGCAGTTCAGCCGCGAAAGCCGGATCGGCGTAGCAGGCGGCGACGTCCCCTGCGCGGCGCGGCGCCAGTTCGTAAGGTATTGGACGACCGCTGGCTTTTTCAAAGGCTTTGACGACCTCAAGCACACTGTAGCCGGTACCCGTACCAAGATTCACCTCGAAACATTGTGCTTCGTTCAGGCGCAACAGCGCCTTGAGATGGCCGAGCGCGAGGTCGACAACGTGGATGTAATCGCGCACACCGGTACCGTCGGGGGTCGGGTAATCGTTGCCCCAGACCATGAGCTGCTCTCGACGGCCAACGGCCACTTGTGCGACGAAAGGCATCAGGTTGTTCGGGATGCCTTGCGGGTCTTCACCGATCAGGCCACTTTCATGCGCGCCGACCGGATTGAAATAGCGCAGGATGCCTATTCGCCATGAAGGGTCTGAGCGATAGAGATCGCGCAACATGTCTTCGATGACCAGCTTTGTCCGTCCATAGGGATTGGTCGCTGATAACGGATGATCTTCAGTCAGTGGCAGGCGTTGCGGCTCGCCATAGACGGTGGCTGAGGAACTGAAGACAAGTGTCTTCACGCCACACTCACCCATTGCGCTCAACAGGCGATGCGTTCCGATGACGTTGTTGTCGTAGTATTCAAGGGGCTTTTCAACTGACTCACCCACGGCCTTGAGACCAGCGAAATGGATGACAGCCGTGCAGTGGAATTGGCGCAATACATTTGTGACGGCGCCCTGATCGCGGATATCGCCTTCGACCAGAATAACTTTCCGGCCGGAGATCGACTCGACCCGCTTCAACGATTCGGGATGACTGTTGCAGAAGTTGTCGAAAACGACGATATCGCGACCCGCACGGAGAAGTTCAACACAGGTATGTGAGCCGATATAGCCAGCCCCGCCGGTTACGAGAATCATCGCTGTTCGCCGCTAGTCAAAGCCGTGATTTTACCAGTCGAACACCACCTGGACATTACGACTAAAGTAAAGTTGTACGTCGTCGGGGAGCCCCCTACTCCTCACGCACCCTCAAGAAACTGGCAAACCGAGGCAGCCCACTCGCGGTCAGGTCGCGGTAGCGATACGTGATCGTTGTCCCCAAGGCCGGTGGATCGCGACGCTGGGCATCCGAAAACCCTGTCCCCAACATAAATTCCCGCCCATCCGGCAGGCGCACCCGCAGGGCACCGAGCATGCCCGCAAAGCGCCCCTTGCCTGGCTGATGACCAACCACCACGGCTTCGGCATCCTGCTGGGGTTTCATCTTGATCAGCACATCGCTGCGCCCGGTTTGGTAGGGTGCTTCGGCTAAATGGAGCATCAGGCCTTCGCCACCACCGCGGGTGACTTCATCGAAGCGCTTTTTCAGGCTGCTACGGTCAACCGGGAAAAACTGCGGAATTTCAAATAGCCATGGCACATTGGTTTGACGAACCAGTTGTCGCAATTTCTCTGCACGTTCGCGAAACGTCCCCGGCGCGCCCGGCAGTTCAAAAACCATGTAGTGCACTTCCCGCCAGCCTGCCTCATCTACCTCGTCACGCCGAGAAATGCCGGAAACCCGCTCGAACTGGCCACGGCCGATCCAAAGTTCGCCATCCAGCGGCTGTTTCGGCAGTCCGGCAAGAAACCAGGCCGGGGCATTGATCGTCCTGCCGCTGCGGAAACGCAAGACCTGACCATCCCAGATCGCCCGGACACCGTCGAGCTTTTCACTGACCATGTAACGCGACACATCAATCTTGTCGCTCAACACATTCGCCAGCAGGACAGGTGGCGCATCAGCCGCAGTCGAATAGCTTGGCAGCGAACACGCCAGCCCGACCAGCAATGCACTCAGCAGACGGGACATCAGCCTTCGCCGGCCCAGTTGCGCCGAGCCTTCCGGGCAAGACCAAAGACTTCTTCCAGTCGCTCGCCATCGTTGCGCGCCAGGGCCGCACGTAGATCGTCGAGTTGCGCCCGGTAACTGTCCAGCTCCCCCAGCAGCGCCTCACGGTTGGCAAGGCAGATGTCTCGCCACATTTCAGGATGGCTGGCTGCGATACGGGTGAAATCACGGAAACCGGAGGCGGCGAAGGTAAAAAATAAATCAGCGTCCTGGCGCACCGCCAAATCGTGCACCAGAGCGTAGGACAACAGATGCGGCAGATGACTGACGGCCGCGAAAACGCGATCATGCATTTCCGGCGTCAACTCGTAAATATCCGCCCCGCACAAGGACCAGGCACGTTTGATGTGGTCGAGCGCGTCATCGTTGTTTTCCGGCAGCGGGGTCACAACCACCTTCTTGCCTTGATACAGATCCCAGCGAGCGGCCGAGGGGCCACTGTTTTCAGCACCGGCAATGGGATGCGCCGGCACAAACTGGCCAATGCGATCGCCAAGGCCGGCACGTGCCGCACGTACGACATCGCCCTTGGTGGAGCCACCGTCAGTGACGACCGTATTAGGACCTAGATAAGGTGCGATACGGTCAAAGATGTCAGCCATCTGCGCCACCGGCGTTGCCACCAGGACGATGTCGGCATCCTCGATTTCATGCGTCGGATTAATGCCGGCCCGGTCGATGACGCCCAGCTCCTGCGCCTTGCGCAAGGTCGCGGGGGTCCGGCCAAAGCCGACCACCTCCTCGACTGCCCCCACCTCCTTGAGCGCAAGCGAGAACGAACCGCCGATCAGGCCGGTGCCGAAGACGACAATTTTGCCGAACTCGGCCATCGGATTACAGCGCCCGCTCCAGTGCTTCGAGGAAGCGGGCGTTTTCCGGCCCGGTGGCAATCGTCACCCGCAACCACTCGGGCAAGCCATAACCGCCGATCGGACGAACGATCACCCCCTGCTGGAGCAGTTTCTGATTGACGGCAGCCGCCTCCCCGGCACGGAAAGTCACGAAGTTGCCATGCGACGGAATATGCTCCAAACCAAGCCGCTGCAAGCCAGAAACAATTTGCGCCATACCCAGACGATTCAATTCGTAACTCTCGGCAACGAACTGATCATCATCAAGCGCAGCCACAGCCGCCGCGATCGCCAGATTATTGACATTGAACGGCTGGCGAACTCGATTCATCAGATCGGCCACCTCGGCCGAAGCCAGGGCATAACCGACGCGCAAGCCAGCCAGACCATAGATCTTGGAGAAGGTGCGACACACGACGAGATTCGGGAAGTCCTTGATCCAGGCCGCCGTATCAACCCGATCGGTCGGCGGGATGTATTCGTTGTAAGCCTCGTCGAGCACGACAATCACATCCTTCGGCACCGCTTCGAGGAAGGCACGTACGTCGGCAGATGGCAGGTAAGTGCCGGTCGGATTATTCGGGTTCGCAATCCAGACGATCCGCGTATCCGGCCGAATGGCAGCGCGCATGGCATCGAGATCATGACCGTAGCTTTTGGCTGGCGTCGAGATCAACTCTGCGCCGGTCGACAGCGTGGCCAGCGGATAAACCGCAAACGCATGCTGGGCGAACACTGCGGAACGACCCGGCGCCAGAAAGACACGGGCGATCAGGTCGAGTACGTCGTTCGAGCCGTTGCCGAGCACGACCTGGTTCTGCGCCACGCCACAATGCGCCGCCACCGCCTTGATCAGGTCGAACTGGTCGGGATAGCGCTCGATACCGCCGATCGCTGCCTCAACCGCCACTTTTGCCTTCGGGCTCATCCCCAATGGATTTTCATTGGAGGCCAGCTTGAGAATTTTCTCGACCGGAATGCCCATTTCACGGGCCAGTTCGGTGATCGGCTTGCCCGGCTGATAGGGCGAAATGGCACGGACGTACGACAACGCTTGTTCAGCAAGGCTCATGGCGCTTCTCTCAATAAACGGCAACCGGGTAGGACCCGAGAATTTTCAGATAGGCGGCATAGGCCGTCAGTTTTTCCAGCGCGGCCTTGACCGTTTGGTCGTCACGATGACCTTCGATATCGACATAAAAGACATACTCCCACAGCGCGTTGCGGGCGGGTCGTGACTCCAGGCGACACATCGAGACACCGGCAGTGGACAGCGGCAGCAAAAGTTCGTGCAGGGCACCCGTCCGGTTCGGCGCCGACATGATCAGCGAAGTCTTGTCGCGACCGGAAACACCGGCATCATGCTTGCCGAGAACCAGAAAGCGCGTCGTATTGTTCGGCTCGTCTTCGATATTCCCCACCAGTTTGGGCAGCTTGTAGTGCTCAGCCGCGGCCTCACCGGCAATCGCTGCCGTACCAGGTTCGCTAGCCGCCATCTGTGCTGCCAATGAGTTGCTGGCCACCGAGATGCGCGGCACGCCCGGCAGATTGTGATTCAGCCATTCATGGCACTGGGCCAGCGACTGGGCATGCGAATAGACTTTGGTAATCTTGTCCAGATCGGTTTCGTGGGTCAGCAGATTCTGGTGAATACGCAGCACCACCTCACCGCAAATTTTCAAGGGCGTGGCCAACAAGAGATCCATCGTCCGACCGACGGCGCCTTCAGTCGAGTTCTCAACCGGCACCACCGCGTAATGGGCGTGACCAGATTCGACTTCGCGAAAAACGTCATCGATCGAGGCCTGCGGCAACAGATTGGCAGCATGACCGAAATGCTTGGTCGCGGCGCTACCGGTAAAGGAGCCGATCGGCCCGAGGAAGGATATCCCCAACGGCTCTTCCAGCGACAGACAAGCCGACATCACCTCACGGAAAAAGAAGGTGATGTTTTCGTTGGGTAGCGGGCCTGGATTGGCGTCCTGCAAACGACGTAAAACCTGCGCTTCGCGCTCCGGCCGGTAGATGTGCCCGGCTTCACCATGCTCGGCCTTGATCTCGCCCACTCGCTGCGCACAGCGAGCTCGATCATTGAGCAGTTTGAGCAGCGCGCTGTCAATCCGGTCAATTTCAGTACGCACACCCGCCAGGGCTTGTTGCAGATCGTCGCTCATAACACTCAACCGTTACGTTTGGCAAAGTCGTTCATGAATTCAACCAGCGCCCGGACAGCGGCCAGCGGCACTGCATTGTAGATCGATGCCCGCATGCCGCCGACTGACTTGTGACCCTTCAGCGAGACCAGGCCAGCGGCCTTCGATTCGGCCAGGAAAGCCGCGTCAAGATCGGGATTGGCCAGCACGAAAGGAACATTCATGTTGGAACGACAATCCGGATCAACCGGGTTCGTATAGAAGCCTTCGGAATCGTCGATGGCATCGTACAAAATCAGGGCTTTTTCGGCGTTGACCGCAGCAATGCCCGGCAAGCCACCTTGCCGCTTCAGCCACTTGAAAACCAGGCCGGCCATGTAGATGCCGTAGGTTGGTGGCGTATTCAGCATCGAGCCGTGTTCCGCCATCACTGCATAATCCATCACCGTCGGCGTGTTCAACGGCGCCATGCCGATCAGGTCTCGATGAACAATGACCAAGGTCAGGCCGGACGGACCAATGTTTTTCTGTGCGCCAGCGTAGATCAGCCCGAATTTTTCAACATTGACCGGCCGTGACAGGATATGCGAGGACATGTCGGCCACCAGCGGCACGCCCGTATCGGCAATGCGTTCGGCCGGAATCTCGACGCCGTGAATCGTTTCGTTGGTGCACACGTGCAGATATGCCGCAAACGGGTCAAGCTTGATCTCATCCGCAATGGGCAAACGGGTGAAATGGCTGCTCTCGGTCGTCGCTGCACAACGAACCTTGCCGATGCGTTGCGCTTCCTTGAAAGCCTTCTTCGACCATGAGCCAGTCACGATGTAGTCGGCCGAACGCCCAGCCAGCAGATTCATCGGGATCTGCGCAAACTGCTGCGTTGCCCCACCCTGCAGGAACAGCACCTGATACTGCTGAGGAATCCCCATCAACTCGCGCAGATCAGCTTCGGCCTGCTCAATGATGCCGGTGAATTCCTTGCCGCGATGGCTCATTTCCATGACGCTGCAGCCAGCGCCATGCCAGTCGAGCATTTCCTCCTGCGCCTGACGCAGGACTTCTTCGGGAAGCGCAGCCGGACCAGCGCTGAAATTCCAGATGCGACTCATTTATGCTTCTCCGCCTTCATTGGGTTCAGACGATTCCGGATTTTGCTGATTTTCCGGGTTGACCGTGGGAATCTCGGATTCTGCTTCCAGCTCGGCGTCAACCTCAACCACCGACTCTGCAACCTTCTCCAGCCCGGCCAGCTTCTCGCCATCGTCCAGCGAAATGAGTGTGACGCCCTGCGTCGCCCGTCCCATGCCACGAATTTCCGCGACGCGGGTACGTATCAGGACGCCGCCCGTAGTGATCAGCATGATTTCGTCTTCGTCATTGACCAGTTTGGCGCCCACGACGATACCGTTGCGTTCGCTGTCAGCAATGGCGCGCACGCCCTGCGTACCGCGACCGGAGTGGCGGAAATCGGCCAGCACGGTACGCTTGCCAAAGCCATTTTCGGTCGCAACGAGCACGGTCTGCTGATCGTTGTCCGCGACCAGCAAGGAAATTACGGACTGCCCTTCCATCAGGCGCATGCCGCGCACACCACGAGCACCACGGCCCATCGGACGGACATCTTCTTCGTCGAACCAGACCGCCTTGCCGGCGTTGGAGACGAGCACGATGTCGCTGGTGCCACTGGTCAGCTCGACCCCGATCAGATAATCGCCTTCATCCAGCGACACGGCGATAATGCCGGCCTTGCGCGGATTCGAGTAATCGGACAGCGGGGTCTTCTTGACGGTACCCATTACGGTGGCCATGAAGACGTACTGGTCGTCGGAGAATTCCTTGACCGGCAGAACGGCATTGATCCGTTCGCCCTCTTCCAGCGGGAAGAGATTGACGATGGGCTTGCCACGGCTGGCCCGACTGCCTTGCGGCGCTTCGTAAACCTTCAGCCAGTAGCACCGGCCACGGTTCGAGAAGCACAGGATGAAGTCGTGCGTATTGGCAACGAACAGATGATCGACGAAATCCTCTTCCTTGATCGCCGCTGCCTGCTTGCCACGGCCGCCCCGGCGCTGGGCGCGATAGTCTGCCAGCGGCTGGGCCTTGATGTAGCCACCATGCGACAGGGTAACGACCATGTCCATCGGCGTAATGAAGTCTTCGATACCCAGTTCCTGCGTGTGCAGCACGATTTCGGAGCGACGCTCGTCGCCGAACTGGTCGCGGATCGCCGTCAATTCACCAACGATGATTTCAGTAATGCGTTCCGGCTTGGCCAGAATGTCGAGCAGATCAAGGATCTTCAGCATGACATCCTTGTACTCGCTGACGATCTTGTCCTGCTCCAGACCGGTCAGGCGCTGCAGGCGCAGCTCAAGAATGGCCTGCGCCTGAACGTCGGACAGACGGTAACCTTGTTCGGACAAACCAAATTCCGGCGCCAGACCATCCGGACGCGAAGCATCTGATGCTGCACGGACCAGCATTTCTTCGACCACCGGGCTGCGCCATTGGCGCTCCATCAGGCTGCGCTTGGCATCAGGTGGCGTCGGCGCGGCCTTGATCAGGGTAATGATTTCATCGACGTTGGACAGCGCGACGGCCAGACCTTCGAGGATGTGACCGCGTTCGCGCGCCTTGCGCAGTTCGAACACGGTACGCCGTGTCACTACCTCCCGGCGATGCGACAGGAAGCACTCCAGCATCTGCTTAAGGTTGAGCAGGCGCGGCTGGCCATCGACCAACGCCACCATGTTCATGCCGAAGGTGTCCTGCAGCTGCGTCTGCTTGTACAGGTTGTTGAGGATGACCTCGCCAACTTCGCCACGCTTCAATTCGATGACGACGCGCATGCCCGACTTGTCGGACTCATCGCGAATATCGGAAATACCTTCGATCTTCTTTTCGTTAACCAGCTCGGCGATCTTTTCGATCAGTGACTTCTTGTTAACCTGGTAGGGCAGCTCATCAACGATCAAGGCCTGACGACCATTGCCCTTCTCCATATCCTCGAAGTGCGTGCGGGCGCGCATGATGACGCGGCCACGGCCGGTCTTGTAACCTTCACGTACGCCCATCACGCCATAGATCAGCGCGGCGGTCGGGAAGTCCGGTGCCGGGATGTATTCAATGAGGTCGTCGATGGTAATCGCCGGGTTTTCCAGCAAGGCCAGACAACCCGCAACCACTTCATTCAAATTATGCGGCGGGATGTTGGTCGCCATACCCACTGCGATACCGGACGAACCGTTGATCAGCAGATTGGGGATGCGGGCCGGCATCACCAATGGCTCGTGTTCGGAGCCATCGTAGTTCGGCCCGAAATCGACCGTTTCCTTGTCCAGGTCTTCCAGAAGCTGATGGCCAATCTTGGCCATGCGAACTTCCGTGTAACGCATTGCCGCAGCGTTGTCGCCGTCGACCGAGCCGAAGTTGCCCTGGCCATCGACCAGCATGTAGCGCAGCGAGAAATTCTGGGCCATCCGAACGATGGTGTCGTACACCGCTGTATCACCGTGCGGATGGTATTTACCGATCACGTCACCGACAATACGGGCCGACTTCTTGTATGCCTTGTTCCAGTCATTGTTCAGCTCGTGCATCGCGAAAAGCACGCGGCGATGCACCGGCTTCAGGCCGTCGCGCGCATCCGGCAGCGCCCGGCCGACGATCACACTCATCGCGTAATCGAGATAGGAACGCCGCATCTCGTCTTCGAGGCTGATCGGCAATGTTTCTTTGGCGAATTGGTCCATGTCTCACATTCGCACCGCTTGCGCGATGCCTTATTAGTTGATTCAAGCGTAATTTGCTATTTTACCACGCCACCTTCACCGCACAGACCCCGTTTTTCATGACAACAACACCTCAAATAATTGACCTGCTGATCGAAGCGCGCTGGATTGCAGCGGTCGATCCTGATGTTGTATATAAAAACCACGCCGTTGCAATCCACGGAGGCCGCATCCTGGCCATCCTCCCAGCCAGCGAAGCGCGTATCCGGTTTACACCAGACAAAAATGTCACCCTTGCAGACCATATATT
>APMI01020584.1_pt1 | contig 17402 bp, 17 predicted proteins | sample 667938 | NCBI WGS metagenome assembly APMI01 (sample SAMN01084076, study PRJNA167559) | wastewater metagenome | biome: Wastewater | place: Denmark: Ejby Moelle, Odense | collected 2011-11-28 | reverse complement strand
CGCGCCAGCACGTTGAGCACATGCTCGGCGCTGGGCCGTCCTGCTTCCAGCGCAATCTCTGCGGCCACCAGCACCGCCTCCAGGCCATGCACCGGCACGGCCGCCAGCACCTGCGCCATGACGCGGTCGCCGCCCGCGTGGCGCAGCAGATGGCGCTGCAGCGTCTGCAGCACCTCAGGCATGACCTTGAAGGGGGCGCCGTTGCGCAGCGCCCCGGGCTTGGTCTGCACCAGCGGGATGTAGTGCTGCCAGTCGTAGAAGGTCAGGTCGCGCTCGAAGCTGCGGGTGTGCCGGGCCACCTCGACGCCGTCTGCCACCAGCACCAGGGTGTCGGGGTAGGCGCGCAGGCTGAGCACGGCGTTCACATGTCGCGTCGGCACGCTGTAGCGGTTGCGCTGGAAGTGCACCAACGCCGTGGCGGAGACGCGCACGGGTTGCTCGACGTAGCCGTCGAAGGGTTTGGGGCAAGGCATCAGCCGCGCCTGCTCGTCCTGTAGCACCTCGGCCACCGTCAGCGCGGGCCACTCGGGGTGCGCAGTCTCGGCCCAGCAGGCGCGGCATCGCTCGGCGAGCCATGCATTGAGCGTGGCCAGGTCCGGCCAGCGCCGCTCGCTGGCTTCGCGCCAGACCTGGCGTCGGCGGTCCTGCACGTTCTTCTCGACGATGCCCTTCTCCCAGCCCGAGGCCGGGTTGCAGAACTCGGGCTCGAACAGGTAGTGCGAGCACATGGCCTGGAAGCGGGCATTGACCGAGCGCTGCTTGCCGATGCCGACCTTGTCCACGGCCGTCTTCATGTTGTCGTACACGCCTCGACGCGGCACACCGCCCAGCGCCTGCAAGGCGCGTGCGTGCGCATCGAACAGCATCTCGTGGCTCTGCGTCGGGTAGGCCGTGAGCCAGAAGGCCCGGCTGCTGGCGAGCTTGGTGTGCGCGACCTCCAGCCGTCGGCGCAGGCCGCCCACGAAGACGTACTCGCAGCTCCAGTCGAACTGGAAGGCGTCGCCGAGCTCGAAGCTCATCGGCACGAAGGCGGCACGCCGCGGCGCTGCGTCCTGCTCGGCACGCCAGCCTCGCACCCAGCGTGTCACGCGGGCATAGCTGCCGGCGTAGCCCAGGGCGCGTATCTGCTCGAACAGCATCTTGACCGTGCGCCGGTCGCGCACCGGCCGGTGCTGGTCGGCCTTGAGCGCCGACGCCAGATGCTCAGCCCAAGCGTCCACCGCGCTGGCGGTCTCTCGCTTGGGGTACTTGGGTTCGGTCACGCCTTCCTGGCGCAACCACTGCCGCACGGTGTTCCGGGACAACCCGGTGCGACGACTCACCTCGCGGATGGACAGTCCATCTCGCAGGTGCATTCGTCTGATCTTGGCCAACATGCCCACGCTGATCACTCCTGCTTCCCCTGCTCATCCGTTGAGCAGGGCAGTGTGTTTTGCGTGGGTCAGTTTTGCGCGAGCATCACCCCGGTTGGCGGGTCAGTTTTCGGCGAGCGTCAACAGCGTGTCGTAGTGAGCGGGGCGAGGCCCGGTACAGCTTGATCGACGGCGCCGGGTGTTAGTGGCGAGCATCCGGGCGGCAAGGCCGTGCGCGGCTCCGAGAACCAGACGCCGTTCGTGGCCGCCGTGTCGCTGAACGACAAGGTGCCCGGCCTTCGTGAAGCTTAGTCGCCTGCGGAACCAGTCGTGATGGCGTCCACGGCTTGCGTCAGTTTGCCGCGGTTCCGAGCCCCTTCGGCCAGAGCGCCGGATCGAGGTCGGCAATGTTTGGATTCTTGGCGTCCGAGTTCTTCTAGACGAAATGTTGCCCTTCGATCCCTTGCGGAGCCCGCACCGAGGAGACAGGGCGGTTCTTCCGGTGGGGGTGGCTGCGATCTGCAGCCCACTCGTGAAAATGCACCAGCTTGATCGTTTGCAGGGGCGTCGCCGGATCAATCACCCGGTCTAGGTGTCGGATGACAGACGACCACAACGACAGACAACGCCAGCCGCAAGTCGCGTACCGCTAGTTGGCGCTAAGCCGCAGTTGTCGATGGCCAGTATTCGACGGCGGTCATTCGCGCCACGGCAGTTGCCCGCCGTCGCACACAGTGCGCCCCTGCTCATATGGCCGTCACCCAGTCGGTAAGCGCATTTGTGGGGCACGTTTCCAGAGTAAAGTGCCGGATATTTTCGCTAGAAAAAGACGAAGGCCGTAGAGGTACTGTGGCGTACCAGTTGTGGAAAATATTCAGACCCAGTTTTCCATCTTTCAACAGAAGAATGCCTATCGCGCTCACGCTGGTATTGTCATTGTCAGTCAGCTTCTTTCGTCCTCCATGCCAGCGCTTCAAGACCGTGGCTCCCCCGCCCGGGGCAGGCACGGAGGATATCAGGGCGGTCTCAATTCCATACATGGCCGCGCGAACAGAATCGCTGTCAAGTAGCTCAGGCCAGAATTGAACTGGATCATGCAAGATCAAGAGCGACGGCAGCTCTGATTTGGACAGTGCCTTCAACTGTGGATTCGCGTCTGAAATCTTTTTGCGAATCTTTTCTCCAGGAATTCCCCAATGATATGTAAGTGAACCATCAAAGATCCCTGGGTCGCATCGTATAACGCTCCATTCTTCCTTGGTCGGCTGAAGTTCTTTAACTTCAACGATCAACTTTGTATTCTCGAGTGCAAGGGTGTAGTCGGGGCGTCGCTCTGAAGATTCAAGCACTCTGGAGAAGGCAAATCCTTCTCGTTTACAAAATGTCTCGAATAGAGATTCCGATATGGTTTCTTTCTGTGGCTTCATTCTGTGAGGTGGCTTCTACGTCGGCGCCGCACTAGCCATGAAGTATTTCGCGACTAACCCGTGCGGCGAGCGCAATCGCTTTGGTATCAGGGTTGGAAACCATGAAAAACAGAGCAAATAGCGGCGGACCCTTGTGGCCGCGCAGTAGAAGCGGCTGACTCACGTACGGAAAGGCCTCTCCAAGTCGTCGTTGGGTGAACTGAAGGATTGCCTCATAACCCTTGTCGCGGGTTACGGTGGGATCGTCGCCGAAAAGATCGGGTTGCTCATTTACGTACAGCGCGCGCTTCCACTCATCTGTTCCGAGAAAGCGGGTCAGGGCCGAGGATTTGCCGCTGTCAACTGCACGTCGGTTCACCGCTGCCTGGCGAAAGAGACCGCTCAAACTAACGAGAAAGAAGACGTCCAACGCTTTTGTGGACGCGATGGATTCCAGCATTTGCCACGAGCATTGCAAGCCGTACGGGTCCAGGAAAAGCACTCCACGCGCCGAACGCCAGTCGTATTGCCTCAATAGCGACGGAAGGATGTCTGCCGCGCCGCTCATGCTCAGCGTCGCTCGCGCGCCGTTCACATGGTCGCGAAGCAGTTCTTCGAGCTCTTCCGCATGCGCCTTCTTCTTTTCGATGAAGTGGTACGAGCCAAACGCGGGGGAGCAGTCCAGTGCGATTTTGGCCGAGCCGTCGATGACGCGGCTACCGCTCGCGCATTGGACATGGCACCTACCCGTACCCGCAAACGAGTCGATGTAGACCAGACGGAACGGTTGAGACTTGAGCGCCTGTGTGTAGAAGCCCAAGTACTTCTTGAGCCGTTCGAGCTTTTCCTCGGTCCAAGCGCCTCCGAACCGATTTCGCGTCGATGTCTTTGCTGTCATCTGCGTCATCTTTTCCCCCTGTTCTCCCATCGTGCCATAGCCGGCGCCGGCCATTTAAAGGCGTGCGACCGTTTCCTACAAAAGTAGACAAACGTATACTTAATGGATGACTCGGCCAAACAAGGACGCGAACCATCTGCGAGTTCTCAGGGAGCACTTGGTCCACGAGAAGGTGCTGCCTTCGTATGCCAAGCTAGGCACACTCCTTGGCTTGCGTGGGAAGGCTGGCGCCTACAAGGTCATCCAGCGCCTCGTTGCTGCCGGCTATCTGGAGCACACGCCAGGCGGACGCCTCGCGCCAACCGACAGCTTCTTCGAGCTGCCTCTGTTGGATGACAAGCTCCATGCTGGCTTAGTGGAAAGCACGGCCTGGACTGGTGGCGTGGCGGCGCAGGCACTTGACCGGTTGCTAGTTGAGCGGCCTGCATCGACAGTGCTCGTGCCTGTTCGCGGGGATTCGATGATCGAAGCGGGTGTGCTGGATGGCGATACGGCCGTTGTCGAGCGAACGGACAATGCTGAGTCCGGCGACTTTGTCGCTGCACTGGTCGATGGACAGTACACGGTGAAGGAGCTGCGATTCGAGCGCCGCCAACCCGTGCTGGTGCCGCACAACAAAGATTGCGAAACCATTCGCCCGCAGCAGGAATTGCAGATCCTGGGCGTAGTTAGAGGCATTGTTCGTCGATACGAGCAAGGGCGAAGATCAGCCGGGAAACGGGGAGAAAATCTATGACCACCATCAGCCGCATTGAATGGACGGAGCAGACGTGGAACCCCACGGTCGGCTGTACCAAGATCTCACCTGGGTGCAAGCATTGCTACGCCGAGGCCATGGCTCGGCGCCTCAAGGCCATGGGGGCCGCTGGATACGAGAACGGGTTCGCGCTGACGGTGCTGCCCGAGCGGTTGAACGACCCGCTCAAGCGGAAGAAGCCGACTGTCTATTTCGTGAATTCAATGTCGGACCTGTTCCACGAAAAGGTGCCAGACGAATACATCGAGCGGGTCTTCGATGTCATCGCTCAGACACCTCAGCACACCTATCAAATTCTCACGAAGAGAGCGGCGCGGATGGCACGGTTCTTCCGAACCCGGCAAGTGCCGCGCAATGCGTGGATGGGAGTTTCGGTCGAGGATAAGAAGTATGGCGTTCCCCGCATCGACTACCTTCGCAAAGTGCCAGCGTCCATCCGGTTCTTGTCTGTGGAGCCCCTGCTTGAGGATGTGGGATCGCTCGATCTGAAAGACATCCACTGGGTCATCGTTGGTGGCGAGTCGGGGCCGAAAGCTCGACCGATGCAGAAGGCATGGGCCTTGGCCGTACAGCAGCAATGCGAGGCGCAGGAAGTTGCGTTCTTCTTCAAGCAGTGGGGTGGATGGGGAGCTGATGGGAAGAGGCGAGCAAAGGGTGCGAACGGTCGCGTCCTGGATGGGCGCACCTGGGACGAAATGCCTGATGGGGTCGCAGCTCGACTTTGATTCGTGTGCTTTGGCCGCGACAGCGGGTTGCGCTAACCGTCTGGTATAGGGCACATTCAATGTCATTCAAGCCACATGCGGCAGAAAAAGACCGCAGTGCCAGATGCCCGTAACGCACTACGAATGGTCCTGGGGAGGATCGCTGCCCGAGATATTGCGCCACAGCGAGGTCAAACACTCGCTATTGCGTGACTACCTCGTCGATTACTTTCTCACCCTTGTCACCAGCCCAGCCCAGGAGAAGATCCAGCTGACGGTTGTTGACGGCTTCTGCGGTGGTGGTCGATACGTCAGCGAGGCCGGGAAAGAAGTCCCCGGATCGCCTATCGTGATCCTGCAGGCCGTCGATGAGGCCAAAGCGCGCGTGATGCACGAACAGCAGCGGCGCAAGGACATACTCTTTGACGTCAAGCTCATCTGCATCGACAAAGATGCCTCAGCGGTGGATCACCTGCGGCAAGTCCTGGAACAGCAAGGATATGGGGCAAAGCTCCGCTCCGGCGAGATTGAAACCCTTGTCGGCGAGTTTGACCAGAGCGCGGATGCCGTAATTGCCGAAGTGCGCCGGCGGTCACCACGGTCAGGGCGGGCCTTGTTTGTGCTGGATCAGTATGGCTACAACCAGGTTCCGCTACCTACGCTAAAGCAAATCTTTGCAACATTAAAGCAGCCGGAGGTGATCCTCACTTTCAACGTCGATGCGCTGCTGAACTACCTCAGCGAAGGAAACCTTCGTAGCTTTGAGCGGCAGACTGGACTCCACGGTGCGGTGTCCTCGATGGACATGGATAAGCGCTATCGAGGGCCTGGTTGGCGAGTACGAGTTCAGGCTAATCTTTATCAGCGACTAACGACGGGTTCCGGGGCGCGATTTTTTACGCCCTTCTTCGTTCGCCCTGACCGCGGTCACGGTGACTTCTGGTTGTTGCATCTCTCCCAGCATTGGAAGGCTAGGGACGTGATGGCAAACGCGCATTGGAAGCATCACAACCATTTCGTCCATTACGGCACCTCGGGCTTTGACATGTTCAGCACTGGGTATGCGGCAAAGATTGACGACGAGGAAAAACCCCAGGCGGCGTTTGAGTTTGACGATATTGCGAGCAAATCAAGCCTGGAAGTCATGATGGAGCAGATCCCACAGGTGCTCGCCCAGCGACGAGACGGTGTTCGATTCCGTGACTTCTTCGTTGAGCGCGTGAACACCACGCCAGCTACGCAAGCGATGGTTGAACAGGCAGTGTTGAGCCTAGTGCGTGAACGTGAAGTTGAAGTCCTGGGCGACAACGGCAGCCTCCGGCACGTTAAAAAGGCCCTGCAGGATGATCATATTCTGCGGCTTCGAGATCAGCGGGCCCTCTTGCTTTTTGGTCGTTGACGAGCGGACGGTCGCGTGTTGCCCGAGTGGCGGTTCCAGACTATCTAGGGAGTAAGGATGAGTACACATTCAGTAAAGGCTTGCACGGCAAATTTAACCTTGGTCGCGCCGCCTATTTCAAATACCGTTGCGGCTCAGATAACCAAAGACGATGAAGCTGCCATTGAAACCTTAAGGCAAAGTCACTTCTACATGATTTGTGGAAGGCCGAAAGCGTCGTTCAGCACGATCACAGCGCTTGAGGACGGTAGCATTAGTGTCAACATCAGTCTTGCCTCAGGTCTGCAGTCTAATGGCCGCCTTAATATTCAATATATGGATTTCATTCATGAAGCGCCTGATGAATTCCAACTGAAGATCAAGGCAAACAGTGAGGTTCTGAGAATTTTTGTTGGATCAACCCTAGTGTTTGCCACGACGCCTGATGATCTACTGATGCGACGTGGAAGGAGACAGCGATTTATCGAAGGATTTGACAATCACCGTGACCTCTTCACCTTTGATTTGCTGTACGTAGGAATTGCCAAGAAGAATCAAGACAGCTATAGCCGGCTCATAGAACGAGGTCATAAGGCTCGGATGGATATTCTGGCGGCAGAGCCGCAGAGATCCGCGGGAGCAAGAGTCAGCGATGAGACCTATCTCCTGCTCTTCGCTATAGATCCCATGTTGGTTAAAACCTTTGGGGGTGATGCTGATTTTGATGATGACGATCTGGATATGTCAGTGGATTATCATAGAATCATTGCGGATGCCGAGAAGGCGGTAATAAATATCTTCAAGCCAACCTACAATGTAGAGCAATACAAAAACTACCCGCGCGGCGCGGACGGCCTCTTTAACCAAGGCTTTACTGGCTACACCTATGCGATAGCAGAAGGGATATCGCTAAATACTCGCTATGGAACTATCAAGGGTGGTAGGGACATGGAGGATCTACTGCTCTCCAATGACGCAGACTTCATTTCGGTCGCCGGAGATGTTGTGACACTCCACATTTCCGGTAAGGACTTCAACATCCCGGTGGGAGCTGCGCCCTCAGACGTCAGTGGAGTGTCGGAATAGATCGGCGGGTATAGGGCACGCCCCGCGAAAAAGAGCGTTGGCCGACGGAGATCCGACGAACTGCGAGAGCGTCCATATCCTTGATGCCGGCAATAGTTAGCTGGCCAAGCATTGATAACACGCACTTGTCGATAGTCAGTGCATCGATGCCGAACACTGTGGCAGTCGCGGCACAGCCATAGCAGCACCTGCTGCAATAGGCTGTTCAAGTCCTTCGAGCCGTCAGCGTGAACGCAGGCCGGCCATCGTTGGTCAGCAACACCTGGCCGAGCTGTCCCAGGCCGCGCCACCGCGAGCGCCATGCCGTGACGCCGCGACCAAGCTTCAGGCGCTCGGTGAACTAGGCTTATAGGGCGGCGCAGACCTTGGGATTCGCCCAGGACGCAGTCCGGGCCCGCCCGTTGAAGCTGATCGCTTCAGCCGCTAGAAGCGGTTGAAGGACCGTCCGCGGGTTGAGGTGAGCGCCTCTTTGAGCCATAGGCACTCTCGATGTCTGCGAGGAGCGCAGGTACGAGCCGCTCATTGAAGCCGGCAACAATTGCGCCGAGCGCGACGAAGTACGGGTTCTTGTCACCAATCTGGAGTAGAAATCCGGCCTTCTGGAGAAGCACTAGGAGGAAACCAAAGCTCACACCAAGCATCACTCGAATCACGGATTCAAGGATTACGTACTGCCGCGCATTGAAAGCGCGCAGCTCTGGTTCGAGCCCCTTGGCGCGGACCATCATCGATAAGACCGCGCCATAAGCACCAGCGGCCCCTCCCAAGAAAAGGTGGCGCTGCAGTTCGCTGAACCCAAACAAGTCGACCATTGCGAACAAGAACAGCAGACCTCCTGCGAGAACTGCAGTTGCTATCGCGCTGATGACAAAAATGATCTGGTACGTAGATTTTGTGCGGCCTCGCAGGAACTCATTGGCGTCCGAGAAGCACCCGTCGTATTGCTTGCCTTCTTCTAAGTCACTCAGCCCGTGGACCATCGCGGCGGCAACAATATTTCGGAACTCGCTGAACTCCTTCTTCTGACGAATCCAGGATCTCCCTCGGTTCAATAGGATTTGGGCCTCAGCCTCCAATCTGTGCGCGCCCTTGACCTTCTCAGCGTCATAGAACCAGTTGAGCCAGCCACCCTTCACGAAGTAGACGATGAAATGTTCGCGCTGACCGCAGATGTTTCGGATTTCTTCGTTTCTTGGGTCTAGATCGCCGACCATCCAAGTGTCGTAGTTGCTCTTGGCGTCTCTGCGTGTCTTGGCTTGGCTGTGGCACTGTTCGAGAGGCTTGCGGCTCTCCGCCTTGTCGCCCTCGTTCCCCTGCGAATCTTCGCTTTCGCTCATGTTGACCTCCCAGCCTATGGTTGAGCTTCGATTCCACTGGACGAAGCTCAAATCGACAACAAGGGGAAGCGCACCTTTGATTCGGCATCCACAGTCTTGAGGATGAGAGCTACCTAAATGAGTGCGTGCGTCTGGCCGCGTCATCTTGGATCGACGTGGACCTCCGCTCATCACCTGAACTCTTCGAGGTCTGCCTTCTCATCCCTGGCGGTGCCGGCTACCTTGGTGTCATCTACGACGTCAGTGAACCCCCGGCTACGCAGGAACGGGGCTACCGCGTCTCGCGTCGTCCGCTCGGCATCTAGGCTGGCGTCGGTCCGGAACGGCCTTGATGACGGCTCTGCACCCATAACTACGCTCACCAGCGGATGTGTGTATGCGTCGATTTTGTCGCTAGCATCCAAGCGCAAACAGGGGGAATGTCTTGAGCATCGACGAGATTGCCGCCAATCGCGCGGTCGCCATCTACTGGGATTTTGAGAACATTCACGCGGGCCTCGTCGAGGCGAAGTATGGGGAAGGCGCCTACGCGAAGCAGGACACTCGCTTCAAGGCCCAGGAGCCCTTGGTAGACGTGCAGGCTGTCGTCGAGCTGGCTGCTTCGTTCGGACCTGTGGCCATCAATCGCGCATACGGCAACTGGCAGTTCTTCGGCCGGTATCGCGATGCGCTGCTCCAGAACGCAGTTGAGCTGATCCAGCTTTTTCCGCCGGGCGCCGCGGCAAAGAACGGCGCCGACATCAAGCTGTGCCTGGACGCCACGGAAGACATTGGGCGCTTCAGGCACATCGGCACAGTCATCATCGTGGGCGGCGACAGCGACTTCATGCCCGTCGCTCAGAAGATCAAGGCTGCCGGCCGCACGCTGGTGGGGATCGGAAATCGCAAGAACACGAACAAGCACTGGGCGAAAAGTTGCCACGAATTCCGCTACTACGACACCCTTGTTGAGCCGGAGCCGTTGAAGGTGCCCGAGCAGGTGCCGACTAAGGAAGCGCTACCAGCGCCTGTTGATCCTGCGGCGGATATGTTGCGCCGCGCGGTACGGCTGCTGGCAGAGTCGAAGGGCGAAGCTTGGGTCCACAAGGCCAGCGTCTGGCCCATGATGAAGCGACTGGATTCGACCTTTGATCTCAAGGATCACGGCTTTGGCAGCTTCAGCGAGATGCTCAAGGCTATGGACGCCGTCGTGGAAGTCAAAAAGGGGGAGACCGACCACCTTTTGCGCGTCCGCTGACCAAGGGCGCACCTATGGAAGATATCGAGACATTGAACTATTCCGACCTCTACCGTCAGCAACTGGCGACAGCCATCTTGGAGTCTGAGCGACTTGGCTTCACCAGGCCGCCTCTCATCCACCCGGGCAGCAGTGTTTCAGACGACCTTGTCGAAGAAGTGCTGCAACTCGTCAATCACCTGTCAGGCCTCTTTGACCACATGCTGCCAGGCTACTGGGGCAACTCGTGCCAGACGCTCAGCACGCACATCTTCGCCCATCTGAACGCTCGCGGCATTCCAGCGAACATCGTCCTCGGCAATGTGCTGGTGAACGGCACCGACGAGTTTGAGGCCACGCTTGAAGAGCTTCAGGCTGAAGTCCGAGCCACGCAGCCACTTGAGGGGGCTCAAAACGTGCATGCCTGGGTCTCGCTGGGCGATGACACGATCATCGATGCTGCGCTGCCTCCGCGCCTCGTGAAGCACTACAGGGCACCGCCCCAGTTTGAAGACATGATTTTCGTCAGCAGGGGCGCGGAGATGGTGTCGCGGTTCAAGTGTCAGTACGTACCTCTGCTGGTCGGCACGGAGTTCTTCGCGAGAACCAATCCCCCGGACCCCATGGGCCTCCTGACGATCCTTCAGGCCCAGATCGCACGGATGTCGCGGGCATAGCGGCCGCTTGCGGGGCAGAGGGCGCCCGAAGCCCCGTAGCCCCAGATCCAGCGTGACCAAAGAAAAACTCGCCGGGGTTGCCGGCGAGTTGAAAGAGGCGTCTCGCTGTCACCACGGTACGCCACCGGCTCAGGGAGGAAAAGCCGGGCCGGCGCGAACGTCGGCCGACTGATGATACGGCGCGGCCGGCCGGCTCCCATCAATAGGCGGGCTCCTTGGCCATGTGCCAGCTTGTGTGCTTCGGCAGGATGCGCATCAAGGGGCGCAGGGTCCAAGCGAACTTCGGCTTGAGGCGTCCTTGGACCAGCACGGTGCCGTTGTTGTAGACGGTGATGGTCAAGCCGACACCGAGGCGGAAGCGCTCGCCGCCCTTGATGTCATCAGCGCTTTCGATGCGGAAGTTGTTGTTCAGCAGGGCGAGTTGGATTTGCATTGCGGGGTTCATGTAGGTCTCCGAGATGGCGTCAACAGTGACGCCATCTGGGTTTACAGATTGACCTCCGCTCACCACTTGGACGACCCGATGATGCGTCGCAAGCACTCGGTACACAGCGTTCTTCCTGGCGCGGGCCGAGGGACCCTTCATCTCCCGGCCTTGCGTACCCGGCGGCATGGGCGCTTGGCGCTGACGTTGCATGCTGGGCAACGGCTACCATCAACATGAGCAGTTACATGCTGTTCTCAGCCGCTAGAGCCTTGAATTCAGCGCTGAACAGGTGAAGCCGCTAGCAGTGTCTTGCCGCCGGCGTTGTAGTTACCTCGCGGTCCTCAAGATGGCGCGTCCGATCACTTTCTCGTGCTCAGGCCGGCGCACCCGAACGTTGAGGTGAGCGGGGCGACAGGGTCATTTACTGCGCTGGCGAGAATCTGCGATCCAAGTTAACGATGTTTTTGGCGAAGAATTCTGGATGGTCCTACTTTCGGCGGGTATGGCCCATGCTGATTTTTTAACGAGGGAGTCGATTTTGAAGGTTCAAGAACAGGATATATACCATGGTATTGCGCTTGCTCAAATCGTGCGCCATGAGAGTTTTAAGGCGCTCAACTCGGCTTCGGAGAAGCAGGGGCACTACATGGTCAATAGCGACCGGCATTTGCTAGTTAAGTACCGAACCACGGAGGGGCCTAGCTGGGTTTTTACCTTCAGGCCCGAGGAAATATCCGCGCTACGAGCCATGTCCCAGAAGAGCCAGTTGGTTTATCTGTGTTTGGTATGCGGCTACGAAACTGTTTGCGCTTTGGATTTTGAAGAGATAAAAATTCTCCTCTCTCCAAAGGCTGCTGAGCAGCAAAGCATCACGGTGGATGCTCCTCCAAATGCCAGCTTGCGTGTGCGAGGGACGCTTGGCGAACTGGATAAAACTGTTCCGCACAATGCGTTCCCGAAAAAGATTTTTTTCGCTTGACGCGCCAAACGCTATACGAGCCGATTCCTGTTCGCAATTTGACATGCCAACCACTGAACGCCAGTTCCAGGCTGTCAAACCATGTTCAAGAACGTCCCATTCCAGATCCGTCAGACCGCCACCACCGACGACCCTCATGGCCCGCAGACCCCCCCCAGCACCGTACAGGCCGTCACCCATCACGCACCGCAGAGCCCCAGACCCTACCCGCTCCAGACCGTCCACATCGACAGGATCGAGATCGGCGGCCACCTCACCCACGAGCCCCTGGGTCACGTCTTCTACGCACTAGAGGACGGGGAGCCGGTACCCCTGGGTTCCAGCGCGGTGAAGCCGCAGCCTAGCAAGAACGCCGAGGACGTCTACGTCCGCTCGCGCCACATCGAGGGCGCCGACGAACTGGCGACCTGGCTGGAGTTCAACTGCTGCCCGCCGCAGATTCTCCAAGGCCACAACGTCTGGGGCCACGCCGACATGCAGGACTACGTCACCGCGATCTTGGACCGCGTCGTCGCCAAGTTCCCGCTGAAGCTGTGCCCCACGCCTGAGGAGTGGGCGCGCTGGCACAACGGCAATGTGCAGGTCAACCACGTCCACCTCGCCGCGAACTTCCTCTTGCCCGAGGAGCTGAAGATGCCGCTGATCCAGGCCATCGACTTGAACAACCCCAAGGGCAAGAAGCGCGACCACCTGACTTCAATCAGCCTCGGGTTCAACGGCGACCGTCGCTCTGAGTACCAGGCTGCCACGGTGTACTGCAAGGGCATTGAACTGCAGGGCAAGTGGAAGCGCCCGGGCAAGCACCAGACGCGCATCATCAAGCTCATGAACGGCGCCATCCGCATTGAGGTCAAGCTGTTTCGCAAGGCACTGAAGCAGGTCGGCCTTGCCCGCGTCCAGGACTGGGCTGGTGTAGACGTGAACGCGCTGTTCTTCGACACCGTCGCCAAGTTCAACATTGCCAACTCCGTGCAACCGCTGCTCACCGAGGACGAGTGTGCGAAGCTCGACAAGAAGCAGCAGTGGGTCTACCTGTCCTGGCTGGAAGGTCGCCAGCTCGATCAGTTCTTCAGCCGCACCACGGTCTGGAAGTACGTGACGGAGGTCAAGGAGGCCATCGGCATCGACATGAGCGCCCACCGCCGCCCCGCCAAACTGCCGGCGCTGAACATGGTGGAGGTGCTGAAGCAGGCCAACATCCTTCCCGTGCCTGAGTACCTGCTCGGCTTGCCGAAGCACCGCTACTGGGCGCCTGGTACAGCGGCGGCGGAGTTTGCGGCGAAGCAGGCCAAGCTGGCGAAGGCGCCGAAGGCCACAGCGCCGAAGCTGCGCGACCTGCCAGACGACGACGAACTCGACGCCATCGCTTATTGAGTTGGCACGGCGGCGCAGCCAACTCGGCGCACCGCTCAGCCGTACCCACGGCAATTTGTTGATCGTCAACGGCTATACATGGAAGGAGGTCGCTATGGCTGTACGTCTTTGCCGCTGGGGCAACTCGACCGGGCTGCGCCTGCCCCTGCACGTCATGCAAGCGGCGGGCTTGAAGATCGGCCGCTACGTGAACCTGCGCGTGCTGGACAACGGAGACATCCGGCTACGGCCGGTGGGGGACGTGGCGCCGGCCGAGGCCGAAGGGGCTGGAGCACTCGCGGAACCCGAGCCGCCGCAGGTTGACCGCTGGTAGGTCAGGTGGCGCCTTGCAAAGTTGCGGAATTGCAGAATTGCGCAACGCCGCGCGTTGCTTTTCCTGGGTCTTGTAGCGGCGGCGAATGGCTTGCATGTCGCGCGTGATGGTCGCGGGGTCAACCTGCAAGAATTCGGCAATGGACTTCTGCGTGGGCTTGGGCAGGCCACGGGCTTCATGGTCGGCGTACATGCGCAGGATGCGCTGCTCGCGCTCGCGCATTTCCATCTGTTTGCCCACGACCTCGCGATCCTCCAGCCCACCATCCCAGCCCGACGCAATCAAGCCGTCATGCTCCGCATACCAGAGATGGAGCGTGGACGGTGACTTGCCGCAAAGGGGCTTGGGCCGCGTGATGGCGAATCCCTCGCCCAGGTCAACGGGCGCTGCCGGGTCGTACTTCAGCCGGATCAGTTCGTGGTGACTGGTCACGTAAGCACTTGCCGTCGTGGACGGCTTGGCGGCCGTCTCGAATATGGCGACCGCCACGCCCGCCTTCGTGAGTCGGGCCAGCAGCGCGTTCAGCTTGGCGTCGTTCATCGGGTCCGGCCCTTCGGCGAGGTAGGGGCTGGGATTCACCAAGACCGCCAGCTTGCAACTCTCTGGCAGGCTGCGCATGAAGGCCTGCTGACCATCGGACTTATTCAACTGCGGCAGCTTCCCGCCCATCGCGGAGCCGTGGCACCAAGAGAAGTTGTCCAGAAGTCGGCGAACCACGGGCGGCGCGCCAACACGCGCGAACAGGCTCCTGATCGTCTGACTGTCATCGTTGGCATCGCCATCGGGCAGGTAGAGAACGGTTGGCACGGCTGCGCCGAGGCCAAACGGCTGGATGGCAGTGCCGGCGGCCGCAGCCATGGCCAGGTCGATGGGGAAGTGGCGGACGTTGATCCTCGGATCGACCAGGAAAACGGTGACCGAACCCTCCCGCACCAGACCATCCACGATGAACGGCTGTGCCTCCTGATGCCAGTCCAAGACCTGTTCCAGGCCGAGCCGCTTAAAGGCGGGGCGCCCGAATTCATTGTCGTCAGCGCTGGGGTGTTGTTGCTGAGTCATGGTCACGCTCCCGTCTGACCACGACGGTCGCAGAGGCGCTGGACCCAGGCGGCCACCTCTGCCTCGTTCCAACGGACGGCCGCCTTCTTGGACTCGCCCATCTTCACGGGGGCGGGGAAATCGCGTTGTGCGTACACGAAGGACTTGCCAAATCCCGTGATCTGCATGACGCGATCCAGGTTGATGAGGCGGATGGGCAGTGGGTCGGATGCCGGCACGGCCAGCAGCGCCGTGCCTTTAGGCAGTTGTGCCAACTGGCGCGCAGGCTTCTTGGCATCGCGCGACTTCTTCACTTCGACCTTGATTTGCAGCGGGCTACCGTCGGACCAGCGCGTGTACCGGCCGGCAGCGTCGGTTTCGTGGATGACGCCGCGCTGCTTGGGGTCTTGGACGAGGTAGGTGTTGCCGTCGCGCGGCGGCTGCCGGAAAGCCGTGGCGTACTCCGCCCTGACGATCACTGTCACGGGCGCGTGAGCTGCCGCGAACGCATGCAGGGCGGCGATGGTAGGTTTGCGTGCAGGCTTCGGTCGTGGGGCCTGCTGTGCGGCGTAGGGCGCCGTGAGGTTGCCTTGCGGCGAGGGGTGAGGTTTGTGCTTCACGTCCAGCTCCTGTCGGAAAGGGGCTGAAAGACGTGGACAGCGTCAACCAGCCCACGATGGTGGGAAAGGTTGACGCCATTCGGACAAGACCGCTGCCACAGCGGGATCAAGCCATGCTTCGCTATGTAGCGAAAGGGCGGCCTCGCCAGAAGTTGCGGCGGCGAGGCTATAGCAGGGCAAAGCCCTGCTAACTGAATTCTGGCACAAGCGGGAGGCCGCCAACGACCGCCGATGTGTTCCCCGCTACGCCGCCACCTGAACCGGGTGGGTCAGCGACGTGCAGTACGCGGCCCAGTCGGCCATCAGGTTGACGCGCTTGTCGATGAAATCGGAGCGCAGGTAGGCGGCTGCAACGGCATCCGGCAGGCGGTGCGCCAGGGCCTGTTCGCACACCTCGAAGGGGTACGAAGTGCAATGGCCGGCCCACACGCGGAAGCTGGAGCGAAAACCGTGGCTGGTGATGTCCGTCAGCTCCATGCGCCGCAGCAGCATCAGCAAGGCCATGTTGGAAAGCGGCTTGTCCTTCTTGCCGCCGGGAAACACGAACTTGCCGTTGGCGAAGGGCTTGACCAAGCGGAGGATTTCAAGGGCGCGCGGACTGAGCGGCACACGGTGCTGCACACCGGCCTTCATGCGCGCGGCGGGGATGGTCCAGATGGCCTTGTCCATGTCGATTTCGGGCCACTCGGCACCGACGACCTCGCCAGTACGGGAGGCGCACAGGATCAAGAACTCCAGTGCGTAGCGGGACATGCCACTTTGGCCGCTGAGTTTGAGCAGGAACTGCGGCACGTCCTCAAAAGGCATAGCCGCGTGGTGCTCCACCGACTTGCGCACGCGCGGCAGCATGTGTTCGAGGTGGCCTTTGAGCCGCGCGGGGTTGTCGCCGGTTCGCATGCCGTGTGCGGCGGCCCAATCCAGAACGGATTCGATACGGGCGCGCAGACGGGTCGCCGTCTCGTTCTTGGATGCCCAGATCGGCTTGAGGATCTTCACCACGTCGTCGGCGGTCACGTCCGACGCCGGCAGCTTGCCGATCACGGGGTAGGCGTAGTCGGCCAACGTGTTGCGCCACTGCTGGGCGTGCTTCTTGTTCTTCCAGGAGCTTTCGGTTAACCGGATGTAGTCCTCGGCGCAGTCCTTGAAGGTCTTGCTGCGGTTCTGCTCCAGCAAGCGCGCCGCTTCCTTCTCGCGCTGAGCGCGCTGGGGGTCAACGCCGGAGGCGCGGGCGTCGCGGAGTTCCTGGGCCAGTTCGCGCGCCTTGGCCAGCGTCGTGGCAGGGTAGCCGCCAAGGCCGGTAGACTTGGCCTTGCCGTTGTCCATGTAGCGGAACAGCCAGCTCGCCGCGCCAGTCTTGGAGATGGCCAGATATAGGCCCTGACCGTCGCCGAGGAGCGCGTTCTTGGGGGCGTCGCTGAAGCTGGTGTCGTGGTACTCGCGGAGCTTGGCTTTGATCTTTGGGTCGGTGAGCTTGTGGATCGCCATGAAGATGGATTTTGAAGGGGTTTGCAGAGCCCTTCAGCAATCAAACCACGTAGCAAAAGCCGCGAGCTGGGACGAAAACTCCCCCGGACGTTGGCGGACACCGACCCGCTGCAAGTCGTTGATTCGACAAGGTCGCGCGCCGACGGCGGCTGGCTACAGTCGCTGCCGTGGATGTTGGCGGAATGAAGCCCTGGTGACTCCGACTCCGCCAACCACACTGAAAGCCCGTCCTCGTGACGGGCTTTTCTTTTGTGCGGCCCCGGCAGGTCACGCCGGGCGCGTCAGGCGTAGCGCGTGGCGCGGCCCTCGCGCACGAAGGCCCACAGCTGCACACCCAGGCGCTGCGCCGTCTCGA
>APMI01016768.1_pt1 | contig 17413 bp, 13 predicted proteins | sample 667938 | NCBI WGS metagenome assembly APMI01 (sample SAMN01084076, study PRJNA167559) | wastewater metagenome | biome: Wastewater | place: Denmark: Ejby Moelle, Odense | collected 2011-11-28 | reverse complement strand
TGTCGCGGGCGCTTTGGCGGGCATGGTCGCGATCGCGCGCGCCGCCGCGTTGGCGCGCCGTTTCGCGCGAACGCCGATCGGGCGCGGCCTCAACGCGATGATCGCCTCGACAGCCGGCCACGAATTGCTGCTCGCGCTTCTCTACGTCGCGGTCGTCGCCTCGTCCGTCCTGCGCGTCACATCAGGATGACGTGGCGGATGACCTCGCCGCGATCGAGCTTGTCGAACGCGTCGTTGATCTCATCGAGCGGCCCCGTCCCCGACAGAAGCTTGTCGACCGGCAGCTTGCCGCGCAGATACATGTCGATGTAGCGCGGAATATCCCGCGAGGGCACGCACGAGCCCATATAGCCGCCCTTCACGACGCGCTCCTCAGCCACCAGCGCGACGGCCGGCACCGAAAATTGCGTCGAAGGCGGCGGCAGGCCCGCCGTCGCGGTGGTCCCGCCGCGCCGCGTGATCGCGTAGGCGAGTTCGAACGCTTTGCCGACGCCCGCCATTTCGATGGCGTGATCGACGCCGCCCTTCGTCGCCTCGCGGACACGCGCGACGATGTCGGGATCGCTGGCGAGATGGACGTCGGTCGCGCCAAGGTCGCGCGCTTTTTCAAGCTTGGCCGGATTGAGGTCGATCGCCACGATCTGGCTTGCCCCCGCGGCCACCGCGCCGAGCAGAGCGGAAAGCCCGACGCCTCCAAGCCCGATGATCGCGACCGACTGGCCGGGGCGCACCTGACAGGTGTTGAACACCGTGCCCACGCCCGTCATCACCGCGCAACCGAACAGGGCGGCCTCTGCGAGCGAAATCTCCTTGGTGATCTTCACGATCGAGCGTCGCGCGATCACCGCATGTTCGGAGAAGGCGCAGACCCCGCAGTGATGGTTGATCTCCGCCCCGTCGCAGGTGATGCGCCGCGCGCCCGACAGCAGAGTGCCCGCGGCGTTGGCGGCGTGGCCTTTGGCGCAGAGCGCCGGGCGGCCCTCCGCGCACATGTCGCAGACCCCGCAGGTCGGCGTGAACGACATCACGACATGGTCGCCGACGGCGAGATCGTCCACTCCAGGCCCCAGCGCCTCGACGACGCCCGCCGCCTCATGACCGAGCGCCACAGGCAGCGGCCTGGGCCGGTCGCCGTTGATGCCGGACAGGTCCGAATGACACACGCCCGCCGCCGCGATCTTCACCAGAACCTCGCCGGCGCCGGGCGGGGCGAGGTCCACCGTCTCGATGGAAAGCGGCAGCGATGTCGCATAGGGCTTCGGCGCGCCCATGCGGCGCAGGATCGTGGAGCGGATTTTCATGTCGGCGCCTCCTCAGATCGTGCGCCCGCCATCGACCTCAAGCACGACGCCGGTGATGAAATCGGCTTCGTCGGAGGCCAGATACAGGCAGGCGTTGGCGATGTCGCGCGGCGTCGACATGCGGCCCATCGGGATCGTCGAGACGAACTTGGCGCGGTTCTCCGGCGTGTCCGGCACGCCCATGAACTGTTCGAGCAGCGCCGTCGCGCCCATCACCGGCGCGACGCAGTTGACGCGGATCCTGTCGGGCGCCAGCTCCACGGCGAGCGAACGCGACATCAGGTTCACCGCGCCCTTGGTTGAATTGTACCACGTCAGGCCGGGGCGCGGCCTGATGCCGGCGGTCGAGCCGATATTGATGATGACGCCGCCGCCCTGCTTGCGAAAACGCGGCACGAGCGCGTGGACGGCGTGAAAAATCGACTTCACGTTGATGTCATAGACGCGGTCGAAATCAGCTTCGCTCACGTCGAGCAGCGGCTGGTTTTTGGGGCTCCACCCCGCATTGTTGACGATGATGTCGACCTTGCCGCCAAGCTTTTCGCCCGCGACGACCATTTTCTCGGCGTCGGCGGCCTTCGTCACGTCGGCCTTCACCGCGACGGCGTTCGCGCCGATCTCCTGCGCGACGCGGCGCGCGCCCTCCTCGTTGAGGTCGGCGATCACCACTTTCGCGCCTTCGCGGGCGAAGGTTTTCGCGATGCCTTCGCCGAAGCCCGAAGCCGCGCCCGTCACGATCGCCGTCTTGCCCTGCAAACGCATCATCAAATCCTTTCATCACAGTCATGGAACCGGCCCGGGCGACGCGCGCCCGGGCCTTCTGGCGCGATCCTAACCGCGCAGCATTTTCATCGGTTCGGCGAAGAAGCGGAACCCGCCGTCATTGGTCTTGGCGACATGGCCGAAGCCCGGCCACGGGAAATGATACGACATCACCGGCATTTTCGCGTCCGCGAGCATGGTGAGGATGCGCGTGCGGGTCTGCGCCGATTGCTTGGGATCGGTGTCGTAGGCGAACTCCATCATCGGGCGTTCAAGCAGCAACACCTGATGATGCGTCAGATCGCCCATGAAGCAGAAGGTCTTGCCGCCCGACGAGATCATGAACACTGTATGCCCGACCGTATGGCCCGGCGCCGACATCGCCTGCACGCCGGGCAGGAACTCCTGCCCGTCCTTGAAGAATTTGATGCGTTCGCGCACTGGCAACAGGTTCTTGCGCGCATGTTCGATGAAGGCTTTCACGGGCGAATTGATCTTGCCCATGTCGGTCCAGAAATCGAAATCAGCCTGGGAAATCCACACCTCCGCATTCGGGAAGAGCGGCTTGTCAGCGGCGTCGACGATGCCCCCGATATGATCGATGTGAGCATGGCTGCACACGATCGCGTCGATGTCGCCGGGGTTGATTCCCGCCTCCTTCAGCGAGGTCATCAGCCGACCCGTCGTCGGTCCGAAGGCCTTCGACGCGCCCATGCCGGTGTCGAACATGATGAGCTTGCCGCCGATGTTCACGACGGGAATGTTCTGTTCGAGCGTCACCTGCGTCGGATCGAGGAAGTTCGCCGTGAGCATCGCGCGCACTTGCTCTTTCGGCACGCCGGTGAAGGACTCGCCCGGGTCGCCAAGGGGCAGGGGGCCATCGGAGACGACGGCTACTTCCGCCTCGCCGAAGTCGAAGCGATAGAAGTATGGCGCTTGCGCCTTCGTCATCGGCGCGCGCGCCAGCGCGATCTGCGGCGCAAGCGCGAGGGCGCCTGCGGCGGCGCCAAGACGAAACATGGAACGACGGGAGAGATCGACAGGCATCGTGCATCCTCCTTGCGGGTATCGCGGCTTGGTTTGCGTCACGGCCCGCTCAAGCGGCGGGCTCTTGTCGGCAGTCCCTCTGGATTTCAATGCGCCGCCGCGTTCTCGACGATTTCGCCGCGCTCCAGCGTCAGCGTCATGTCGGCGAAAGCTTCGAGCAGTTTCGGATTGGATTCCGTGATGAGCAACGTGATGTCGGCGTCGCTTGCGCGCAGGCGTTTCAGCGCCTCCGCGTAGCGCTGCGCCAACGCCGGCGCGAGGCCCTGGAACGGCTCGTCGAGAATGACGAGCCGCGTGCCGAGCATCAAGGCGCGCCCAAGCGCGACCATCTTGCCCTGACCGCCAGACACCGAGCCCGCGGGGCGCGCGGCGAGCGTCTGCAACTCTGGCATCACGTCATAGACGCGCGCGATGCGCCTGCGCGTTTCGTCCGCCGAAAGCTTCGCTATGCGCGCGGGCAGAAGCACGTTTTCTTCGACCGTGAAAGCCGAGAACAGACGCCGGTCCTCCGGCGCGTAGCCGATGCCCAGACCCGGCCGAAGATGCGGCGCCACGGCGCTGATCTCTTCTCCCGCAAGCTTCACCGAACCCTTCGCGGCGGTGAAGCCCATGATCGTGCGCGCGGTCGTCGTCTTGCCCGCGCCGTTATGGCCGATAAGAGCGCAGGTCGCGCCCGGCGCCAGACGAAACGACACGTCGCGCAGAACCTGAACCCCGGCGATCGCGACATGGACATGATCAAACGTCAGCATGGCTCAAATCCCGATCACGCTGGCGCGCACGTCGGCGTCGTTGAGAACCTGCGCGGGCGGGCCGACCATCTGGATGCGCCCCGCGCTCCAGACCGCGACGCGATCGGCGTAGCGCTCCACCATGTCCATGTCATGCTCGACGAAGACGGACGACACCTTCTGCGATTTCAACGCGGCGGTGAGAATGTCCATCACGCCGAGCTTGTCCGAGGAGGCGACGCCCGACGTCGGTTCGTCCATCAGCAGAACCTTGGGCTTGAGCGCGAGCGCAAGCGCGATGTCGACAAGCTTGCGCTGGCCTTCAGGCATTTCAAACGCGGTGCGATGGGTGTAGTCGCCGACGCCGACGAGATCGAGAAGTCCCTCCATCTCGGCCCGTTCCGGCAGGTCGAGCAGATGCTTGTACATGATCGCGCGCCCGTCGCGCGCAGCGGCCGCGATCAGCATGTTCTCCAGCACGGTCTGATCGAGAAAGAGCTGCGGGATCTGGAACGCGCGCGCCACGCCCATCCGCGTGATGACGCGGGGCGGAAGACGTGTGATGTCCTGCCCCATGAAATGGACGCTGCCAGCCTGCGGGCGCAGATAACCCGTCGTCATGTTGAGGAAGGTCGTCTTGCCAGCTCCGTTCGGTCCGATGATCGCGAGGTTCTCGCCATTGAGAACGTCGAGATCGACGCCGTCCGCCGCCACCACGCCGCCGAACCGGATCTGCAACCCGCGCGCGCTGATCAGCACGTCCTTGTTCGCCGCGCTCATGGCTTGGCCTCCCGCTTGCGCGTAAGAAGCCCGACGACGCCGCCCGGCGCGAACATGATGATGACGATCAGCACGACGCCGAGGATCAACTGCCAGGCGTTGGCGAGCTTGGCCGCCGCCAGAAAACGCACGAACTCGAACACCGCTGCGCCCGCGAACGCGCCCGCCGCATTCGACGATCCGCCCAGAACCGCGATGAAAACGAACTCGCCGGACTTCGTCCAGAACGCGAATTCGGGCGTCGCGATCTGCTGCGCGATCGCCACCAGGACGCCGCCGAGGCCCGCCAGAAAAGCCGAAATCACATAACCGCGCAGCAGCACCGAACGCGCCGACACGCCGAGATATTCGAGCCGCGTCTCGTTCGATTTGATCGCGCGCAGCATATGGCCGAGCGGACTGTCGAGATAGCGCTGCACGAAATAGCTGGCGATGATCGCAAGAGCGAGCGTCAGATAGACCAGCACGTACTGGAACGTCTCTGGCGTGAACGCAAAGCCGAGCAATGTCGGGCGCGGGACGCGGATACCGTCCGCGCCGTTGGTGTAGTGATACATCTTCTCCAGCAGCGACCACAGCACCATCGAGAAGGCGAGGTTCAGCATCGAGAAGAAGATCTCGCGGTAGCGCACCACGAACAACCCGACGCAATAGCCGAAAGCGATCGCCAGCGCAGGGCCAAGAATCAGAAAGAACGCGAGATCGCCCGGCCCGACGAATTTCACCCAGAACGCGACAGCGTAGGCGCCGACGGCGAAGAACAGCGCATGGCCGAACGACACCTGCCCCGCCTGCAACAAGATGATGATGCCAAGCACCACGATGCCCTTGGCGAGAATGAGCGCGAGCAGCGTCGTCCATGTCGGCAGCACAATCGGCGTGAGCGCAGCGGCGGCGATCGCGAGAAGCACCAGCGGGCGCGCGAATATGGCTTTGCGCGGCGCCATCAGATCTTCCTCACCTGGCGGCCGGCGAACAGGCCTTCCGGTCGGAACAGCAGCACCAGCACCATGAGGAGGTAGGGCACAAGCACCTCGAACTCAGGCTGGATGTAAATCACGAAGGCGCGCGCCAGGCCGATCATCAAGGCCGTCAGCGCCGCGCCCTCGATCTGTCCAAGGCCCGCCGTCGCGGCGACGGCGAAGGACAGCACGATCATGTCTGCGCCCATGCCAGGGACGAGCGATGTGGTCGGGGAGGCGAGCGCGCCCCCAAGCGCCGCGAGACTCGCGCCGATCATGAAGGTGACGAGAAACACCCTCTGCGCGTTGACGCCGATCGCGGTCGCGGCCTCGCGATCCTCCGTGACCGCCATGATGACGGCGCCCGCCAGCGTGCGGCGCAGGAAATAGCGAAGGCCGAGCAAGGTCGCCACGGCCGCGAGCGGCAAGAGGATCACTTGATACGAGGTGTAGGTGACGCCGAACACGGAGACGTTCGGCAACAGCTTCACGGGTTCGGCGGCGAAAATCGGCTGCACACCCCAGATCAATCTCTGGCCGTTGTCCATGATCATGAACACGGCGAAGGTGATGAGCAGTTGCAGCACGTCGTCACGCCCATAGACGGGGCGAATGAGAAAGCGTTCGATCAATCCGCCGATAACGACGCCCACGAGAACCGCGGCGATGAGCAGGGCTGGAAACGTCAGCCACGGCGAGATTGGCGCGACCAGAAGGCTGATCGTCGCCGCTGTGTAGGCGCCATAGGCGTAAAGCGAGCCATGCGCGACGTTGACGATGCGCAGGACGCCGAAAATCAGGCTCAACCCCACCGACACCAGAAAGACGAGCGCGGCGTAGCTGAGGCCGTCGAGGACGGCGAGAATGACGATCGTGGAATCCATGCACGGCCTGCGACGCGGACTGATGGGAAAACGACGCGCGGGGGCGACATGTCGCCCCCGCTCATTCGCGGCGTTTACTCGCCGTGCTTGTAGGTCTTGGCTTCCGTCTTCATGAAATCGGGGCCGAGCGTCTTGAGCCAGTCCACCGACTTCTTCCCTGCGGGCGTGGTGATCGCCTTGGGATCGAACACCATCATGGCGTCGAGGACCTTGAAGTCATAGCCTGGCGCCGTCTTTGTGACGCCCACGAGCTGCGCTTCGAGGCCCTGATTGTCCTCGGGGCGCAACGTGACCGGGCGGCCCCAGCCCTTGAACTCAAGACTTGCCGCCGCATCCACGACCTGCTCGCGCGTCGGCCACTTGCCGCCCGCCGCCTTGATCGCTTTGTCATACGCGCCCTGAAGCGCGGAGAAGGCCTGCTGCATGTGATAAACGGAATAGATCGGCCATGCGCCGGTCTTGGCCTTGAACGCGTCGTTGAACGCCTTGAATCCGGCGTCGTTCTTCATTTCCGGATGCAGGAACCAGTGATCGCCGCGCGCGCCCACGATCAACCCGTCCGGCACGTCCTTGCCCAGACGCTGCAACGACGATTCACCGATGCCCAGAATGAACGAGGATTGCTGCAACAGGCCCCGCTGGCCGGCCTGGCGCACGAGCGTGTCGAGATCGCCGCCCCAGCTCGTCGTCAGCACGACATCAGGACGCAGCGCCATCAATCGCGAAATCTCGGTCGAGAAGTCAGGCGCGCCGAACTTCGGGAACAGCTCCGCCACGACCTTTACGTCTGGCTTCATCTGCTTCAGCGCGGTCGAGAAGATTTCCCAGCTCTCGCGGCCCCAGGCGTAATCCTGATTGACCACCGCGATCGTCTTGAAGTCGGGCTTCGTCTTGAGGAGATAGAGCAGAACGGCCAGCATCTCGGGCGTGGCGTTGGCCTGCGAGCGGAATACGTAGCGATATTTCTTCGCTTCGAGGATCGAGGCCGCGCCGCAATCCCACATGAAGTTGATCATCTTCAGATCTTCGGCGAGGGGGGCGAGCTGCGTGCAGCTCCCCGATGAGATCGCCGCGAAGGTGACGTCCACCTTCTCGTCCTGAACGAGTCGGCGATAGTTCGAGACGAGCGCCTCGCCGCCTGCGCCTTCGTCAATAAAGGAGAGCGAGACCGGCACGCCGCCGACGCCGCCCTTCTTGTTGATGTCCTCGGCGATCATTTCGGCCGCCGCCTTGGCCGGCACGCCGAACACGGAAGCCGGGCCCGACAGGAAGGTGGCGATGCCGATCTTCAGCTCTTTCGGCTTGTCCTGCGCGAACGCCGGAAACGTCAGCAAGGCCGCGACGGCCGCTGCGGTGAGCTGCTTGAATATAGCCTTCATTTCGTTTCCTCCACGCGACGCGGCTCTCTGTCCGCTGGCCTCGCCGATGATGGAAAGGAAATGGCGTCGCGCAGGCGGGCGCCTCGTCATCCTCCCCATGCGGCTGACCGGCGCAGCCTTGGAGCCATCTTCGGGCTCCATGCGCCAAAGGCAAGACAGGAATGGCCAATGCCGATATAGACAACGTCTATGGCCGTTCGCGGGTGATCGCATGGATCTGCGCCAGCTTCAGTTTTTGGTGCGCGCGATTGAATGCGCCAGCATCTCTCGCGCCGCGCTGTCTTTGAACATGGCGCAGCCCTCGCTCAGCCAACGCATTCGCGAGCTTGAGGAGGAGCTTGGCGTCGTCCTGCTCGATCGTTTCGCGCATGGCGTGCGCGCGACGCAGGCCGGCGCCTTGGTCGCAGATCGTGCGCGCGAAGTGTTGCGTCTGATCGACATCCTGCCCGGCGAGGCGCGCAGCGTCGGGCGCGATCCCGAGGGTGAGGTCGCCGTCGGGCTGCCGACGACGGCGGCGCTTCATCTGACGTTGCCGTTGGTGGAGGCCACGCGCGATCGCTACCCGAAGATTCGCCTGCGCATACTCGAAGGCATGAGCGGCCACGTTCAGGAGTGGTTGCTTTCGGGGCGGCTGGATATGTCGGTTCTCTACTCGACGGCGCCGGCGCCCGGGCTGGCTATCGAGCAAATCGCCGAGGAAGAACTCTGTCTGATCTCCCGCCATGATCCCACGCTTGAGGGAAAGCCCGCGCGGTGTCGCGACTTACCGCGGCTTCCGTTGGTCCTTCCTGGTTCCGGGCATGGCTTGCGACGAACCATTGAGGGAACACGCCGGCCTCAACACGAACCGCTCGACGTGGTTGTGGAGGTTGATTCGCTCGTCCACATCAAGCGGCTGTCCTATGAGATCGGGGTCCATACGATCCTTCCGCAAGCCGCGTGCCGCGACGAAATTGCGGCGGGTCGCCTGATGGCGCGCCGGATCGTGTCTCCCACGCTGCGTCGCCCGGTGACGCTCGCCACCTCAACCGTGCGTCCGCTATCGACGGCCGGTCGGGCGATTTTTGAAGTGATTCGCGGGATGCTTCGCGCAAGCGCGCAATACAAACGCGAATCGGTCCGCAGGACGGGGACGCGTCCGGTTCGCTGAAGCGACGGCGCGCGAGGCCAACGGAAGTGAAAGGCTGCGCGCGGCGATCTGCGCGGTAGCGCATTGACGCGTTTATCCCCGCTGGCTGGGGGCCGAGCGGGGTTTTTGTGGTGTTATTTGGTTGGTATCGGATTTTGGTTGCGGGGGCAGGATCTAATCTTCACTTGCGCCCCGAGCAAGTAAAGATGGTTGCGGGGAGGTGCACCCACCTTAATTCACTATTCGGATCTGCCGCTTGAACGGGCTTGTCGCAAACATTTTCGGAGCGCGCAATTATCCACTGAGCGTCCTCGTTTTCATGCTTTGTTAACCTTTTGTAGTCCGAAGAGGTGCGCGAGCAGATCGTTCTGATCATTTACGGTCCACACGCCGGAAAAGCCGAAGCCCTTCTTCAGCCAGAGCATGGCTTCGAAGCCTGCGATTGTCCGACGCGCCGTTTTGAAGGATTGGAAGCCGCCGATCTTGGGCATGTTCTTCTTAACCCGAAAATGGTCACTCTCGATGCGTTGTTGGAGATGCTTTGTGACGTAGTGCACAGGGTTGGGCTGAAGCAGACCATCATCTACCGATGCTTTAATCGCGGATGGGAAGGTATTCGCTCCATCCGTGCCGATCTTCTTAGGCGATAACAGGGGCTCGTCTTTGAGCATTTTGCGGAAGAACCTCTTTGCAGCATCCAGGTCGCGCCTGGCCGCCAGCAGGAAATCCATCGGGTTTCCATGCTTATCGATCGCCCGGTACAGATAGCGCCACTTGCCGCGGATCTTCACGTACGTTTCGTCGATCCGGATCGAACCACAATGCGGGCGTCGGAACTGGCAAAGCCGCTTCTCGATCATCGGCGCATAAGCCAAAACCCAGCGGTTGACAGTGCTGTGATCGACCTCGAAACCACGTTCCCGAAACATCTCCTCAAGGTCTCGATAGCTGAGCGGATAGCGCAGATACCAGGCCACCGCCTGCATGATGAGCCATGCCTCGAAATGCCGACCTTTGAAGTCGTCCTTTGATTGGCGCTTCAGCTTGTCGGCAATGGCATTCAGAATCATGGCTACGCTCCGCTACATTGGGAGCGGCAATTTCTCCGCTGGTGGTCAACAGGCCGTTAACCAAGAAAATTTGCGACAGGCCCGCCCTCTGCCTGGCTTCTCAGCATCGCCAGTATCTGCTTCGCATTTGACACCGCGCTGCCTCATCCGACCATGGTTTTCCTAGAATCGTAGTCTAGTCACACCGATTTGGGAAGTTTTCAATCGCTACTGGCGAGTCAGAATGGCCGGAGCGCTCACTGAAGCCGACAGAAGCCCAGAGGGCCTCCTCCGCCCAGATGTGTGCCCGACACTCGATGGGGAAGGTCGGGCACGAGAACCTCTGCATCAATCCCGCCCTTCTGGTACTGTTGTCGGAACGTGGTCAGGTAGATGCTTGCCCTACGAGGTGAGCGCCTGACGCCTATCTCCGGACCAGCCCGTACGGGCCCGAGATCTCAGGGCGCATCAGCCTTCATGCGATGCGGTGCGGCGGCTAACCGGCGCTTTTTCCGAAACGCTGCTTGACATACTCGGTGATAGCGTTCCCCTGTAGTTCTGCGGTAGCATTACCACCACGGACGAAGAAGCGCTGGAGGTTGCCATCCTTCAAGAAGGCCTCGCGCGGGCCAGGTTCAACGCGAACCATTAGAACACGAACACCATCTTGTTCTTCGAACCTCGGGTGAACGTAGGGACGGAAGATATCCCCCAATCGTGACGTGATCAGGTTCGCGAGATGAAGGGCCATCTTGTCTTCATCCGGAAAGCCATCGGCTTCGAGCCCGAGCACTTCGCCATTATCGGCGACCCCGAGAAGTAGCGTCCCACCCTTGGCGTTCAGAAAGCCGGCAATGGTTTTCAACGCTGACACATGAATCTTGTCGTCCTGCTGGCCGGTGTGGAGATTGACGCGCAGTGTAGACTTGAACTCGACGGCATCGGTTTCACCGGTCTCTATCAGCTCTGCGACGCTGATCTCCGCCTTCGCTACGCTCGGCCCATTACCATTGAGAAGCTTCCAAGCTGCCTCGATGACACGCGCCATGCGTTCCCGCCGCTCGACCAAGAAAGCTTCGTAAGGCATCTCCCACCACAGGTGCGGAAGCGCATGCCAGAAATAGAGCTCCGTTCGCTTCTCCGCGGAAAGCGCAGCGTCCAACGGTGGCACATAGGCTGACGGCGGCTTCTTACCGATGCGGATGTTTTCGGGCCATTCTACCGGCGCGAAATTTGCGATCTGATTGATCTTCTTCAGTTCCCGGATGCCAGTTTCCTCAAGATGGGCGCGTGGAAAAAGATGATGCCGTTCGAGGGCAACCTTGGTCCCCTTCACGGCAGGGTCGACAAGGCTTGCGATTTTCACCGGGCTATAGAGGGCGCAGGCATCAAGCTTGATCAGCGATGCGTTGTAGGCAAAAAGCGACGGGCTTTGGGAGGCAGAGGTCGCCAGCTGACTGGGCAGCGTGATGCTCCAGTAATCGGGCGTCAACGTCGTTGCGCAGATCTTGCGCAGCATCGCAAGGTACTCTGTACCGCCTGACAGATCCCGAACGAGAGCCAGATCCGCCTCAAACCGGGTTTCTGGGGAGTTCGTATAGCGGCCGGTCAAGGCCGCCATGAAGAAGAACTCGGCGATGGCCTGGCGCATTGACTGCTTGTCAATGCCATAGTCCACGATGCCGACCAAGTAGAGCACATAGCTGTAGATAATCGCCGTCTCGGAGCTGATCATCTTCTCCCCGCGATACCCAGCCAAAGTCAGCGCGCTAAGGAAATGGTGCCAGTTTGCCAGATTCAGTGCCTCCGCCTGTCCAGCCTGCATCTTTTGAAACTGCTCATCGCGCCTTTCGGGGTTGTCGATGCCGGTCTTGGCATCGCGGCCACGGAGGGCATTGTAGACGTTTTCAAGCCTTGCGCGCTTAAGGGCCAACCCAATCGTCGCTCTGAGCATCTGGTCGGGAGCGGGCTTGATGAAATGGTTGAACGGTGAGGCATGACCGTCGTGAGGCTTCGTGGCGGCACGGGCAAACGCCTCCAGTTCGGTGCGCCCCTCATCCCAGTATACCGACATTAGCGTCATGATGAAATCGGACTGGTTGAGTTGTTTACCCTCTCCGTTGATCCGCACGAATACATCTGCCACGGTCGCACCGTCGACCATGGCAGACAGAGTAAGGGCGGTAAAAGAGTACTGGTTCGTCAACCCGTGCAGCTTGCCAATGGCGTTCTGGATCCTTTTCTTGTCCGCATCCGATAACTCGCGCACCGACGACAGTTGATCGAGAAAATCGCCGGCGATCGAAAAGACGTTGGCCTCAGGTCGCCAGAGTTCCGAGATATCAGGAATGAATGACTTGTCCTTCACAATAGCAGCATCCCAAACCGCGAAGCGCTCAGTCAATGGATTGAAGGCGATACGAATACGCTCCTTCTTGAAGTTTCCCCGGATCACCTCCTCGCCCTTTACAACAGCATAAAGCGAGGTCAGTCGTTGCTGCCCATCGACGATGGCTAGTTTGGGGACGGCCTTGCTGTTCTTAGCGCCAATGCCTTTCAGGCCTCCCTCTGCCCCAGTGTCCCAGAACAGCAGGAACCCCGCCGGATACCCCTTGTAGAGCGAGTCAAACAGGTTGCGAACCTTCACATTCGCCCAGACGAAAGGGCGCTGCAGGTCGGGTAGCCCGACCTTGCCTAGATCAATATCGGCGATCAAGGCGCCCACGGGATAACTGGTTGTAGTGAAGATCGTCATTGGGGCACCTTGTCAGTCTAGAGAATTTGTCAGGTCTCTCAGGATTTCTTCCGGATTGTTTGCGTTTCCGGGTCGTATTCAATCTGGTGAAGGGTGCCGTCCTTGATTGCCTGGACCGCCCTGCTCACGTGCTCCGGCAGCACATAGAACCATTCCCGCGGGTAGACCTTTCGGCCGAAACGGTCCGTGATCCAGAGATCCCGCGGACGGGCAGCATCAAAGAATCGGTGCAGGAGCCCCTCCACTTTTCGCCAGGACAGATTGACCAGATCATAGGTGGCGACGACCTCGACCGGAGCCAGCAAGAAGGTCGGATCATTGCGCGCATCGGCAATCCGGCGGCGCACCTCTTGTGTCGTCACTCCAATTTTCAGGAGTATATTCCGCACTTCAACGATTTGTGGTTCGTTCGACTTGCTCCGAAGCACGTAAACGGTCCCAGTCAGATCGATCCGGTCTGCCTCCCAATCGGGATCCAACGCCCCCATGCCGTGCCTGTGGATTGCGCGGGAGGTAGGATCGTCTGCGAGCGCCTTTCGGAAGGACGACAAGAGCGGATCGCTCTCCGTGCCGTTTGAGAAGATGATGCGGAGCCTGTGATCGCGTTTTCCTGCGCGAGCGGTCATTTCCGCCTTCTCGGCGACATAGGTCAGCAAGCCCTTTCGAATGAAGAGGGAACCTTCGTCGACTCTGACCTCCTCATTCGGATTGATCGGGCGCACCTCACGGTCGCCGGCCTCCAGCGCGGCCTGGGTTCCCTCGAACATCGCGCGGAAGCGGTCAAAATCGTGACAGGGGTAGAACTCGGCCCGGTGATCCGGAACCAGCCGTTCCTCCGCCGGGGTCACGTTTCGGATCACGGTCAATGCCTCTGAAACGTCGAGTTCCTCGTCGTCAAAGATGTCATCAAGAGAAGCAGGCACTTCGTCGTTATCCACATCGTCGCGCCAGTTGTGTTCCGCCGCTAACGGTTCGGGTATCAGCTCAAATTGTCCGCCAGACAAAAGGCCATTGCGATCGACATCCAACAGATCGGGGGCATCCCCTTTGGCAACCAGCCGGCTCCAGATCATGCCAAGACGCATCTCATCATGATCTGCCGCCGCCGCATCCGGGACACGGCCATGCCGTTCAAAGAATGCGTTCACCTCCGTGACCAACTGGGCATCCCGCTCCCGCTCAGGTGATCGGGTAGCGCGGGGCCGCAGGGTTACGTTCAGAAGGCCCAGTTCGTCCTCTTCCTCAAGGACTTCGTCGATCGACCTGTATCGGGGCACCCGTCACGACCCCCCTTGAGCAGCGCGCATCCGCTCCGCTTTTTTCGTGCGGATGTAGGCATGGGCCTCTGCAAGGCGACGTTCCAGATCGTCCGGCGAGTTGGGGTTTGGGGGGCGCCCTTCCTGGGCAGTGAACCGCTTGATCCGGGGCCAGAGGACCAGCGCCTCCTCTTCGGTCATCTGGACGCGCTGAGCGACCATGGCGCTCTGAATTTGCTGGAGCAGCGGGGTGTCCAACGCCTTGGATGCGATATCGAACCCTTCCCGGAACGGGTTAATGGAGTCGATAAGGTCGATGTCCAGTTCGCGCACGTTGATGAACTTCTTCACCATCCGGATCAGGTTCAGCGCGTCCGGCGACCGCTCTTCGTCCGCGCCGCTATCCTCGACGGGCTGCTGCTCGCCACTTTCCATCTCTTCCTGAGCCAGTCGGCGCGCGATTGCGGCGATGTTCATGCGGGCGGCCAGGTCTTGCCGGATGGCTTCGGTTTCATCGGGGGTAAGGTCTTCATACGTCTTCTCGATGATATTGGTCAGCACCAATTGGGTCGCGACCTCCGGGGCCACGTCATCCGCGACCGTGCGCCGGTCCATCTGCTGGCATGCCTGCGCCACCAGTTCGTGCATGTCATTCTCGACGATCGCCCGCGCGCGGTCCGTCGGCGGGGCCATCAAGCCACCGATCCCGATATGAACCCGGCCCTCGCCGTCCACCTCGACCGGAGGTCGGGTATCGCCATCTTCGCGCCTGTAGAACCGGAAGTTCGGTTGCAGGACCTGCTCCATCAGGAGCGCCCCCGAGATCGCCTTCAGCATGTCATTGACCGCGTCCGTGACCACCCCGGTCTCGACACCGGGTTCCGCCACCAGATTGGTGAACTGGGCATGGCGCTTGCCGGGGGCGTCGCGGGTCGCACGGCCGATGATCTGGATGATCTCTGTCAGCGAGGAACGATAGCCGATGGTCAGCGCATGCTCGCACCAGACCCAATCGAACCCCTCTTTCGCCATCCCGAGGGCGATGATCAGGTCCACCTTGGCCCGGTCCGTATCATCGTCGCGCTTGCCGTCCGGCCCGACAATCTCGCGCGTCAGCGAGGCCTTCACCAGATCGCGCTCCGGCCCGTCGTCCACCAGGTCCGCCACCTTCAGAACGCGCCCATCGGGGAGCCGGACCAGATCGAATCCGGTCTGCTCTTCCCGGCCGATCACCTCGCCGATGCAACTCAGGATCGCCCCCACCTCGGACTGCTTGACATCATAGGCCTCGGCCGAGCCGCGATGCGGGATATGGATGATGGTCTTCAGGTCCGGGTTCAGCACCTCGGGGATCGCGCTGATATACTGGTCCCGGTAGAAACTGTAGGAAATTCCAAGGCTTTTCAGGAACCGGTACCCGTCCAGCTGCTCGTAATAGCTGTAGGTGATCGACCGGAACCGCGCTTCATCCTCGGGCCGCAGGACCGGGATGCTGTCGCCCCGGAAATAGGATCCGGTCATCGCCATCACATGCGCCTGACCCCGGTTCAGGATGCGGCGCAGGATTTCACCCAGCCGGTTGTCATCCCCGGCGCTGACATGGTGGAATTCGTCGATGGCGACCAGGCAATCGTCGAAGGCCGCCGTCCCCTCGTCCTCGGCGATCTCATCGAAGGCGAAACGGAAGGTGGCATGGGTGCAGACCAGCACCCGGTCCCCGGATGCCATGAAGTCGCGCACCGCGCGCACCTTGCCGCTGGTCGCGCCTTCCTCGGCACCGCTCAGGCAGAGGTTCCAGCGCGGGTCCACCTGCCAGTCCGCAAAGAACCCGTGCGACGTGAGGTCGGTTGACCGGAACGAGGCGCCGATCGAGGTTTCGGGGACGCAGACGATAACCTTGCCGATCCCCTGGTTTTCCAGCTTGTCCAGCGCCACGAACATCAGCGCGCGGGACTTTCCGGCGGCGGGCGGCGCCTTCAGCAGGATGAACTGGGCGGCGCGGGCGTCATAGACGCGGGCCTGCATGGGGCGCATGCCCATCGGGTTCGGTTCCTGCGTCTTGCCGGTCTGGCCATAGGTGACGCGAACGAAATCGGACATCAGGCGGCCCCCTTCTTCAGCTTCTTCGCCCGCGCGGCATAGAGCTTGAACAGGTGCTCCAGCCGCTCGGTGTCGTTGCGGAACGGGCGACCGATATACATGCTTTCCAGCAGGTCATCGTTCGCCTTGTGGGCGGCGCGCAGATCATCAGGCATCTTGTCGGGATCATAAAGCTGGGCAATCGTCGCCGGATAATGGCCATAGCGGCAGCGCAGGATGGCCATCGCCGAGGCGGTCAGGGCGGCCAGTTGATCGCCGGTGAATTTCGGGACCGGGAAGGTGTTCCAGCCGAGGGTGTTGGAATAGCGGAAATCGGATTTCAATTTACCGCAAACCGTCCCGATCCAGACCAGATGCAGGCGCGAGGCGATCAGCGCCATGCACCAGTCGGGGGCGTCGTAGAGGGCAAACGCCAGATTAGAAATGATAACGTTTGCCGACGTGCGATCAAACGGCAGATATGGCCGGACTTCCGACGAAACACTGGGCACTACGATTGAATGCCTCTTTGCAATGTCTTGTATTTGAACAAATCTATAAGGCGTATCAGCGTGAGGTCGTGTCGTTGGGGCCCTGCTTTCGCTACGCATCTTTCTAACCGCCGAGAATCTCGCTCTAAACGGTGCGATAGAGAAAGCGAGATCCGCTTCCTCGTGCTCAACCCATATACAGTAGCGTGTTTGCCCGCGAATAAGCTCTTGCGAACCCATGTAGACCTTGATGAACCTGTCCGCCTCAGGATGTTCAGTAAGGATTCCTTCCCGTTCTTCCGATGACAGGATCAGGTTGCCGCCATCAGTCGGCATATTCCCCTTTTCCATTTTGGGGAGGCTGAAAAGGGGTGAACTCGCACTGACAAAGATGTCCGGGCTATCCAGCAAATAGGCGTTGATGTTTGACGCCTGCGCCTCATGCACGTCATCAAAGATGCGCTTGGGCTCCTTAGAGACATTCCGCAACCCGACGATCACGCAGATCACCGCCGCATTCGCCGAGGCGTTGTTGCGCCACCTGAAGGATGTATGCGCAAAGCCGATCTCGACACCGCCGGTCAATACATAGGGCCAGAGGGCGCCGACTGACTGCCCCTGACAGATCGAATTGGTTGACACGAGGGCGGACCGCGCATTCCGACCGCGAATGTAATTCGCCGCCTTGAAGACCCAGCAGGACACGAAATCAATTCGGCGATGGGCCGGAAGGTGGGCGGCCAAGACGTGGTCCATGTCCGCGTTCTGCTCATCCGAGCGGGAATTATCGCCCAGAAACGGCGGGGGT
>APMI01002854.1_pt1 | contig 17428 bp, 16 predicted proteins | sample 667938 | NCBI WGS metagenome assembly APMI01 (sample SAMN01084076, study PRJNA167559) | wastewater metagenome | biome: Wastewater | place: Denmark: Ejby Moelle, Odense | collected 2011-11-28 | reverse complement strand
AGGCTTATGAGTCCTACGCTCTAACCGACTGAGCTACAGTGCCGAGTGCAGCCAATTATAGCAGAGGAGAGTGCTAATTTCTAGAGATGAACACTGCGCGAGCGTTTCAAGGCGCAACCGAGAAATTCGGCTACTTTGTCGAGTTCGGTCCAATCACGAACTCGGAGAGGTGTTTCAACATGCTGGTTGTAGTCCTGTGTGTAGTGCGCATGAAGCCAATCGGCGTTTGCGGCATCGGCTATCGTAGGGCGATCATCAAAAAGCATTACTCCCGAACACTCCGATTTTCGTTTGCCGATATATGCTTCATCGGCAGCACGCGGGCCGAGGTATCGTTCAACTGTCACTAGCTTTTCGCGAATACTCCACGGATTGCCAGAGATGGGCGCAGAACAGATACGAGCATGAAAACCGAGTGATCTCACGAAGTGCCAGGCTTCTATAGCACCCGGTATGGGTTCCAGTGATTCAAAAAAGCCTTTCGAGTGCTGAAGGTCTCTTACGAGAGCAATATGCTCAGGGTCGGTAAGGCGCTTAGTCATATAGAAGTCTGAGCGTGGTGGTACGGTAATGCCATGTCGCTTTAGCTCTGCCTCAACACGGGCATCAAAGTCGAGGATGACACCGTCTAGGTCAAATAGAGCGACCGGCTTAGCCGAATCTTCGGGGTGTTCTGCCATACTCTGGAGGTACATCAGGCGTTGAACCCGCGTCGTCAGTAGTTGGTACCGGGCACGAGTTGCTGGGTTCGCAAAAACGTATTCTCTGGTATCACCATCAACCGGCGCTTGTTCAAATGACTGCTCTGGGGGGTATTGGCTGCGCGTTAAGTCTAGTACGTTGCCATCAATACGATTGCGGTAGTGGGTTTCGGAAGCTCCCGCATAAAGTGTTCTGAGGCGCTCGATGTCGCCACCAAGGTAGTCTTGGATCACGAGCGATGTGGGAACGCACTGTCCCCTGGTAGGGACATCATCATACCATGTATCAGGGGTACTAGTAGTTTCTAGCGACCAACTGCCTTCTATGGCTGTGGTAAGTCGTTCGGCACGAGTTCGCATTCGTTCCTCTCATCTCCCGCCCGTTAGCTGTGTATTCAAGTATAGCATTAATAGCGGCGACAGTATGGTATATAATAGTGAGTATCTCCGGGTGATACTCACTGCCTCTTTGGTAAGCGTCCCTCACCACTGGATCATCAGTTGTCTTCGGATACGTCGCTAGAAACGGGCGGGGAAAACGGGCAACACATTTCAGTAGATCGTTTCTCTTATGTGCAACTAAGAGGAGTTAGTGAAATGAATGATGAACTTTATCTCAATGAACGCGTTCAGGTGATAGCGACATTTGCTGATGGTCTGGACTTGTGTGTTCCAAGGCGGATACGCCGTTCAAACGGCAAGGAGATCGCGGTCACCGAGCTCGGACTTCGCCACCCAGTTATGAAGGGAAGGCGCTTGATTCATGTTTTTGAAGTGACTGACGGGGGGAGTGACTACCGACTAGAGTTTGACGCTGAGCGACTCACCTGGATGCTGACAAGGGAGGCGGATCACTATGAATAATGACTGTAATACGGCGCGTCCACTTGTGATGCATATCGATCTCAATAGTTGTTTTGCGACTGTTGAGCAACAAGCTCGACCACAGTTACGCGGTAGGCCGGTGGGGATTGTCAATCGAGCAACCGACCAGACATCGATCGTGACCGCGAGTTACGAAGCAAAAGCGATGGGGGTAAAACTTGGTATGAAGCTACGCGATGCAAGAAAACTGTGCCCGACACTCGTAGGTATCGAAAGTGATCCGCCGAAGTATCGCTATGTCTATCACAAACTAATGGCGATCATGAGCGACTATAGCCCTCACTTCACGATGAAGAGTATCGATGAGGGTGTGATTGATTTTGCCCAATCCCCTGCCTCGATACGGGAGCGGAATTTGGTAGAAGTGGGGCAGGAGATTAAACGTCGATTACGTGAAGAAATAGGCAGAGCGATGCGCTGTAATATCGGGATTGCCCCAAATCGATTCCTCGCAAAGACAGCCGCTAGTCTGCATAAACCTGATGGGCTTGATATCATCACTCACGAAAATCTAAGGGCCACCCTACTAGACCTCTCGCTTCAAGACCTGACGGGCATCGCCTCACGCAACGAACATCGTCTCAACGCAGTTGGTATCTATACGCCACTCCAGATGCTCGACGCCGATAGGGCAACGCTCAGGCTTGCCTTTAAGAGCGTTGTCGGCGATTGGTGGTATCAACGGTTGAGGGGTTGGGAAGTAGACGACGTCCAGTACGATATGAAGAGTTGCGGCCGTCAGTATGTCATCGAACGACGAGAGCTGCCTCGCTCGGATGTACTCCAGAGACTTCATCATCTCGTCGAATCGGTGGGAACAAAGCTACGCTCACAGGGAAAAAGCGCGCGGGGAGTAGGGGTGTATGCGCGACTCTACGCGGCCAGCACACCAGGAGAAGCCACAAATGGCCGCTGGGGAAGACGGGGGAATTATTGGCATGAAACATACCTCGCTCCCCTGCCCTTTTATACCAATCAAGCGATTTGGGAGATAGCACGCCGACTCTTTGAGCACGTGCCGAATGGTGATATACGTGAAATCGGCGTCCATTGTTATCATCTTCATGATGGCGCAGATCGTCAGTTGGTATTATTTGGCGATCAATTTGTGCGTGAACAGCAGGTAACGTGGGCGATCGATGAAGTCAACAATCGATGGGGTGAGCGTACGATTCACAGTGCCGATACCCTGGGGACGGGTATCTATGTCAAACAAAAGATACCCTTTGGGAGTACGCGTTATCTATAGACAAAATAACCATTATAATTTATAATATGTAAAACAATGATTCAATATCCCGCAGAGTCTACTCCTGGCGTTCCCTCTATTATTGAGCATCTCGGCCGTCATCCCATGCGCCCCAAGCAGGAAATTGGTCAAGCTATGGCGGCACTGGGGTTTCGTGTCCCCCGTATCTTCGATACGTATGAGGATGCCGTTTCATGTGGGGATCGATTCTTTGCTTGGTCTGAACATCCCGGTGAGCTGTATTATTCAGGACTTGGCATGTCGTATGATAGCGAGGGAATGCATAGCGAGGAAATCGAGGCGGTCCAAAAGGGAATCGACGACCCAGACCGCACCTATTGGACACTTCGTAGGATTGCCAGGATGGCTGGTGCACACTACGGACACGTGGCGACTTGGCATCGGCTATTGACCGGTAAATCATCACACGGTTTTGATACCGAAGTACTGCGAGATGCTAGTTTGTCGTATTGGCAGGCAGCAAAAGGTGCAAATTATTTCCTGGTGCCGGATAATGGGCGGGAGGATCGATTCTATATCGGGAGAGTGGATGAGCAAGAGTTCTATGTCGTTGATGAAGGAGAGATCAATCGCCCTGCTTCGTATACAGGCGAGAACGATCCGCCGGTCCAGGAACTTATGGGGTACTATGAGCAAGTGGTGGGCGCGGCACCGTTTGATGCGTCGGTTGCTCATATCGTAGAGTGTGCATATGACGGTGAGACAGAGCCGGTATTTCTCCAGGCGCTTCCCACCCGTCCTCGGCAGATTGCCGAATTTGCTGTCACAAACTCGCAGGAGAGTATCTTGTATGTGCGTGGCGTGACACCAGCAGAGGGTATTGAATTCGATATACTTGCGTACGATCCGTCACATGAGGACTATCATGGAGGGCCATTCTCGTATGGACTTCATGAAGGGGAGGGTCAGTATGAATATGCCGTCTCGCATGCGACAGCACTTTTCCCAGCAAAAGGTGGCGATCGTTGGACATCCGATACGTTTCTCCGCCAACTTGGCATGGCAGCGCCGGCACACTCGGGTCGGAGCATGATATTTAAGCCTGGTGTAACAGTTGGTCTGACTGAGACAGCGTATAATCAACTACACGGAGATGATCCTTTCACAAAACGCCGTGCGTGGGTACGGAGTGACGGTACAAGGGCGACAATTCGCTACTGGGATAGCGTTGAACGTGCGATTAAGCAACTATAACAATACGCCGCACTTGTTATAGCGGCGTATTGGTTTGAGAGTCTCCCAACAACTAGTAGTCGTAAAGGCTACTGTAGTTGCTGCTGCGGCTACTCGACGAAGAGTTGCTTGAGCCAGTATGTGCCTTGATAGGAACGGTGATGAGTGTCGCGACAAGTAGCGCACCGGCAACACCCATGAGAACCAGCGTCATGAGCTTGCTCATGTTTTTGCCGCGGTAGATATTGTAAGCGCAATAACCAATAAACCCAACAAATCCAAGTCCAATGAGCTGTGGCAAAAATCTTTGCAGGTACATCTGACCAATGTCGGCACTCGTACCAATCAGCATCAGCGAAGAGATCAAGATAGATACGAGGCTGCTCGCAAGTAGGATAACGATCAGCGCAAGGGTACCAACAAAGGTATTAGTCACAAATGCGTAGGGTGCTCGGTGAACGTACTCGGGTTGCGAGGCAATGTCTTTGGTTGTCTTTTTGTACAGCCAGAAAGCCAGGAATGCAAAGACGCCGGCTGCAACGGCACTTGAAATGGTGCCCGTGAATACGTCGGTTCCCATAAGCAATGATGAACCTAGTGCTGCCATGTACATCCCCATTCCCGTGTTTGACCACATGAGCATGAGACTTGCGATAACACTACTTGATGCTGCGAGCGCCAATAGCACAGACACGACCGCACCTAAATAGGTGAGCGTAATATGCCCCTGTGGTTTCGTCGATTCACTCATGATAATAACCTCCATTAGAACTTCTGGTTGTATTGTAGCACTTGCTGCTATATGTATGCAAAAGGATGCCTAACTCTGCTATACTGATGCGCGAAGCGACATGATCATGCTAAGCAAAAGGAGTTACCATGGATGATAGTGCGGTGAAGTCAACTCGTCCGACAGCTAAAAAGAAACAAGCGGCAAGTAAAGATGTATTGCCACAAGTAAATACAACCAAAGGGGAACAGCCACAAAAGGGCTATTCACGGAGAAAGCTCATTATCAGTATCGTTGCTGGCAGTTTAGTACTGTTGCTGGCGATTGCGGGTGGTGTGAGTTATGCGTTGCTCAATAGCCGCCCATCGAAAGCTGAGTATCAGAAAGCACTAGATATAGCAAAAGATATCAATACTATCGCTACCGATGAACTAGTCTATAGCGACAATCAGTCAAAAGTTGACAAAGCAATCCAGAAGCTTGAAGACAAAACTACCGAGTTAGAGAAACTAACTGTGTGGAAGGATCGGGATGCAAAGTTGGCCTTTGATTTCTATAAAAATAAAGAACGCCACTTCGTACCCGCGCTTAAAGATTACAATAAGCGTCTAAAAGAGGCAGGAAGTGACAATAGTTATACGGTTGAAAGCAAAGATGTCGCACGCTACTTTTACGCGACTCGGCTTAGCGATCTGATTGATCTCCTCGAACTCAGAGTCGATACCTACTAGGGGGATGTATGGCGATTGCAGCCGTGCCAATCACTTCCCCGCTTTTGTTGGCAATCAGCGGTGGTATAGATAGCGTTTGCCTGCTTCATATGATGGTAGCGCGACAGACGGAAACGCTGATTGTTGCGCATGTCGATCATGGAATACGTTCAGACAGCGCAGCCGATGAACGTTTTGTAAGCGAGCTCGCTAAGCAATATCACTTGCCGTATGTATCGACTCAGCTTTCGCTCGGTCCGAACGCGAGCGAGGAGGAGGCGAGGAATGCCCGCTATGATTTTCTACTGCAACAAGCCGCTACCCATCAAGCAACGATTGTTACGGCACACCACCAAGATGATGCGATAGAGACTATCGCACTAAATCTATGGCGCGGCACTGGCTGGAGGGGGTTGGCAGTATTGAATCGCCCTACTATCTTGCGGCCTTTTATCGAACTCTCAAAGTCGCAGCTGTACCGCTATGCGCTCAAGCATCGATTAGAGTGGGTAGAGGACTCAACCAACGCTAGTAGTATTTACCAGAGAAATCGCCTTCGTCGTATGCTTGCGGCACAGGGGAAAAAACTGGACAAAGTTGCGCTGATGGGCTTGCGAGCAAAGCAGATTCAGTTGAAGAAAGACGTTGAAAGTGAGGAAAGGCGCTATCATACAACTGATCTCACGTCACGTCATTTTATGATTCAACTTGATAATGCTACGGCAGGAGAGCTGATAGCAACGGTAGTTGAGCGATTAAGCGGCTATAGACCGACACGACCGCAGGCTGAGGCCGCGCTTCTGTTTGTAAAGACAGCCAGGTCGGGATCATGTCACCAAGTAGCAAAGGGGGTGGAAATTGTGTGCAAGACTCGATATTTTGAAGTCCGGGTAGTATAATTGACCAGAGATACTCACATAAGTTTAATCAGACAGTAAAAAGGATGAGTTAATTCATGGCAAAACCCCCTACAGGTAAAGTAAGTAATTTGGTCCGGCTGGGACTTTTTTGGTCTCTCATGATCCTTGGCGTATTGACCGTCTGGGCCATCACTTCGCCACACACCGGCATGAAAGATGTTGATATATCTGACGTGATTCGGCGTGCAAATAATGGTGATGTTACAAAAATCCAAGGTTCGGGCAATGAACTACAAATCACCCTGAAGGGGCAAGATAAGCCAACCGAAAAATCCTATCTCACTGGTGGTATCAGCACGCTCATCAAGGAGAATAAAGTCGATACTACCAAGACGACGCTCAGTGATTCACCTGCATCTGAGACTGGTAATACACTTTGGAATATTGCGACACTTGTCGTGCCGATTATCTTGATTGCAGCCTTCTTTATGTTCATGATGCGTCAAGCACAGGGCCAAAATAACCAAGCCATGGGCTTTGGAAAGAGTAAGGCAAAACTATACGGTCTCGATAAAGAACGAGTTGTCTTCAGTGATATCGCTGGAAATGACAATGCCAAGCAAGATTTGGAAGAAGTGGTTGATTTTTTGAAGCACCCAAAGAAATACGAGAGTCTCGGTGCCAAGATTCCAAAAGGAGTTTTGCTGATAGGCAACCCTGGAACGGGAAAAACAATGCTAGCGCGTGCAGTAGCGGGTGAGGCGAATGTACCGTTCTTTAGTATCTCAGGAAGTGAGTTTGTGGAAATGTTTGTCGGTGTTGGTGCGAGCAGGGTGCGCGATCTGTTCCAAAAAGCCAAAAAGAACGCTCCTTCGATCATCTTTATTGATGAAATTGATGCAGTAGGACGAAAACGCGGTAGTGGCATGGGCGGTGGTCACGATGAGCGTGAGCAAACACTCAATCAAATCCTCGTCGAAATGGATGGGTTTGAGACAGGAACGAACGTCATCGTTTTGGCGGCCACTAACCGTGCTGATGTTCTCGACCCGGCACTTCTCCGTCCTGGTCGCTTTGACCGCCGCACAACCATTAGTTTGCCGGAGCGAAAAGACCGCGAGGCTATCTTGAAGGTGCATTTCAAAAATAAGCCCGCTGACGATACGGTAAACCTCGATAAACTTGCAGCAAAGACGGCGGGTTCTTCGGGCGCGGACTTGGCAAACATCGCCAACGAGGCAGCGATTATTGCGGCACGACGCAATGCCAAACGTGTTAGCAACAAAGACCTCACTGAAGCGTTTGAAAAGGTTGCTATCGGTCCTGAACGCAAGGCAAAGGTGATGAACGAGCAAGAAAAAGAGATGACCGCGTATCATGAAGCCGGTCATGCAATTGTCGGGCATGTGCTTCCGGATAGCGACCCTGTCCACAAAGTGACGATCATTCCGCGTGGTGGAACCGGAGGAGTGACGTGGTTTCTACCCCCAGAAGACAAGAGCTATACGAATGTGTATGAGTTTAAGGATATCCTCGCTCGTGCTATGGGCGGTCGGGTTGCCGAAAAGCTTATTTATGGAGCTGATGGTGTGACGACCGGAGCGGGGAGCGATCTTCGCAAAGCGACTGAGATTGCGCGTGACATGGTGATCGAGCAAGGGATGGGGACCACACTGCGTGACCAGGTTTTTCATGAAGACGCCGGTGGCATGGTGTTTGATAAGATTACTCACGAACGTCCGTATAGCGATGCGACAGCCCAGCAAATCGATCGTGAAGTGGAAATACTTATCAAGGAGGCAAGCCACCGTGCCGAGGCGGTGCTTCGCACTAATCGCGATATCCTTGAAAAACTAAAAGACGCGCTGATTGAATCTGAAACATTGGAAGAAGACGAGGCAACCAAATTGATGGCAGATGCTACGTTGCCTGCGGAGGCAAAACTCCACTAGGAGTTTGAAAGATGGCCTATGGCACAAAACCGAATGCGCTCAATGGTCAATCTTGCCAATCGCAAAATGTCTGTAAAGTGGGCTGCAATTTTGCTTGCAAGCTCAACACTCCTCTCGTCACTCCTTGGTCTCTACCGTGATCGTTTATTGAATGGGCTGTACCTCGATAGTTACCGCGTAGGAATCGACGCCTATACTGTTGCATTTACTATTCCTGACTTCATGTTTTTCATCCTTGTTTCCGGAGCGCTCGGCGTTTCATTTATACCAGTGTTTAACCAGCGGCTTGATACAGGTAACAAAAAATCTGCGTGGGAGTTGAGCTCCTCGATGATCAACTTCATGGCCCTCATTACTCTTGTAGCGAGTATTCTCATTATGATATTTGCCAGTCAGCTGGTGTACATTATCAGTCCAGGACTCGATGAGTCGGGCCATGCGCTGGCGGTCAGTATGATGCGCGTGATCGCGGTCAACCCCTTCCTATTTGCGATTGCAACGGTGATTGCCAGCATGCAGCAAGCAGTGGGACGCTATATGTTTTATGCGCTTGCACCCACTATTTACAATATAGGAATTATTATCGGTGCGCTGTTCTTTACGAATGGCATTACCATCTTTGGCTATCAAGTGTTTGAGGGGGGAATCATGGGGGTTGCGCTCGGAGTTGTACTCGGAGCTATTATGCAGCTTGTCGTAAGTGCCATTGGTCTATTAGGGGTTGGATTTGATTATCACTTTAAGATCAGCTGGAAAAACAAAGGGTTTCGTCAGGTACTGAGACTGTTGCCAGCACGATCGCTTGACCAAGGGATTGATTATGTCAACGGCTTTGTCGAGACTAATCTTGCATCACATATGGCTGACGGAACGATCCGTGCGTATCAACAGGCATCGGCACTATCGCTTATGCCGGTCAATCTCATTGGTGTTGCCATTAGTAACGCGGCGTTTCCAAAAATGGCTGAACGTCTCAACCAAGGCAGAAATGACCTCTTTATGTCAGAGCTGCGATCTATTCTGCGTGTCATCATATGGTTAGCACTGCCGACTGCCGCAATCACCTTTTTTGCTCGAGGGTACGTCGTCAACTTTATCAAAAATGGTGGTTTTCCGCTGATATCAGGCTTGCTTGGTGTTCTCGTTGTGGCGATTTTGTTTCGGACAATTTACCACATTGCCGCTAGGGCGTTTTATGCACAGCAAGACACCAAGACGCCACTTTACGTGTCAATTTTTTCGATTGGTCTCAACATTATCTTAGCCGTCGTATTTACGCAAGTATTTGGGTGGGGTGTATATGGTCTCGCATATGCACAGTCGCTTATGGCACTTATTGAGGTTGTTATTTTATTTTGTATCATTGGGCGGCGCATGCCCGGGTTTTTTACGCGTGCATTTGTGGGTGCGGTGGGTAAGATGTCTATTGCGACGGGTAGTATGTCACTTATAACCTACCTTACCGTCACGCTCTTACCACTTCGCAATAACGATCAAAACTTTATCTCAACCTTCCCAAAGTTTATGATAATTGCTTTTGTCAGTTTTAGCATATATATATGGGTAAGCAAATGGTTTCATTTGGTTGAAGCCGATCCAGTAGTACGGCGTTTACAACAGATTTTCTTTGGTTCGGTACGCAGGAAATGAATACTGATAGCATTCGTAATTTCTGTATCATTGCGCATATTGACCATGGAAAGTCCACACTTGCTGATCGCATGATGGAGCTTACCAGCACCGTAACCAAACGCGAAATGAAGAGCCAGCTGCTCGATAGTATGGAACTCGAGCGCGAAAAAGGGATTACGATCAAGCTTGCTCCCGTTAGGATGAAGTGGGAGGGGCATGATCTCAATCTGATCGATACGCCAGGGCACGTCGACTTTAGCTACGAGGTGTCACGGAGTTTACAGGCGTGTGAAGGTGCAATTTTGGTTGTCGATGCAAGTCAGGGAATACAAGCGCAAACGCTCGCAAACGTTTATCTTGCGCTCGAACAAGAACTGGTTATTATACCAGTTCTCAATAAAGTCGATTTGCCGGCGGCCGACGTGACACGAGTTTCCAAGGAGGTGATAAACCTGCTGGGTTGCAACGAATCAGATATTATCAAGATCAGTGCCAAAACCGGTGAAAATGTTGATCAAGTGTTGCGGGCGGTAATAGATCGTGTGCCACCACCGATAGGGTCGGTAGATACTGGGACTCGCGCGCTGATTTTTGATAGTTACTACGATGACTATAGAGGGGTTATTTTATACGTACGCGTTGTTGACGGCGAGATACAAAAAAACGATAAGATCAGTATGCTTGGTACATCTGCGCAGGGCATAGCACTGGAGGTTGGTCACTTGAGTCCGACGATGGTTGCAGATAGCACGCTCTCTACAGGTCAAATCGGCTATATCGTGACTAACCTCAAAACAACGCGTGATGCACGGGTAGGGGATACGATCGTCATCGAAAAACGAGAGTTCCCCGAAACAGTTATTGCACTGCCGGGATATAAACACGTTAAACCGTTTGTCTACGCTGGCTTCTTCCCGGTGAGTAACGAGGACTATCAGGATCTCAAAGACGCGATTGAGAAATTGAGTCTGAGTGATAGTGCCCTTCAGTTCGAGCCGGAGAATTCACCGGTTCTCGGCTACGGTGTGCGTATCGGGTTTCTGGGCTTGCTTCATATGGATATCATCCGCGAGCGTCTTGAGCGAGAATATGATCTGGATCTTGTCGTAACAAATCCGAGTACCGACTATCAGGTAACACTGACAAGTGGTGAAGAACTTGACATAAAGAGCGCTAGTAGTCTGCCAGACCCTGCAAAGATTCGTGAAATTCGTGAGCCGTGGATAAAGGGAGAGATTGTCGTCCCACAGGAGTTTGTAGGAACGGTCATCCAGCTAATAGTGACAAAACGTGGTAGACAAACAAATCTGAGCTATATCGACGAAAGAGCGCTTGTTAGTTTTGAGGCACCACTAGCAAACCTCCTGACTGATTTTTATGATCAGCTCAAAAGCGTTACTAGTGGCTATGGCAGTTTTAATTATGAACTTGCCAATTATCGCGTAGAGGACTTGGTGCGCGTTGATTTCTACATTGCAGGAGAAATAGTCGACTCATTGTCAGTGATGGCACACCGCAGCGAGGCTCAGACCCTTGGCAGGGAAATAGTAGCAAAACTAAAAGATGTTGTGCCTCGTCAAAGCTTTGAAGTTGCACTGCAAGCAGCTATCGGCGCTCGCTTCATTGCACGCGAAACACTGGGGGCGTATCGCAAAGACGTGACCGGATACCTCTATGGCGGTGATGTAAGTCGAAAAAAGAAGCTACTCGCCAAACAGGCACGAGGCAAAAAACGTATGAAGCGCTTTGGGAAGGTTGATATACCAAGCGAGGCCTTTATGGTGATGCTAAAACGCGACTAAGAGTTTGTGGCGCGCTCGAAGAGTGCTCGTAGGATGGCGGCATCGACTTGCTCAATACTAGGAGTGCCATCGATATGAATCAGCAGACCTAAGTCGCGATACCTATTGATGACAGGAATAGTAAACTTCTCATAGAGGTCAAGTCGTTTCCTGAGACCCTCCTCATCATCATCAGTGCGATCTTCGCGTGTACCGTGAATTTTTGCCTCATGAAAACGTTTCCAGGTGGTTGACTCATCAATATCGAGGAAAATAACTGCCTTAATCTCATGTCCGCTTTGTGCGGTGGCAGCCAGAATAGCTTCCTCTTCGCCCTGCATGCGTCCAACGCTGCTCAGAAAGAGTGGTTTTCCGGCGAATTCATCCCGAGAAAGGTATGGTGTGACAATCGCTTTGTACTCCTCGGTAGGAGAAAGCGCGCCTGAGTTGATAGCATCGAGAACGTGCTGTGGCGTTTGGCCATGCCGGAGAATGTCACCTCCACCTAGCACCACTCCGCCAAAAATCTCTGCAAGTTTTTCACACTGCGTATCTTTACCGGCGTATTGCCGTCCAAATATATTAATAGAACCTGCACCGAGCCACGCCTTGATGGTGGTGAGGTCCGCTTCTGAAACCTGTTGCATAGGTGATTTAGTATAGCGTATATACAGACTAATAACAATAACTCCTTGAGTTTAAAATCGCCATCAAGTTTATTGGCACTCATTGACTTCGAGTGCTAGATCTTGCTATACTGTTTGTAATGAGTCTCACTGAACGACAAAAAGCGATACTTGGGGCGATTATTGAGCAGTATGCTGAGATAGCGGTGCCGGTAGGTAGTGTGACGCTGGCGAAACTCTTTGGAGTCAGCAGCGCAACTATTCGATCTGAAATGGCACGGCTTGAAGATCTCGGGCTCATCACGGCGCCGCATACTAGTGCGGGACGTATCCCGACCGATAGGGGCTATCGTCTTTATGTTAACAGCATCACTGATGCACAGATGTCAGAGTTGCCTAGCGGAATTGATCGTAGTACACGAGCGATTGAGGCCCACGTCACCGCTCAGATTGCTCATAGCGACAGGGCTATTCGCAGTGCAGTTGATAGTCTAGTGGAACTTACGGGGAACTTAGGATTTGCAACGATAGGTAGTGAGCTGTACATGAACGGTATCAGTAATCTCTTCAGTCAGCCGGAGTTTTTGGTTGGGGGACATGTGCAGAAGATCGCAAGCTTGCTCGATAATATCGAGCCCTGGCTTCGAGAGGCTTCACCCAACCAGCCACTAAATGTTTTCATCGGGAGCGAGAACCCAATTGGTAAGACAAGCGGCGCGACATTGATTATTAGTAAGTTTCGATCCCCCTATAGCGATCGTAGCTATATCGGTGTTATTGGCCCGACTAGGCAAAACTATGCACGTACCATGCAGCTCGTGAAGCGAACTGGTGCAATGCTGGAGGAGGTATTATAAAAAAATGAGTCGTTATCATTTTTATCTTGTGAGTTTTGTGGTAGCTATTGTTTCGGGCGGTTTACTACTGAAGTATTCCGTCGATATCACCGGTGGTGACGTTCGCTCGTTTGTTATTTTTTGCATCATGTTTGGGATATTTGGCGTGAGTGGCTCGTTGACGTATTATTTTTATGCGCATCGTACACAACAAGGCAAGCACAAACACGACACACTGGCCAAAGCAAAGGAGATAACTAATGAAAAAAAAGCAAACTGACGAGATAGATCATTTGCTTGAGTTAACGAGAGACTTGCAGCGTACCCGCGCTGATTTTGAAAATTATCGTAAACGCGCCGAAATGGAGAAGCAGCAGATGATGGAGCGAGGGGAAGAGAAAATGGTTCTCAAGCTCCTTCCCATTATTGACACGATTGAACGGGCAATTTCGCATGCACCAGGCGAGCTTTCTGAAAACCAGTGGGTTCAGGGAGTAGTTGGTCTGGCAAAGCAGCTCAGTGCAACTCTCGCGGAGCTGGGTGTTACCCGCATAGACGCTGCGCCCGGTGTGCAGTTCAACCCTCATTTTCATCAAGCAGTGCAGTTTGATGAAGCAGAGGGTGAGAACGAAGTTATCGCGGCTGAACTTCAGGCTGGGTATATGCTGGCAGATAGTGTCATCCGACCCGCCATGGTAAAAGTCACGCGTCAGTGATAGCTTTAGCTAAAATGATGTTAATAACACAATGTTAGCACTCTTGACATGAGAGTGCTAACTTACTATGATTGAGATATAAATTAGCACTATCCTGCGAGGAGTGCTAAGTTACCAGAACAAGCTATGTAACAAAGGAGGAAAACACGAAATGGGAAAAATTATAGGGATTGATCTTGGAACAACTAACAGCGCGTTTGCTTACCTAGTAGCTGGCAAACCAGAGGTTATTGCGAACGCCGAAGGTAATCGTACGACACCAAGTGTTGTGGCAGTTAATAAATCTGGTGAGCGTCTTGTAGGGCAAGTCGCGCAACGTCAACGTGTAACGAATGCTAAGAATACAATCTACGGTATCAAGCGTCTGATTGGCCGCAAGTTCAGCGACAAGGAGGTACAAAAAGACATTGATATCATGCCGTTTGAGATTGTGAAGCATCAAAGTGGTGTTGGCGTGAAAATGGCAGGCAAGGAGTATACTCCTGAAGAAGTTTCGGCGATGATCCTTAGCAAGATTAAAGCAGACGCCGAGGCATTTTTGGGCGAGAAAGTCACCGAGGCTGTTATTACCGTTCCTGCTTATTTTGACGACTCACAGCGTCAGGCGACGAAAGACGCGGGCAAGATTGCCGGACTTGAGGTTAAGCGCATCATCAACGAGCCAACTGCAGCGGCACTCGCCTATGGTCTCGAAAAAGGTAAAGAAGAAAAGATTGTCGTCTTCGATCTCGGCGGCGGTACGTTCGATGTATCAATTCTCGAGCTCGGTGACGGTGTATTTGAAGTAAAGTCAACCAACGGTGATACTCACCTCGGGGGTGAAGATTTCGACAACACGATCGTCAATTACTTCCTCGACGAATTTAAAAAGACTGACGGCATTGATCTACGCAAAGATAACGCTGCAATGCAGCGTCTCAAGGATGAGGCTGAGAAGGCCAAGAAAGAGCTCTCGACTGTCACAGAGTACGAAGTCAATATCCCATTCATCACGGCAGATGCTGACGGTCCAAAGCACTTTGAGCTCAAGCTGAGCCGTGCTAAGCTCGAAGAGCTTGTGGCTTCACTGCTTGATCGGCTTGATGGGCCAGTTGAAAAAGCTCTCAAAGACGCCAAATTATCAAAGGGTGATATTAATGAAGTGGTGATGGTAGGTGGTATGACTCGCATGCCCGCTGTCGTGGAGAGGGTCAAAAAACTATTTGGTAAAGACCCAATGCAGGGTGTTAATCCTGATGAAGTGGTCGCTATTGGAGCTGCTATTCAGGGTGGAGTTCTTGCCGGAGATGTCAAGGACGTACTACTCCTCGACGTGACACCGCTTAGCCTCGGTATTGAAACCATGGGCGGGGTGTCAACAAAGTTGATCGAACGAAATACCACAGTTCCAACGAGTAAGAGCGAGGTATTCTCGACAGCCAGCGACAATCAGCCACAGGTAGAAATCCATGTGTTGCAGGGTGAGCGGGAGTTTGCTCAGGACAACAAGAGTCTCGGACGATTCATCCTCGATGGAATTGCACCTGCACCTCGCGGGATGCCACAGATTGAAGTTACCTTCAACATTGATGCCAACGGTATCCTTAATGTCACCGCAAAGGACAAGGGCACGGGTAAAGAGCAGTCCATCACCATTCAAAACTCCGGTAACATGAGCAAAGAAGATATCGAGAAGGCGCAAAAAGAGGCAGAATTGCACGCTGACGAAGATAAGAAAAAGCGTGAGACAATCGACGCAAAAAATCAGCTTGAAAACGCTATTTACCAAGCGAAGAAAATGCCCGATGAGTTCAAAGACAAGATTTCCGATGATGACAAAAAAGCCATCGAGGAAGCTGTCGCAGAGGCTGAAAAGCACAAGGAAGCAACCGATAAAGATGAACTAGAGGCTGCAACAAAAGCCTTGAACGATGCTATCATGCCGATCGGTGCCAAAATGTATCAGCAAGCTGCTGAGGATAAAAACGAGGACGAGGCTACATCTTCGGATAGTAAGAAGTCGAACAAGGAAGAGCCAGTCGAAGGCGAAGTTGTCGACGAAAAGTAGTTGTTGTGTGAAAGATAGTCGGGTGAGGTGTTGCATGCAACACCTCACGTTTGTATAGAGATAATGAAGCGAGCCTATGGGAAAAGAATAGAGCTGATTGGCAATGTATGGTATAATTCATTACTATACAAATGGACACGTTCATCATCGTTCTTGAGGTATTACTCCTTGTTGGTCTCTCGGGCATTTACTCGGGACTCAATATTGCGCTTATGTCGCTTTCGCGGACTGACTTGGGTCGAAAACGACGGCTCGGTAATGTCGACGCAGCGAGGGTATACCCGCTCAGGAAAAACAGCCATCTTTCCTTATCTGCTATTTTGCTTGCTAACGTTGCCGTTGTTTCTACGAGCGCTCTTATCCTCGAGCATCATACAGGGGGATTGATTGCCGGTATAGTCAGCACACTTCTCATCGTCATCTTTGGCGAGGTTGTGCCGCAAGCTATTTTCGTGAAACGCGCACTCAAGTTTTGTTCGTTTCTGTCACCCTTCTTGTGGTTTACGATTTGGCTTACGTACCCGGTCTCAAAACCTTTGCAGATGCTCTTGGACAAATTGGTGGGTCACGAACAACTTCACCTTCATTCGAGGGATGAGCTTGGGCTTCTGATCGGTGAGCACGCTGACGATGGGGCAAGTGAGCTCGACGACGATGAGGTAGAGATTATCAAGAGTGCCCTGCTCATGAGCGAGAAGCAAATTAAAGACATTATGAGACCAATCAAGGACGTGTATTGGCTTCGCTACGATGCAATCCTTGATGCTGATACTGTTGACGATATCAAAGCGCACGGCTATAGCCGTATCCCTATTTTTGATCGCGAGCGAACACATTGTTTTGGCGTACTCCTTATGAAAGACATGGTAGACGTTGATTTTGATGAGAATCCGCTACCGGTTCACGCGTTTCGTTTACACAAGACAAAAATGGTCGGTAGCCGAACAGCGCTCGATACGCTATTGCGGCACTTCTTTTCAGTGCGGTCACATCTGATACCAGTTGAAAAAGACGATCACATTATCGGTATCGTTACTATCGAAGACCTGATCGAGGAGATTATTGGTCATGAGATTGCCGATGAGACTGATCGCATGCTGGAGCGACAATAGTACCCCAATTCACTTGTGCTTTTAGGCGTAAACCAGTACCATACAGATATGGACCTAAAGGGTGAGCTTTCGAGTATTATTGAGGGTGATGTTGATGCCAGCGATCAGGCCAGAGAGTTTTATAGTCATGATGCCAGCTTATTTGAGCTACGACCAGAAGTAATTGTTTTCCCAAAGCATGCGGGCGATATAAAATCAGTTGTTTCTTTTGTTGCCCAGTACAAAGCAGATGATCTCAGTTTGAGTGTCACTGCAAGGTCTCGCGGTACTGACATGTCGGGCGCCGCTATCAATGACTCTATTATCATCGATACCAGCAAATATATGGTAAACGTCTACGATGTTTCAGCCGAGTCGGCACGTGTTGAGCCGGGTATGATGTATAAAGATTTTGAAG